>Ga0210033_1000248_pt1 | contig 50330 bp, 43 predicted proteins | sample CryGeymeta201501_FD_185465 | JGI IMG/M metagenome (GOLD analysis project Ga0210033, IMG submission 185465) | Groundwater microbial communities from Crystal Geyser aquifers in Utah, USA - Crystal Geyser metaG 2015-01 (SPAdes) (version 2) | ecosystem: Environmental > Aquatic > Deep subsurface >... | reverse complement strand
CGCCCGACCCAGCATCTTCCCGTTGCGCATCCCGCCTGCTCCTTCTTGCCTGGTTCTTCAACAACCCAAGCTTGAAGCCGCGGCGGGGTGCGCGCTCCTACGACCCACAGAGATGTCAGGAGCGCCGAACAAGTGACCTCGAGGCGGGTATAGGCGACGTCCGTTGGACGAGAAATGTCCGTGATCGACAATATTATCTGCGCACTCGACGCAGGGTGAAGCGAACGCTGCGCCGGGACCGTCCCCAGTCGAGGATGCGGATCGTTCCCTGCCTGCCCCGGCCGTGCTAAGGCGCGTGCCGAGCATGGGAGTGCGCCGATGAGCAAGACCAAACCACACGACCCCGCGGCGAGCGCAGCCCTCTACCAGATCGAGGGCTGGGGCAGGCCGTACTTCCACGTGAACGACAGCGGTCACGTCGAGGTGCACCCCGACCCGTCGCGCGAAGACGCCATCGATCTCTACGATCTCACGACGGCTCTGAACGCGCGTGGCATCGCCCTGCCACTGCTGATTCGCTTCCCCAACATCCTGCACGACCGCATTCGCCTGCTCAACGAGTGCTTTCGTCAGGCGATCGCCGAATACGAGTACCCGGGCATCTACCGGGGCGTCTTCCCGATCAAGGTGAACCAGCAGAGGCATCTGGTGGACGAGGTCGTCGAGGCGGGCCGACCCTACCGGCACGGGCTCGAGGCGGGCTCCAAGCCCGAGCTCCTGATCGCTCTGGCGGCCATGCAGGACGAAGACGGCTTCATCGTCTGCAACGGCTACAAGGACGTTGCCTACATGGAGACGGCGCTGGTCGCCCAGCGCTTCGACAACGAAGTCATCGTCGTGCTCGAGCGCAAAGAGGAGCTCGAGCGGGCTCTGGAGGCGTCGCGCAGGCTGGGCATCCGCCCCTGCCTCGGTGTCCGCGCCAAGCTCAGCAGCAAGGGCATCGGGCGTTGGGCGGACTCCGCCGGGGAGCGCGCAAAGTTCGGCCTCACGACCAGCGAGATCGTCGAGGTCGTCGATCGCCTGCGCGACCTCGACATGCTCGACTGTCTGCAGCTGTTGCACTTCCACATGGGCAGCCAGATCTCGAGCATCCTCCCGATCAAGAACGCCATCCGTGAAGCCGCCCACACCTACGCCGAGCTGGTGAAGCTGGGCGCGACCATGGGCTACCTCGACGTCGGCGGCGGCCTGGCCGTGGACTACGACGGCTCCAAGACCGACTTCCACGCCTCCATGAACTACGGCGTGCAAGAGTACGCCTACGACATCGTCGCCGGCATCCAGGACGGCTGCGAGAAGGCGGGCATCACCATGCCCACGATCGTGTCCGAGAGCGGACGCGCCGTGGCCGCCTACCAGAGCGTGTTGCTCTTCGACGTGCTCGGCGCCGACGGCGTGCACTTCGGAGCGCCCGACGAGCCCTCGGAGGACGTGCACCGCGTAGTGAAGGATCTGTACGAGACCTACGGCGGCATCGCGCCCAAGAACCTGCAGGAGTCCTGGCACGACGCGGTCGAGGCCAAGGAGGAGGCGCGCAGCCTGTTCAAGTACGGCTACCTCGGCATGCGCGAGCTGGCTCGCGCCGAGAAGCTCTTCTGGCATTGCTGCGAGAAGATCCAGAAGCACGTGCAGCGCCTGCGTCACGTGCCCGAGGAGCTCGCCCTGCTCGATGAGCTGATGAGCTCGATGTACTACTGCAACTTCTCCATCTTCCAGTCGGCGCCCGACACCTGGGCGATGGATCAGGTCTTCCCGATCATGCCGATTCATCGGCTCGAGGAGGAGCCGACCGTGAGCGCGCGCCTGGCGGATCTCACCTGCGACAGCGACGGCGTGATCGACCACTTCATCGATCGCGAAGAGGTGCAGCGCGTCTTGCCCCTTCACCCGCTCGTCGACGGAGAGCGCTACATCCTGGGCATGTTCCTGGGCGGCGCCTACCAGGAGATCCTGGGCGACCTGCACAACCTCTTCGGCGACACCAACGCCGTCCACGTGCGCCTCGAGGACTACGGCTACTCCGTGGCCCATCTGATCCGCGGCGACTCCATCGAGGCCGTCCTGCGCTACGTGCAGCACGACCCGGAGGCCATGGTCGAGAGCGTGCGCGTGCAGGCCGAGCGTGCCTTGAACGCCGGGCGCATGACCTTGCCTCAGCTACGCACCTTCATGCGCCACTACGAAAACAGCCTGCGCGGCTACACTTACCTCGGCGCAGACGACGACTGAGCCGGCGAGAAAGACTGAGCTTGCCTCAGAGCCTGCCGGTGAGCGCCATCAGACGCAGACGCGGCATCATCAACACGGCCTCGGCGAAGATGCGCTTGTTCATCTTGCTCTGACCGGCGCGGCGATCGACGAAGACGATGGGCACCTCCGCCACCTTGAAGCCCCGGAGCACGGCCCGGAAGGTCAGCTCGACCTGGAAGGAGTAGCCCTCCGAGCGCACGTCGCCGAGCACGATGGACTCGAGCACCTCGCGCCGGAAGCCCTTGTAGCCGCTGGTCAGATCGCGCACGCCGAGCCCGAGGATCGTGCGCGAGTAGAGGCTGCCTCCCTTGGAGATGATGTGCCGCCCGGGTCCCCAGCCGTCGACGCCGCCGCCGGGCACGTTGCGGGAGCCGATGACGAGGTCCGCCCCTTGCTCGAAGGCGCGGAGGAAGTCGGGCAGGTAGCGCGGATCGTGTGAGAGATCCGTGTCCATCTCGAAGATGAGGTCATAACCCTCGTCGATGCCGCGGCGGAAGGCCTCGAGGTAGGCGCTGCCCAGCCCGAGCTTGCCGGGCCGATGATAGACCTTCACTCGCGGATCGCTGGCGGCGATGCGATCGGCCAGCGCGCCAGTGCCGTCCGGCGAGGCGTCGTCCACCACCAAGACGTTCGCGTCCGGCAGCACGTCGAAGACGCCGTCGAGGAAGGGCGCGAGGTTGTCGCGCTCGTTGTAGGTGGGCGTGACGATCAGAATCTTGGGCACGGCGCACTGTTTAGCGCACCTTCTCGCCCGGGACGAGCCCGGATCGACGTCCGCCAGGGGCGAACCACGGCGCCCGGGGATCCCCCTTCGGAGGCCGCACTCCTTGTCGTAGTCTTTGCGACCATGAGCATTCTCCTCAGCGACCACCCGACCCTCGACATCCCGGCCGTGTCGATCACCGACCACGTGCTGCGCCACGCGGAGCGGCTTCGGGACAAACCCGCCTTCATCGAGGGGCCGACCGGGCGCGTGCTGACCTATGGACAGCTGGCCGATCAGGTGCGCGCGCTCGCGGGAGGCCTGGCGGCGCGTGGCGTCGGTCCCGGAACGACGTGGGCGCTGATGGCGCCCAACCTGCCCGAGTACGCCGTGGTCTTTCACGCCCTCGCCTATGCCGGCGCGACCGTCACGACCTTGAACCCGACCATGAGCGCCGAGGAGATCGCGTTTCAGCTGAAGGACTCGGGCGCCGAGGCCCTCGTCACCGTGAGCCTGTTCGAAGGGACGGCGAAGGCCGCGGCGAACCAGGCCGGCGTCGACGAGGTGTTCGTGATCGGCAGCAGCGATTCGCCACACGTCCTGAACCTCATGGGCGAGCCGCTGACCGCGCAGGTGGAGGTCGACCCGCACGACGACGTCGTGGTGCTTCCCTACTCCTCGGGCACGACGGGCTTCCCCAAGGGCGTGATGCTCACGCACGAGAACCTGGTCGCCAACGTGGAGCAACTCGGCGGCCACATGGAGCTCGGGGAGGACGAGATCTGCTTCGCGGTCCTGCCCTTCTTCCACATCTACGGCATGCAGGTGCTGATGAACTTCTCGCTCACGCGCGGCTGCACGATCGTCACGGCGCCGCGCTTCGATCTCGTGCAGATGCTGGAGCTGACGCAGGGGCTGAAGATGACCCGGCTCTTCCTGGTGCCGCCCATCGTCCTCGCCCTCGCCAAGCACCCCCTCGTCGACCAATACGATCTGTCGAGCGTGCGCCAGCTCTTCAGCGGCGCGGCTCCCCTCGGAGGCGAGATCGCGGACGCCGCGGCCAAGCGTCTGGGCTGCACGGTCGCGCAGGGCTACGGCATGACCGAGCTGTCGCCCGTGTGTCACTCGATCCCCGAAGGCGACTACCGCGCGGGATCGGTCGGAACACTGGTCGCGAACACGGAGGCGCGCATCGTGGACCCGGAGTCCGGCGAGGACGTGGCAGACGGACAGCCCGGCGAGCTATGGATTCGCGGACCGCAGGTGATGAAGGGCTACCTCAACAATCCAGGGGCCACGGCCGCCACTATCGACGCCGAGGGCTTCTTGCACACGGGGGACGTGGTCGAGGTGCGCGAGGGCGGCCACACCTTCGTCGTCGACCGGCTCAAGGAGCTGATCAAGGTGAAGGGATTTCAGGTCCCGCCCGCGGAGCTCGAGGCGCTGCTGGTCACCCACCCCGAGGTCAGCGACGTGGCCGTCATCGGCGTGCCCGACGAAGAAGCGGGCGAACGGGTCAAGGCCTTCATCGTGCGCAGACCGGACTCCCACGTCAGCGCGGAAGCGCTCCAAGCCTTCGTCGCGGAGCACGTCTCGCACTACAAGCGCGTCAGCCTGGTCGAGTTCATCGACGCCATCCCCAAGTCCGCCTCGGGCAAGATCCTACGCCGCGAGCTGCGCGAAGCCTGACCCATCTCGCCGTAGGGGACGAGGCTCGACCCGGCCCGCGTGCGGTTCGTCATGGTGACGTCAACGGGTCGGTCTGGACCCGGCCCGCGATGAACGCCGGGCCCCACGGCGACACGTCCGATGCGTGGACGACACCGGGTCTGCGGCGCGAGCCCTACAAGCGGTAGAGCAGCTCGAGCCCGATGTCGGCCGAGACGGCGACGCGGCCGGGGATCACCCAGAACGTCGGCGCGATCAGATCGATGCCGAGCTCCACGCGCTCGCTGATGGGCAGGTTCAGGCCCGCGGAGATGCGCACGAAGGGACCGTTGAAGGGCACGTAGCCCAGGGAGAAGCGCAGCGGGATGGTCAGGTCGGTGGCGTCGCCGAGGCGGATGCGATTCTCGCCCTGGATGTAGAAGAGCATGTTCTGCACGCGCCCGTCGCGACCGCGCAGGTTGGCGTAGCCGGCGTAGATCCCGAGCATGATCTCGGTCGTGATGCGCAGATCGAGGCGCGCGCCCACGAGGTGGTTGTAGAAGCGGGAGCTGCCCGTGCCGATGGCCGCCTCGGTCGACACGGCGAGGTCGAAGCGGCGGGTCGGCCGATGGCTGCGACGATGGGACTGGACGTGCACGCCTTGGGTGACGACCGGGACGAAGGTCGCGGGGGTGGCGCCGGGCGCGGCCTGGGCATTGACCGTGGCGGTAGCGTCGGTCTCGCCCGCCGAGTAACGCGCCGCCGCCTCCGCATCCCAGCGCTCGGGCGCGGGCAGGGCCTGACGCAGGAGGGCGTCGACCACCGCGTGCAGATCCTCGGCGCCCGAGGTGCCGCGCGCGAAGAAGGGCCCGGCGCCGTCCATGCTCGCGACCATGATCTCGGTGACGTAGCGACCGTCCTGCGCCCACACCCGCGCGAACAGGCCGCGCTGTGCGTGCCCGGCCCAGGTCACGCGCCACAGATCCGCGGGCGACGGCGGGAAGGGCATGGAGATGCTCTGCGCCGCGGCGACGCTCTCATCGCGTGAGGCGACGGCGTAGCCCATGTCCTCCGCGGTCTCACGCAGCTGGGCGCTCACGTGCTCCCCGACGACGGGGTCCACCCCGTAGGGCGCGGCGTCGATCACGAGCACGCGCAGGCGAGTGTCCGGGGCTGCGTCTGCCGGCGTCTCGGTCGTGTCACCCGTCTCAGCGGCGCCGGGCTCCGCGACCTCGGCGGTCGGCGCATGGGCCGCAGCCGCTTCGGCGAGGATCGCCTCCCGCGTGTCGAGCTCGGGCGCGAACTCATCCGCCGGCAGTTCGGGGGCGGGAGCGGGCTGCATGATGGGCGCCTGGGGCGCGGGGGTCACCCCAGGGATGCTTGGCTGCGCGGGTGGCGTCGGCCGCGTCGGCTGCGTCGGCTGCGCGGGTGGCGTCGGCCGCGTCGGCTGCGCGGGTGGCGTCGGCGGCGCCGGCTGCGGTCCGGGGGAAGGCGGCGGGGCGAGCCCATCCGCACCCTGGGCGCGCACGAGGGCGGGCGACGTGACCGAGAGGGCCAGACCGAGCGCGCAGAGAGCGAGCCCTCGACGCCAGGGCATGACCACATGCGGGAGTTGGGACGACGACCTCACGTCCGGAGTGTATCGGATGGAGAGCGGAGTGCCCGTGGCTTGTTTGGCGGCGCCCTCGGGTCGCCGTTCTGGTTGCGCAGGCCGCAATTTCTGCGAGTAAGCGGCGTGACTTTCGACGATTTCGGGCTGACCGCGCCCATCCTCAAGGCGGTCCAGGAGACCGGCTACACCCAGCCCACGCCCATTCAATGCGAGGCCATCCCGCCTGCATTGGCCGGCCGCGACGTGCTCGGCTGCGCCCAGACGGGCACCGGCAAGACGGCGGCCTTCGGCCTGCCCCTGCTTCAACGCATCGACGCCTCGGCAGGAAAGGAGGTCACGATACGTGCCCTCGTGCTGACGCCGACGCGCGAGCTCGCCGCGCAGATCGACGACAGCTTCGCGATCTACGGCAAGCACCTCGACCTCTGGCACGCGGTCATCTTCGGTGGGGTCACCGAGAACAAGCAGATCGCCGAGCTGAAGCGCGGAGTCGACATCCTGGTGGCGACGCCGGGACGCCTGATCGACCTGATGGGTCGCGGCTTCGTCGACCTCAGCGACATCGAGATCTTCGTGCTCGACGAGGCCGACCGCATGCTCGACATGGGCTTCCTGCCCGACGTCCGCCGCGTGATCGCCAAGCTGCCGCAGAAGCGCCAGACGCTCTTCTTCTCGGCCACCATGCCGCCTCCGATCCGCAAGCTGGCCCAAGACCTGCTCCACGATCCGGTCAGCATCGCCGTGGCGCCCGAGTCGGCCACCGCGGACAACGTCGAGCAGCAGCTCTACTTCGTCGACCAGGCGGACAAGCGCCTGCTCTTGGTCGATCTGCTGCGCGAGGAAGAGGTCGTGCACACCCTCGTGTTCACGCGCACGAAGCACGGCGCCAACCGCGTGGTCAAACAGCTCGAGCAGGCGGGCATCCACTCCGCCGCCATCCACGGCAACAAGTCCCAGGGAGCACGCACGCGGGCTCTGGACGGCTTCCGTGCAGGCACGCTGAAGGTCCTGGTCGCGACCGACATCGCCGCCCGCGGCATCGACGTCGAGGGCATCAGCCACGTGATCAACTTCGACCTGCCCAACGTGCCCGAGACCTACGTCCACCGCATCGGCCGCACGGCACGCGCCGGTGCTTCGGGCATCGCCCTCTCCTTCTGTGAGACCGAAGAGCGACCCTACCTGATGGACATCGAGCGCTTGCTCGAGAAGCACATCGACCGCGTCGAAGAGCACCCCTACCCGCCGAGCCAGAAGCCTCCGGCCCCGACCGATCTGAAGGGCCACGGCTACGGCGGAGCGCAACGACCGACCAATGGCGGCGGTGGCGGACGCGGACGCCCAGGCGGCGGACGTGGACGACCGGGCGGTGGTGGTGGACGCGGTGGCGGCGGCGGCGGACGTGGTGGCGGCGGTCGCGGACGCGGTGGCCGACCGGGCCAGAGCCGCGGCTAGCAGGCCAGAGTCCCGGCCCAGAGTCGGGCCCCCTGACAGCCTCTAGCCTCACGAGACGAGCGCAGCGTCGGTCGCGCCGATTCGTGCGATGCTTGCTGGATGGAGTTCGAACTCGCGCCCATGGACGCGACCGTCCGGGTGCTCACGCTGGTGGCGCTGTCGCTCCCGGTCCCGTTGTTGGCGACGAGCCTCGTCGTCTTGCCCGTGATCCCCTTGGGCATCGTGACGCTGCTCGTGGGCATGGACGTCATCATCTGGTGCTGGATGCGGCCCTCGCGCTTCGAGGTCGACGCGGAGGCGCTGCACGTGATCTTCCCCTGGCGCACGATCACCATCCCGCGCGCCGACATCGTCCGGGGTCGCATCGTCACCCGCAGCGAGTTCCGAGCCGAGTACGGCTTCGGAGCGCGCATCGGAGCCGGCGGCCTTTGGGGTGGCTTCGGGCTGCTCTGGACCCAGAAGCGAATGTTCATGCTCTACGTCAGCCGCGTCGACCGCATGCTCGTGGTCGAGCGTCACGAGGGGCGCTGGCTCTTGCTCACGCCGGACGATCTCGAGGCCTGCGCCCGCGCGCTGACGGGCACGTCAGGGTCGCTCACCCCGTAGGGCGAGCACGCGCATGCGGAGGTGGTCGGCGCTCGCGGCGTCCGCGTCCACGGGCTCACCGCAGATCATCTCGACACGCGACCAGAAGCGACGAGGCAGCTTGGTCATGGGCTTGCCGCCCGCGTGGCTGAAGAAGCTGCCCCACAGACCGCGCAGCCCGACGGGCACCACGGGCACTGCGCGCTGCGCCAAGATGCGCTCGATGCCGGGGCGAAAATCGTCCACGTCGCCGTCCGTCGTGAGCTTGCCTTCGGGGAAGAGACCCACCACCTCATGGTTGGCCAGGGCGCGATCGATGGTCTGAAACGCGCGCTCCATCATCTGGGCGTCCTCGCGCCGTGGTGCGATCGGGATCGCGCCCGCGAGTCGCCAGAACCAACGGGTGCCCGGGATCTTGAAGAAGCGGTGGTACATCACGAAGCGGATGGGGCGATGAGAGAGCCCACCGAGGACGAGCGCGTCCAGGAAGCTGACGTGATTCGCCACCACGAGCGCGGCGCCCTCGTCGGGGATGTGTTCGAGGCCCGTGGCGCGCACGCGATAGAGCGTGCGGATGACACGACCCACGACCAGGCGCAGCAGACGCTGATGCGCCTGGTCGGCGATGAAGACGACGACCAGACCGTGCATCACGGCGGTGATCAAAAAGAGGGTCGGGATAGACGCACCGGCGGCGCGCACGGCCACGGCGAAGAGCGCGGCCACGACCATGAAGAGCGCGTTCACGATGTTGTTGGCAGCGATCACGCGCGAGCGCTCGCTCGGCTGCGCGCGGTGCTGCATCACCGCGTACAGAGGCACGATGAACAGGCCACCAGCGACACCGAGCAGCAGCAGGTCGAGCTCGATGCGCAGGGGAATGGCGAGCGCCGAGATGGGGAGCGCGGGCGCGACGTGAGCGGCGGAGACGAGGGAGAGATCCACCAAGGCGAGGGTCATGAGGGCGCCGGCCACGGGCACGACGCCGACGTCGATGCGACCGGAGGTGAGCTTCTCGCAGGCCACGGAGCCGCCGCCGATGCCCACGGAGAAGATGGCGAGCAGCGTCGTCACCACGTACTCGTCGCCGTTCAGGACCTCCTGCGTGAAGATGGGGAACTGCACCAGGAGCAGCGCACCGACGAACCAGAACCACGAGGCGCCGAGGATGGAGAGCCAGACGCCCTGGTCGCGACGCGCGAGGCGAACGGTGGCGACGGTGGAGCGCAGCAGGTTCCAGTCGAGATCGTGCAAGGGACTCGAGGGCGGCGCAGCGGGGATGGCGCGGCTCGCCAGATAGCCGAGGAGCGCGACGATCAGCAGCATGGCGGAGAGCAGCGCCGTGCCGACGCCGGGGATGGCGACGACCAGACCGCCGATCAGCGTGCCCGCGAGGATGGAGACGAAGGTGCCCATCTCCACCAGCCCGTTGCCGGCGACGAGCTCGTCGGCGCGCAGCTGCTGCGGCAGCACGGCGTACTTCCCGGGGCCGAAGAAGGCAGACTGCGTGCCCATCATGAAGAGCGCGACGAAGAGCAGCGGCAGGCTGTCGAAGTGGAAGCCGACCACGGCGAGCACCATCACCGCGAACTCCACGCGCTTCAGCGTCCGCGTCAGCCGCGCCTTGTCCATGCGGTCGGCGAGCTGACCCGCCAGCGCGCTGAACAGGAAGAACGGCATGATCAGCAGCGCCGAGCTCGTGTTCACCAGCGCGTCCAGCGACACATCCGCTCGGGCCGTCACCCCGAACGTCAGCGTGATCACCAGCGCACTCTTGAACAGATTGTCGTTCACCGCGCCGAGCAGCTGCGTGAAGAACAACGGACCAAAGCGTCGACTGCGTAGAAGGGCAAACATACCCAGCCCTAGAGCGAATGCCGTGCCACGACGATTCTCTCAACAAAATCAGCACCAAAACCTTCCAGCACGTTTCCAGCAGACACGGAATGCATGCATGCTGTACATTCTGCGCATGCGATTAGCGCCCGTTCCCCCCAAACCTTCCAGCACGTTTTCGAGGGACAGGATGTGCATGCGTGATGAACATCGGATGCACGGAATCGACGCATGCCTCGGCGGCTGAGCCCGGAGGACCGGGAGTTCTTCATCCTGGTGAGCTGGGCGGCGTTCGCGAATCCGTTTGGCGTGGAGCGCGACGAGCTGGATCGACGCATCGCGGGCGACGTGAATTCCACGCTCTTGCTGGAGGCGCTGCTCGATCGGTTGACGGGGCGGCTGCGCGCGCTGGACGTGGACGGCGAAGCGTCGGTGACGGACTACGTTGGCGAAGAGCGCGTCATGATGGAGCACGCCATCTGGTTCATGCTCTTCCATCGGTACGCGGAGGCGTTCGACGCGCACATCGAGCAGCAGCTCGCCACACGCGACGTGGGACCACTGCCCTTCGCCGACCCGCTCGACGCGGATCTGGCGCGACGCGGCTTCCCGCCCGACCGCCGCGTGCGCGCCATCGACCTCTTCTTCCAGATGCGGCGCGCCTTCCGCTTCATCGGCGAGTCCCTCGGAGGTCCGAGCGCCTCCATGCGGAGCCTGCGCGAGAGCCTGTGGAACAACATCTTCACCCACGACGTGGCGCGCTACGAGCGCCTGCTCTGGGATCGCATGGAGGACTTCTCGACCATCCTCGTGGGCGAGACGGGCACCGGCAAAGGCGCCGCCGCTGCCGCCCTGGGGCGCTCCGGCTTCATCCCCTTCGACGCGAAGCGCGGCCAGTTCGCGGAGAGCTTCGTCACGAGCTTCCTGCCGCTCAACCTCAGCGAGTATCCCGACAGCCTGATCGAGTCCGAGCTCTTCGGTCACACGAAGGGCGCGTTCACGGGCGCGGTGGCGAATCACGAGGGCGCCCTGAGCCGCGTCAGCCCCCACGGCGTGATCTTCCTCGACGAGATCGGCGAGGTCTCCATCCCGGTGCAGGTGAAGCTGCTGCGCGTGCTGCAAGATCGCGCCTACACGCCCGTCGGTAGCCATGAAGCGCGACGCTTCGCCGGCCGAGTCGTCGCCGCCACGCACCGCTCGCTGTCCGAGCTACGCGCTTCGGGGAAGCTGCGCGACGACTTCTACTATCGCCTCTGTTCCGACGTGATCTCCGTGCCCACGCTGCGACAGCGCTTCGAGGAAGAACCGGAGGAGCTGTTGGCGCTCGTGCGCGTCATCGTGCCGCGCCTGGTCGGCGAATCGAGCGAGGCGCTCGAGGGCGAGGTGTACGAGGCCATCCTCTCCGGCGTGGGCAGCGACTACGCGTGGCCCGGCAACGTGCGCGAACTCGAGCAATGCGCGCGGCGCGTGCTGCTCACTCGGCGCTGCGGTCCCGACGCGGGCGCGGCGTTGGGTCGTGGTGCCGATGTCGCGGAAGACGAGCTCGACGCCAAGTCCGTGCTGGCCCGTCACTGCGCCGCGCTCTACGAACGCCATGGCACGTTTGAGCAGGTGGCCCGCATCACGGGCCTCGACCGACGCACGGTGAAGAAACACGTACGCGCCGCCCACGACGCCCAAAGCGTCTAGCGCGTCTCCGACCGCTAGCGCGCCGCGCGCATCTCCGCGGCGCATTGCTCCGGCGACACGGCCACGACGTCGAGGCCACTCGTCAGCTCGAGCCCCGCGGGACCTCCGCCACGTGGGCGGATCTCGAGCAGCCAGAACGCCGCGGGGTGCCCGAGCGCGCCCGCGGGTGGAACGCGAAACACCAGGTTGTAGGCGGAGCGATGGCTCGCGAGGAGCGCCGCGCGAATGCTGTAGGAGAGCAACTCGGCGAGCCCCGGCAGCGCCTCGTCCGCGGTGACACGAAAACACGGACTCGGCTCACGCGGCGCGATCCAGGTCTCGTACGGGCCGTGGGGCGCGAAGGGTGTGAGCGCGACGAAGCGCGGCGTCTCGCGGATGACGCGGATCCCGAGCGCGAGCTCCTGGCGCAGCGTCGCCGCGAGCAGCGTCTCGCCATGCTTCGACTGGTACTCACGTGCGGTGCGCCAACGCGTCGCCTGCTCGCGCCCGGCCACCTGCGTGGCGGCGATCTGCGCGTGCGGATGCGGCTGGGAGCTGCCCGAGCGTCGTCCACGATTTCGAAACAGCGCCACGTGCGCGATGCCCTCGCGCGCGGAGAGCACGCGCAGTCTGTCCCGATAGACGCCGAGCAGACGCGCCAAGCGTGGAAGGGGAAGGTCCGGCAGATCGAAGTCGTGCTCGGGACACTCGATCACGACCTCTTGCACACCGAAGGCGGGACGCGCGCGTCCGCCAGGGGGCAGCGGGCCCAGGCGCAGATCGGCGCGCACGGCGGGGAAGAGGTTCTGCACCACGCGCACCTCCCAGGACGCCTCGCCCTCACCCGCCGAGACATGCACGGCCTTACCCGCCATGCGCTCGTTGCCGGGGCAGAAGGCGCACGGCCCATCCAGGCCGGGCAACTCCTCCGGTCTGCTGCCCACGACGCGCACGTGTCGTCGCTCCGGCGCCACCACGATCCAGGTGCGAGTGAAGGCGTCGTAGCGGTAACTGCCTGCTTCGGACTCAGCCATGGGAGGGTCCCACCTCGAGCGCATCGAGCAGCGCGCGCTTCATCACCTTGCCCATCGCGTTCTTCGGCAGCTCCGAGCTGAAGCGTACCTCACGCGGACGTTTGTGCGGGCTGAGCTCGCGGGCGACCGCGTCGATGAGCTCGGCCGCGTCGGGCGGCGCGTCAGCGTCGCGCGGCACGACGAATGCCACGATGCGTTGACCCAGGTCGTCGTCGGGCGCGCCGACCACCGCCACCTCGGCGACGCCCTCGAGCTCGAGCAGGCAGGCCTCCACCTCGCCGGCGCCAACCTTGAAGCCACCGGTCTTGATCAGATCCGTCGCGCGCCGACCGACGATGCGGATAGATCCATCCTCGCGTCGCGTGGCCAGATCGCCGGTGTGGAAGAAGCCCTCCGCGTCCATCACCGCCGCCGTGGCGTCGGGGCGATTCAGGTAGCCGCTGAAGAGGTGGGGGCCGCGCACGACGACTTCGCCAATGGTGAGATCGTCGTCGACGTCGAGCACGCTGCCCAGCTCGTCCACGAGTCGAAGCTCCACACCGGGCAGAGGCTTGCCCACGTAGCCGGGTTGGGCGTCAGCGCTCGCCGGCACGGCGCAGTCGATCAACGTCTCCGTCAGACCGTAGCGTTCGTAGACGGGCTTGTGCAGCAGCGCCTCGAGGCGTCGATGTTCTCGTAGGGGAAGCGCCGCGGAGCCGCTGACCAAGAGCCGCGCATCGGCGAAGGCGATGGCCTGCGCAGCGTCCTCTTCGAGCCACTCGGCCAGGCGGTGGTACATCGTCGGCACGGCGAAGAGCATGCTCCCCCCGCGGGCCATGGCGTCGCACACGCCAGTCGGCGAGAAGCTCGACAGATGTTCGAGCGTGCCGCCGACGCGCAGGCTGCCGAAGAGCCCGAGCGCGAGACCATGCACATGGAAGAGCGGCAGCGCGTGGACGAGGCGATCCTCGTCGGTCCACCGCCACGCTCGCGCCAACATGTCGAGATTCGAGCCGACGGCGCGCGACGAGAGCACAGCGCCCTTGGGCGCGCCGGTGGTGCCCGAGGTGTAAAGGATGAACAGGGGTGCGTCGGAGAGCTCGCACGTCGGTGGTGTGGTCGTGGACTCGCCCAGCGCCAGCAGATCGACGGCGACGGCGACGGACGTGTCTGCCGTCACCAGCTCGGCGACCCGCGCCACGTCCTCCGCCTGCGACGTGTACACACGACTCGGCGCGGCATCGCGCAGGATATGACCCAACTCGCGCGTACCGAGCTTGGGATTCAGGGGCACGCTGACCACGCCCGCGAGCGCGCTGGCGACCAGCGCGACCATGGTCTCGAGCCCCGGATGCGTGAACACGCCGACGCGATCCCCGCGCGAGAGACCGGCCGACGCGAGGCGCTCGGTGTGATGCGCACAGGCCGACGCGAGCTGGCGGTAGCTCAACTCCCGACCGTCGGTGCGCAGGGCGGGCCCGTCGTCGGCGAAGGCGAGGCGCGGAAAGAGGAGAGCCACGGGCCGTGGTCTACCAGCCCGTCGAGCAATCGCCCACGGGGATCGCGAAACCTACTCGCGCGGGTGCACGATGGCGTCAGCTTCGATCTCCACGCGCATCCAGGGCGCGATCAGGCGGTTCACCTCGGCTCTCGATTCTCGGGCGTCGGCTGTCGAAGCGCGCCGACGCTCTCTTCCCAATGCCTTCCGTCGAAGCGCTCGATCTCGAGTCCGTCGAGCACGTCGTCGTCGAGACAGCGCAGGTTCACGTCCACGTCTTCGGGGTGGGAGCGCGGCGTGTAGAAGGGGTGCATGCCACAGGTGGCGCAGAAGCGATGCTGCGCCACGTGCGTGCCGAAGGTGTAGGTGGAGAGCGCGTCTTCACCGGAGAGCAGCAGAAACTCCGAACGCGGAACGATGGCGTGGACGAAGCCCTTCTTGCGACAGATCGAGCAGTCGCAGTCGAGGGGACGCAAGCAGGAGAGGTCGAGGCGTACTTCGAAGCGCACGCGCCCGCAGTGACATCCGCCTTGGTAGGAGCGCACATGCGTCATGCGCGTCAGTCCTCGTCGTGGCCGACCAGCATGCCGCGGGCCTTCTCCACGAAGCGCTGCTTCTCGGCCGCGTCCTTCGGCTGCTCGCGCAGGACCGGCACCGCGAGACCGCGCTGCACCGCGGGGCGCGCCTCGATCTCGCCGAGCCAACGCGTGAGGTGGGGCAGGCCCTCGATGGACACGCCCGACCAATCGTAGATGCGGACCCAACAGAAGTTCGCGATGTCGGCGATGCTGTACTCGTCGCCCGCGAGGTAGGGGCTCTCGCCGAGGCGGCCATTCAGCACCTCGAACAGGCGTCGCGACTCCGTCTGGTAGCGCTCGATGGCCTCGGGGATCTTCGTGGGAAAGTAGCGATAGAAGACGTTCGCCTGGCCCATCATCGGACCGACGCCGCCCATCTGGAACATCAGCCACGAGATCGCGCGCGTGCGACCGGCCAGATCCTGCGGGATGAGCCGCCGCGTCTTGTCCGCGAGGTAGAGCAGGATGGCGCCCGACTCGAAGATGGCGAGATCGTCTTCGTCGCGATCGACGATCGCCGGGATGCGGCCGTTGGGGTTGATGCGCAGGAACGCGGGCTCCTTCTGCGCGCCCGCGCCGATGTCCACGACGTGCGTCTCGTAGGGCAGCCCGAGTTCCTCCAGCACGACCGAGGCCTTGTGCCCGTTCGGTGTCGAGAATGTGTAGAGGTCGATCATCCGAAGCTCCTTTGGCCATTCGGAGTATCGGGCTCGGTCCCACCGGCCGCAACCACGGCTGCCGCGAAGCGACACGCCGCTACGCTTGGGCGGGCGTCATTTCGCAGGTCGCGACGAACGCGAGGGACTCTGGCCGATGAGCCACTCTCGCGCGGCCGGGACCTCGCTGAAGGCCCGCATGCGTTGGCCGCTCGCCAGGGACATGGCCGACACCAGCATGTGCCAGAGCCGATTCTCCGTGATGACGGCCACCCGCTGAAGTCGATGCTTGCGGTGCCAGTTGACGAAGAGCACGCGGGCCTCGGGCTCGTAGTCCTCCATGGCCACGCAGTCCACGATCATGGACGAATCTTCGCGTAGCTCGGCCTCTGCCCGCCGCAGCTCGAGCGCCAGCGCATCACGCGTCAGCTGCCCCTGAAGGGTCAGGGTGACGACGCTGGGTGCCGGGACGGAAGCCACGATGAAAGAGTACCAGATTCTCCCGATTTCCACGCCCCCCCGAGGGCCAGGCCGGCGCGGAGCGTCCAACATGTCGTCACACGCCGTCACGTCACGATTCTCCAGGCAGGTCCTTGACGTTCTCAGAGTCGTGCCGTACTTCGTCGATATACGAAATGAGCAGCTCCGATTCCATCCTCACCTCCCCTGAAGCGGGCTCCGACTGCTGCCCGCCCGACGCGCCCCCGATCGTGGCGCCGACCTCGGGTCCCGAGGCCGAGATCGAGCTGGCGACGTTGGCCAAGGCGCTTGGTCACCCGGCGCGCGTGCGCATCCTGAAGCTGCTGCTCGCTCAGGAGCAGTGCATCGTCGGCGAGATCGCGGGCGAGCTCCCCCTCGCCGCCTCCACCGTCTCCCAACACCTCAAGCTGCTCAAGGAGTCGGGCCTGGTGAAGGGCTCCATCGACGGACCACGGCGCTGCTACTGCGCCGATCGCACGCTCGTCGCGCGTCTGCGCGACCTCGTTCTCGACCTGTAGCGGGCACCGGACGCCGGCCCGCGTGGCGCTTGGCTTTCATCCTTTCGTAGTTCGACGAATCCAACAACGCACAAGGACCACGCCATGACCTTCCCGATCCAAGTCTTCGACCCGCCCCTCTGCTGCTCCACGGGCGTCTGCGGCACCGACGTCGACCCGGAGCTCGTCCGCTTCGCCGCGGACCTCGACTGGTTGGCCAAGCAGGGCGTCGAGGTGGAGCGCTTCAACCTCGCTCAGCAGCCTGGACGCTTCGCCGACGATCCGGTCGTCGCAAGTGAACTCGCCGCACGAGGCAACAGCTGCCTGCCGCTGATCCTCGCCGCCGGCACCGTGGCCGACCGCGGTCGCTACCCGAGTCGCGCGGAGCTGGCGGAGTACGCCGAGCTCGATGCGCAGATCGTGAAGGCGGCCACCGACGCGCTAGTGAAGACGCAGTCCCACCCCAGCGAAACCAAGACGACGAAGCCGAGCTCCAAGAGCTGCTGCTGAGAGGCGGGTCCGATGAGTCAGACCACTCCAAAGTGGGTCGACCGAGCCACGCGCTACCTCTTCTTCAGCGGCAAGGGGGGCGTCGGCAAGACCTCCACCGCGTGCGCCACGGCCGTGGCGCTGGCGGACGCGGGCGAACGCGTCTTGCTCGTGAGCACCGACCCCGCGTCGAATCTGGCCTCCGTGCTGGGCGCCGAGCTGACGCGCGTGCCCAAGCCCATCCCCGGCGTACCGGGCCTGTTCGCGCTCAACATCGATCCGCAGCAGGCGGCGGAGGCCTATCGCGAACGCGTGGTCGGCCCCTACCGCGGCATCCTGCCCACGGAGAGCGTCGCGGCCATCGAGGAGCAGCTCTCGGGCGCGTGCACGGTCGAGGTCGCGGCCTTCGACGAGTTCACGGCGCTGCTGGGCGGCGGTGGGGACGACGGCTACGACCACGTCGTGTTCGACACCGCGCCTTCGGGCCACACGCTGCGCTTGTTGTCCTTGCCCGCCGCCTGGTCGAGCTTCCTCGACGACAACCCGGGCGGTGCGTCCTGCCTCGGCCCAGCGTCTCAGCTCGAATCCCATCGTGCGCACTACGACGCGACGGTCAAGCGCCTCGCCGATCCCACGCAGACGACGCTGGTGCTGGTCAGCCGTCCCGAGGCGGACGCGCTGCGTGAAGCGGATCGCACGCTCGGCGAGCTCGCCAAGCAAGGCATGAAGAACGCACACCTGGTGATCAACGGCATGCCCTCGGCGCACTCGACGGACGAGCTGGCGTTGGCGCTCGAGCGCGTCGCGCTGCGCGCCATGGCCCGCATGCCGGCGCGGCTGACGACCCTGCCCCTTCTGGTCGTGCCCCTGCGTCCGGGAAACATCCTGGGCCTGGACGCTCTGCGCGCGTTCTTCTCTGCACGGCCGAGCGCGCCGCAGAGCCTTGGCGCCAAACGAGTTCTGCCCGCCACGAGTCCGGGGCTGTCCGAGTTCACGAACGACCTCGCCCGGGCCGGTCACGGCCTGGTGATGGTGCTGGGCAAGGGCGGCGTCGGGAAGACGGTGGTGGCGACGGCGTTGGCGGTGGAGTTCGCCTCACGTGGCCTGCGCGTTCACCTCACGACGACGGATCCCGCGGCCCATGTGCAGGAGACTCTGCGCGGCAGGGTCCAGAACCTGCGCGTGAGCCGCATCGACCCCGAGGTCGAGACCCGAACCTATCGCAGCCAGGTGCTGGCCGAGGCCGCCAAGGATCTCGACGCGGACGCGCTGGCCCTGCTCGAGGAAGATCTGCGATCGCCCTGCACGGAGGAGGTCGCCGTCTTTCACGCCTTCTCGCGCGCCATTGCGGACGCCGAGCACGAGATCGTGGTCGTCGACACGGCGCCCACGGGACACACGCTGCTGCTGCTCGACGCGACGGGCTCCTACCACCGCGAGGTGATGAAGAAGCTCGGCACGGACGCCAGGCTCACGCCCATGGCCAGGCTACGGGATCCGGACTTCACGCGCGTCGTCGTGGTCACGCTGCCCGAGACGACGCCGATCGAGGAGGCGTCGGGTCTGGTCGCGGACCTCGCGCGAGCGGGCATCGGCTGCGCGGGCTGGGTCGTGAACCGCAGCCTCAACGCGGCGGTGAGCACGGATCCTTTGCTCTGCGCGCGCGCCGAGGCCGAAGCACCACTGCTCGAGGAGGTCGCCAAGCTCACCAGCACGTTGGCGATCCTGCCACAGCTCGCGAGCGCGCCCGTGGGCGCCGAGAAGCTCCTCGCCCTCGCCCGCGGACGCGTCGTGGACGCACGTGGCAGCGCGAGCCAGTCGGTGTTCCCTTGAACGATCGCCCGGGGAGCAAGCTCTCCTTCCTCGACCGCTATCTGACGCTGTGGATCTTCACGGCCATGATCGTGGGCGTCGGCCTCGGGCGTCTGGTCCCCGGGACCGCCGCGGTCATCCATCGCTTCGAGATCGGCGGCACCAACATCCCCCTCGCCGTCGGGCTCATCCTGATGATGTATCCGCCGCTGGCCAGGGTGCGTTACGAGACGCTCGGCGAGGTCTTCCGCGACAGGCGCGTGCTCGGCGCATCCGTGGTTCTGAACTGGATCGTGGGACCGATTCTGATGTTCGGGCTCGCGCTGCTCTTCCTGCACGACAGGCCCGAGTACATGGTGGGCCTGATCCTGATCGGCCTCGCGCGCTGCATCGCCATGGTGCTGGTCTGGAACCACCTCGGCGAAGGTTCGAGCGAGTACGCGGCGGGCCTGGTGGCCTTGAACAGCGTCTTTCAGCTCTTCGTCTACAGCGGCTACGCCTGGCTCTTCATCGACGTGCTGCCACCTCTCTTCGGCTTCCACGGTCACGCCATCCAAGTGCCCTTCACGCTGATGCTCGAGAGCGTGGGGATCTACCTGGGGATCCCCTTCCTCGCGGGGTTCCTGTCGAGCCAGCTGCTGCGCAAGATGAAGGGAGAGCGCTGGTACGCGGAGGTCTTCTTGCCCAAGATCTCGCCCATCACTTTGGTCGCGCTGCTCTTCACCATCGTGCTGATGTTCGGGCTCAAGGGAGACGTCTTCCTCGAGCTTCCGCTCGACGTGCTGCGCATCGCGGCGCCCCTCACGATCTACTTCGTGATCATGTTCCTGCTGAGCTTCGCCCTCGCCCGCAAGCTCGGGGCGAGCTACCCCGTCACGGCGTCCGTCGCCTTCACGGCCACGGGCAACAACTTCGAGCTCGCCATCGCCGTGGCCATCGGCGTGTTTGGCCTGAACTCCGGCGCCGCCTTCGCGGGCGTGGTCGGTCCGCTGATCGAGGTGCCCGCGTTGATCCTCTTGGTGCGCGCCTCCTTGGCGCTGAGGCGGCGCTACTTCCCGCCCGCCGCGTTGACCGACGAGGCGACGTGAAGTCACGCAGCGTGCTCTTCCTGTGCGTCGCCAACTCGGCGCGCAGTCAGATGGCCGAAGGACTCGCCCGCACGATCTTCGACGACTCCGTGCGCGTGCAGTCCGCGGGCAGCCGACCCACGCGCGTGAATCCCTACGCCATCCGCGTCATGGCCGAGCTCGGCGTGGACCTGTCGAAGCATCGATCGAAATCCGTCGACGAGATCGACCCGGCCAGCGTCGATCTCGGGGTCACCCTGTGCGCCGAAGAGGTCTGCCCCGTCTTCCTCGCCGACGCCGCGCACCTGCACTGGCCGCTGACGGATCCCGATCGGGGGCATGAAGACCTGAGCTACGAAGAGCGCCTGGGGCACTTCCGCGTCGCGCGGGATGAGCTCGCGAGGCGCCTCGAGGCGCTGGCCCACGCGGACGAGCACTGAACAGAGTTGCAGTCTCCGCGAGGTGTCCCTAGAGTCGCGGCTTGGCTCGGGGGCGGTGCCTCGATGGCCGTGCATTCAGGAGCATGAGATGGGCAACACAGGACGATTCGTTTGGTACGAGCTGATGACGAGCGACCCGGCAGGAGCCAAGGCCTTCTACCAGGCCGTGGTAGGTTGGACGGTTCAGGATTGGGAGAAGAAGCAAGACGGCATGCCGGAGTACGCCATGTGGGTCGCGGGTGAGCGCCCGGTGGGTGGCGTGATGCTGCTCGCGGAGGAGGCGAAGGCCATGGGGGCACCGACGCATTGGCTGGCGCACGTCGCGGTGGAGGACGTGGACGCGACCCTCGCGCGCGCGAAGGAGCTGGGTGGCGGCGTGGTCTTCGGTCCGGAGGACATCCCCGAGGTCGGCCGCTTCGCGATCCTTCGGGATCCGCAGGGCGCCGTCATCTCCGCCTTCAAGCCAGCGGATCCGGCTTCGGACGCGCCGTCGGGCAAGGGCACCATCGGCTGGAACGAGCTCAACACCACCGACGCGGTCGCGGCGCAGAAGTTCTACGTCGCGCTCTTGGGCTTCGAGCCCACCGAGTCCATGGACATGGGCCCGGAGTTCGGCTCGTACTTGATGTGGAAGTCGGGCGGCGTCTCCAAAGGCGGCATCTCGAGCATGGCCAAGGCCCAGGGCTTTCCCCCGAGCTGGCTCTACTACATCACCGTCGACGATCTCGACGCGGCCCTCCAGATCACGAAGGCCCGTGGCGGTCAGGTGCTGAACGGACCGATGGACGTGCCCGGCGGCGACCGCGTCGCGCAATGCCTGGATCCGCAGGGCGGTGCATTCGCGCTGCATGAGAACGCCAAGTCCTAGCGCGTCGACCGGTCACCGCGATGAACGTCGGGCCCGACCGCGATTCGGCGCGACGGATCATCCATCGCGCCGTAGGGGACGAGGCTTGCCCGGCCCGCGCGCGGTGCGCTCCGTGGACGTCACCTTCTCGAACCGAACACGGCCCGCGATGGATGTCTGCGCTAGCGCTTGGTGCCGGTGAAGCCCGTACGGAGCTCGAGGCTGGCGCTCAGCACGGCAGCGCGCAGGTCGCCCGTCATCGTCGGGTCGGCGACCCAGAGGCAACCGCCCGCGTAGGCCACGACGACCTGGCCGTTGTCCATCGTGGTCGCGGTCCAGTCGCTGGTCGCGGCCGAGCCCGTGGTGCTCAGGTCGGCGTTCGCCGACGACACGCCGAGCAGAGCGCAGTTGAGGCCGTTGGTCGCGACGCCCGCGCCGAGCAGCAGATCGAAGTGATCGCCCGGCTCGTTGATCACGCCGAAGACGTTGCGACTGCCTTGGAGCAGATCTCCATCACAGACCTGCTCGCAGTTGGGGTTCAACGTGCCCTCGCCGCATGCCGCAGGATCGGGATCCATGAGCGTCCCCGAGCACGTCTGCCCGGGCAGCGTGACCCACATGCGATGCGGGAAGTTCGGCTGCGGCTGCGTCACCTCGACGCTCGCGGGCCACTGCTCGCTCGGGCACACGATGGCGGGCGACGCGCAGTCGACATTGAACTGTATCGGCTGTCCCATGTGGTCGATGGTGACCATGCCTCCCGTGGCGCCCAGCCCCTGATCGTAGACCGCGCCTCCGATGGTGACGCGCACGGCGAGCGAGTCGTCATAGGTCATGTCCCAGGTGCCCGACACGTCCGGGACGTCGGAGCTCGAGTTCGCCGCGCATCCTCCGCCGCCGGCGCCCATCATCAGCGGCGCCGACGCACACACGACGACGACGACTGCGAGCAAGACACGACCGCGACCCGAGCGCGCCGTGCGCCGTGCGCCCCCACTTCTTCCCTGATCCGATGGTTCATCCTCCGTGCAGCGAGCGCCGATCCCCGGTGCATTGTGCCACTGCGAAGGCTCGGATCCCAAATCTGTCGAGGGATCGTCTGGCGACGGGCCGGCCCGAATCGACCATGGGCTTGCGGCGCACTCTCGCGAGCGGGATCCTCTGGGAGTGGACGAGGTGGACGTTGCATTGGATGCGTGGCTGCTCGCCGCGGAGTTCGGGGAGTGGCCCGATCCCGAGGTGCTGCTCGTCGACACCGAGGCGGCCTGGCGGGAGGCGATTCGCGTCGAAGCTCGCGCACGTATGGACGCGCTCCCCGCACCGATTCACCCGCGCGTCTCCACACCGCTGGCGCGCAGACGTCGCGCATTGGCGTTTCTCCTCGCCACCCTCGACGACGCCTCTGGCGAGCCGAGTCGCCTGTCGGAGATTGCACGCGAGATCTGGCTCTCGGGCGCGGGAGACGCGGCCTACGTGCGCGCGCTGCTCGACATGGGCGAGCGCGGCTTGGCCCAATCCATCGCGCGACTCTTGCTGGGCGAAGAGATCTTCGAAGGCGACGGCGACCTGACCGACGCGCTGCGCGAGAGCCTGCGCCTGCCACCTGGCTTCGAACAGGCCGCGCGTGCGTTGGCCGAAGCACCGAGCGAGAAGGGCTGGTGCGCGCTGATGCGCTTCGGCGACGATGAAGGCGGTCGACGGCCGGAGCACGCGCTCTCGATCCTCGCCCAAGAGGGCGTCGACGCCGAGACGCGCTTCCTGCTCGCGAGCCTCGAGGGCCCTGGGCCGCTGGTGTACGGCTTGATCCAATCGGGTAACATCGACGCTCGACTCGTGGAGCAGCAAGCACGCGAGACCGAGGGCAAGGAGTGCGGCGAGTGGCTCGCCCTGGCCGCCGAAGCCGCCGCCGCGCAGGCCGACGACGTGAGCACCGTGCGCCTCTACCGCGAGCTTGAGGGCACGCTCGGCGCCATCGCGCGCCAGGAGCTGCTCGAACGGCTCCACGCCGTGGCCCAGGGCGGCGTCGCCGAGACGTTGAAGCGACTCGGCCTCACGCCGCATTGAGGCTGCGCGCACCAGCGGAAAGGGGTGCGGGTTGACGCGCGGCTCGGGATTCGCGACTCCGAGGGCATGAAGTTCATCACTCGCCGGCGCGCCGTCCTCTTGGCCCTGGCCTGCGCAAGCGGCTCGACCGCCCTCGGCTGCGGCGGGGGGCATGCCAGCACGGACTCGGGCATGGACGCCGCCTCGGACGCAATGGTCGACGGCGCCATCGACGGCGAGCTGGACGCCGGACCCAGCGTCGACGTCGCGCTCGAGGTCAGCTCCACGGAAGGTCGCCTCGCCCTGAGCACGACGGGGGGTCTGCGCCTCGAACGCGCGGATGGTTCCTTGGTGTTGGCGGGCGCGGCTGCGGGGCCGCTGGCCTATGGGCACTCCGCCGGCGGTGACGTGCGTTATCACGACGTCACGCAGCACACACCCCGCGGGGTGACGTGGCACGTACTCTCCCGCGGTCTCGAACAGACGAGCACCACCGAGGGCGTCCTCGCCGACGACGCAGGACACGAAGCCACGGTCACCCTCGACGCGCCGGTGCCGGGCACCTTTCGGCTGACGCTGACGCCGCGCGCGGGCCAGGAGACCATCGCCCTGAGCCGCCTATCTCTGGCCAGCGACAACGGAAGCTACCAAGGACTCGGCGAGCGCTTCGGACACGCCGACGCCCGCGGCAGCGTCGAGCCCATGCAGCTCGGACTCGGCGGCACGCGCAGCGGCACCAACGAGCACCACGTGCCCGTGCCCTTCTTCGTCTCGTCCAAGGGCTACGGCGTGTTCGTCGCGAGCCGCGAGGCGGGCGCCTTCGATGTGGCCTCGAGCGATCCGGACGCGGTGCACGCGCGCTTCGAGGGCGCGACACTCGAGATCTACTTCTTCGTCGCGCCTTCGCCGGCCGAGGTGGTCGCCGAGTACGCCGCCGTGTCTGGGCTTCCGCGTCTGCCGCCGCGCTGGGCTTCGGCGCCCATGTACTGGCGCAACGAATGGCACGACAGCGACGACGTGCGCACCGCCTTCGCCCGCCTGCGCGCCGAGGACATCCCGACCACCAGCTTCTGGATCGACAACCCCTGGCAGGGTTCCTACAACGATCTCGTCTTCGACAGCACGCGCTTCCCGGATGCTGCGGGCCTGCTGAGCGAGCTGCAGGCGGCGGGCTTCACGCCACTGCTCTGGAGCACGCCCTACCTCGACGCCGTGGACGACGGCGCCTCGCCCACGAACGAAGCCGAGCGCTTGTTCCTCCAGGCGCGCGACCAGAACCTCTTGGTCACGCAGGAGCCCTCGCACACGCCCTACATCGGGCCCTCGTCGCCCGGTGCGCCCGGCGCGATGCTGGACTTCACCAGCTCGAACGCCATCGACTTCTGGCAGGGCAGGCTCGATCCGCTGGTCGGTCTGGGCGTGCGCGCCTTCAAGCTCGACTTCGCCGAGGACATCCTGGTCGAAGCGCTCGGTGCGCGTCCCGGCCTCTCCTTCAGCGACGGCACGACGGAGCGCCAGACCCACAACGTCTACGCGACCCTCTATCACACGCCCTATCGCCGCGCGCTCGACGCGGGCCCGACGGGCGAAGGCTTCTTGCTCGTGCGCGCCGAGGCCTGGGGCGGTCAGAGCGTGGCCGACATCATCTGGCCCGGCGATCTCGACAACGACTTCCGCGAAGGCTTCGACGGCGAGGTCGGCGGTCTGCCTGCGGCGGTGACGGCGCTGGTCTCGCTCTCGGCCAGCGGCTTCCCCAACTTCGCGTCGGACACGGGCGGCTTCCGCGACGGCATGCCCACGCGTGAGGCGCTTCTGCGCTGGGCCGAGCACACGGCGTTTTCGCCCTTCCTGCAGCTCGGCGGCGGCGGCGACAACCACGACCCGTGGCTGATCGACGCCGAAGCCGGCGCCATCTATCACACGCTCGCGCGCGCCCACATGGCGCTCGTGCCCTACCTGCGCATGTACGCCATCCGCGCCCACGAGACGGGCTTGCCTCCCGTGCTCGCGCCCGCCCTCGCCTACCCCGACGATCGTGCGGGCTACGCCGATCCCCACGCCTACCTGCTGGGAGACGACCTCTTCGTCGCGCCCGTGATCACGGGAGGCGCGACCACGCGCGATCTGCACCTGCCACCTGGGGAGTGGGTGCATTGGTTCACGGGCGAGCGCTTCTCAGGCCCAGCGGAAATCACGGTGAGCGCGCCCATCGGACAGCCGCCCGTGTTCATCCGCGTCGGCGCCGTCTTGCCCATGTTGCCCGACGACCTCGACACGTTGACGGCGACGGCGGACGCGAGCGTGATCGATCCGGCGCAGCGACCGTGGCTGCGCGCCCTGGTGCTACCCGGTGCCTCCAGGGACGTGACCACCGAAGAGGGCATCGAGATCCGCGCCGAGCGCGTCACGGCGGGCGTCGACCTCGATCTCACCTTCGCCGCCAGCGGGCTGCGCGATCTGCGAGCGCGCGTGGCGTTGGCCCAGGGCGCTCCGCCCGTGGACGCGGTCACGGAAGTGCGCGTCGACGGAAGCGTGGTGGCGCCGAGCGTCGACGCGGCGACCGTCGAAGCCGGCTGCGATGGCGCCTGCTGGGCCCTGGATGGAACGGACCTCGTTCTCAGCGTCCGCGGCGCCGACAGCGCGCACGTGGAGATTCGCTGAAGCTCAACGCTGCCAGAGGAGGCTCAGGTCGAGGCCGATCGCGTCGAAGGGCGGGGCGTGCACGACCTCAGCCTCGGCATGCGCACTCGTGACGCGGTAGCTCTGGCCGTCGAGGGCGAAGACCTCGAGGGACCGCAGCACCGGATCGACGAGCCAGACATGACCGACGCCGTGCTGGGCATAGACGGGCATCTTTCGGACACGGTCGATCTGGGCCGTCGAAGGCGAGAGGATCTCGCAGCAGAAATCTGGCGCCAGCTCGAAGTAAGCAACGTCGGGCATCTCCGGCATGCGCTCCCGTCGCCAGCCCCCCAGATCCGGCACCAACACCTCCGAACCCAGGTGCAGCTCGGGCTCATCGAGGAGGAGCCAGCCTCCGGGACCTCCGCTTCCACGATCGAAGGGACCATCGAGCAACGCTCCGAGACGAGAGCCCGCCCGCGCATGCCGCGAAGCCGGCCTGGGCTGCGTCACCAGCTCACCGCCGATCAACTCGGCCACCAGCCCCTCCGGGACCGCGAGCAGATCCTCATAGGTCGCGAGCTTCTTTGCGGCAGAAGACATGACCCGATGAACATAGCACGCCACGGAGGCGGGTTAGCATGGGAGGTTGGTGGTCGACGCGACGCCGCGCTACGCCGAGGCCTACGGAAGCGTGGTCGCGCCGAGCGCGGACGCCGCGACGGCCGAGGCCGGCTGCGACGCGTCAGCCCAGGTCGATGCCAAACAGCGCGCGGGCGTTGCCACCGAGATACGCCTCGAGCGGCTCGGCGCTAAGGCCCGCGTCCTGCGCGATGCGTAGCTCGCGATCCCAGGCGTAGGGCAGGTTGGGAAAATCGGATCCGTAGATCAGGCGCTCGGGTCGATACGCCAGCAGCGGCTCGCCGTCCGCGCCGGGCAGGAAGCCGGCGATGGCCATGGTGGTGTCGAGCCAGAGGTTGTCGTAGTGGCCGAGCAGCATGCGGTAGGCGTCGAGCTCGTCCGCGCCCAGATGCGGTACGACCAACTTCAGAGCCGGGAAGCGCCGGAGCACGCGCTCGACGCGGTCCGCGCTGCACAGAGCCCACGGATCGCATTTGTACGCCGGGCTCTTGGGCTCGCGTCCCGCATGGAAGACGACGGGCAAGCCGCGCTCGGCGCACAGGCCGTAGAGGTCGTCGAGGCGCGCGTCGTCCGCGGCGATGCATTGCACGTGGGCGTGCAGCTTCACACCGCGCAGACCCATGTCGAAGGCGTCCTCCAGGATTCGCGGCGCGTCCTCTTCGCCGGGCAAGACGGTGGCGAGGCCCGTCACGCGCGCGTCCTGACCTGCGATCGCGGCCACGTAGGCGTTGAGCGCGTCGGCCATGCCCGGGCGATGGGCGTAGACCAGGCCGATGACGTGCGAGACGCCACGATCGAGCAAGTAGTCGACCACGCGCGGACTCGACATGCGGTAGCGAATGGGCCAGCCGTGCTCGTCGAACCAGGCCCACAGGCGCTCGGCGACCTGATCGGGGAAGAGGTGCACGTGGGCGTCCACGATCGGCGGAAGGCCCGCGGGCACGCGCTCGCCCTCGACGTCGTCCAGGCCCGCCATGCGCTGCGCGAGCATCCCGCCCTCGGGCGTGCCCGGCGCGCGCTCGGCGTGGTAGTCCGCCAGGCAGGGCAGCGGAAGATCAGTCCTTGTCGACACGCGCCTCGACCTGGACCTTCAGCTTGCGCAGCTCCTCCGCCAGTCGCTCCACTTCCTTCGACAGTCCCGCGAGCTGGGGTGCGCCCGAGCGACGAAGCCTGTCGAGCGTGTGATCGAGGCGCACCTGCTCCTGCGCCGGCAATCGCCTGCGCAGCGCGACCACGGCCTCTGCTTTGTCGGACGCGCCCGCGTCGGCCAGCCCGCCCGCCGCCGCGGTGGCGATGGTCGCTTCCGAGTCGCGCAACAGATCCTCGAGCACCTCGATGGCGTGCTCGCGTGGGCGCTTGTCGAGCGCCTTGCCCAACTCACCCAACGCCGCGGCGCCGGCCGGACGCGCGCGACGATCCGTGTCGTCCGCGCGCATGCGTTGAACCAGCGCCCCGAGCGCGTCGCTCTGTCGCGAGGCGCCGAGGGCCGCGAGCGCGCCGGCCTGGGCGAAGCCTCCCGTGCCGCGCGAACCCGCGCCCTTCACCATCACCCCGAGGGGTGCATCCTCGCGTTGTGCCCCGAGCGAGCGGTATGCCGCGCCGCCAGCCAGCGGAGGCAATCCATCGGCCAGGCGCGCGACCAGCGCGTTGTTCAGACGAATGTCGCGCAGCTTGCCCGCCGCCGTCATCACGCCCCCAAGCGCGCGACCGTCCTGCTCCGTGCGCACGATGTTCGCGAGCGCCTCGATGGCCTCGACCGTGCGCGCGTCGCCGAGGGCCTTGGCCCACTCCACGCGCACACCCCAGAAGCTCTCCTCGGCGTAGGCCTTGGCCAGCGCCTCGACCGCGGACGCCTTGCCCAGCTTGCACAGGCCCTGACCCGCCTGGATGCGCCCGTAGACGTCGCCCGAGGTGAGCTGCGCCAGGAGGCGCTTCTGCCCCGGCTCGAACTCGAGCTCGTGCAGCAGGCTCTGCTCGGGATCGACGCGCACGATCTCGGGATCGGCCACCATGGCGAAGCTGGCCCGCGTCTTGGCCTCGTGGACCGAGAGCGTGCGGCGCGTGTCCACGCCGTCGATGCGCCACATCAGCTCGAGTTCGAAGTCGAAGAGCCCGACGCCAGCCTTCGCGTCGACCTGCGTCTGCTCGATCTCGAACACGCCCTGCTTCTGCTCTGCGTCGTAGCGGAAGCTCAGCTTGAGCTCGGGGTGCCCCGGCGAGCGCAGCCATTGGTCGAAGAAGCGCGCGAGGCTGCGACCGGAGCGCTGCTCGAGCGCGCGCCTGAAGTCGTCCGTCTCCGCCGTGCCGCCGCCGAAGCGCTCGAGGTAGTCCGTCACCGCGGGCCAGAAGGCTTCGTCACCCAACGTCCGTCGCAGCATGTGCACGCGCCAGGCGCCGCCCGGATAAAGGTGGCGATCGAACATGCTCCAGGAGTGATCGAAGCGTCGCGTGACGATCGGCCTTCGATAGCGCTCGTGGCACTCCTGAAAGTAGGCCTGCGAGTCGGTGTAGAGCGCGTAGCGCATCCAATCCTCGCCCCACTTCGCCTCGGCCCAGCACGCCTCCATGTAGGTGGCCCAGGACTCCTTCAGCCAGTCGTGGGAGTGGTCGCGACAGACGACGTGATCACCGAAGTAGGAGTGCGACATCTCGTGCAGGTTGATGATGTCGAAGAGCCATTGCATCTCGCTCGCGAGCGCCTCGTCGAGCAGGTAGCGGTCATCCCAGCTCACCAGCGAGATGTTCTCCATCGCACCGCCCACGCCCGGCACCGCGACCTGAAAATACTTGGGGAAGGGGAACTTCACGCCCAAGCGCTCCTCCAGCCAGGGCAGCATCTCCATGGTGGGTCCGAAGCTGCGCTCGAGGGTCGCCTCGTCGTGGGGCGCGAGCCCAAAGGCGGCGACGGGTCGTGCCTCGTACTCGCCCTGATCGAGCTTCACGAACTCGCCCACAGCGAAGCACGTGAGGTAGCTCGGGCAGCCTTGTTCCAGCTCCCAATGCGCGGTCTTCGTGCCGTCGTCGTGCGTCTCTTCCGAGACGAGGCGACCGTTGGCCAGGATGGTCAGCGCGGCGTCGGCGCGAAGGTGGAAGCTGAGCGTGGGTCGCACGGAGGGCTGATCGACGCAGGGCAGCCAATGACGCGCACGCTCGGTCTCGTTGTCCGTGAGCACGAAGCGACCCGCCTTGGGGGACGCGGGCGTGGGCCCACCGAAGAGCGCACCCGTGATGGGCTTCTCGACCCGATAGCTGACGCGCAGCTCGCGCTCCTCGCCCCGCGTGAAGGGCTCCTCGTACACGACGCCGATGCGCGCGCCATCGTAGGAGAAACGCAGCGCCTTGCCCGAGGCGTCCTCGACCGCGACGTCGTGGAAGTCGACAGCGTCGAGCTCGAGGCTGACGGCGCCTTCGTCGTTGGCGCGCAACCGGCTGGTGACCGTGCCCTCGATGGAGCGGGCATCCAGCTCGACACGCAGAGCGATGTCGAGCTGGACGGGCTCGAGGCGAAGCTCGGGCGCGTAGTGGGGCCGCGCGTCGGGTCGGCTGAAGGTGCCGCTGCGCGCGGCGTGGAGGAGATCTTCCGTGGTCGTCATGGTCAGCGAGCCTACGGCCGCGGAGGTCGCTCGTCATGCGGGAAAGCTCCCAGCAGCGGGAGCATCGGGGCGCACACCGTGTCAGCTTCACAGGGCGACCCGTCCGGGCTGCATGGAGGGTCTGGTAGGCGATGAAACTGGAAGCACTCGAGGAAGAAGCAAAGCGCCTCGCGCGACCGGCGGCGAAGTTCATCCTCGATGCGGCAGGCGTGGATGGGCGCTGGAACCCGGCAGGGGGAGCGCCGTTCAAGCTTGCCGCGCGGTTGATCTGAGAGCGTGTGGTGGTGGTCTCTGCGACCGACGACGGGCGCTGGAGCGCCCGGGAACAGGCCACCCTTCCAGCCGTCGGCGAGAACCTCCGGACCGTTCCTTGGAGCTGCCCAGCGCCGATCGAAGCGGTGTTCCTGCTCGGCGGGCGAGACGTGGGCACGTGGCCTGCGTGTTGCGATTGGAAGCGCGAGTGGGGCTACAACGACAACTTCAAAGGCCGCGACGTCGTCCAGGAGTTCGAGCGCTGGCGGCAGGCGCAGCATCCGCTCTATTCTGGCGACTCTGTCGCCGTGGCAGGAGGATGGCACTTCCACTGGCCGGACGACGACTGGTTGGAACCCGTGGACGACGAGCTGGTGCTTGGGACGCTCGACAGCGAGCCGTACCTGGACGTCTGGAAGGACAGGCGCGGGTACGAGATACGTCCGCGTACTTCGTGAGTGAGTGAGACTGGGTGCGGATCACGACCTGAGCGCTTGCGCTCTTGGAAGCTCCCGCCCCCGTCCAGGCCACGAGCAGCGGCGCGCTGGGCGTGGCCTGACGACTCGCGGTTTTGACTTTCGCACGGCGTTCCCACAGCCTGAGTCCATGGGCCGTGTCGTCTTCGCGTCGCTCGTGTTCGCCGCCCTCGGGCTGTCGCCAGCTCGCGTCAGCGCGCAGCCCTATCACCTGGACGACTCCCTCCTGGGCAGCACGAGCGGCAACCGCACGGGGGGTTCCCTCGGCGCGGATGGCTGGACCATCACCGGCGCGGACGATCGAATCTGGTACGCGCTGCCTCGGCTCGCGTCGGGCTACGTGGAGTTCACGGTGGCGAACATCACGCCCGCGGTGCTGCCGCTGCCGGACCACGAGATCTTCGCCATGTACGAGGACGGCTATGGCCTCGGCGAACCCATCGACTACGGCGCGGGCTTCCGACAGAACCACTACAAGGTGCTCCTGCGCATCTATGGCGCGCCCGAGCCGACACGCCTCGGCTTCATGAAGCTGATGTGGGGCATCTGCCCGAGCGGCTCGCCGGGCGTCGACGCTTGTGGCTGCGGCTCGTTCTTCGAAGAGCCCTTCGGGGATCCCGGGGCCTGGACGGGTGCGCCCGTGCGCGTTCGCGTCGAGTGGGGCGACGGCCGCTCGCGCCTGTTGCGCGACGGCGTCGAGATCGTCGGCGTCAACTGGACGGGCTTCGAGTTCGGCCCCTCGGAGCTGCACATGATGCTCGGGAGCCCACGCAACGCGACCGGGCTGAGTGGCATGCCCCTCGGCGCCACCTTCTCGAATCTCGTGGTCGACGGGCAGCGGGGTCCACTCGCGACCTGCGGCGGTACGACGCCCGACGCCGGTGTCCCCGTCGACGCTGGCGCGTGCAGCGCGGGCGCCTTGGCCGCGGCCGACGTGACCGCGGCGAGCTGGGAGTCCGGCGTCTATCCCGACCCGAGCGATCTGAACGTCGAAGGCGACGCGACCAACCCCACGGCCGTGGTCTACCTGCGCTTCGCCGGGGTCGCGGGACCGGTGACGAGCGCGACCCTGACCATGAACACCTCGAGCGGCGGCAGCGCAGGCGGTGGCTCGGGCCAAATCTGCCGTGTCGACGCAGCGGCGTGGGACGAGTCGACGCTGACGTGGACGACGCGCCCCACCGTCAGCAGCATGTGCTCGGGCGCCGCGCGCCGCGTCGGAGCCTCGGAGCGCGTGAGCTGGGACGTGACCCCGCTTGTCGCTCCGGGCGGAGACATCACGCTGGCCGTGGTCTCGACGGATCCGGACGGAGCGCACTACCTGTCACGCGAAGCGGGCGGCTGCGCGCTGGGACCGCGCCTCGACGTGGTGCTCGCCCCAGGCGTCGACGCGGGCACGGACGCTGGCAGCGCGGACGCTGGCGCCACGGGACGCGACGGGGCAGTGCCGGATGTCGATGCCTCGACCATGGGAACGGACGCGGGAGCGCGCACCGACGCCGGTGGCCACAGCACCCCGCTCAGCGGAGGCTGCGGATGCACGGCGGCAGGCGGTAGACGAGGGGCCGGGCTCGTCACGCTCCTCGTGCTCGCCCTCGCCCTGGTGCATCGTCGGCGGCGCTTCGCGCGCTAGGCGGGCTCTCGCCCCCCGTCGCGTGCTTCCACTCACGAACACGATTGCGATGCCTCCCGGAGCTGCTGGTAGAATGCTGCGTGAAGTTCTTCGACGCCGGACAGCACGCGGAAGGCTTCATCGCCATCGGGCAGGAGGCCAGGGGCGTGATCGCCATCGGGCAAGAGGCGACGGGGGTGTTCGCCCTGGGGCAGATGGCGCTCGGCTTCATCGCCATCGGTCAGCTCGCGCGCGGCGTGTTCGTGGTCGGGCAGCTCGCGGTCGGCGTCGTCGCCGTGGGGCAGCTCTCCCTCGGCATCTTCGGCAGCGTCGGCATGCTGGCCATCGCGGGGCGCTGGGTGAAGGGCCTCGGCTTCGCCATCTGGCCCAAGCCCAAGGCGGACACGGAGCTGCCCGAAGCGATCACGCTGATGCAGGTCGAGAACGGCGAGAGCGGCTACGTGCCGGTCGAGGTGCAGTACCCCGAGTGCATGCTGCTCTACCAGGGTCTACCCCTGGATGCGGAGCTCAGCCAGAGCGTGCGCAGCGAAGCCAAGGCGCTGGTCGACAAGGGCTGGGATCGCGCGCTGGTTTCGCTCGAGCCCAAGGAGCGCGCCGATGAGCGCGATGCGGCGGGCTATCGCCGCGCGCCGCTGAAATCGCAGTATCTCGAGGGCTCGAAGTTGGTCGGTGTCGCGCCGGCGGCGTGGCGTCTGCCGGGGTTCTGGTGGAAGACCTCGGCCCGTGTGGTGGGCATCGCCGCCCTCGCCACCGGTTGGTTCTTCGCCACCGGGCTGCCGCTGTGGGAGGAGTTCTTCGCGGCCAAGACCGGCCTCTTGTTCACGCCATGAAGGCCGTGACCTGTCCCTGCGGAAGTGGCGCGCCCTACGCCTCCTGCTGCCAGCCCTTCCACGCGGGCGCCGAGCCTCCCGACGCCGAGCGGTTGATGCGCTCGCGGTTCGCGGCCTTCGCGCTGGGTGACGCCGCCTACCTCTGGCGCACACTACATGCCGATCACGACGAGCGCGCCTCGGGCTCGGAAGAGGCGCTGCGCAAACACCTCGCCGCCCAGCGCGGCAAGGTCGTCTATCGTGCCCTCGAGATCCTCGAGGTCGTCCCACCCGACGCCGACGGCGCGGCCCAGGTCGTCTTCCACGCCAGCATCCGCGCACGAGGCCGTGACGCATCGTTCACCGAGCGCTCCACCTTCGTGCACGACGGAGTCGGCTGGCGCTATCTCTGCGGCGAAGTCGCGTAGACGGCATTGCGCGCCGTCATTGGCTGCTGCACCAGATCCTCGCCACGTTGGGCTCGGCGCTTCGCCACATCGATCGCATACCGGGAGGGTCTTCATGCGGCTGAACTTCGTATCTCTCGTGTCCATCGTGCGCGTCGGCGGCGCGAGCTCCGCAGCACACTCGCTGCCTGCGCCGGGGGTTACCATCGGCTGCGTTCCAGGCGAAGCCACGACGGCGACCTTGGCCGACGTGTGCGCAGACCCGGCGAGCTACCCATCGCAGCACTTCACCCTCGTGGGTGATTGACAGCTTCAGACGGCGTCCTGCACGTACGCCCTTTGCTCCCCGGGGACCTGCTGCAACGAATGCGAATACCGCCACGGGCTGGCGTGCCCGGATGGTGCACGCATGATTCGGCTGCTGCCTGGGCCAGAGCTGGCCGGCCTACCGCTGGTCACCCGCGACTCGACCGTCAGCACCCGCCTCGGCTGCGCGGGAACCGGTTCATCCGACGACACGGATTGCTCGACGGATTCGGTCTGCACGCCCGACATCGCCACCATCTGCTCGGCCACTGGCGTGGTCATGGCCTTCGACGACGCGCGCATCGGCGTCCAGATCGGCGCCATCGATCTGACGGTGGCGCCTTGAACATCGGGAGGTGTCTTCATGCGGACGCATCGGATGCTTCTTCTGTCCATCGTGCTCGTCGGGAGCGCGGGCTGCACGGGAACCTCAGCGGCCGACTCGGGGCCCGGGCCCGACACGGGGCCAGCGCCCGGCGTGACCATCGGCTGCGTTCCCGGCGACGCCACCACGGCGACCTTGGCGGACGTGTGCACCAACCCAGCGAGCTACGAATCGCAGCGTGTCACCCTCGCGGGTGATTGGCAGCAGGGACAAGGATCCTGCTCCACGCCGCTCTGCTCGCCAGGTGTCTGCTGTGGCGCCTGCAGTTCGGACCCTGTGCTGACCTGTCCCGACGGCTCGACGACGGTCGCGCTCCAGCCCCGCCCGGAGCTGAACGAGTTGCCTTCCATTCACGGTGCCTGCGGTCTCTCCGTGGGCTGTCCCATCTACACCTCGCTGGGCTGCGCCGGCTCGGGCGGCAGCGATGCCACGGACTGCTCCGCCGATTGAGCCTGCACGCCCGACGCCGCCACCATCTGCTCGGCCACTGGCGTCGTGTCCAACCACTACGGTGACCGCATCATCCTCCGAGTCGACGCCATCGCGCTCACGGTGGCGCCTTGGTTCTCACTGCTTGCAGGGTGCGACGTCGAAGGAGACGACCTGCTGGCACCAGCCGCGATTCGAGCCGGGATCGCTGAAGCAGTTGTTTATGTCGCCTTCGCCCTCGAAGCGCCCGGAGAAGACGGCCGTCTCGCCGCACGCGCGCACGGTGACGCGATAGTCGACGGGGGCGCCATGGATGCAGCTCTCGAAGTGGGCCACACGCACCACGTAGGTGCCCGCGGGAGCGGCGTACTGGCCCCAATAGATGTGCTCGGCGTTGACGCCCATGTTGTTCGAGCAGGCGGCGTTGGCGTCCAGGTCGAGGTGCCCGCCCGCGCCCGAGTCGTCGCGACCGTAGTAGACGACCGTGCCCGTGGGCTCCACCACGTACAGGTCGAGGTCCGTGGCCTCGCTCATGCTCAGGCTGACCTCCACGTCGCCCGTGCCCAGAGGCAAGATGGAGAGCCGGCGCACGATGGGCGCCGAGACGTGACCGTCGGCGTCTTGCGCGGCGACGGAGAGGTTCACGAAGAAGGGCTTGTCCGCGGGCGCCGGTGAGCCGTCGGGGCGCGTGGGCGAATCCACGCCAAAGCTGAGCGTCATGTCTCCCGTGCCTTCGACGTGCACCAGATCGAGCTCGGTGCTGGCGTGGGCCGGCAACCAGAAGGAGCCGGGATAGCCCTGGAAGGAGAGCCAGAACCCGGCGACGCCCGCGCGCGACGAGAGGCCGAGGGTGCTGGGGACGCCCGGGATCACCTCGAGAGCGTCGTCCGCCGTTTGGCCCAATCGCAGCTCGGGGCCGCCGCTCGCGGAGGGCGCGGAGGCGGTGCGCAGCTCGGCGCCGGGCACGATCCACGGCGTGTCCATGGTTCGCGCGGCGGCGCCGCCGGCCCGCATGCGCCGGAGCGCCGACAGCCCCGAGGGGAGCAGACCGTCCACGTGCACGAAGGGGCCGGGACGGAAGCGGGCTCGCATGGCCTCGCGCGCGGCCTCCTGCTGGCGCGCGATCTCCTCCGCGCTGGGCGTATCGTCCACAGGCGGCTCGGCGTAGGGCGGGTCTTCCGCGACGCCCGCGTCCACGACAGCAGGCCCATCGTCCGAGCGAAAGCGGCTCCACAGCCAGACGCCGCCCGCGCTCAGCGCGCACAGCGCGAGCACCATGACCAGCAACAGCACGGCCAGCGGCGCCGCGTGGGAGGAAGCGGGAGCGGGTTCGTCCACGTCCGGGAGCCTGCCACACATCTGGGCGCACGCGGGATCGGACGCGAGGCCCAGCTCTCACGAGGAAAGAGCTGTCGCGATGGAGCCTCGGCGGCGGGCGCGCTAGGGTGCGCGCATGGTGCGCGCGGCGATGCTGTCCCTGCTGTGGTTCGCTTGCGGCTGTGGCGGAGGGGAGCCTCCGACGCTTCCGTCGACGCATGGAGCGGAGTCCTCCGCATCGACGACTCCGACGGCGCCCGAGACACCCGCCACGGAACCTCCGGCATGCCATGTGTCGGAGACCCACGATCTGGCGTCGCCGAGCTCCGCGCCCCGCCTGGTGGCGCTGGCGCTGGACGACAGCGGAGGGCTCTTGCTCTGGGTCGACGCGGCGGGCGCCACGAACACCCTCGCCTTGGACGCCGACGCGCGAGGCCGAGGCCAGCCCCAGGCCATCGATCTACCCGACGCGAGCGGGCTGCTCGCGCTTGCGCGTGTCGGCTCGGGCTACGTCGTCGTGGCCGAAGGTGCGTGTGCCACGGCGAGTCATTGCTTGCAGGCTCTGCGCCTCGATGCGGAGGGCGCGCGCGCGGGCGAGCCGGCCATCACGGAGCTGCCCTCGGCGCCGCTCACGCTGCGTCGGCGTGTGCTCGGCGCGAAGCTCCTGCTCGCCATCAGCACGACGCACGCGGCCCCACGACTGATCACGTGGACACCGACGCCCACCGGCCTCCATGCGCAGGAGCGCGTCCTGGCGCAGGGCGCGTGGCCCGAGGAGGCGGACGCAACCATCCTGGCGCTGACCACGGACGAGACACGCTGGGCCGCGCTCTATCGAGTGGGTGCGACCGAGGCGCCGACGAGTCATGTCGTGCTCGCGCTCGCGAACGGCCTGTTCGAGGTCCCTACGCTCGAGCACGCGTTGGCGGTGGATGCCCTCGCCTTCGAAGGAGACGGCCTCATGGCTCTGGTCAGCTACGAGTTCTTCCGTCCCAAGCTGCATCGCCTGCACTTCGACGGCTCGGCCCACGTCGAGGCCCGGGAGCTCTTGCCGGGCGCCTCGCTCCCCAGCGTCTTCCGCGGTCAGAGGCGTGCCAGCCTCGAGCACGGCGACCATCTGGACTTCATGCTGCTCACCCCCGCGGGAGATCGAGTCGGGCCGCTCCTTTCGGTGGTCGACGAAGGTCGCGCACCCGCGGACGTCGGCCGAATCGGGGATGACTACGTGGTGGCCGCCTTCGTCCGTGACCGCATCGAGGCGTTGCGAGTAGCGTGCCGCCCGGAGAGCTCCCCTTGAACGCCCCACACCCCTACTTCGACAGCGCGCGTCCGCTGCTCTTCGCCCATCGCGGCGGAGCGGGGCTCTGGCCCGAGAACACCCTCGTGGCCTTCGAGGGTGCGCTCGCGCTCGGCTACCGCCACATCGAGACCGACATCCACGAGACGCGCGACGGAGAGCTCGTGGTCTTCCACGACGAACGCGTCGATCGCACGACCGACGGAATCGGGCGCGTGGACGCCCACACCCTCGCGGAGCTCAAGCGCCTGGACGCGGGCTATCGCTTCAGCCTCGACGGCAAGCGCTTCCCGCAGCGGGGTCGCGGCAGCTCGATTCCCACGCTCCAAGAGGCGCTCGATCTCGATCCCGGGCTGCGCCTGAACCTCGAGATCAAGCCCCACTCGGACGCGGTGGCGGAGCACCTCTTCCGCTTCCTCGAGGATCGCGCGCTGAGCCCACGCGTGCTGGTCGCCTCCGCGGATCAGGCCACGGGGGACGCCTTTCGACGCCTTGCGCGCGGACGCTACGCCACCTCGCCCGGAGCCGGCGGAATCGTGCGCTTCTGGTTGGCGGCGCGCAGCCGCACGCATCGGTTGATGCGCTTCGACTTCGACGCCTTGCAGGTGCCCGTTCGTCAAAATGGGCTCGAGGTGGTCACGCCTGGCTTCGTCGAAGCGGCGCACGCCCACGGCATCCAGGTGCATGTGTGGACCATCGACGACGCCTACGAGATGCGCCGCTTGCTCGCCCTCGGCGTCGACGGCCTGATGACCGACCGCCCTGATGTGCTCGCCCGCGTCGTGCGTCCGCCCAACGCCCCGAAGCCCTGACTCCAGAAGAGGCGCTGCCGAGACGGCGCCTGAAGCCGACGGGCGGTCTTCAGGTCGAGCGCTCGAACATCACGCGAAACGCCATGTGAAGCTCGGGATCCTCACCCGAGCGGCTGCGCGCGGCTTTCTCTCCGCTCTCGAGGCGGACGACGTGCACACTCTCGCCCTCGACCCGAAACCAGGCGCGGAAGGCGCCAACACCCAAGCGGTAGTCCTGCCCGAAGCGCTTGATGCGGCGATAGGCGTGGGGGTGCGGCCCCGCCTCGAGGGCGGTCACGATCCGACCGCGAAGCGCGACGCCGCGCCCCTCGAGCCAGCTCAGCTGCGCCTCGGCATGCTCCCCGAAGGCGACCTGCCAGCGGGGCCCGGGATCCCCGGGTCGCTCGCCGTCGACGGGCTCGGCCTCGAGCCAGCCACTGCGCGCGTCGGGGATGGCGTCGGTCCAGGCCACGTAGGGCTTGATGTCGAGAACGGGCGTGCCATCCAGCAGATCGACGTCCGAGACGTGGAGCGTCAGCCCCTCGATCCCGCGCAGGCGCATGGCGCTGAGCCCGAGCGGGTTCGGACGGTGAGGCGAGCGGGTGGCGAAGACGCCGCGCTTGGTGGCGCTGCGGGGCGGGAGCACCTTGGGATGCCAGCTCGCGTTCCGGTCGAAGAGAAAGATCGCCCAGATGTAGTCCCAGCCCTCCAGATCCGAGAGCGCGTCCTCGAAGCCGCGTCCGGGCGTGAGTTCGATGCGGCCCTCGACACCCTCCGCGGCCCGAGGCTGACGCGGCGCCTCGCTCTTGCCAACGTAGCCTCCATGGAAGATCCCGATGGGCGTGAGGGTGATGGAGTCCACGCCGCAGCATGACCCAGGTGGGCGCGCGAGCCCACGCTTCAGATCGCTGAACGCATGCACAGGCAAAATTCGTGGCAGGGCACGATGCTTCGCGGGATCGTGGGCCGCGTTCTGCTACAATCGTGGCCCATGACTTCGCGCGCAGTATTCGCCGTGGCTCTCGCCATGACCTTGATCCTCTCGATGGTCGGCTGTGGCAAGGACAACGCCACCCAGATCGTGCTGATCGTCGACACTGATCTGGCGATTCCGGCCGAGGCGGACAACATCCAGCTCGTGGCCACGGGCCCCGGGGGCATGAACGCCACCAGCTCGCGCCCGCTGACGGGCGCCGCGGGAGAGCTGCCCCTGGTGCTGACCCTCTCGCCCGGCGGTTCGGAGCTCGGCCCCATCCAGCTGACGATCGCGGCCACCTCCGGCGGCTCGCCCGTCGCGGCCCGCCAGGTCCAGACCGCGTTCCTGGCGAATCAGGGCAAGACGCTCTTCATCTTCCTGCGCAAGGCCTGCGGACTCATCACCTGTGGCGGCGGCCAGACCTGCGGCAACGAGGGCGCCTGCGTCGCGACCGAGATCGATCCGACGACCCTGCCCGACTTCACCGGGACGCCTCCCACGGACCTCGACGCTGGCGCGGTCGCCTGCACCCGCTCGTCCGAGACCTGCAACAACGTGGACGACAACTGCAACGGGGCCATCGACGATGGTGACCTCTGCCCGACCATGAGCGGTGCCCCGACCATGGGCGCGAGCTGCACGGGGGGCGCCTGCGTGAATGCCTGCGCGACGGGCACCGGCGACTGCGACGGCCTCTACCCCAACGGCTGCGAGACGGACACGGCCAACAGCGCGAGCCACTGCGGCTCGTGCGACAACGTCTGTGACAGCGGCGCGTGCGTCGCCGGAACCTGCGTCGGCGGTGGCTTCCAGACGTCCTTCGGGACGACGGGCTTGAGCGAGACCCTCGCCGGGCTGGCGCTCGACCCCGCCGGAAACCTCTTCGTCACCGGCTCCTTCGAAGCGCCGCTGGTCATCCAGGGCATGAACTTCAACAACCTCGGGCGCTCGATCTACCTGGCCAAGTACTCGCCGACCGGCGCGTTCATCGACGCCAAGTCGCTGGGCGGCACGGGTACGGACACGGCGATCGACCTTGGCGTGGACAGCGACGGCAACGTGACCGTGCTCGCCACCTTCACGGGCACGGCGACCTTCGGTCCAGACATGGTCGACGCGGGGGCGCCGCCCAGCCAGAACATCTTGCTCGTTCGCTACGACAACGACCTCGCCTACCTCGGGTCGCGCGCGTTCGGCTCCATCGGAGTCGATCGGGCGCACGCGATGGACGTGATGGACGACGGCACGGTAACGATCGGCGGCTTCGCCGACGGACCGATCGCCTTCCCGACGGCCACCGTGGACGGGCTCTTCGTGGCGCGCTTCCGGGTGAACTCCATGGACGGCCTGGACACGGTCTGGGCCACGGCCTTCGGCGGCGGTGTGGTCAACGCGAACTGGCGCGACATCGCGACGGACACGTCGGGCAACCCGGTGCTCGTCGGCAATCACAGTGGCGCCGCGACCCTCGATGGTCGTCCCTTGGTGGGAACCGGCAGCTTCGTGACCCAGCTCGTCGGTTCGAACGGCGGTGTGCGCTGGCTCCGCGACTATGGCGACGCGACCGGCGCCATCGCCAGCGTGGCGATGGACGGCAACGACCCGCTGGTGATCGGGAGCTTCACAGGTTCCTTCAACCTCGCCGGCGCCGCGGCCGCAGGCAACCTCACGGCGAGCTCGCCCACGCCGGACGGCTTCATCGGCAAGCTCAGCGCATCGGTCGGCACCTCGACCATGATGCCCGGCGGAGACCTGGTCTGGCAGCGAGCCATCGGCAGCACGCGACCGATCACGGCGGCGGGGATCGCGATGGAGGCACCGACGCGCGTCGTCGGAGTGCTCGGCTTCGAGGCCTCCGCCATGCTGCTGGGCAAGAGCGCGCCCGGCATCGGCAATCGTGACATCCTGGCCTTCCACGTCACGGAGAACGCCACAGGCTCGGACATCAACGGTAGTGCGCTGCCGGGCTTGCGCCCGATCGGCTCCGCCGGTCTGGAGACGCCGCAGCACATCGCACACCGCGGCGGTCGCCTGTGCATCGGTGGCACGTTCGACGCGACCACGCCCATCGATCTTCTGGCCGCTCCCGACGCCACGCCCTACCCGGCCCTCGGTCCGGCCTCGATGATCGTCAGCGGCGGTGGCAACGACATCTTCCTCGCGTGCTTCTCGACCGGCGCCATCTATCTCGGCGGCATCTAGGATGCCCTCGGCGGTTGCGCCGAGGCCAGCTCACGACTCGGCGCGGCAACAAGGGTCTGAGCAGAGCTTCGCTCGACATTCCCTGCAGCTCTATGCCACCGAGGCCTACCAACCTCTGGGGGAGGCGCTGCTGGCACACGGCGGTTTCGACGCAGGCGTCGTCGAGGGCCGCCTGTTTCCGGACGGAGAGCGCTATCGACGCATCGTCAGTGTGGCGGATGGCCGAGACGTCATCCTCCTGGGTGGGACCATCGATGACAAGAACACCCTCGAGCTCTACGACCTCGCATGCGCGCTCGTGCATCGAGGCGCCCACACGCTGACCTTGGTCATTCCGTTCTTCGGTTACCAGACCATGGAGCGTGCCGTGCGCCCCGGAGAGGTCGTGGTCGCCAAGGCTCGCGCGCGCCTGCTCTCGTCGATTCCGCTCGCAGGCTCGGGCAACCGCGCCGTGCTGCTCGATCTCCACTCCGAAGGCATCACGCACTACTTCTCCGATCCGATTCGACCGGTGCACCTCTACGCGCAGGATGTCGTGCTCGAGCTCATCCGCGAGCTTGCGGCCGAGACCGGCGCGGGCTCCTTCGTGCTCGGCGCCACGGACGCGGGGCGCGCGAAGTGGGTGGAGCATCTGGCCAACCACCTGGGCGTCGACGCGGCCTTCGTGTTCAAGCGCCGCCTGGACGGAGAGCGCACGGAGGTGACGGCCATGGCCGCCGACGTCCACGGGCGCGAGGTCGTGCTCTACGACGACATGATCCGCACGGGCGGGTCGTTGCTGGGCGCGGCCCAGGCCTACCTCGACGCGGGCGCTACGGGTGTGTCGGCCGTGTGCACCCACGGCGTCTTCCCCGGCAACGCCTTGGCCAAGCTCGAGATGAGCGGGCTCCTGCGCGCCGTCGCCGCCACCGACTCCCACCCCAACGCGCGTGCCCTGGCCGGATCCTTCTTGCGCGTGCGCTCCATCGCCGGCTTGCTGCACGACTTCTTGATCCCAGGTCCAGCGCAGGCTCCGGAGCCATGAGCTCCCGCGGGGAGTTCACCGGGATGACCTTGCCGGGGGGCTATGTCGTCGACCAGAAGATCGCCGCGGGAGGCATGGGAGCCGTCTACCGCGCCACGCAGCAGAGCCTGGGCCGAGAGGTCGCGATCAAGGTCCTGCACCCTCACCTGGCGCAGAACGAGGGCATCCTCGAGCGCTTTCGGCGCGAGGCACTCGCCGCCGCGCGCCTTTCGCATCCGCGCATCCTCTCGGTCTTCGACTTTCACCTCGAGGCCAGCCCGCCCTACATGGTGATGCCGCTGCTCCAGGGGCGCTCGCTTCAGGACGTGTACGCGCAAGAGGGACCGCTCCATTGGGCACGCATGGCGCGCATCGCGGCGCAGGTGCTCGAGGCACTCGCCGTCGCGCACGACGCGGGCTTGGTCCATCGAGACATCAAGCCCGCGAACCTCTATCTGACGTCGGCGCCCGGAACGCTCGACGAGGCGCTGCTCCTGGACTTCGGCGTGGCGAAGCTGAAGGAGTCGAACGAATTCGACAGACTCACCCGTACGGGTGAGCTGGTCGGAACGCCGCTCTTCATGGCACCGGAGCAGGCGCGCGGCGAGGCGGTCGACGGTCGTGTCGACCTCTACGCGCTGGGCCTCGTCTCGTACGCGCTGGTCACGGGCAGGGTGCCCTTCCCCGACGAGAATCCGGCGGCGCTCCTGATCGCGATCCAGAGCATGGATCCGAGGTCCCTGGTCGAGCTCGTGCCCGGCGTGGATCCGAATTTCGCCGCGCTTATCCAGCGCTCCACCTTGAAGGATCCCGGGCAACGCTTTCAGACCGCGGCCGAGATGCGCGCCGCGCTCCTGCCCTTCGCCGCGCGCGCCGGGGAGGCCTTGAACCTCGCGGCCCCGCCCTCACCCCTGACTGACGAGCTGAACGCGCCGACGGAGATCACGCCTTCCCGCGACATGCCGCAGGCGCCCGCGGCGCGTGTCCCGGCTCGCGCCCCCCAGCGCACGGCGGAGTGGCAGGGCATGGTGCCCGCGGCCATGCAGGTACCCGCGCCGGCTGCCGTCGCCAGCGCCTCCCCGCCAGCGCCGGCGGCCGCGCGTTTCGCGGCGCCACCTGCGCCGAGCGGCCTCCAGACCAAACACGTGGTCGTCGTCGTCGGCCTGCTCGTCGCCCTGGCCACCGTGGTCATCCTCGCGCTGGGTGGGCTCTACTACTACTACGAGGTGCTCGACGTGCCGGCGCGACCTGCCGGAACCGTCGCGCCGATCGGCCCCGTGCCTGCGCCGATGGCGCCCACGCCTCCGTCACAGCAGTGACCTTGTCGAGGTAGGGCGGGGGCTGGTCCCTGAGGATTGATCACAAGGCCGTCTGGGCTTGTCTTGGAGACGAAAACCGCCCGGGAGGGTCGCTCTCCGGAGGACGGCGGCCTTGCACATGCGAGCGCTGGGCATCGATCGGTGGCGTGGCCGGAGGGCGCTCGCGCAAGGCCGCCTCGCCGCACGCGCCAAGTCGAGTGTGGGTCGGCGGGTGACTTGGCACGTCGGGAGCTGCCGCTGTCTGCTTTCGTGGGTTCAGCCGCGGTGCGGCCTGCCACATTGGGGCCGTCGCGGGTTCTTCCGGATGGTGCCGAAGTGGTCCGCCCCGCGAGACCCTCGAGCGTGGTGAGTGGAAGAGATTTCTGCCTCCGTCCGCCGGTAACGACCTGGCCCTGGGGGTCTGTTCGTTTGGGTCATGCCCTCCACCAGCGCAGGAGGCGTGACAGCCACCGCTGGCGCGATTCGTGCGCCACAAAGGCGTGACCCAAGCGAACAGACCCCGTCTGCGGGCCCAGCCGAATCTGCAAGCGATGTCCTGTCCTGTTCCCGGCCTTGGACGGACACCGACACCGACACGGATACGGACGATGAACTCTGCTTGCGATCGCACTTGTGACCAATCTTCAGGGCTCGTCCCCCGCCGTGGGATTGGGCTGGGGGCGTTGGCGCTCACCAGCGCGCCATTCCGTCTCGACTGCCGGTCGATGATCTCTCGGCGGGGGACGAGGCTCCGCCCTACAGACCATGAGCCGCGACGACTCCGGCTCGGCCGGGACAAGCCCCTGCCCCTACGCGGAGGCGCATCCACGGTGTGAAGGTCACGCCCCGTTCCCGCCAGGTCGCGAGTCGTTCGACTCACGGCTGCGTCAGGAGCCTCCGCTCTTGTCGCGCTTCTTGGCCAGCAGCTGCTCCGCGAGCGAGCGCGGCGGTGCGACGGCGGCGGGCTCTGGGCTCTCTTCGGCCGACGCTTCGGAGGTGGCCCCGCCCTTGGCTGCAGACGTGCGCGCGGCAGCGGCGGGCGCGTCGGCATACAACGGCGCCGCCTTGCCGGAAGACGACGCGCTCTGTCGAGGCTCGCCAGCCGTCGAGCGAGCGGTCTTCGGCGCGCGGCGGAAGCTCGGCAGGATCAACCGGCGCAGCGCGACCGACGCCAGCAGCAGCAGCATGGCCGCGGCCAGGAGCTGTCGCCAGAGTGGATCCCACGACGCGACCGGCGAAGGACGACGCTGAAAGACGTCACCGAGATCGTGCAGGAGCTCTCCGCCCGTGAGCGCCGCGACGCGCGCCAGGAGCGCATGATCCGTGGCGTCGCCCCTCAGCTCGTCGCCGGAGCCAGCCACCGCCCCAGCGCTCGCCACCAGCCCGCGGCCCGCTTCTCGTAGGGTCGCGAGGTAAGCACCCGGAGCGTCCGCGGAGAACTCGGCCTCGTAGCGCCCGGCGCCGGTCTGATGCAGCGGGATCTGGGCGTGCCCTCCGCCGGGGGTGAGCATGGTGAGCGAGAGGTCGAGGTGGTTCTGGTACTCGCCGTGCTCGTCCACGGCCTCGACGCGAACGCGTCCTCGGCCGCCGGTGAGTTCCATGTCGAGGCTCGCCGTCCCGCTCTCCGGGGCGCGCGCCAGATCGCGCGCCAGCTGACTGAAGAGCGCCTCGTAGCCGGCCCAACCGAGCCAGGGTCGGCCGAACTCGGAGCCCGCATCGGCCGCGAAGACCGCGCCGCGACCCACGCCGTATTGCCAGGTCGCCAGCAGCGGATCTTCCTCGCTCGCGTCGAGCAGCACCGTCGCACGACCCCTTGGTGTCAACACGGCGTGGCCGAGCAGATTCGGCGCGGCAGCAAAGTCGATGCCCGCGGTCGGCGCACCGGGAGCCGCCGCGGTCGCGCGGAAGCTCTCCTCCGAGAGGGCGGCCTGACTCGCCTCCATCGTCTCCTGCGTGAAGATGCGCGGCAGCTCCGTCATGTCGTCGACGATGTAGAAGCGCCCGCCGCCGAGACGCGACAACACCTCGAGCTCTGGCGTATCGGGCCCGCTGCCCATGGACACCACGGAAGTGGTGATGCCGTCGTGGGCCGCCGCCTGCACCATGGCGCGCGTGCCGCTCATGTTCTCGGAGTCGCTGCCATCGCTGAAGAGCAAGAAGTGCTTGAGCTGCGTGCGCTCGTTGCGCAGCGTGCCGTAGGCCTCGCGCAGGGCGACGTCCACGTAGATGCCGCCACCGCCGGGCGTCGCGTGGCGACAGCGGTTGGCGATCGCCACGGGATCCTCGACGGCGACCATGGGCTGGGTCCAGGTCACGCTGGTGTCGACGTGCATCACGCCCACGCGATCCTCGGGAGAGAGCAGCGAGGCCGAGCGAGCGGCGGCTTCGTTGGCGAGCTCGAGCTTGGTCATGCCGGAGCCACCGGGCGCGGACATGGAGCCGCTCTGATCGATGGCCGTGACCATCGCCAGGGAGAGCCTGTCGCGACGACGGCGCAGATCGAAGGTCGCGGGCAAGGCGTCCTCGACGGGCGTGTGCGCGTAGCCGCCGAGGCCGAAGCTCTGACGCGCGCCGACCATCAAGAGACCACCACCGAGGTCGTGCACGTAGCCCGAGAGCTCCGTGAGCTGTTGCCGACTCAGGCGCCGCGCGGACAGGTCCGAGAGCACGACGAGGTCGTAGCCCACCCACTCGGCGAGCGTGCCGGGGACCTCGCGCGGTCCACGCACGTCGACCTCGACCCCGTTCGAACCGAGGGCCGCAGCCAGCGCCGCGGACGCGCTCGGCTCGTCGGCCAGCAGCAGCACTCGTGACGCGCCGCGCACACGCAAGAACGCCGCGCCCTCGTCGTTGGTGGTGGAGGCGTCGTTCGCCGGATCGCGCGCGCGCAGGATCGCGTCGTAGCGGTGCACGCCTGCCTCGGGGGCTTCGTCACGCACGATGAAGACGTCGTCTCCTTCGCCCAAGGTGACGTCCCCACGCGCGATGGCGCGACCGTCTCGACGCACGATGAGCTCGGAGGCCGTGGACTGGGTCGCGCGCGTGTTCACGCGAACGGAGATGGGTTCGCCGGGGCGCGCCGTCGCGGGCACGCGGATCTGCGAGACGGCGATCTCGGGCTGCGCCTCTCGCTCGATGGGCAAAACGTCCACGCTCACGCCACGACTCTTGGCCGCGAGCGCGGCCGCGATGGCGTCGCCTCGGGTCTCGAGTCCGTCGCTTATCAACACCACGCGACCCGCGTACCCATAAGGCAGATCCGCGAGCGCGCGACGGATGCCGGCGCCGATGTCGGTGGCCTCTCGCGCTACCTCCGTGTGCGTATCCGCGACGGCGGGCCGGAGGCTCGGCAAGCTCTCCGTCGCGGCGTTGGCACCGAAGACCACCAGCCCCGCGGCGTCCTCACCGCGCATCTCGTCGATGGCGGCGCGGAGCTGCTCGCTGCGCGTGAGGTCTCCGTCGGCCACATGCGCGCTGCGACTCTCGTCCAGGGCGAAGACCACGGCCAGGCGATCGACGCGATGACCTATTTCGAGCCCACCCAGCGCCAGGGCGAAGAGCAGGGCGACCAGCGCCATCGAGATCTGAATCGCCCGGCGCCGACCCCGCGCGTACTCGCGGGGCAAGCGACGCAGGCGGATCATCACCAGCGCGGCCAGGACCAACCCGACGGCGAGCAGCAGCGGCGCCTCGAAGCGGATCATGCGGCGCCTCGACGCGTGGCCCAGCCGGCCTCGAGCAGAACGAAGACGAGGCCGAGGAGCGCCAACCAGGGCCAGCTCTCTCGATGATCCTCGGCCTGCGCGATGCGCTGCGTGCTGGCCGTGCCTCCACCCACGAGGGTGATGCGATTTCCGAGATCGACCTCCTCGGGCGCGTCGAGGTTGCGCAAAGCCGCGAGCTGCCGCCCCGAAGCGTCGACGCGATACACGCCCGGCTCGGCGCCAATGGGCACGAGCGCGAGGCCACCGCGGGAGCGCGCGTGGAGCTCGGCGCCGGCCGGCGTCGTCACGCGCACCTGCTCACCGTCGGGTGCGGGCACGCTGAGGGCTTCGCCCAACCCTGCCGCGGGCACACCCCCGCGCGCGCGATGGGTGCGGGCGCGCTCCAGCAGATCGCGAAAGAAGACGACGAAGGAAGGCTGCGTGGGCCAGTCGCTGTCGCCGGGATCGAAGCCGACGACGGTGGTCTCGCCGGCGGCGCGCTCATAGGCCGCCACGACGGGGCCCGCGTTGGTCTCCACCAAGGAGTGGGCGCCGGGCGCGCGCAGGGGACGCGCCGAGACGATGTGAACGTCGGCCATGGAGACGAAGCGCATGCGCGGATCGTCCTCCGCCCAGGAGACCACCCGCGGCGCCTCGGTGGGACTTCCGACCGCCAACTCGAAGGCGGTGGGGCCCGAGGGCGCGACCACGATCGAGTCTCCGGGCGGCGGCGCGTCGGGCACCTCGCCCGAGTAGATCACGAGGCCGTCGAGAACGGGGGCGTCGTCGTCACGCTCCGCCAAGCGCGCCAAGGTGGTCTCGAACAGCTCCACGTCGGGATCGCTGCGGAGCACGCGCTCGATGGACGCGATCCTGGGGCCCACGAGGAAAACGGGGAGACGTCTGAGTCCAGGGCTGGGCGCCACGCGCAGGTCGTCGAGCGGCTGCGCGTCGAAGGGCTCCGCGCCGGACGCGCCGTGGGCGTCCGCCAGGCGCACGCTGACGAAGGGCGCGCGCCCATCTGCGTCCGGCGGAAGATCGGCCGCAAGCATGAGCGACGTCTCGCCCCGTGCGGGCATGTCGACTCGACGCGAAGCGACGAGGGCGTCTCCCACGCTGGCGAGCACGTAGACCTGGCGCGGGGTCTCAGCGGTGCGGCCCAGGCGCACGAAGAGGCTGGCGCGATCGGGGTGGCCCGGGCTCGGATCCGCGCGAACGTCGAGCGCCAACAGGCCCGTGTTGTCGGCGGGCGCGCCGACGCGACGCACCTCGACGGGAACCGTGAGGCCCTCGACCGTGACGGGCGCGCTCTCGGCACCATCGGTCAACAAGAGCACGCGACTGCCGCGAGGCGCTCCGGCGAGGCGCTCCGCCGCGAGGGCCACGGCGGCGTTCAGATCGGCAGCGCCCCCTTCCACGTCGAGGACGTCCACTCCGCGCACAAGGGCCACCTGATCCGAGCTGAGCGCGCCCAGCACCAGAGCGTTTCGACCTGCCCCCACGAGCATGCCCCGCCCCCCGGGCGGCAACCCTCCGAGCAGACTACGCGCGACGCCCTGCGCACGCTCGAGCCGCGTCTGACCCTGCGCGTCGCGGGTCGCCATGGAGGCGGATCGGTCGATGACCACCGCCAGGTAGGCGCCGCTGGGCGCCGCACCGAGCCCCGCCGGACGCGCCAGTGCGAAGGCCGCCGCCAGCAACACCAGGATCTGCAGCAGCAGCGAGAGATGCGGGATCAACCGCCGCCACGGGCGCTCGGCGCGCAGATCCCTCAGCGCCGCCTCCCAGAGCAGGGTGGATCCGACCGAGCGCTCCTCGCGTCGACGCCTCAAGACGTAGAGCAGCACCAGGGGCACGAGCAGGCCCAACCAGGCGAGGGAGAGGGGCGAGAGGAGACGCAAGGCGCTAGCTCCGCAGATAGGTGAGCAGAGCGTCCTCGAAGTCGACGTCGCCGCCCACGCGCACATGCGACAGCCCGCGAGAGCGCGCGTAGCCCCCGACATCCGCGAGGAAGGCCGTCACCCGCGCTCGATAGGCCGCGATGGCGTGCTGATCGAGGGAGACTTCCACGCGCGTGCCGCGCTCCACGTCGACCAGCGCGAAATCACCTCCAGGGGTGGGGTCGAGCTCCTCCGCGTCGAGGATGTGGAAGATGGCCGGTTCGTGGCCCTCGGAGATCAGGCGATCGAGGGGCCGCCGAAAACCTCCCGGATCGAGCAAGTCCGAGAGCACGCAGACCAAGCCTGGACGTGGACGACGCGCCAGGAAGGCGTCGACTGCGCGGCCGAGATCCGTGGTGCCATCGACCTCGACGCTGTCCAGGTAGCGCAGCAGCTTGCCCACGCGCGCGCGCCCGCGACCCGGCTCGAGGGGACGGCCGACACCCGCGGCGAAGGGCACGACACCCACCCGTTCGCCCTGCGCCAAGGCGAGGTAGCCGAGGGCCGCGGCGACGCGGCGAGCGACGTCGATCTTCGGCGGACTGCCGACACCGAGGGAAGCGCTGCGGTCGATCAGCAGCGTGACGGCCAGATCCTGCTCGGCCACGTAGAGGCGCATCACGAGCTCGCCCAGCCGGGCGTACGCATTCCAGTCGATGCGACGCGTGTCGTCTCCGGGTGCGTACGGTCGATGGTCCGCGAATTCTGCCGACGAGCCCTTGGCGCGCGCTCTGCGGCTGCCGGACGCGGCGCCACGAAAGCGACGACGGGCCAGCAGCTTCAAGCGTTCGAGGCGCCTCAGGAACTCGGGCTCGAGCAGGGAGGAGCCGGGCCTCAGCCGCGGCTCATCCGCATCGACCACGACAGCCGAGCTCACGTCTCGTCCTCCGGGACGGTCGGATCGACCTTGGGCATGTCGACGGACGCAGGCTCGGCTGGCGCGGCTTCACTTGCCTCAGGTTCACTTGCCTCAGGTTCACTTGCCTCAGGTTCGCCGACCGCCTCGGGCTCCGCGGCCGCGACAGGCTCGCTCTCCGCGGGCTCGTTCTCTGCCTCCGGCTCCGGGGGCGCG
>Ga0210033_1000247_pt1 | contig 50801 bp, 51 predicted proteins | sample CryGeymeta201501_FD_185465 | JGI IMG/M metagenome (GOLD analysis project Ga0210033, IMG submission 185465) | Groundwater microbial communities from Crystal Geyser aquifers in Utah, USA - Crystal Geyser metaG 2015-01 (SPAdes) (version 2) | ecosystem: Environmental > Aquatic > Deep subsurface >... | reverse complement strand
AGCTGAAATTCTCCTTCATGAGTCTTATGCATGAAGCGAATGATAGTGAGGGCCCAAAGAATGTCCAGACATGCTGGTTTACATCTTTAGAATCTAAGGGTTGAACCTAAGGGCAAATTTGCCGTGCAACTTATGTGCAACAGTCTTTATGGCCACGATCTTTTTGCTCTTAGCCAGCTTGCGCTGATAGTAACGCTGAATATGTGAGTCGTAGCGAATAGCAAAATGCGCAGCCTCTACAAATGCCCAGGCCAAATACTTGTTGCCGCATTTACGGTTGCCCTGACCTTTGACTTTCTTGTTACTGGTACGTTTACTCGCCACGCAGCGGCAGTAAGATGCATAGTTGCCAGCATCTGCAAACCGGTTGATATCACCTGTTTCAAGCAAAATGGTCAGTCCGAGAATCAGCCCAATACCCTTGACGCTTTGCAGTAAAGTAAGCCTGGCATCCTCTTTGACCTCCTTGAGGATCTCGTGCTCCAACACCCGAACCTCATCGTTTAGCAGCTGAATCAAATGCAGGTTAGCAAGGGCAGGCATGGCTAGATGAACCTCCTCGAATAGCTGGTAAACCTGTGCTTCAGTTAATTTCTTCACTGCATTAGCGCTAATGCTGTGGCCGATGTTACGGGCAGCCAGATTCTGAATGCTCAAGATATTGGTTGTGCTCATCTGCACCAATTGAACGCGCTTGCGTAATAGGTCTCTGATCTGACGCAGCTCTCTTGGGTAGATGTAGCCGTGTGCCTTGACCAAAAGCCCCAGACGCAAACTGTCGGCCAGCCAGAGTGCATCACTCTTGTCATCAGTGTACTTCAGCCCTTCGTACTGCTTCATAGCAGCGGGATTGGCCAAAACAACCTTGTAGCCAGAGTCCGGGTTAGCTTTGACATTTACACATAATGTTTTTTTGGAAAGTAAGAGGTCTATCATTGTATCATTATTTGGTGAATTCAAGTTGGTACAATGATAGACCTGACCCCGATGGCTTCTACTCTACCCGATGGCTTTGGTATTTATCTCCTTTATGCTCGAGCCATTCAACAAATTCATGATCATTTTTTCCTGCTAAGCAGCACCTGTTCAGCTTCAGTTCAGTAGGCTGCTTTACATTTCTCCCATGCTATCAGCAGGGGGTTATGCCATGTACGACACTTCATCTGTCAAAGTCTGGGATATTGTGGTTCGTTTGTTCCACTGGTCACTGGTGGTCTTCTTTGTCACTGCTTACATCAGCGGAGAAATCGAAACGGAAACACTACATGCCTGGGCTGGTTATGTGATTATCAGCCTGTTGGTCTTGCGTATCATCTGGGGGCTGATCGGCAGCAAACATGCCCGCTTCAGCGATTTCATCTACAGCCCGGCCGATATCATGACGTATTTGAAAAGTCTGCTTACTCGCCATCCCAAGCACTACCTCGGTCACAATCCGGCCGGGGGAGTCATGGTTATCCTGTTGCTCATCGGCCTGTCGGCCGTTAGCTGGACAGGACTCAAAGCTTATGCGGTTGAAGGCAAGGGGCCGCTGGTGGCTAGCAGTATCTCACTGGCTATACCTGTCGCCCAGGCTGATGACGACTGGCGATATGCTGGACACAACAAGCATGCTGATGAATTCTGGGAGGAGGCGCATGAAGCAAGCGTCTACTTTATGCTGCTGCTGATTGGCCTGCATCTGGGCGGTGTTGCCGTCTCCAGCTTGCTACACCGCGAAAACCTCGTGCGCGCCATGCTTACCGGTCGCAAACAGTTGCCCGAAAATGATCGATAAGAATGGCTGTCGCGGAGATGATTTGAAGGCCAGATCTCACAATGAAATGGCGCTGAAATTCACTTTGGGCAGCAGATTGATTCGATAGGGTATGTTTAAGCTTCAGGCATAATTTCAGCTGCAATGTGATGTGGCTATCGCCGGGCTGCGTATCTGTCTGTAGCGACTTGTTGAAGATAATGCTAATTTTCGGGCGCTGTTTTCAGCGCGAAGGAGTTATATCAATGGTTCATTACGAATTGGCCCCATGGGGAATGTTTTTTGCCGGACTGATGTATGTTGTGGGCAATGGCGTATGGATGAATCATCTGGTTCGTCAGCGGCGATGGCTGGGCTGGTTGTTCTGGCTGCTTGCTGCTGCGGTTCTTCTCGTATTGGCGGCTATGTTTGAAACCCGTCTGGATGCTGATTCTGAGCTCGGTGTATGGGAGCGCTTAAGCACTGTTGATCTTGAGAATCATTGGATTGCAGTGACGTTGTTTGCCTTGATTTCGGTTCCCGGAGCAGCATCCGTTTTGTTGAAGCAAACTCAGCAGTGGACACGTTATGCAGTGCTTTTGCCGGTGTTAATGGTGTTTATTCCCTTGGGATCACAGATTCAGAATCCTGACCAGTCCTACTGGGCAGTGAGTCTCGGTGTGACTGTTGCGGTGTTTGCGTTGATGCTGCTTTGGCAATCGTTGCTCGATTGTGAGCCAGAGGAAGCATCTGTCTGATGTGTTAACTTCAGCGTATTTCCGGGCATTTTTTATGCTTGAAAATTTCAATTCATCCGATGCTTTTGAATATTGATTCACTTTGCCACGTTGGTGTTGGTGGTTCACTGAGAAGCGTCACTTTCATTATATGCAGTATGTCGTTTAAAGCTGGTATTAAACTTACAGACGTCCCTCCATGCTTGAGTTCCTGAAATATAATCTTAAATATCGTCTGCTGGCGAGACTGCTTCCTTTCGCGCTGGTGATCGGTTGTCTGATATGGATAGCGTTTAATTATGCTGTTTCTGATGTGGCCGAAACGATTGGCCAATATGTGGCTGAAAAACAGGCTCTTTATGACAGGTCGCGCATCATGGCACCTATTTGCGGGATATGGCTTTAGCGAGGCATCTGTCGCAATCACAGGTGCTGATTGAATGGGCCACGCATGAAGACGACAACCGCCTGAAACATGATGGCATCCGCGAGTTAGAAAGCTATCGCACGGCATTTCTTAATCAGACTTACTTTTTCGTTATCGATAAATCCGGCGACTATTATTTTAATAACAATGAGAATGCATTTGCAGAGCATCAGTTCCGCTATGCGCTAAAGCCGGATGCGCCAAAAGATGCCTGGTATTATGCAACCAAGCAGGTTGCTGAGCAGTGTCAGGTCAACGTCAACCATGATGCGGAATTGATGACAACTAAAGTATGGATCAACTGTCTGGTTAAACAGGGTGATAAAATTGTCGGTATTGTTGGCACGGGGCTTGATCTGACCGGTTTTGTTCAAACAGTGGTGAATGCGAATCAGAAAGGTGTGATTAATTTCACCATCAATAAGGATGGTGCCATTCAGGCATCGCCTCATATCGATATGATTGATTATGCCAGCCTGACGCATGCGGCGACGGGCGAGAAAAATATATTCAGCATGCTGGAACACGAAGATGATCGCCTTCGCTTTAAACAGTTGCTGAATCAGGCACAAAATAATATTGATCCGGTGGGTTCGATTTTTGCGGATATCAATGGGGACCGCAGAATCATCAGTGTCGCGAATATGAACGATATTGGCTGGTTTAATGTGACGGTGATTAATCTGAAGGAACTCGCACTGGATAAATATTTCCTGCCTTTTGGTATCCTGCTTGGTGTTGTGTTGCTGACGCTCATTTTTCTCACCGCCTTTTTACTCCACCGCTTAGTGCTTTCGCGTCTTCAGCATCTGGATGAAAATGTAGCCCTGATCAAATCGGGTGAAGATCTGCTTATTATGCAGTCGGATGTGCCGGATGAGCTCGGGCGATTGAACAACAACTTTGTCGATATGGCGGCTACAATCCGACAATACAGCTCGGGTCTGGAGAAAGAGGTGGCTGAACGTGTTCGGGAGTTGGAAATAAACATCCTCAACCTTGAGGCCAGTGAGGAAAAATTCAAAAAAGCATTTTACCTGAATCCGGATGCGATCAATATCACCCGGGTTGAAGATGGGGTGTTCGTTTCAATCAATCAGGGTTTCACTCGCATGATGGGTTATTCCGAGGGTGAAGCCATGGGTCGGACATCGTTAGAATTAAATTTATGGAACAATCCAGCAGATCGTGTCCGAATGTTAAAACGTTTGAAGAAATATGGTGTCGTAACGGAATTCGAAGCTCGTTTTCGTGCCAGAGACGGGCGAGTCGGCTATGGGTTGATGTCAGCATCGATGATCGAAATAGATGGGGCGGCACATATTCTGACGATTACCCGTGATATCACCGAGCGCAAACAAACTGAACAGACAATCCATCATCTGGCTTATTTCGACAGTCTTACCCAACTGCCAAATCGGCAGCTGTTTCTTGATCGGCTGAAACAATTAACCGCTCAGGCGCGACGTAATAAGGTTGGATTTTCACTGTTTTATCTCGATCTGGACGAGTTCAAGCTGGTTAATGACACAGCCGGGCATGAGGCCGGTGATCGGGCGCTGGAAATTGTGGCGGCTCGTTTAATAGCATGTGTACGGGAAGGTGACACTGTGGCTCGTATCGGCGGTGATGAGTTTACGCTTATTCTTCCGGGTATTGTTGATAGAAGGAATGCCGTTTTTGTGGCTGAGAAGGTTGTGGCTTCGCTTGGCGAGGTGCTTAGTGTGAATGGGAAAGAATTTACGCTGGGTGCCAGTATTGGCATAGCAATGTGTCCGGTGGATGGCTGTGATGTGGATGCACTGCTTCGTTGCGCTGATGATGCGATGTACGCAGCCAAAAAAATCGGGAAAAACTGCTATAAATTTCATGCTTAAGCTGGCTTAAATAGATGACCTGGTCTCGGGGGCTGCGAGTAAGTTGGTTTATCAGGAGTGATGTGGTCTCGAAAGATTAAGCAGGAAATCGATGCAGGGTATATGTAGATCGCCGGGAAGCTGAATCAACAACACTGTCTGAGTTGATGAAGCGATACGAAGACGAGATTTCGGTGACAAAGCATGGCTATGAACAGGAAGTGACAATGTTCAGGTTTATTAACCGTGACCCTGTATCGAATAGAATCATTACTTCGATTCGCGGCAAGGATCCATGATTATATCAAGCGACGGTTACGTTCAGTGTCAGAAGCAACTGTACATCGTGAGCTGAATTTATTGGGCCATGTTTTTACCGTAGCGATCAAAGACTGGAGCATTCCCCTGTTAGCCAATCCTGTTCAATTGGTGCGCCGTCCTAAAGTGCCTGTCAGTGCCGCCAGGACACGCCGCCTTGAAGGTGACGAGGAAGAAGAAGATCGTTTGCTTGAAGCCTGCTCTCAGGAAAATCCATGGCTGCGGTCTATCGTGGTGCTGGCGATTGAAACAGGACAGAGGCGAGGGCGTTACTTATTGATGCGATGGGAAACCTGATTCCAGCAGAAGGAGTACTATTAATACCTGACCCGGCAGCACCTACCAAACATGCTCCTTCTGAAGTTCCGTTATCTTCACGTGCATTGATTGAACTAAAAAGCTTGCCGAGGTCAGTAGATGGTCGGATTTTTCCGATTGTATCAGCAAACGCGATAAGTATGGCCTTTACACGTGCCTGTAAGCGAGCAGGCATCGAAGACCTGCGCTTTCATGACCTGCGCCATGAAGCAACCAGCCGTATGACTTGAACGTGGCTTGGGTGAGGGAGCGTTCGTTTTTGCAAATAAATGTTTGATAGCGTATTGTTTTGCGTATGAGCGTACATTATTGTGGCTATGAATGGCTAAAGCGAACCTATGAGCTTGATGTTGATTCTCCCAACCCTGTTTCAAAAATTGGTGGAGCAAAAGACTCTAATAGCCGAATTTTCCGACCGGAGTATCAGCCAGATGAAAGTTTAGCAGGTCATCTGTTATTCGCTCTCAAGCATGAGAATCTGAACCTCAGTATTCTCAAAGCTGTATTCAATAGCTGTGATCGTAAAGAACTGGAATTATGGATTTCCACAAACCCGCAAGGTCAACAAACACGTCGCGCATGGTTCTTTTATGAGTGGCTGACGGATAAGAAACTCGAGCTTCCTGATGCGGACACAAAGGTCAGATATGTGGATGCTCTTGATGAAAAGTCTTATTACACAGGAGAAAAGGTTAATTCTCCCAGGCATAAAGTTCGCAACAATATGCCGGGAGTTTCAGCCTTTTGCTGGTTGGTACGAAAAACGCCAACCATGAAAGCCTTCGATAACAAAGACCTGCATCAGAAGATGAGAGATACTTATTCAAGTCACCCCATGCTTGGCAGGGCTGAAGCCTTTTTGTTAACCAAAGACTCCCAGAGCAGCTTCGAAATAGAGAAAGAGAAGTTTGATAACCGTGCGGTTCGATGGATGAAAACAGTTCGGGCATTTATGAACTCCCGACTTGATGACTCCAAATTATTTGAAATGCAAAGGCAGCTTGTTTCGAACCCTGATAATGGCTGGCGAAAGGATTTTGGTTGGATTGGTGATCGTCTTCCTGATGCAACTCCGTTGCCGGAGCATGTCAGTGCACATCCGGAAAGCCTGAATGGTCTAATGGATGGATGGCTTAAGAGCTATTCCCTCATGTTCGAACGCCATCCGGTTGCAGCGGCCACGGCTCTGGCATACGGATTTATCATTATCCATCCATTTTCGGACGGTAATGGGCGCATTCATCGCTTTATATTGCATCAGCTCGGAAAAGTTCCGGTATCATCCGAGTTGCTGGAAAACATTGATGATTACATAACCTCGCTGAAGAAGCTTTCAGCACCAATTCTGAATCGTTCAGAATGGACGGTCACGGCGGGCTATAATATTGAGTTGATAAACGATACAGATGATCTTTACAGGTATGCAGATGCAACCGATCAGGCTGAGTTTATCTATAGTTGTATTGAACAGTTTGTATCACATCGATTACCACAAGAATTGGAATACCTGACTGCGTTTGATGAGGCCAAGCGAATCATTGATGAAAAATACGGCATGCCAGATAAAGATCTGACGCTATTGGTGAATTTATGTACTCAGAACAATGGGGATCTATCGAACAGGAAGCGTAAACTATTTGAGCAATTATCCGATGATGACATCGCTTTTGCCGAGAAGGTTATTAAGGCGTCCTTTTCCGACTATTTTAAAATGACGAATGCACAATAGGGAAATTCTGCTGCACCTTTGTTACAGAGTAGTTGATTTTTGTTTATCATCCATGATTTTGGTTTATAGACGGCGGACTCAAAGTATAAGTGCAACAGCGATTGAGGTTAAATTGCTGCCATGGGAAAAAATTATACACACGGCGCGGTTTGATGGTGGACAGGGAAACCACCGAACGCGCCAACCGTCGCCTGCAAACCCGATTGAAGAAAGCAAAGCTGCGGCAACAGGGATGCTTTGAGGATATCGACTTCCGCACACCGCGTGGTCTGGATAAACAGCTCATCCTCTCACTGGCATCCTGTGACTGGATCAAAAAGGCGAACAACATCCTGCTCACCGGAGCGACCGGCACGGGCAAGAGCTACATTGCCAGCGCTCTGGCTCATAAAGCCTGTCTGGAAGGACACACGGTTCGCTACACACGCTTACCGCGCCTGATGGAGGAGATTGCCATCTCCCGCGCCGACGGCAGCTACGGCAAGCTCATGCTGGAACTTGCACGAACCGACCTCATCATCCTAGATGACTGGGGATTAGCTGCCATGACCAGGCCGCAACGGCATGATCTGCTGGAGATACTGGAAGACCGAAACAGCCTCAAATCCACCATCGTCACCAGCCAACTGCCGGTAGAAGCATGGCATGAATACATCGGCGATCCGACTCTGGCTGACGCCATGCTCGACCGTCTCGTTCACAGCGCTTACAAGATCAATTTGAAAGGTGAATCCATGCGCAAAAAGAACTCAACATTGACCAGAAAAAATCACCCCGCAGAGTAGCACCGTTCAGTAGCCTGCAAAGTGTCCGGCTTGGACTGGTTTAGGTGTCCGGCATCATCGGAATACGCAACAAAGATGCATTGCTCATCGTTGCGGGTTCGAATCATTTGTCTGATAGCCTTATTGAAAGAGCCAATAAATTACTTCAAGAGATATCCTCATAAAGGTCTATTCAAAATGCTGGCCTTAAAAGTTCCCGAGGCAAGGGCAGCTTGTTGGAGAAATTCAAAACAGGGAACATGATAGATGATCTGGTTGCACGAAAATAAAAAAAAAGGAGCTACGAATTAACGTAACTCCTCGTTTTATATGGCGTCCCCAAGGGGATTCGAACCCCTGTTGCCGCCGTGAAAGGGCGGTGTCCTAGGCCGACTAGACGATGGGGACCCGGACAAGGTGGCGGATAATACTGCCACAATTTTTCTCGTCAACACTTTCAAAATGGTGCGCCCAGTAGGACTCGAACCTACGGCCCACGGATTAAAAGTCCGCTACTCTACCAACTGAGCTATAGGCGCATACACATGGTTTTTAGCCACACGATTGGGGGCGCAGTATGTTGATTTATTCCCGACTGTCAAACATCAAATTCATTCTTTTGCTGAGAGCTTTCAGGATGAGCAGAAAGGCAAATATGCGTAGCGCTATGTGCTGGCTCGATATGACACTGCACTATGGTGGTGTGAATGAGATGAATGAATGTTGAAATTATAATGATAAGGCTGGCATTTGATCTAAGTGGCGTTATCGTTGACTGATTGTTTATTTCGACACAATGAGCTTAGGGGAAAGCATGGCTTTAGTGGCATCTATTCACGTTGATGCGGGTTGGGTATTACCTGACGCGTCTTTGAAGACGATTGATGGCGATAACGTGAATTTACATCAGTTTATGGGTGAGAAAGGTTTGCTGGTTGTTTTTACCTGTAACCATTGCCCTTACGCAAAGGCAGTTTGGCCAAGGTTGGTTCGGCATGCGAAAACTTTGCGTGAGCTGGGTGTTGCTGCGATTGCTGTTAATTCAAATATCCATCCGGATTATCCCGAAGACTCAGTTGTGGCGATGCAAAGGAAAATATCCGAATGGAGCATTGATTTCCCGTATCTGGCTGATGAATCACAAGATGTAGCCAGAGTTTTTGATGCCCAGTGTACGCCTGATATATATATGTTTGATGCTGATGCCAAGCTGTTCTATCATGGCCGGATTGATAATTATTGGAAAGATGAATGCAAGGTTACCAGGGAAGAGTTGATACCTGCTGCTCAGGCGATGGTCTTAGGGAAAGCCGCACCTGTGCCACAACATCCTTCCATTGGTTGTTCGATTAAGTGGAAGGAGGAGGCAAAATGAAGCTTGTTAAGCTATTTTTATTTGTTGTGGCAGTGATGGTTGGTGTTGCTGCGACTCAAAGCGCCGCTTTGGCAGCAGATGCAGCTGAAGGGGAAAAAATATATAAGGCAGTGTGTATTCATTGTCATATGAGTGATGGTTATGAGGAAAAATTCGGACCCGGTCTGAAAGACATTATGCAACGTGTAGATGTAGCGTGGGTTGACCAATGGCTGAAAAATCCGGCTGAGATGCTGAAAACAGATGAATACGCCAAGTCATTGCGTGAAACTAATGCCTTTGATTTTTCAATGCCGACCTTGCCTGATATGCAGGATGATGAGAAGCGCGCAAATGTGATTGAGTATCTGAAAACGCTGTAGTGTTTTTGTTTGAAACATGCTTAGGGGATTGGTTCTTAGGAGCCTGTCGGACTTAGCTCGCGGATTCAACTTACTGCGAAAAAGCGGATATTGGCCGATTTTCGCCTTGATTCTCGTTAAATAGCCCCGTTATTCGCCTCGAATCAATGCTAAAACCAACTCAATCCCGCTATTTCTCGCTACAGCTGCCTAAGTCCGACAGACTCCTAGGCGGCTGTCCGAGAATAGAAGAACCTACTGCGGAAAAGCGAATATTGGCCATTTTCCCCGTTCATTTTCGTTAAATGCAAGCAGCATTCGCCTCAAATGAACGGAAAAATTGACTCAATCCCGCTTTCCCTCGCGACGATTCCTATTCTCGGACAGCCTCCTAGCGTGTTTTTGAATATGGTGTTTGTAGTTGCTTATTAAAGTTCAGTCAATCTTAGCATCTTATGTTGAAGACGTTTTGCCTTGTTGCGTCAGGTGTGGCGGGAATACAATAAAAATATGTAAAGCTGTTATTCATTTCGCGCTGAAAACACATTGAACTCCATCAAGCAGAAAGCAGAAGCCTACAAATCGAAAATGTAGGTTGTATGGTGCATGGTTGAGCTTGGGGAAGCACCGGGAGCAGGCTCATCGGTCAGAATATTCCACATGGCCTTTATGGCGCGTTGAGAAATGAGCTCAGTATGTTGATTGCCTGAATCGGCTAATCGTGACTTTAAAGTATGCCAGACATTTTTATCGCCGGTCAGATCAAAAATAAGGTCAACAGCGACACCGAATCCGATCATGTCATCTAAATCAGCGACTGCGATAGCATGATTTTGCGCCAGTTTTTTGCCTTTGGTTTCGTTCGGTTCTACTACACAGACAATTCGTAAGCCCAGATCCGAGCAGTGAATAACGCGCTTAAGGAAGCTGGTTCCAACGTTGCCGAGCCCTATGATAACAATATTTGCATAATCCACGATCACCATCCCCTGTGCGAAACTCATCCACAGTCATGAAAAAAAATCGGTTAAGTTTACAAGCATGTTTGCCAACCCAAGATACAGGCAACAAGTGTGTTTGATTTGTAGAGTATAGACAGAAAACGTGTAAATGAACAAGCATTAAGAGGGTTTGCTTCACGTGACCTGACCATGTGTCTGACAGCGTGATCGCAGTGGACATTCTGAACAATCAGGCTTGCTGCGGCAGTGGGTTTTGGCATGCCGGACAATGAGGGCATGGTATTCATTGTAAATCTTACTATCGGGTACAACATGGCGGTGAAAATATTGCTGAAGCTCAGCGTAAGTCACTGTCGAAGAAATTAGTCCCAGCCGGGAAAAAATGCGACGAGTGTAGGCGTCAATGACGAAAACAGGCATATTGAACGCATACAGTAAAATTGAATCAGCTGTTTCCGGGCCAACGCCTTTTAAGCTGAGTAATAATTGGCGGAGTCTTTGAATGTCGTTATCCGGACATGATGCAGTGGCTATATATTCCCTGAATTCAAGAAAAAAATAGCCAATGTTTTTAAGGTATCGCGCTTTTTGTATGAAAAATCCGGCGGGCCGAATCATTTCGCATAAGTCAGCTTGATCAAGGCTGACTATGACTGACGCATCAAGAGCATTCGCCTTTTTGAGGTTGGTGATAGCTTTTTCCACGTTTGTCCAGCTTGTGTTTTGGGTGAGTATGGCACCAACCATCATTTCAAAAGACGACTCTGCAGGCCACCAGTGCTGTGCACCGTAAGCGGACTGCAGAGTCTTATAAATGTTGTTCAGCGGCATCTATTTGGGACGAGCAGCCACCTTTACCATGCTTTTCAGGCTACGTAGCTCTTTGGCCGTTAACTCCCGCCATGCGCCGGCAGGCATTTCCTCGTCGAGCTTAAGTGGACCGAAGCGAGTGCGGATAAGTCGGCGCACCGGATGCTCGACTGCCTCCAGTGTACGACGGATTTCTCGCCAGCGACCTTGTTTCAGGGTGACGGTAATCCAGCAATGGCCGCGACTTTCGGAGTCGATAGTCAGATCCCATGGCACGCTGCGTTCATCACGGCCCATATCGATGCCCCCATTGCGCAGGCGGGCAATGGTTTCCAGTGTCAGTTCTCCTGCAACTCGCACGCGATATTGTCGTGGAATTTGAAAAGACGGGTGCGTTAGCTGATAAGCCAGATCACCATCGTTGGTTAATAACAGAAGACCTTCGCTGTCCATGTCCAGACGTCCGATAGACTGGACATTAGCCGGAACATTAAGGCGACTGTAAATGAGGGGGCGATTTTTATGATCTTTGCGAGAACACAACAGACCGGCTGGCTTGTTGTAAACCAGTGTGATGGTTTCGCTTTGCATCGAGACAAGCTTACCGTCAACTTCAACCTTATCAGTCGGCATGATTTTGATTCCCGGCTGATTGATTTTTTTGCCGTTGACCAACACCCGTCCATCGACGATCCACTGATCGGCTTCGCGGCGGGAGCATAATCCACAATGCGCCATGAAACGGTTGATGCGTTCGCCAGCAGTCGGGGAGGGTGCTGCTTCGACTGCTTTATTCGGCTTTTTGTTTTTCATAGGGCTTCTTCTTCCTGTTGCTCGTGATTATGTTGCTGAAAAATCGACTGAATCGCATCTTCATCCATCAGCTGGGCATAGTCGGGTAAATCGCCTAGAGAGTGGAGTCCGAAATCAACCAGAAATTGCTTGCCTGTACCCAGTAAGTGCGGGCGTCCCGGCACATCTTTACGACCGAGAATTTTGATCCATCCGCGCTCTATCAGAGTAGTGATGATATGACTTGAAACTTTGCTGCCGCGCAGTGATTCAATTTCAGAGCGTGTGGTCGGTTGCCGGTAGGCAATGATGGCGAGGGTTTCCAATAAAGCGCGAGATAGTTTGGGCGGTCGTGTGTGCCACAACTCAGCTATCAGTTCGGCGTGTTCAGTTGCACTGCGAAACTGCCAGCCTCCGGCGACCTGCGTTAAGCGGATACCACGATGGGCATAATCCATTTCCAGCATGTTAAGTGCGTCACGAATTTCACCTGTGTTGATTTCATCACCCATCAAGGCACTGATGCGTTTGATTGAAAGTGGTTCATCACTGGCAAAAATGAGTGCTTCAAGGCGTATGGAAAGTTGACTGGTAGTCGTTGCTGCATTCTGACTGGATTCATTCATGTCAGTGTCTCTTTCAGCATGATTCGTACCGATGCATAGCATTGCTCTTGCAAAACCAGCACGATTTGTTGACGCCACAGCTCAAGAATAGCCAGTACAGTTGCCACCAGCGATTCACGCGTCCGGGATTCACCGAGTAATTCATCCAGGCTGGCAGAGCCACGTTTGAGGAATTGCGTGATGCTGCACATTTTTTCGCGAACGCTGATCGGTTCCATCATCACTTTATGGCGAACTTCACCTCCCACGCGGCTCAGCACCTTGCTGAAAGCGGTGAGCAGAGCATTGAGGTCGGCGGCTGGCAAGGGACGTTCAATCAGATCGACTTCAGGAAATACCCGCCGAATAAAAATATCCCTGTCAAGGCGCGGAAGGGCATTGATTTCTTCCGCCAGAAGACGGAATTGTTCATATGCAATCAATTGCGCCACCAGTGCTTCACGCGGGTCGACTTCGTTGCCTTCATCGTCGACTTCAGGTCTGGGCAACAGCATTCTCGATTTGAGTTGCATCAGCGTGCTGGCCATAACCAGATAATCGCCTGCAATATTCAGGTCGTCGATTTTCTGGGCTTCAACCATTTCAAGGTATTGTGCCGTCAGCATGGCAATGGGGATATTAAAAATATCCATTTTCTGACTGCGAATCAGGTGCAGCAACATATCCAGTGGTCCCTCGAACTGATCCAGCGTCACCGGCGGCAATGATGGCAGCGATGTTTCGAAACCCGGCAGCTGCTGAACCGGATTTTCCGACTGGACAGAATTCACACGCGGTAACTCATTTTGAGCGACTTTCTGACTTTATCCATGGTGCGAGAGGCTTCATGACGGGCACGTTCATTGCCGGCGCGAACAATGTCATGCAAATCGTCAGGGCGGGCAGCGATAGCAATCCTTCGCTCACGGATAGGATCCAGCTCCTCTTTCATGTGCACCAGCATGCAAGTTTTGCAGTCGATGCAACCAATCTCGGCGGTGGTGCATCCATGCTGAACCCATTGTTGTTCGTCTTCGCTCGAATAGACCTTGTGAAATTCCCAGACAGGACACTTTTCGGGTGTGCCCGGATCGGTACGTTTCACGCGGGCCGGATCGGTTGGCATGGTCTTTATTTTCTTTTCGGTGGTTTTCCAGTCTTCAGACAGCTCAATCGTATTGTTATACGACTTACTCATTTTCCGGCCGTCCAACCCGGGCAGTTTTGAGGCTGGCATCAGCAGTGATTCAGGTTCAGGAAACAGTGGTGGAATTCCTTGCCGATACAGATGATTAAATCGACGGGCTACTTCGCGGGTCAGTTCAACATGTGGCACCTGATCTTCGCCTACAGGTACACCGTTGGCCTGATAGATAAGAATGTCTGCAGCCTGCAACAGCGGGTAACCCAGAAAGCCATAGGTTCCAAGGTCTTTTTCACGCAGTTGCTCAATCTGATCTTTATATGTCGGAACACGTTCAAGCCACGACAACGGCGTCATGAACGAAAACAACAGGTGCAATTCCGCATGCTCAGGCACTTCGGACTGAATGAAAATGACGGATTTCTCCGGGTCAATTCCAACAGCCAGCCAGTCAATCAGCATATCCCAGATGGTTTCCTTGACGATGGCCGGATTTGCATATTCGGTGGTCAGGGCATGCCAGTCCGCCGCAAAGAAAAAACATTGGTGATTTTGCTGTAATGTTAACCAGTTCTCGAGTACACCTTTGTAATGTCCTAGATGTAGGCGTCCGGTGGAGCGCATGCCGGATAAAATACGCATGGGTTTGGTGGCTTTGTCTGTCATGGTCTTTCCATTTTGGGTTGAGATGTTTTTAGGTGTTCGAAATATGGCATGAGCGGGCATAAAAAGAAACTGCATGGGGAGCGATTGCGTCGCTTGGGATTGCAATATGAATGAGTCATTCATGCACGAGTGTCACGTGTTTGACATAAATACACCCTATCGTGCCGGCTGCTAAGACGAAATCTTACAAGCGTTTCATGCGGCTACGGCAGAGGGCGTAAGCAATACCCGAAGCTGGTTCGGTGAATATTCGTCTTTGCCTGAGGAGGTGATGGTGAAATATGTACTGACAGACATTCCGGGCATTGGTGAAAGTACAGCCGCCTTGCTTATTGAGCATGGTATTGATTCTGTGAAAGTGCTGCGTAAAACAGCTCTGGAGCAACTTTGCACTGTTCCGGGTTTTGATTATTTGCGTGCGAAAGAAGTGCAGGAGGCCGCCGATGTTCTGCAGGCACAGAAAAAAGCACTTAAAAGAGCTGCTGCATATTTGAAAGCCGGATTACCTGTCGCAGCTATGAATTCTCATTCGGAAGCAAGGGCTGGATCAGTATAAAGTTGTTTAAGATTGCTTTTCAGCGCTTGAGAAAGACAGATTTAGTGATTTCATTTGCGCTGCTGCTACCATCAGCGCAATGAATTTAACGACCACCTCCGAACAAGCTTCAATATCTCAGTCCGCCTCACAGTTCCCGCTTCGCATGTATGCCGTAGTGATTCCCGGTATGGAAGCGCTGGCCGTAGCAGAATTAAACAATTTATCGGCCCATGCCATGCAAATCGAGGAAGGCGGAGTAAAATTTTCCGGCACCTGGGAGACCTTGTTCCGCGTTAATTTGCGAGCCCGCCTGATTACCCGCGTGTTGCTCAGGGTAGGGAAATTTCAGGCTGACAATCCTGAGAAACTTGCAACATCGGTGCAAAAGCTGAACTGGTCGCAGTTCATCCGTCCGGGGGATGAAGTTCAGATTGAGGTTTCAACACATCGTTCCCGCCTCAGACATACAGAGCTGATTGCTCAAACAATCAGGCAAGGTATCGCTCACGCTATCAGTAAAAAGGTGGTGGCTGCGGGAAATTTACAGCGGGTGTTTGTGCGTCTGGTGAATAACCGCTGTACAATTTCCATCGATACTTCCGGCGAGCGGCTGGACCGGCGTGGCTATCGACAACAAGCCGTCGAAGCTCCGGTCAGGGAAACGATTGCCGCCGCCGTGCTGGCGTGGATGGACTGGCAACCCCATACCCCATTGTGCAACCCCATGTGTGGCTCCGGTACGCTTGCCATAGAGGCTGCCATGCTGGCAATGAAAATTGCGCCATCACTTTCACACGATTTTCCGTTTATTCATTGGCCGACGTTCAAAGAAAAACTGTGGAAGCGGGTGCTGGATAAGTCGAGTCATATGCAGGGACATATACCGGTGAGTATCATGGCATCGGATCAACTGAGCAAAGCGGTCACCGCATCACAGCATAATGCAGCGCTGGCAGGCGTCTCAACAGCGATTAGCTTCGAGCAAAAAAATATCTTTGATTTGAAAAGCGAAGCATGGGTGCGTACGGGTGCAAACACGGTTGCCAGTGACGTTCCGGCTCGGAATACTGCCGGGCTTGTGGTGTGTAATCCGCCCTATGGCATCAGGCTTGATGCGGATGCGCAGCAGTTATATGCGAATATTGGCAACTGGTTCAGGTTCAACGCGAAAGATGCAGGCGCTGTAAGCTGGGAAATGGCTATTTTTTCACCGGATAAAGCGTGCAGTAAGGCTTTAGGGTTGAAAATCAAGCGCAAACTGCGGCTTCGGCATGGTGGTCGCTGGTTGGATATTCTGCACGTGCGCAACGACTAATACTAAAAATCAGGAAAGTATCATGGCAAAAAAGAAACCTGTTTCAACACGCATACAAAACGCAACCTCAACTGATGCTTCAGCTCCGGATGTTCTGGGGAAACTCAGAGAAAAGTTGATGTCACCGTTGTTTATGCTTGGGCTGATTCCTATTTTGGTTTTTCCATGGATGATCAATGTCCGGATTTTTCCATTTATTGCCCCGAATGAAGAGCCGAAATGGATGATTCTGACGCTCTGCGGCGTATTACTCGGTTTACTTTCCGGTTACTTTTTATGGAAGCGTCAGGGCGACTGCAACGTGCACTTTTCGCTCAGCGGTCTGTTGCTGTTGCTGTTTTATGCCTTGCTGGCCATTGGTGTGTTTGTTGGCCCGAATACCACGGAAGGTATGATTCGCTTTGCTTTCTGGGTGGCTTGTTTGGCGGTGTGGTTATCGGTCAGTTTTGCCGTACGTGAAAAGCCGGTCTTTAAATTGTGGCTGGTATGGCTGGTCAGTATCGGGTCACTCGTCTTTTCATTGCGTTACTGGTGGAGTTATATTCTCGATTTTAGCAAGCCCGGTTACAACATCAGTGTTTTGTTTTCACCGATCGGTCATGTGAACTTTACCGGCGATGTACTGGTGATATTACTGCCGGCACTGGTTTGGATGCTGATGACGCAGCATCATCTGGTGTTGCGTGTATTTAACTGGGTCTCCGTCTGGACAATCATGACAGTTCTGCTGGTTGCTTCCAGTCGTGGCCCTCTGGGCGGCGTGTTTTTGTCGGCATTGACGGTGGGTGTGCTGGTATTGAAGCATCATCGGAGTTTATGGTTTCCATTCAGGGAAAAGTTGAAGCTGCACTTGCTCTCCCTTGCATTGGCGGTCACGGCACTGGGTAGTGCCGGTATTACTTATTATGAACTGGATTATCATTACCGTGATCTGGCCCGTGTATCCGGTACACTACAAGGCAATGCCGGGGAGGGCATAACGCAACTTACAGCAGGCGTGGAGCAGCCACCCTTTGCTGAAACATGGGCTTCGCTGAGTCCTGTTCTTGGCGTGCGTACGCCGATGTTTGCATCCTCCATGGCAATGGCGATGGATGCTCCTTTGCTGGGGCAGGGAACAGGTAATTTCTTTACAGTGTATCCGGGCTACAGTAACCGTTATCCGGATTTTCGCGATCCATTAAGTAGTTCACGCACGTTCACTACCAATCCGCATAATTTCGTACTTCAGCTTGCCACGCAAAATGGTTTTGCGGCGACTATCATTTTTGTTGGTCTGCTAACGTTCTTTACGATCAGTTTATTCCGTGCAGCCTGGATACGCTGGGATGGCTGGATGGCGACGGGAAGCGGGGTCATGCTTGGTGTGTCATTTGATGCCATGTTCAACCACATCTTTTTTAATCCGGCCAGCATGTTTGTTTTTGCTTTGCTTGGTGGTGCGTGGTGGGGTATGTTGAAATGGCGTCAGGCACAGCAGGTTGAAGCGATTGTTTCAGAGTCGGAAAGCAAGGGTCTGTTGATTAAATTTCCTGAAAAGGCAGTGAAAATTATCGGTGGCAGCCTGATTGCAGCAACTTTATTGCTGGCCATCTGGCCTACCCGCTGGGTAATTTCCGAGTGGTATGCCGGTTATGCGATGACGTATATGCGACAACCGGATGTGGCGGAAATGTATAACCAGAAAGCCTATGCCTGGGATGCAAACAATTTCCGTGCCGTATTCGGCGTGGCACAGGCGGCATATCAGAAACAGCAGTATCAGCAATGTGCGGATTACCTGATCCATTTTGAAGCCATTTATCCGTACAATCCACCGGCGCTGAATATGCTGGGGGCGGCTTATTTGTCGATGGGGCACACCCAGGAAGCCATTGGCGCCTTTGAACGGGCTATTAAAATTTTACCGGACTTTGATATGGCGCTGCAAAACCTGGCGCGTTCTAAAGCTATTTTGCAACAGCAACAGCAACAGCAACAGCAACAGCAGGCAAGTAAACAGGCGGCGCAAAGTGGTAATTTTGGCGTGCCGGTTTTCCCACCGAAATAGTAATCGAGCCCATGGCTATTGAATTTCCGGACCCTCGAACCAGCAATGAAGACGGGCTGGTGGCGATGGGCGGAAATCTTGAAGTGGAAACCCTTCTGGCTGCTTACCGGAAGGGAATTTTCCCATGGTATGGTGATCAGCAGCCGGTATTGTGGTGGTCTCCGGATCCGCGCTGTGTGCTGTTGCCGGATGAATTTTATTGTAACCAGCGATTGCTGAGGCGGTTACGTCAGCCCTGCTATCACTTCAGCCGGGATCAGGCTTTTGAACGCGTGATCCGGACATGTGCCGATATTCCAAGAAAAGGGGAGAAGGGCACCTGGATCTGGCCGGAAATGATTCAGGCCTACCTTCGTCTGCATCAAGGCGGTTTTGCCCATTCGATTGAAGTCTGGCGAGATACGCACCTCATTGGTGGCGTCTACGGCGTGTTACTGAATGATGTATTTTTTGCCGAATCCATGTTCAGCCATGAACGTGATGCATCCAAAATGGCGTTGGCAAAATTAGTGCAGCGAGCTATGCAGCAGGGCTGGAAGCTGATTGACTGTCAGTTTCTCACCTCACACCTTGCATCCTTAGGTGCAAGAGAAATATCACGCGAAATGTTTTTGCGAAATATCGGGCAAGGTGGATTATTCGTCGCTGAATAATGCTTTCATTTTCAGCATTAATTGCTCGGGTGCGTACGGCTTTTGAATAAATCCAGCCAGGCCTTTGCCGGCAAACCTTTGAGTGGCATCCTGTTCATTGTAACCACTGCTCAGCATGACTTTAATGTCCGGATACAGTTGTTTCATTTTGCTGAAACAGGCAACGCCATCCATTCTCGGCATCGTCATATCCAGCAGCACTGCTACGATCGAATCGCCAGACGTTTCCAGTTTTTCCAAAGCATCAATGCCATCACAGGCTGTGATCGTTGAGAAGCCAAAATCTTCAATCATCATCGAGGCCATTTCGCGAATCGTTTCTTCATCGTCGACAATCAGCACGGTACCATTTCCACGCCAGTGACCAGCTGGTTCATTTTGCCGGACAAGCGGACTTGCCTTTCTTTCATCGACGGGAAACAGAACCTTGATCGTCGTACCTTTTCTCTCCTCCGAATAACAGCGAATAGCGCCTTTGTGGCCACGAATAATACCCAGTACGGCACTCATACCCAAGCCTCGCCCGATAAATTTAGTGCTGAAAAATGGATCGAACATTTTTTTCTTTGTTACTTCATCCATACCTTTGCCGGTATCGGATACCTCAAGAAATACGTAATTGCCTTCGGGTAACTTTTCCTGCGTAACAGAGGTTCTGAGATATGCATCATCTGCCTGCATAACACCGGTGGCAAAAGAGATCACACCGCTTTGCCCGTTAATGGCTTCGTTGGCATTGGTGATCAGGTTAAGGATGACTTGCTGCAATTGCGCCACATCGGCTTCAACGGATGGAAGGTTTTCAGTCAGATGGTATTTAATGACGACATTCTTATCGATGGAAACCTCCATCAGTCGGGTCATGTGTTCCACCAGCTCTGACAGATCAATCGGTTTGATGATAAACCTTCCCTTACCCGAGTAAGCCAGCATCTGTTTACACAGGTCAGCAGCGCGTTGCGTCGAATCCTCAATGCGGCTGAGGAAGTCCTGAACCGGTGAATGACTGTCGAGCATGTTGGCAGCCAGAGCGGCATTTCCCATGATGGCAGTCAGAATATTATTGAAATCATGGGCGATACCACCGGCCAGCAAACCTAGTGATTCAAGTCGCTGCATGTGTTCAAGCTTGTCTCGTTGTTCGCGTTCTTCACGCACATCCCGAAAAGTGACGACGGCACCTTTTACTTCCCGCTGATCAAGAATCGGTAGCGAACGATATTCGACGGGGAAGCTGCTGCCATCTTTTCGCCAGAACACTTCATTGTCACAGCTAACCGCTTTGCTGTTTTTATAAGCATTATAGATATGGCAGTCAGTAACCGGGTAAGGGCTATGGTCTTCATGATGGTGGTGTATCTCATCGTGACACACTTTCCCTAATATTTCCTGAGCACTGCTATAGCCAAGCATGTTGAGACAGGCCGGGTTGGCAAAAATGAAGCGTCCTTCCAGGTCAATGCCATAAACCCCCTCAGGAATTGATTCGAGCAACAGCGACAGCAGCATTTGTCTTTGTTCAAGTTCCTGCGTCCGTGTCTCAACGAGTGATTCAAGGTGTTGCTGTTGATTGTCATTGAGGCGGCACAGGTCAATTTGCTGAGAAAAATTAGCCATCACAGGTTGTAAGACGAGCTCCAGCGGTAGTCGGAACTCATCAATGTGGCGATACAGCAGCACGGCTTTGCCGCGTCCGGGTATATCCAGACAGAGAAAAGCACGATAGCGATTTTGGCGGCAGGGGAGAAAAGACAGGCTGGAAATATCCTCTTCATAGCGCGATTCAAAGCTCATTAACTCGTCAGGCACTTCAATGGATTGGCCAGAATGCTGCATCAATACAGCATCACCGATCACTGAAGCAAGTGTCGGGAAAGCGGAAGTATCTTTCAATAAGATACAAGCGGCAGAACAACCCGAGTGAAACATCAGGCGTTGCAGCATTTTGGTCAGCAGTGATTCAACATGTGCCTCGCCAGCCAGGGTTGCGGTGATATCATAAAGAATAGTCAGGATTTGTTCGCGGTTCACGCATGCGTCCAGTCACAGCAGATTAAAGTTCCGTTGTGAAAAAGCGGGCAGTCCCCATCTTGTAAGTTGCCGATTTCCCCCAGCGATAAAGCGCCATCAACCTGCCCGATGTGATGGCTGAGCAGTTGCATTTCCAGTGCTGCGGCTTCACTTCCCAGATGCATGCGCCGGCCTGCGCAGTAGAACGCAATAGTTGATTGCCACCCTCGCTTAGCAACCGTTTTGCCTAAAGCGGATGTTGCTTCAGAAAGCAACGCTGGTTCAGCATCAAGAACAGTGACCATGCTATTGGCAGGTACTTCCCCGACACAGAACAGAGAGTCATCATCGGCCAGCGCAACGGGAATGCGTACAATCACTTCACCATTGGCGCGTAACAGGCCAAAAGGAAAATGGACACCGTATTCATAGAAATTGTCTTTTGTTATCTCCTGACCGAAACGCTGCATCACCAGTTCGCGGTAGACTTCAAAAGCCGGTTGCCAGTTAATCTGAACAATGCAATTACCCTCAGTGGTGGTGGCTGAGTGCATTGATAATTTGGATATCTCATAACCATGCCTGAGCAAGGAGCCAGCATGCTGATGCAGCAGAAAAGCAAGCATGCCATGGCCGATAAGCTGTTGTTCATTAAACAAACAGGGTATGGGTTGGAATGTTTCACTGCCGGCATTGACGCCGACATATTTAACCCTGTCGGCGAACTTCAGATAGAGCTCATCGAGCAACGAAGCAATGTGCGGCACCATGCTGTCAAATATCAGGAACAGGGTATCATCTTCTTCTTTGTCTATTTGAGTGTGCAGTGAATCGTAGAGCGAGCGGGCATCTTGCTGAGCATTATTGCATGGAAGGAGCACGGCTTTTGATGCATGTTGCAGCCTGAAGAGTAAAATGCCTTCGCGTTTAAACGCACCATCCACCAGTAATTCCGGGAATACTCCACCATACAGTGATAAGCCAAGATCACAGGCTTGTTGCTGTAAATGGGGAATTAAGCTCTGACTGGATTCGGCGACCAGAGCCAGTACATTCAAATCTGGGTTGTCTGAATGCCATTGTGCCAGTACATCGGCAATGGCATTTAAATCAGATTGATAGCTGCGATCCTGCATGCGGTCTCCCTTTCCGGAACGGATGGATCTTCTCAGTCATGAAAGGGTAGCATTTTATCACTGAGAAGCAATTTCACAGCGAATTTTTTCACCCGGGTAAAAGTTTATCAGCCTTCAGATCATAGGCTATTGACGGCTAAAATATTAAGTTTCAGCCTGCTGCTTATGGGAACTTTTTTCTCTTCTGTCAGATGATCCGGCCAGCCCGGCTCGCTGATATTCCGGCGCTTGTTCGCCTTGAAAACCATTGCTTTTCAACGGATCGTCTGTCCGGACGCAGCTTTCGCCATTTGATCACGCGTGGTAAGGCTTCATTGCTGATTCTGGAAGAAATTGATTGCCTGTCCGGCTATGCGCTGGTGCTGTTTCATCAGAGTACATCGATGGCCCGTTTGTATTCTCTGGCGGTTGATCCGGAGCTGCGAGGCCGGGGCATCGCTGCGGCCTTGCTGCATGCAGCCGAAGACAATGCCCTGCACCACGGCGTGGTAACGATGCGTCTGGAAGTCAGTGTTAATAATCATGCGGCGATTGCGCTGTATCAAAAACATGGTTACCGCGAGTTTGCTATCCATCCGGATTATTACGAAGACCATACTCCGGCAATACGTATGGAAAAGGCACTGGCACCGCATCTCACGCCGGAAACCAGTCCTGTACCATTTTATGCCCAGACGACGGAATTCACCTGTGGCCCGGCCTGCCTGATGATGGCGATGAAAGCGCTGGAGCCTTCGTTGCAACTTTCCCGGCGCTTGGAGCTTCGCCTGTGGCGGGAAGCCACCAGCATTTATATGACCTCCGGCCATGGCGGCTGTAGCCCGTTCGGGCTGGCTTTATCGGCGGCGCATCGGGGCCTGAAATCAGAACTGTTTACATCAGGTGATGCGGAAATGTTTGTCGATTCCGTGCGTAATGAGGCCAAGCGCGAAGTCATGCGTATTGTGCAGGAAGATTTCCTGCATGAGATCGAGCAACTCAAACTCCCCTTGTTCAGCCGCCACTTATCGCTGGTGAGCATGCGGAAAAGGGTTGATCGGGGCGCGATAGCGATTGTGCTGATCAGTGCCTATCGTCTGACCGGCGATAAATCGCCGCACTGGGTTGTCGTCAGTGGTTTTGATGAACAGTTTATTTACATCCACGAGCCATATATTGATGTTGATGAAGGAAAAAGTGAGACGACCTGTTTTGGTATTCCTGTGACCCGAAAGGAATTTGAACGTATGCGTTATTATGGTTCACGCCGTCAATATGCAACCCTGATGATAAGCAAGCGCTGAGAAAACAAAGGAGAAAAGTGTATGCCCGTGCGTTATACGGTGATTGTAGATCGTCTGAAAGACTGGAAATGGGATATCGATGGCCTGGAAGTGATTGCTGCCAACGATTATTTGACCCGCCAGGCAGATGCCCAGAAAAGACCGATTCGCATCATCAACCTTTGCCGTCATTACACCTACCTCAGTGGCGGCTATTATTGTTCTTTGCTGGCTGAGGCACGCAATGATATGCCGATGCCGACAGTCGCCGATATTGTCGATTTATCGCGTCAGGGTTTGTATGCCTTTGCGTTACCCGATCTGGAGCGTCAGCTTGAGAAGACCATGAAACGGCTGGCAGAACCACCTCTGGCATCTTTTGAACTTTATGTGTTTTTCGGTATCTGTGATGACAGCCGCTTTAAGAAACTGGCGTCGGAATTGTTTGATGTTTTCCGTTATCCCTTGCTTAAGCTGAGTGTTGAAAAAGCTAAGCGCTGGAAAATTCGCGCCATCAGACCGATGGGATTGCATCAGGTTACCCTCGCATGGGCCGGTTTTTTTGAGTCGAGTTTACGTTCTTACGCGCGTGTGCCACGGCGTAAAAGAGGCGAGAGTCGTAAGCCGGCGTTGTACGACCTGGCTATTTTGTACAATCCAGACGACACCATGCCACCATCGGATATCGATGCGCTGCAACTGTTCATCAAAGCCGGACAGCGCTTGCGCGTTGATGTCGAACTGATTCAGAAAAAAGATTTCAGCCGCATTCCAGAATTTGATGCCTTGTTCATTCGCGAAACGACAGGTATCGACAATCATACCTTTCGTTTTGCCCGTAAAGCCGAGGCTGAAGGCATGCCGGTGATTGATGATCCGAAATCGATTATTCGCTGCACCAATAAGGTTTATTTGTGGGAGCGGTTGCTGTCGGAAAATCTGCCAACACCCAAAACCATTGCCTTAAACCGCTATCGTTTCACCGAGCAGTCGGTGCAATATCTTGAATCACAATTGGGCTTTCCGATGGTGTTGAAAATTCCTGATGGTTCGTTTTCACGCGGTATGTTCAAGGCGGAGAATCCGGCAGAAGTGATGGTTTTTGCCAGACAGTTGTTTGAGCGCTCACGGATTATTCTTGCCCAGGAATTTATGTACACGGCTTATGACTGGCGCATCGGTATTCTGAATGGTATTCCGTTGTATGCCTGTCAGTACAAACAGGCACGCGGCCACTGGCAGATCGTCAACCATAATGCCAAAGGTTCAGCCCACTACGGCGGCTTTGTCACCATGCATGTTGAAGATGTGCCGGCGGTGGTTGTTCAAACGGCACTGCAGGCAGCGGCGTTAATCGGTAACGGTTTTTATGGTGTGGATCTGAAGCAGAACGACAGGGGCGTGTTTGTGATTGAGGTGAATGATAATCCGAGTCTGGATCATGAAGTGGAAGATAAAATCCTGAAAAATCGTTTGTACGACACCATTATCGCGGAATTTATCCGGCGTATTGAGTCGATGCGGGTAGGCTAGGAGGCTGTCCGGGAATAGGAACCGTCGCGAGGGAAAGCGGGATTGAGTCAGTTTTTCCGTTCATGTGAGGCGAATGCTGCTTGCATTTAACGAGAATGAACGGGGAAAATGGCCAATATCCGCTTTGCCGCAGCAGGTTCTTCTATTCTCGGACAGACTCCTGGTCAGGACTGGAGGAATTGAACATGCAACATCGCTGCACTGCATATGTTTTGGCACGAAAGTTTGATTTTGATGCACTGATTACGCATTTTAGCGCAGAACATTCGCTGAGTGTTTATCGCAATGCAGCACACATCAAAAAAACAGAGCAGGATATTTTTCTCTTTGATTTCGGCGTGGTTGTATTCTGGGGCGCTGACAGCGAGGGCGAAGCGAGCATGATTGAATCGCTTATTCCGTATTTGAGTGATCCTCTGGCAGATATCTTTTCCGATGATTTTACCTATGCACTGGATGCCACATCACCAGCTCGCATTCGCTCCGATCATATCACGCTCAACGAGGATGATATGATGGTCAAACTGGCATTGTCGCATGGCCTTGCCCAGTCGGTAAAGCTGGTTGAGCTGGAGAGTTATGCGGAAAGAACCATCGAAAGCACGGCGCATATTCCGCGTAATATGGCTGAATCAGGTTCTTCGCGCATGGGGCGAAAAGAGATCGCCCGTATGCGCGGTCGGCTGTTTCTGGTTGAGAGTGATATTCTGCTGCATCATGCCTTGCTCGATACGCCCGAGTTTTTCTGGGAATACCCTGAGCTTGAAGAGCATTACCGGCGTATGACCAGCTATCTGGATGTCGCACCGCGTGTCGAGGTACTCAATAAAAAGCTACAGATCATCCACGACATGTTCGACATGCTGGCCGATGAGCAGAAACATCAGCATTCCTCGCTGCTGGAGTGGATCATCATCTGGCTGATTGCTATCGAGATATTCTTTTTCCTGATGCATGATCTGTTCAAAATCTTCTAAGGTGCAGGCTTTCAGGCGGGTATTCCACCTTAACCGATCATATACTGTTTCAACGGCGGAAAGCCATTGAATTCAACAGCGCTGTAGCTGGTGGTGTAGGCACCGGTCGAAAACCAGTACAGACGATCACCGATTTCCAGAGAAAGCGGCATTTCATATTTGTGATCTTCATACATGATGTCCGCACTGTCACAGGTTGGTCCGGCAATGACGCATTCTTCACGCTCGCCTTCCTTTTCGATGTAGATCGGATATTTGATGGATTCGTTCATGGTTTCAATCAGGCCGGAAAACATGCCGACATCGGTGTAAACCCATCGATGCAGCGACGTTGTGGTTTTGCGGGAGATCAGCACCACTTCACTGACCAGTACACCGGCATTGGCGCACAGGGAACGACCCGGTTCAAGAATAATATCCGGCAGATGATCACCAAAATCATCCTGAAGGTAATGTGTGACTTCCTCGGCATAAGTGGCCAGATCGTTGGTGCGGGTCAGGTAATTGGCCGGGAAACCGCCCCCCATATTGATCATTTTCAACTGGATATCACATTCATCACGCAGCCAGTCAAAAATCGCTTTGACCTTGTCGATAGCAGCATCCCAGGCACCGATGTCACGCTGCTGCGAACCGACGTGAAACGATACACCGTAAGGCACCAGTCCAAGCTCTTTAGCCAGCACCAGTAAATTCACCGCCATATCGGTTTGGCAACCGAATTTCCGCGATAAAGGCCAGTCTGCGGTGTGGCTGCCTTCGGTCAGCAGGCGAACATACACTTTTGAGCCGGGGGCTTCGCTGGCGATATTGCGCAGATCTTCTTCGGCATCGCTGGCAAATAAGCGCACGCCTTGTTCATAAGCAAAGCGGATATCTTTACGTTTTTTGATGGTATTGCCATAACTGCATCGATCGGCCGAAACGCCAAGATTCATCACTTTGCTCAGTTCATAAACTGAGGCGATATCGAAACAGGCACCGCGATCGCGTAACAATTCCAGAATTTCCGAGGCCGGGTTGGCTTTCACCGCATAATAGATTTTGGCGTAAGGAAAATTTTCAATCAGTTCGTCGTAATGCTGATGAATCAGACGACGATCAATCACCACAAAGGGTGTTTCCTTATCCCGTGCGAACGCTTGAATATCGCTAAAGATCTGTGGGTCATAATAGTCTTCAATCTGGACTGTTTGTGATGATGACATAGTGGTTTCTCTAGTGTTTAAATGGGAAAACAACCCACTGGCCGCCTTTTTACAGTTATGAAGGGCGGCTTCAAGGCCGCAGCATAAACATCAGGTTCGATTGCGCAATCATCGATGAATATCCGAATCAGAGCGAGAATTCATGGCATCCATGAATTAATCTGTAAGCGGTTATTGTGAACGCAAGTTAAGCAACGTTGTGCTTTGGGGTTGTGGAAACTGATAGGTCGTGAAGTGTGATGATCAAAAGGCTAAAGCAGAAACTATTTCCGTTTGAAGGCGGACTTTTCTTAAAATAAGGAAACGCTACCTGGTGTTCTGGGTTTTGATAATCCGCATGAGCTAATCACAGCTTTTGAGATGTCTGTTAGCAAGCAGGGCGGAAAAGCTAAGCGTCAGCTGTTCAATGCCTTGCCTGTTTATTTCGGGATGGCCGATTTTTTGCAGGTTTTGGACTGTGTTCCAATGCCAAACAGACAAAAAAAAGGCTGCATTTGCAGCCCTTTTATTGACGCGTTAAGAGAAGAAATTTAAAGTTGTTTTTCGCAAGTCCAACCCCAGCTACGTTGCTTTTCGATGAACTCAGCCATTTTCGATTCACAATAACCTTCGAGATTTTGCGCCTGCCACATGGTAGTTGCGCCATCACCTTTATCGTAGGTGACTTCACAGGGTAATGTTGAGCCTTCATTGGCATAGACAAGGTTAATCAGTCGTTCCTGGTTGCCGTATTTACAGCTGTAAGCCTCATTCGCTAGCAGTGGTGATGCTGCAAAAAGTGTGGTTATTGCGGCTATGAATGTTGCTTTTTTCCATGCAATCATACTTCCTCCCGTACATCTTTTTTGATCGAGCAGACCATGGAATGTAGCCTGGCCTGAATATCATGCTGTGACTTGTAGCACAAAAGCGAAGTGATATTCTGTCGGCAGGGATAATAATTACGGTGACATTAGTTTGCTAAAATACACTCGCCATTCGGGTCAGAGCCTTTTCCAATTTTGTGTTCGATAGCGATCTCAGCGATGAGGTAATCAATGGTTGAGCGAATGGTTAGCCCCTTGCGTCGACAGTCAAAGTAGATACGGGAGGCATTGGCATAACTGTGGATTTCATCTTCAGGATGATAAAAGTGCTGGCCACCCAGATAATCCTGAATCAGTTGGTAGTCGGCTTCACTACGGGCTCCTTGCAGCAATTCCTGATAAATTAAGCGGCTTATGCCATACGGAATGTTTTGTTCAAGGATGGTTCTCAAGCGTTGAACAGCTGGCGTATCCGTTTGACGGAACAGGCCGATCCACATCGAGGTATCAACCAGATACATGTTTAGTTTTCAGGCTGACGAAGTGGTTTGTAATCATAGTCTTCAGCAATATTCACTTTTCCTACCAGTTCAAGCATTTTTTTGCGTTTGTGATGCGCAATAAAATCCATCAACGCTTGCTTAACCAGGTCACGTTTGGTGGTCGCATCGCTGTATTTGAAAGCCTCAGTCACAAGCTCATCATTTAGTACAATATTCGTTCCCATCTACATACACCTCACAGTGTGTGAGGTAGTGTGCCGCGTCATTTTGGCAAGTTACTCTATTGCAATTCCCACATGTTTTGTCTCTGTAAGGAGAGAATTAGGGGGGCAGGTCTTTCTTCGCGGATTTGTTATCTGTTAGACATTGTATATATGGCCAAATACAAACAGCCTACACTATGATTGCGAGATAAAAGGAGGGTGAATGCGCGAAACAAGACTTAACCCCAGCATCCGCTATCGTTTATGGGCAGAACAGCCAACGGTTGGTTTGAGTGGAAGAATAAAAGCGGTAAACCGTTGGATGAAGTAAAGAGGAATTAAACAATGACAAGCTCACAACAACGCGCCGCACTGCAACGCAGCATCTGGCAAATCGCCAACGATGTACGAGGCGCAGTCGATGGCTGGGATTTCAAGCAATACGTGCTGGGCACGCTGTTTTATCGCTTTATCAGTGAAAACTTTGCCAGCTATATTGAAGGCGGTGATGAAAGCATCAATTATGCCGAGATCGCCGATGATGATAAAAACCTTGCAGCAATCAAAGAAGATGCCATCAGAACCAAGGGCTACTTTATCTACCCCAGCCAGCTGTTTACCAACATCGCCAAAGGCGCTAACAGCAACGAAAGTTTAAATACGGATCTGGCCAGGATCTTTGCCGCCATTGAAGCCTCCGCCAACGGCTACCCGTCAGAGCAGGATATCAAAGGTCTGTTTGCCGATTTCGACACCACCAGCAACCGCCTCGGCAACACCGTCACCGACAAAAACACCCGTTTGGCCGCCGTAATCAAAGGGGTGGCCGGGCTGGATTTTGGTGATTTCGAGGGCAATCAGATTGACCTGTTCGGCGATGCTTACGAGTTTCTCATCTCCAACTACGCCGCCAATGCCGGTAAATCCGGTGGCGAGTTTTTCACCCCGCAGCATGTGTCCAAGCTGATTGCCCAGCTCGCCATGCACAAGCAAACCAGCGTCAACAAGATCTACGACCCGGCCTGCGGCTCCGGCTCGCTGCTGCTGCAAGCCAAAAAACACTTCGACGCCCACATCATTGAAGACGGCTTTTTCGGTCAGGAACTCAACCACACCACCTACAACCTGGCGCGGATGAACATGTTCTTGCACAACATCAACTACGACAAGTTCAATATCCAGCTCGGCAACACACTCATCGACCCGCATTTTGGGGATGACAAACCCTTTGATGCCATCGTCTCCAACCCGCCCTATTCGGTGAAGTGGATAGGTAGCGACGACCCCACCCTGATCAACGATGACCGCTTTGCCCCGGCTGGCGTATTGGCCCCAAAATCCAAAGCCGACTTTGCCTTTGTGTTGCACGCGCTCAGTTATCTTTCCAGCAAAGGCCGTGCGGCCATCGTCTGCTTCCCCGGCATTTTTTACCGTGGCGGCGCGGAGCAGAAGATCAGAAAGTATCTGGTCGATAACAACTACGTCGAAACCGTGATTTCACTCGCGCCCAATCTGTTTTTTGGCACCACCATCGCCGTCAATATTCTGGTGCTCTCCAAACACAAAACAGACACCAACACCCAGTTCATCGATGCCAGCGGCCTGTTCAAGAAAGAAACCAATAACAACACGCTCACCGAAGCGCATATCGAACAGATCATGCAGACGTTCGACCGCAAAGCGGATGTCGAACACTTTGCCAAGTCGGTGAGCTTTGAGGCCGTTGCCGCCAACGACTACAACCTCTCCGTCAGCAGCTACGTTGAGGCCAAAGACACCCGCGAAGTCATCGATATAAGAAAGCTCAATGCCGCGCTGAAAACCACCGTCGCCCGAATCGATGAGCTGCGTACCGATATCGATGCCATTGTGGCTGAGATTGAAGGAAGCAAAGCATGAATGATAAACCCGTCTCGCTGATGCAGCCTCCTGAGGGGTATGGAGATTGGCTTACGGAGCTGAAGCGGAGGATTCACAGTGCTCAGCAACGCGCCACGCTGGCAGTCAACCGCGAGTTGGTGCTGCTCTACTGTCAGATCGGGCATGACATTCTGGCACGGCAGGCCGATCAGGGCTGGGGAGCCAAGGTCATCGAGCGCCTGGCTCATGAACTGAAAACTGACTTTCCGGATATGGAAGGGTTTTCCCGAACTAACCTGCTTTATATGCGTTCTTTCGCAGAGGCCTGGCCGGAAGAGCAAATTGTCCAACAGGCTGTTGGACAATTACCCTGGTATCATCAGCTGGCATTGCTGGACAAGCTTTCTGATTCGGGTGCATGGCGTTGGTATCCCGCAAATGCTATCGAGCAGGAACTGAAGGGTGCGAGGCATGAGTAAGAAGAAAACGCTATTACCTGATATCCGCTCATCTGCGGCGGAATATCTTACCTTTGTAGCGGCTATTGGCAGCGCTGAAAGCAGCGTGGAAATGCGTTATGAAGATGAGAACATCTGGCTGACGCAAAAAATGATGGCAACACTGTACGATGTATCGGTTTCTGCGATTAACCAGCATTTGAAACGAATCTTTTCTGATCATGAGTTGGAAGAGGATTCAGTTGTTAAGCAATACTTAATAACTGCCGCCGATGGCAAAAACTACAATACAAAACATTACAGTCTGCAGGCCATCATCGCCGTAGGTTTCAAGATTGAAAATGAGCGTGCTGTTCAGTTTCGCAAATGGGCTAACCAGATCGTGAAGGATTACACCATTCAGGGTTGGACTATGGATGAGGAGCGTCTCAAGCATGGCGGCACTATTTTGGACAATGAATTCTTCGAGCGGCAACTGGAAAAGATCCGGGAAATCCGGCTTTCCGAGCGCAAGTTTTACCAGAAGATTACAGATATTTATGCTACCGCACTGGATTATGATCTCTCTGCCACAGCGACCAGACGCTTCTTCGCGGCCGTCCAGAATAAGATGCATTATGCCATCCATGGCAATACAGCGGCGGAAGTCATTGTGGATCGTGCCGACCACACAAAAGAGAACATGGGGCTGACCAGTTGGGATGGCGCACCCAACGAGAAAATTCACAAATACGATGTTTCCATTGCCAAGAATTACCTCTCCGAATTTGAGCTTGGGCAGATGCAGCGCATTGTCTCGGCCTATCTGGATATGGCGGAGATGCAGGCGATGCGCAAAATCCCCATGACCATGGCCGATTGGGAGGAGCGCCTGAGCGGATTTCTGAAGCTCTGGGATCGGGAGATTTTGCAGGATGCAGGCAAAGTCACTGCCGAAATTGCCAAAGCCCACGCAGAAAGCGAATTTGAAAAATACCGTATTGTGCAGGATCGGCTTTATGAATCGGATTTTGACAAACAAATAAAAGCCTTGGAAACCTCAGAAAAGAACCTCACCCAACACGGCGGAAGCGATAATGAGTAAGATGAAAAACAATACCACTACTACCGCAACCGGTTGCTCTCGTTCCCACGCTCCAGCGTGGGAACGTCATCTGAGGCTGGTCTGCATTCCCACGCAGGAGCGTGGGAACGAGGAAACAATCGTGGCTGAAATAGAAGGAGATGCCGAATGATCCTGGAAAACAAACTCGGCATTACCGACCAGATCGAACTGGCCAAAGCCGAAGAAAAAATCAGCAAACAAAAAGCCAGGCAGTTGTTTGATTCAGGCGAGATCAATAAGGCGGAAGTGGGTACCTTTGCAGGCTTGTCTTTTATCCACGCTTATTTGTTTGGCGATATATATGCTTTTGCCGGGAAAATCCGCGACGAGAATATTGCCAAAGGCGACTTTCGCTTTGCACCACTCATGTATCTTGATGCCTCGCTAAAACATATCGATGCCATGCCCCAAAGCACGTTTGATGACATCATCGAAAAATATGTGGAGATGAATATCGCCCACCCCTTCCGCGAAGGCAATGGTCGCGCTACGCGCATCTGGCTTGATCTCATGCTTAAAACACAAATTCAACGGGTGGTGGATTGGAATCAAGTGGATAAAGAAGACTACCTTTCTGCCATGCAGCGCAGCCCGGTGAAAGACCTTGAAATTAAAGCCCTGCTCAAACACGCACTCACTGACCAGATTGATGACCGCGCCTTGTTTATGAAGGGTATTGATGTCAGCTATTACTATGAAGGCTATAGCGAATTCAAGACTGAGGAGCTGTAGGTATGATGAAGCAGCAAATTGCTTTAGAGACCATGCCGCCGCAATACACCGATTGGCTCGCAGAATTAAAACAACGCATACACACCGCTCAACAACGGGCGAGTTTGCGGGTAAATCAAGAGCTGGTGTTGCTTTATTGGCAAATCGGGCAAGACATCTTAACGCGGCAAAACGATCAAGGTTGGGGCGCTAAAGTCATTGAGCGACTGGCGCACGATCTGCGCACGGCATTTCCTAATATGAAAGGCTTTTCACTGCGTAACCTAAAATATATGCGTGCCTTTGCCGAGGCTTGGCCGAATGTTGAATTTGTGCAACAGGCTGTTGCACAATTACCGTGGGGGCATAACCTAGTACTACTGGATAAGTTGAACAGCGCTGAAGTACGCACTTGGTATGCCCAAAAAACCATAGAAAACAACTGGTCGCGCAATGTGCTGGTGATGCAAATTGAATCTGGTCTGCTCGAACGTCAAGGGGCAGCCGTAACCAACTTTGAGGCAACGTTACCCAAGCCAAATTCCGACCTTGCCCGTGAATCCATCAAAGACCCTTATCGCTTCGACTTTTTAGATTTGACGGATGAAGCACAAGAGCGGGAAATTGAAGGTGCATTGGTACAGCATGTGACGCACTTTTTGTTAGAGCTGGGTGCAGGCTTTGCCTTTGTGGGACGCCAAGTATTACTGCAAGTGGGCGAAGAAGACTTTTTTATTGACCTGTTGTTTTATCACCTGAAATTGCGCTGTTATGTGGTGATTGAACTTAAAGCGGGAAAATTCAAACCCGAGCACTTAGGGCAATTGGGCTTTTATATGACCGCAGTGGATAAGCAAGTTAAAGCCGAACCAGACAACGCCACTATCGGCTTGCTGCTGTGCAAAAGTAAAGACAAAGTGGTAGCCGAATACGCCTTGGGTGATAAAACCCAGCCTATGGGCATCGCGGAATACAAACTGCAACAAGCCTTACCCGAAACGCTAGAAACCAACTTGCCGAGTATTGAGCAGCTAGAGCGCGAATTGCAGGGAGAGGGGTTATGAGCACGTTAAATTATATGGAAAAGTTGCTGGATGGCGTTGAGGTGGAGTGGAAGGCGTTGGGGGATGTGGTTAGTCTTCAACGTGGGAAAAGACTTGTAAAAAGCCAATTAGAGGAAACTGGCAATTATGCTGTTTATCAAAATTGCATGACTCCGCTTGGTTATTATCATGAAAGCAATGTCAAATCTGACACGGCTTTTATTATCAGCGCAGGAGCAGCAGGTGAAATTGGTTATAGTGATGTTGATTTTTGGGCGGCAGACGATGTGTATTTTTTCCTGACATCAGGTGATATTTTTAGTAAATTTCTGTATCACTTTCTATTAACGAAACAAAATGAGATTTCATCTCAAGTTCGTAGGGCAAGTATTCCTCGCTTGTCAAAAGCAGTAGTTGAAAAACTCAAAATCCCCATCCCCTGCCCAGAAAACCCAAAAAAATCGCTAGCAATCCAAGCCGAAATCGTTCGCATTCTGGATGCCTTCACCGAGCTGACCGCCGAGCTGACCGCCGAGCTGACCGCCCGCAAAAAACAATACAACTACTACCGCGACCAGTTGTTGAGTTTTGAAGAGGGGGACGTGGAGTGGAAGACGTTGGGGGATATTGCGGAATACTCAAAAACGCGCATTAGCTTTGAGCGGCTTGATAAAACGAATTATGTAGGAGTTGATAATCTCCTGCAAAATCGAGCTGGAAAAGCTGAATCGAATTATGTGCCAACCTCAGGTAATTTAACTGCGTATCGCGAAGGCGATATTTTAATCGGCAATATTCGACCTTATTTAAAGAAGATATGGCACGCTGACCGTATGGGTGGAACTAACGGTGATGTGCTTGTTATTCATCCAACTGGTCAGGATTTACAATCGCGGTATTTATACCAAATCTTGTCTGACGATAAGTTTTTTGATTACAACATGCAGCACGCCAAAGGCGCGAAAATGCCGCGCGGAAATAAAGACAAAATAATGGAATATCGCTTTCCTGTCCCTATCAATCCAGACGAACAAACTCGCATCGTTGCCATCCTGGATAAATTCGACACCCTCACCCACTCCTTCAGCGAAGGCTTGCCCCGCGAAATCGAATTGCGCCAGAAGCAATACGAGCATTACCGCGATTTGCTGTTGAGCTTTCCGAATGCAGCGCAAAAGGAAATGACCAATGCCTAATGACATAACGCCGAAAAACCATTTATTTGAGTCTGTCGAAATACGATCTTCTTGGGATGCTGAGGCAGAAAAATGGTGGTTTTCAGTGCTCGATGTCGTGGCCGTCCTGACCGAACAGCCCGACTATAAAAAGGTCAGGAACTACTGGAAGTGGCTCAAGAACAAGCTGATTGCGGAAGGCAGTCAGTTGGTTAGTGAGACTAACCAACTGAAATTGACAGCGAGCGATGGCAAAAAATATCTGACGGATGTCATTGATACCGAGCAAATTTTGCGGCTCATTCAATCCATCCCTTCCAAAAAAGCTGAACCGTTCAAACTATGGTTGGCACAGGTGGGCAGCCAACGCCTAGACCAATTGCAAGACCCCGAGCTTTCCATCGAGCAGGCGATGCTGGACTACAAGCGACTGGGGTACTCGGATAACTGGATCAATCAACGCCTCAAAAGCATTGAAATCCGTAAGGAGCTGACCGACGAGTGGAAGAAGCACGGCTTGCAGGAAGGAGCGGAATTCGCCTTCCTCACCGATGTGATTTACAAGACGTGGGCAGGTAAAACCGCCAAGGAATACAAGCAGCACAAGGGGCTGAAAAAGGAGAATCTGCGCGACAACATGACCAATAAAGAACTGGTCATCAATATGCTGGCAGAGTTGTCCACTAAAGAGATTTCAGAAGTCGCGAACCCGCAGTCGTTTGCAGAGCATGAGGATGTGGCAAAGCGCGGTGGCGGTGTTGCCAAAGAAGCCAAGCTGAAATTGGAAGCAGAAACGGGTAAAAAGGTTGTCACCTCGAAAAATTCCAAACAGTTGCAACTGGCAAACAAAACTCAAAAGAAAAATTGAGAGAGCCTCTATGAACGACTATAAAACCATCGCCGAATCGAACAACTTCATCGTTCTCGATAAATACGCCAAAGAATGGCAGGTCAGCGAAAGCTACCAAAGCGAATACGATCTGGAGCGGGAGTTCATTCAGGATTTGCAGAATCAGGGCTATGAATATGTGCCCGATTTAATCACGCCCAAGAAGCTGCTGGCGAATGTGCGCGAGCAGTTGCAATTGTTGAATCGTGTGCAGTTTGCCGAGGGTGAGTGGTTGCGCTTTGTGGAAACTTGGCTGGACAAGCCCAGTGATGGCATTATCGAGAAAACCCGCAAGGTTCATGACGATTACATTCACGACTTCGTCTTTGACGATGGCCGCATCCAGAACATCTACCTGCTGGACAAGAAAAACATTGCCCGCAACAAGGTGCAGGTGATTAAGCAGTTTGAGCAAACGGGCAGTCACGCCAACCGCTATGACGTGACGATCCTGGTCAATGGACTGCCGCTGGTGCAGGTGGAATTAAAGAAGCGCGGCGTGGCGATTCGGGAAGCCTTCAATCAGGTGCACCGCTACAGCAAGGAAAGCTTCAACAGCGAGTATTCCCTGTTCAAGTATTTGCAGTTGTTCGTGATTACCAATGGCACCGACAGCCGGTACTTTGCCAACACCACCCAGCGCAATAAGCACAGCTTCGACTTCACCATGAACTGGGCGAAGGCTGATAACGGCCTGATCAAGGACCTGAAAGACTTTACCGCCACCTTCTTCCAGAAGAACACCTTGCTCAATGTGCTGCTGCATTATTCGGTGTTTGATGTGAGCGATACCTTGCTGGTGATGCGCCCCTACCAGATTGCCGCCACCGAGCGCATGTTGTGGAAGATCAAAAGCGCCTATCAAGCCAAAAACTGGAGCAATACGGAAAGTGGCGGCTTTATTTGGCACACCACCGGCTCAGGCAAGACGCTAACTAGCTTCAAGGCGGCGCGGTTGGTCACCGAGCTGGACTTCATAGACAAGGTGTTCTTCGTGGTGGACCGCAAGGATCTGGACTACCAGACCATGAAAGAATACCAGCGTTTTTCACCGGACAGCGTGAACGGCTCTGATTCGACCTCCGGCCTGAAGCGCAATCTGGAGAAGGATGACAACAAGATCGTCGTCACCACCATCCAGAAGCTCAACAACCTGATGAAGAGCGAAGCCGACCTGCCCATCTACGGCAAGCAGGTGGTGTTCATTTTTGATGAATGCCACCGCAGCCAGTTTGGTGAAGCACAGAAAAATCTGAAAAAGAAGTTCAAGAGGTTCTATCAGTTTGGTTTTACCGGTACGCCGATCTTCCCCGAGAATGCGCTGGGCGCTGACACCACCGCCAGCGTGTTTGGGCGCGAACTGCATTCGTATGTGATCACCGATGCCATTCGTGACGAAAAGGTGCTGAAGTTCAAGGTGGACTACAACGATGTGCGCCCTCAGTTCAAAGCCATTGAAACCGAGCAGGACGAGAAAAAGCTGAGCGCGGCGGAGAACAAGCAGGCTTTGCTGCACCCGGACCGTATCCGCGAGATCACCCAGTACATCCTGAACAATTTCCGGCAGAAGACCCACCGCCTGCAGGCGGGCGCTGATCATAAGAGCAAGGGTTTTAATGCCATGTTCGCGGTCAGCAGCGTGGATGCCGCCAAGCTGTACTACGAGTCTTTCAGACAACCGCAAAAGAATAGCGACAAGCCGCTGAGGGTGGCCACCATCTTCTCGTTTGCCGCCAACGAGGAGCAGGATGCGGTCGGCGACATTCAGGACGAAAGTTTTGATGTGTCGGCCATGAACAGCAGCGCTAAAGAGTTTTTGAGTGCGGCCATCGCGGACTATAACGCGCTGTTCAAAACCAATTTCAGCGTTGATAGCAATGGTTTCCAGAACTATTACCGCGATCTTGCCAAGCAAGTGAAAGCCAAGGAAATCGACTTGCTGATCGTGGTGGGCATGTTCCTGACGGGCTTTGATGCCCCCACGCTGAACACTCTGTTCGTCGATAAAAACCTGCGCTACCACGGCCTGATGCAGGCCTATTCGCGCACCAACCGCATTTTTGACGCCACCAAAACCTTCGGCAACATCGTCACCTTCCGCGATCTGGAACAGGCGACCATTGACGCCATTACCCTGTTTGGCGACAAAAATACCAAGAACGTGGTATTGGAGAAGAGCTACAAAGAATACATGGAAGGCTTTACCGACTTGGTGACCGGTGAGGCGCGGCGCGGCTTTGTGGAGGTAGTGAGGGAGTTGGAGCAGCGCTTTCCTGATCCCTCTGCCATTGAAAAAGAGTCCGACAAAAAGGCCTTTGCCAAACTGTTTGGCGAGTATTTACGTGTTGAAAACGTGCTGCAAAACTACGATGAATTTGCCAGCCTGAAGGCACTGCAAAGCGTTGATATGAATGACCCGCAGGCGGTTGAGGCATTTAAGGCCAAGTATTATTTATACGATGATGACTTGGCAACGCTGCAAGCGATCAAGATGCCCGCTGAAAGGAAAATTCAAGATTACCGTTCGACCTATAACGACGTTCGCGATTGGCTGCGTCGGGAAAAATCTTCCGATGAAAAAGAAAAATCCACCATCGATTGGGATGATGTGATTTTTGAGGTGGACCTGCTGAAGTCACAAGAGATCAACCTGGACTACATTCTGGAATTGATTTTTGATAACAATAAAAAGGTTAAAGATAAAGCGGCACTGGTTGAAGACGTACGCCGGGTGATTCGCGCGAGTCTTGGCAACCGCGCCAAAGAAAGCTTGCTGGTGGATTTTATCAATCAAACCGATCTGGACCAGATGGGCGATAAGGCCAGTGTGATTGATGCTTTCTTTACCTTTGCACAAGCGGAACAGCAGCGTGAGGCGCAAGAGTTGATTAGTACCGAGAGCCTGAATGCAGAGGCGGCTAGGCGTTATATCGCCACCTCGCTAAAGCGGGAATTTGCCAGTGACAACGGTACTGAACTTAATGCCATTCTGCCCAAGATGAGCCCGCTTAATCCGCAATACCTAACTAAAAAGCAGAGTGTTTTTCAGAAGATTGCAGCGTTTGTGGAGAAGTTCAAAGGCGTGGGCGGGAAGATTTAATCCATGGGTTCGAGGCTAGACTTTTGGGTATTTGAAAGCCTATGAAGGTGCTCAGAAATTGAATTTTGCAATCGACATAAATGCTGTAATTATGGTGGCAGTTTACTAAATACGACTAATTAAGTTGTCGATTATAGGTCAAAGTTGTCTGACAGTGTCGCTCCACACCCGGCAAGGGCTTGAGTGATGCACTGGCGGCTGCGTTCCAGCACCATGCTTTGCCAGTCCGTTGTGGCCGGATAGAAATGTTTGCGGATAGCTTGTTTGATCTTCTGCGTTTGATCGGTCTGCCAGTCGATTTGGCTCTGCGCGTGCAACCAGTGATCGGCGCGTAGTGCCTGCATCATTTCATCGAACGGGTAGGTGCCGAATTCCAGTGCTATAAATACCAGCGGCTCACCGATCAGTGCCTGCCAGCCGTAATCCGAGAGACCGAATTTAGCGACAGAAATGGAGGTGCCGAGCGCTGGTTCGGTGACTAAATCACCGTACCACTGCCGTGCCAGTTTAACGCCGGTGGAGCCGGGAGGATGATCACAAATCGGTTCGCCGTAGCCGAAGGGGCCGATGCCGGTGTGAAAGTCGATCAGTGCCACTCGCTGCCTTTCCGCCAGTTTGAAATCGCTGATGATGCGCTCGCAAGTGAGGCGTGACCATGTCGGTGCTGTACCGCCGTAAAACAGGCCCGTCGGATGTTTGAATTGTCCGGCGGATACGGCTTTTTCATAGGCTATATCGCCGTGCGCGGTGCGGTAGGTGGACAGGTGAGCATCACACAGCTTGAGCGTTACCGCATCCAGTGCCGGAGGAACAATGGCATCGGCCAGTTCATCGTAGCCGCTATTGTGCTCACTTAGCGGTAGCGAAAAATCGAGCCAGTTGCGATTCAGATCCACACCATCTTCAGTGACCCGGCGCAGCCAGGCGAAGCCGTGCGGATTGATGGCATGGATAATTAATACCGCCACAGCTTCGGGTAATGCATCCGGATGTGATAAAAAATCGGTTTGCGCCGCAGAACCGCTGAATCCTTCGACGCCATGCGTGGCCGACAACAGCACCAGTACCGATGGCGCATTATGTGGACCGATCCAGACAGTATCCGTTGCCAGTGGCTCCAGCTGTGGGCCACTGCATGGGTGCGCATAGCTGGTGACGTGTATGTCGGGGATGTGTTGGCTGGCCTTACGTGCAGCAGTCATAAATTTCTCGCGCGCTTCTGAATAGTCGCGGGAGAAACAGCTTAAGTCAGACGGTGAAACGGGTGCCATAGCAGTGCCTCATCTGTTGAATACAGGGACTAAATTAATTAAGAAACTGGTGATAGGCCGGATTTTCTGTTTCATTGACATAGGCAAAGCCCAGTTGCTTCAGATATTCGTTAAACATCTGCTGATCCTGCTCCGAGACTTCGATGCCGACGAGAACACGGCCGAAATCGGCCCCGTGATTGCGGTAATGGAACAACGAAATATTCCAGCGGCCAGCCAGCTTGGAGAGAAAATCCAGCAGTGCACCGGGGCGCTCGGGAAACTCGAAACGATAGAGCTGCTCCGAAGTGACCAGGGGACTCTTGCCACCGACCATGTGACGGACATGCAGTTTCGCCAGTTCGTTGTCGTTCAGGTTGGTAACGGGATAACCGTGCTGTGTCAGCAACGCTTCAATCTGCGAGTAATCTTCAACGCTTTTGGTGCCGATACCAACAAATACGTGCGCAATATCGCGCGTCGACAGTCGGTAGTTGAACTCGGTGATAGCACGCTGGCCGAGCAACTGACAAAAACTCAGGAAACTTCCCGGTTTCTCGGGAATGGTAACGGCAAACAGGGCTTCACGTTTTTCGCCCATTTCAGAGCGTTCGGCAACATGGCGCAGACGGTCGAAATTCATGTTGGCGCCACTGTTGATGGCGGCAATCAGCTTGCCACGGATTTGATGCTGGCGTACATATTTCTTGATGCCTGCAATAGATAGCGCTCCGGCAGGCTCAACAATGGTGCGGTTTTCATCGTAAATATCTTTGATGGCGGCGCATAACTCATCGGTGTCGACCAGAATGATGTCGTCGACATATTGCTTTACCAGTTCAAAGGTGAATTCGCCGACCTGTTTTACCGCCACACCATCGGCGAAAATGCCGACCTGATCGAGAATGACGCGTTCGCCCGCTTTCACCGAATCATGCATGGCTGCCGAATCGACCGGCTCGACGCCGATAATGCGTATATCCGGAGAGATGCTTTTGAGATAGGTGGCTATACCGGCAATCAGTCCGCCACCGCCAATGGGCACGAACACATAGTCCAGATCGCCGGGGGCCTGGCGCAGCAATTCCGAGGCAATCGTACCCTGTCCGGCAATCACCAGCGGATCGTCGTACGGGTGAATATAAGTCATGCCGCTTTCGGCTCTGAGCTGCTGCGCGTGTACACCGGCATCGGAATAGGAGTCGCCGTGTAAGATGACTTCGGCCTTGTGTGACTCAACCGCCTTGATTTTGATGTCCGGTGTGGTTTTGGGCATTACAATGGTCGCTTTAATGCCCAGCTTTTTGGCCGCCAGGGCGACGCCCTGCGCATGGTTGCCGGCGGAGGCACAAATAATCCCGCGTTGTTTTTCTTCCTCGCTCAGGTGCGCAATTTTATTGTAAGCACCCCGGCATTTGAATGAAAAAACGGGTTGCAAATCTTCACGTTTGATGAGGATTTCATTATGTAAACGGCCCGAAAGCTTGGGGGCAAGTTCGAGCGGTGTTTCAACGGCAACGTCATAGACGCGTGCGTGATCGATGGCTTCAATGTAGAAATTCGGCATGGACAGCCTTCTACCATGAGTATGATTGAAATCAAAATAATTGATCAAAGCAGTGGCGAGCAACTCGACAGGGGATTGCTCTATGCCGAAGCCTGTTTTGAGACTTTCCGCGTCATCGACGGGCAGGTTTTTGCTGTGGATTACCATATCCGGCGTATGCAGCTCGGACTGGCTGCGCTGGGCATCGATATTTGTCAGAAAGCGCTGCAAGATGGCTTTGAGCGCTGTGTTCAGGCGGCCACGCAAAAGGGTTCTGATGTGCTGGTGCGCTTTACCATCAGCGGTGGATTATCCGGATGGGGGCTGAACCGTCCGCAACATCTTCAACCTGCTGCGTATATACATACGATGGTGCCGCTGGCGCAGGCGGCGCAGCATCTGATGCCGGTGGAATATCCTTTTCCGATGAAGGATCGACCGGCCAAATTCACCGCCGATTACGGCGAGTTTTTGCGTGCCCGACAATACTGGAAAACTCAATGCCCGGAAGGCTTCCACCCGCTGCTTTGCCAGCAGGGGCGGTGGATCAGCAGTGCGACGGCTAACATTCTGCTTTTTGATGGTCAGCAGTGGCTGACGCCACCGATTGGCCCCGGTGTGTTGCCCGGTACATTGCGTCAGGCTTTGCTGGCGGCAGGATGCGTTGGCGAAAAAGAGCTGGGGGATCATTTTATGGAGCATGTACAGGCGATGGCCTGCATCAATTCGGGAGCCTGGATTGTGCCGGTGTCACAATTGGCTGAGCGCTTGCTCGATGTGAACCACGCTGCATTCGCAGCTTTGCACGAAGCGCTTGCCGCCAGGCCGGGTGTGCCCGCCATGTCCACTGTTCGGCTGGCTGATGCATGAAAGCTTTGTTGATTAGCAAGTGGATGCTTGCATGTGTGTTGCTGTGCCTGATGCTGCTGGCTGTCTCTGCGGGCCTGTTCAGGCAACAGCTGTTGCAACCGCGCGCTGTTGAAGCCGAGTTGACGATTGCTCCCGGCAGTTCCACCCGTCACATATCCGAACAGCTGCAGCAGGCAGGCGTGATTGATTCGGCGTTGCTGTTCCGACTCTGGGTTCGTTATCAGGGAATTTCATCCGCACTGAAGGCGGGGGAATATCATCTGAGCGGCTCGATGAATATGCTCGATGTGCTGGATAAGCTGATACGCGGTGACGTGGTGATGTACAGGGTCACCGTGCCGGAAGGTCTGCGCACCGATGAAATCATTCAGATGCTGGCAAAAGGAACGCAAACTGAAGCGGCGCTGTGGTATCAGGCACTGGCTACGCTGCTGGGCAGTGAGGAATATGAAGGGCGATTGTTGCCTGAAACTTACACCTATGAAAAGCCGGTCAAACCACTCAAAGTTTTAAAAACCATGCTACAGGCCCAGCTGGATGTGCTGGCATCAATACAGACATCGACCGATGTGCAGAAATTACGCATTATCGCGTCGATTATAGAAAAAGAGACAAGGCTGGATCATGAACGTGTGCTGGTTTCTGCCGCGATTTATAACCGGCTGAAAAAGCATATGCGTTTGCAGATGGACCCGACGGTGATTTACGGTATCTGGCGCACCACTGGCACGTTTTCCGGCAATATTCGCCGAAAGGATTTGCAACAAACGACCCCCTGGAATACCTATACGATTGACGGGTTGCCGCCGACACCGATTTGTCATCCGGGCAAAGCCAGCCTGATGGCTGCCGCTACTCCGGCCGATGTCGATTATTTGTATTTTGTTGCCGATGGCAGTGGCGGCCACGTCTTTTCTTCAACACTTGAGGATCATCAAAAGCACGTTCAACAGTGGATAAGACATGAACGAGGTCTATAATGCCGCTGCTGAAGCCTCCGAGGTATGGATCATTGAATTCACTATAGCGCCACAGCATGGCTTATTGTTTCAATCGCTGTTGCAGGGGATGGAGGGGCTGGCGGTGGTGCGTAGTTTTGCCGAACAACCTGCCGGACAACCTGGCAGGCAGCAATTGTGGACCACCCTGGCACAGCGCAACGAACTAGAGCAATGGCTACAGCATTTGCCGGATAAACTGCAGCAATCATTTCAGATTCACCGACAATACCTTTGGCCGTTGAGAGATGGAGAAAAATAGACATGAGTGATCAAAAAACCAGTTGTTTTATTACCTTTGAAGGTGGTGATGGCGCTGGCAAAAGCACGCAACTGGAGCGAACCGCATCCTGGCTACGCGATCAGGGTGTTTCGGTGTTCGAAACCCGTCAGCCCGGTTCGACCAAGCTGGGGCAGGAGTTACGCTACCTGTTGCTATCCGGCGATTATACGCCGGTTCCGGAAGCAGAATTGTTAATGTTTCTGGCCGATCGTGCGCAGCATGTGCGCGATGTCATTCAACCGGCGCTCAATGCCGGTAAATGGGTGCTGTGCGACCGCTATACTGATTCCACCATGGCTTATCAGCTGGCGGCCAGAAAATTGTCGATGAATGCCGATCTGGAACCGATGCTGCGTTTTGCAGAAATCGGCTGCCAACCGGATTTGACCTTCTGGCTGAGTTTGCCAACCGAGGTGGCAGCTATTCGCATGAGAAAAAGAGAAGAGGAAGGCGAGGAAGCGACGCGTTTGGATAAGGAATCGCTGGAGTTTCACCAGCGTGTGCATCAGGCCTTTGCATCAATTACGCAGCGCTTTCCAGAGCGCATCAAAAAGATTGATGCCTCGGCTTCGGTGGATACCGTGACGCAGCAAATTATCACACATCTGGATCCGCTTTTACTTTGGATTTAACCCTCTGCAACACAGTCTTCCAGCGCATGCTTCAGATAGCAAAACAAAGGACCCTTTCGGGTCCTTTGTTTTTTATCATCGTGCGTTCACAGTCGTTTGAAACTAAAGCCTTACGGTGCCGGTTGCACCACCGTATTCTGGTTCAGGGTAACAGCGGTATGCGCTAACAGCCTGCCATTGACGGTCGCGCCGGTATTCATGTTAATGGCCTTTATAGCAAGTATAACGCCTTCCATATGGGCCGACGTGCCAATGGCTACACCTGTACCGCCAGCAACCTGCCAGAAGATATTCTTGGCTAATGCACCACCCAGCAGCAGAACGCTGGTTGCGCTTGCCTGAGTCACGTCACCGGCAATCTGGAAGATCCATACATCATTCGGGCCACCCGAGAGGGTGACATTGCTATTGATCAATACATTGGAACTCCATTTATACAGGCCCGGAAGCAGTGTCAGGCCGCTGATATTACCCGCCCCCAGTTCGGTGAAATCAGGCGTTGTTCTGCCTGCTGCATTGGCATAGGCGGTGCCCATATCGAGCACCGCATTGGCGACCAGTGTATTGTCTGTTGGCAGACCGGCAAAACAGGTGACGGTGCCACTGCCGGTATATGCCGCATTCGCCCCGTAGATCGTGCCGGTGATTTCCGAACAGAACACATTATCCATCGCCGCAGCGGTGATCGGGCTGGCACCGATATGACCGGTGATGACCGAGGCATGAACATTGGTGATGCCTGATTTAGACAGAATGGCGAAGTTGCCCGCTGTTCTGAGATTAACCGCCGCAGGTCCGCTGGCTGTCGCAACGGTGCCTGTTGTAAAGTTCCATACAACATTCGCTCCCAGGGCATTTGCAGTGGCGGCAAGATCGGTTATGCCCGTGGTCAACGTTGCCGTATACACCTTGCTGGCAATGAGATTGGCAGCCGGGTTAAACGTAGCCACCTTATTGCTGTAGCTCACAGAACCGGCAACCGGCGTAACCCCCTGCTTCAGGGTAAAGCTCGTGCTGTTCACCGTGGCGGGTGCAAGCGCCTCACTGAAGTTGGCGCTGACGTTGCTGCCAAGCACGACACCAGTGGCCGTATTTACGGGGCTGGTGGTTAATACCGTCGGGGCGAGTGTGTCGGTCGTTGTACCGGTGGTAAAGCTCCAGACATAATTATTCGCCAGTGCCTTGCCTGAGGCGCTTTTTACCGCAGTGGTTAATGTGGCGGTGTAGAGTTTACTGACGGTATAGTTACCGACAGGGGTGAACGTTGCGCTATGGGTGGCAGTATCCAGACTCACAGCGCCGCCCATGGCGGCTTCGCCTGCACCAATCACCGTAAAGCTTACGGTATTTATGCTGGCACTATCCATCGCTTCACTGAAGGTGGCGACCACTTTACTGTTGATCGGCACAGCGATGGCGGTATCTGTCGGGATGGTTTCGATCACCGTCAGTGCGACAGGCGCAGTGCCGCCACTATTATTGCATGCTGACAGCAGCGGCATAAGTAGCAGTGCTACCATACATAAATTTCGGGCATTGGATGTATTGCTGGATTTCATTGTCTTCCTCCTGAGGAGATTCTTATATCGCAGCAAACGCTCACCACGGTATTTCGAAGGGTTATGGGATAGCCTGTCATATGGTAAAGAAAGTACTGTGACGGTGCGGAAGGCCGGTCCATGGACCGCACCGTTTAAAGTTGATTTTAAGCTAATGCGAAAAAGTGCAGCAGAATCTCTCTGCCCGGCAAAGCCACTGAGTGTGGTCTCTAACATTTATATTGAATGCTTTCATGCATGAGCTCCTGTGCTGATGTGAGAAACTTAGCGGCTAAACAGAATACCGTCTGTGCGTGAGCGAACATAAGCGAAGGCAAAGTTTGAGCATGATATATCATTGGATAATGGGTCGTTCACTGATAGGTTTGGGCATGCAGAAGCTCTGGATAAAGCGATTAGCAACTAAACTGTGCTGCTTGTTTCAGTATTCAGATATGGGGGAGGGCTTCGGATGCCGGTTCAACATTCTCCACATGAAAATCATTTGCTCGACGCCCTGCCAGCAGATGTGTTTGAGCGTATGCTGTGTAACCTTGAACTCGTTGAAATGCCGCTTGGCAAAGCGCTTTACGAGTCTGGCGGGTTGCTGCGTTATGTTTATTTCCCTACAAATTCGATTATATCTTTGCTGTATGTCATGGAGAATGGCTCGCAGGCCGAGATTGCCGTGATCGGCAACGAGGGTATCGTCGGCCTGGCTTTATTTATGGGCGGAGAAACCATGCCGAACCGGGCGGTCGTGCAAAGTGCCGGACATGCCTACCGTTTAAGCTCAGCATTGGTTAAGAGGGAGTTCGGCCTGAACGGGCCGCTGCTGCGCCTTTTGCTGCGTTATACGCAGGCGCTGATCACCCAGATGTCGCAGACGGCCGTGTGCAATCGCCATCATTCGCTGGATCAGCAACTTTGCCGCTGGCTGTTGCTGAGTATGGATCGGCTGGCTGGCAATGATCTGATCATGACTCAGGAATTAATCGCCAATATGCTGGGCGTACGCCGTGAGGGCGTCACTGTTGCCGCAGGCCATTTACAGCAAGCCGGACTGATTGATTATCAGCGCGGCCACATCACGGTGCTGGATCGACCGGGTCTGGAGAAGCGGGTGTGTGAGTGTTATCAGGTCGTCAAAAATGAATTTGATCGCCTGCTTCCTTATCCTCTGCTGAAGTAATCAGGCAGTTTCGCCTCACGGCCAAATATCGTCCCCCTCCACACACATATATCAGCACCTGTCACCAATAAAGTTATCTTCAGAATCATGCCTTAGTAGCAATTATAAACCCGAGCTGCACACAGCGTAATTGCTGCAATGGCATACGCATCCGCTTACGTACGACACCGCACAGACGATTTAACCCTGGCATCCTAAATTGTGTCGTCACATTCAAAAAGGCTCCGCGCAAGCAGAAGAGGCAATGTAAATTATTGTCCCCCTGTTTTGGATGCAATGAAGACCCGGATATCGCTGCAATCACAAAACTGATTCGTAACGATCATGGATGAAGTAAAACTCAAGGGGTGAAATATGAATAAAGCAATCAAGCGCATTGCATATACTCAAGTGAATCACAGGATCATTGCAAGCGTCATCACCGTAATTTTTGTCGCCGGATGTGCCAGCACTCCTGCCACACCGGTATCGACTGAACAGATGGCTCTCTCCAAAGCTGCGCTCAGCAGTGCGATCAGTGCCGGTGCCAATGAATATGCCCCGTTGCAGATCAAGTCCTCCATGGAAAAAATCGACGGAGCAGAGCAGGCCATGCAAAAGAAAAATTATGTGCTGGCGCGACAACTGGCTGAAGAAGCACAGGTTGATGCCAAACTGGCTGAAGCCACAGCGCGTGCAGTCAAGGCGCAACAGGCCACCGACGAAGTGCAGGAAGGCAACCGTGTTCTTCGTCAGGAAATAAATCGTAATAGTAATTAATCAACTGTGGAGCCCGGCATGAACAATGATCGTTATGAGAAAGATTATCAGCTGGCGCGCCAAATGGCTGAACGGGCTCAGTCCCAGGTTAATTCGGCGGCACGCGTCGTAAATGAACAACCATCATGCAACAAAGTGCAGGAAGGCAAGCGCGAGCTGCACGATGAAATCGACCTTAAATAGCAAAGAATTACCAACCAATGGAGTTTATCATGAAAAATAATCGATATTATGTCACGAGCCTGATCGCTGTTGCGATGCTTGCCGGCTGCGCTTCGACACCGAAAGTAAACAGTTCTCTGGACGCCGCGCATCACAGTTACGATATCGCGCGCAGTGATGCTCAGGTAACGAAACTGGCACCGGCTGAATTGAAAGAAGCCGGTGATTCCCTGAATCAGGCGGATATGGCTTTGAGCAAAGGGCAGGGCGCTAACAAGGTTAATCACCTGGCCTATATGGCAAAACAACAAGTGGCGATTGCAGAGCAGACAGCCAGACGCAAGGCTGGTGAAATAACGGTGGCTAATGCCGCTGCCCAGCGCAATCAGGTTCAGCTTGATGCGAGAACAGCTGAAGCAGATGCAGCCAGGCAACAGGTGGCCATGGCAAAAGTAACCACCGATCAGCAAGCCGCCGCATTGTCAGCGGCAGGCAACAATGCAGAGATCGACCAGGCGCTGATTGCCCAACAACAAATGCAGCTCAAGGCGCTGAATGCCAAAAAAACGGCACGCGGCATGGTGATTACACTGGGCGATGTATTGTTCAGCACCAATAAGTCGCAACTGGCATCGGGCGGTATACGCAATGTGCAACAGCTGGCGGACTTCCTCAAAGAGTTCGGGCAACACAAGGTGATGATTGAAGGCTTCACCGACAGCACCGGTACCAATGATTACAATCAGAAACTGTCAGTCCGACGCGCTGATGCCGTACGTTTAGCCCTGCTCGATATGGGCATCAACAGCGACCGCATCATGACGCGTGGTTATGGTGAGATGTTTCCGGTAGCCAACAACAAAACGGCAGCAGGTCGTCAGCAGAACAGGCGCGTGGAAATCATCATCTCCGATGAGAACGGCAAGATCGCTTCCCGTTAAACACACAGATTTGCTTTGAGTTTTGCAATGCAACACATATGAGGAGATCGATATGAACCTTCACTTAGCGCTGGAACCACTGGTGTCACTGCTGGCAGGAGTGCTTATTCTTGTGATGCCCAGGTTGCTGAATTATATCGTCGCGGGATATTTGATCATCCTCGGGGTATCGGGACTGGTCAGGTGAAGCTTATGCGTAACAGTTCAGCTCCCCCGCCTTTTGTCCGCATGAATTAAAGAAAACAGTAATCAGGCCAGGAGGCTGTCCGGGAATAGAAATCGTCGCGAGGAAAAGCGGGGGAAATAGCCAATATCCGCTATTCCTCTGTAGGTTCTTCTATTCTCGGACAGCCTCCTGGATACCCGATCGAGCCGGGTATGACAAAAAAAATTAAGTGGGACAGCATTGGAATGAAGTGCATTTAGTGAACTGTCACCGCAATCAGAGCTTACCTGGTATTCAAGGCGTTTAGAGTTTTAGCCACTACAGGAGGTAATTTTCCGGGTGCTTTAATACGTAGCTGCTTATTTATATTATACCGGCCAAACACAACCGTAATATCATTTTTGGTTACACCGAATTCTACCGCAAGAAATTTAACCATATGGTCGGTTGCCTTTCCGGCGACAGGATTGGCCGTAACACTGATTTTCAGCTGATTACCTTTTGGCTTTCCGATTACATCTTTTTTCGCGCCAGGTGTCCCGAGAATATTAAGGATCAGCGTATCTCCATCCATTGCACAAAAAGAAGACATTTTAGTTTGGTCTGCATCGGATTTCCGGGACTCTCTGGCCCGCTTTTTCTTCAATTTTTTTCTCCAGATTGCGAATAGAAGTAAATGGGGCGTAAGCGTCAAAGCAACCTCATCTACCGCTTATAAATTGAAGGCTCAGACTTCGTGCATCAAATTTGATGTGGAGGCAATATAATGGCAGAGAATCCAAAGGGTCGAGCCGCAAAGCGGCAATACTGGAAGCAGGTGGTATCCGACTGGGAGTGTGGTAATTTCAAAACACAAAAAGAGTTCTGCCAGCACGCAGGTATATCATACAAATCACTGAGCCGTTGGCGGCGCGTATTCAGGCATGATCTGCCGCCGCCAAAACCGGCAATGGCCTTTTCCACCGTTCATATACGGAAAGAGCCATGCCACCCATCCGGCGTCCGCATTGGTTTGCATCATGGCGCCTATATCGATGTGTCTACGGATTTTGATGCTGGAACACTGCAACGGGTTCTGGGTCTGGTGCTATGATAGCCAGCGCAGGCATGCCTACCGTTCACCTGGCCACCGAACCTGTGGATATGCGCAAGTCGATTAACGGGCTGTCGGTTCTGGTTGCCGATCAGTTGGGGCTGAATCCGCTGAATGGGCAAATGGTTGTATGGAAACGTTGCAATCTACGGTGCAAAAACAGTCGCTTTTCATTGCTGAATTACAGCAGGAAAACGCCTTACTCAAAGAGATGATCCTCCAGTTGAAGAGCCGTAAGTTTGGTGCCAGCGCCGACC
>Ga0210033_1000244_pt1 | contig 51094 bp, 34 predicted proteins | sample CryGeymeta201501_FD_185465 | JGI IMG/M metagenome (GOLD analysis project Ga0210033, IMG submission 185465) | Groundwater microbial communities from Crystal Geyser aquifers in Utah, USA - Crystal Geyser metaG 2015-01 (SPAdes) (version 2) | ecosystem: Environmental > Aquatic > Deep subsurface >... | reverse complement strand
CACCGCGCTCTTGTCCAGCAGACCATCGCCGATCAACTTCTCCGGGCTGCGGATGTTGACCTGCGCCGTCACCTTGACCGCCTCGCGCTTGTCACCGCTGTCCACCTTGCCCGCGTCCTTCGCCGAGCTCACCCCGCCCAGATCCCCGATCCCCGCCTTGGCGCCCGTCCCGCTGGCGTCCGAGCTGCCCGCACGGTTCAGGCCGCTGCGCTCCACGTCCGCGCTCGCCTGGGCCACGCCCTCCGAGCCCGCGAACGCCTCGTCCAGACCCTTCTTGGCCGCGCCGCCCGTCAGCGAGTCCACCAGGCTCGGACGGCCCTCGCCGCCCAACGTCCCGATGGTCTTCAGGATGGTCTTGTTCTCCACCTTCGACGCCAGCGCCTTCTTGCGGTTCGCCTCGATCTTCGCCCGCTGGTCCGGATCGACAGGCTTCGAATCGCCCTTCTTCGGCTCAGGCTTCTCATCCTCCGCCGGTCCGGCTTCCCCTTCGCCCTCCACGGGCTCCAGCTCCACCTTCTCGTCGGTCTTGTCGATGTCCTTGTCCTCCGGTGGCTTCAAGATCGCCACGAAGCGGTCCGGCAGCACCCCGACATTCCTCGGCTCCGGCCAGTCATGGCTCTCCACCCACACGATCGACCCGATGTGCACGATCGCCGACACCACCATGATCAGCGCGAAGTTCCAGTCCATCCCCCGAAGCCAACCGCCCTGCATCGACGCAGGCAGCTGCGGCTTCGGACGCGGAGGCGGCGGCACCACGAACTGGAACAGGATCGTCACCTGCCCCACCACCACCTTGCCCCGCGAGCGATCGGTCAGCTTCACGCTCCACCGATCCCCCGACTTCTGCGCCTTGCCACCCTTGCGCAGGCTCGCCAGGTCGTGAACCCCCTCGCCCAACGACAGCCGACCGGTCATCGACTCGTCGAAGCACAGATGGTAATCGCTCCCGTGCACCTCAAAAAAGGTGAACGCCTTCGGCACGCCCGCCACCGGCACGCAGAACGTCTGCTTCGGTGTCTGGCCGACCGTCACCGCTTCCTTCTTGCGAAACAGGCGCTCCTCGATCGGGCGCCCGTTGTGGATGATGCCGACCCGGAGCACCCTCGGTTCGGTCTGTCGAGCTGCCCCTTGCGCTGGTGCCTTCGACATGGTCGCCTTCCTTGTCCCTTCGATCCCGGACCGCTTCTGCGGCCTGCGGATATTGCTTCAGCTCGCTTCGGGCATGCTTGTACTGCTTCGCGTCGCCGCCATGAACCATAGCGCCCGTCGCCGCTTACGTCCACCTCTGGTGGCCCGCTCCGAAGTCGGATGATGTCACCACCCGGACCAGGCGCCGAGGTCCGCCGCTGCGCCGACCTCCTCACCCGCTGTGCTCATGGACGATCTCGTCCCGGCGTTCTGACAGACGAAATTCTCTGCCAGATCGCGGTCATCACGGCAGCACCCGCTCTATCCAGGCTATCCCCCCGCCCGACGACGGCTCGACACCGTCGCGAACTTGAAGCTCTCCACGTGCGCCTGACCCGCCGTGTACATCACCTCCGTCACCAATCGGGTGGGCACCGTTCGGTCGGCCACGATCGTCGCCACGCCGTCCCAGGGCTCCCGCTTGAGCGGCGCCATCCGCCTGTGGCGGCTCACCTCCGCCGTCAACCGCTCCTGCAGCGCCGGGATCGCGAGCCGCGCCAGCCCCTCCCCCCCTCGTCGCCCCTCCGCCGACCCATCCCTGATCACCGCCGCCAGCTGATCCCCTACGATGATTCCCTTGCGCGTCACCGTGATCGTCAGCGTGTCCTGCGGCGAAAGCTCCGTCGTCGAACGCGACAGCTCCAGATCCGGTGAGCTCTTCACCGCGATCGGGTTGTCACCGTACGAGCTCAGCAGAAAGCACAGGATGATCGTCATGATGTCCATCAGCGAGTTCATCGACAGTGATGCGCCAGCGCCCTCCGCCCTCCTGCGCGCTCGTCGCTCCCCTCCCGCCGACGACCTCGCCTCCACGCCCCGCTCCAACGAACCGCCCCCATCGCTCCCACGCCGTCCGCCCATAGCCGCTGCCCCTCCCTGCTCCAGATCACCTGCACAACCCGCCCCGAACCCCTCGCCGAATACCCCTGCAGGCACCCAACGCGGCTCGACGCCCCTCGAACGCGCCACCCGGACCGGCCTCGACGACCCTCGCGCCGACCACACCCGCCGTCCTTCAGGACGCACGCCGCTCGTGGTTCTTACATGCTTTCTTGGAGCTCTCATGACCCGCGGCCCGCCGCCGACGCCAAAAACGCACGAAGCCACGGAATCTTCCGTGGCTTCGTGGCGCTCGCGTCTGGCAAGGCGGCCGACCCGAGGGCCTCAGCCCCCGCCTGCCGCTGCCTTGATGATGTCACCGCGGCCGTACTTCACGACCGCGAACTTGAAGTTCGCGATCTGTGCCTGGCCCGCCGTGTACATCACCTCCGTCACCAATCGGTAGGGCACCGTACGGTCGGCCACGATCGTCGCCACGCCGTCCCAGGGCTCCTTCTTGAGCGCCGCCATCTGCTTGTGGCGACTCACCTCCTCCGTCAGCTGATCGAACAGAGGCTGGATGTACAAGCTGTTCTCCCCACCCCGCTTCTGACTCTTGTCCACAGCGCCATCCTTGACCGCCACCGTCATGTGGTCGCCCACGATGATCGCCTTGCGCGTCACCGTGATCGCCATCGTGTCCTGCGGCGTCAACTCGGTCGTTGAACGAGAGATCTGAAGATCGGGTGAGCTCTTGACGGTGATCGGATTGTCACCGTACGAGTTCAGAAGGAAGCACAGGATGATGGTCATGATGTCCATCAGCGAGTTCATCGACAAGGGGGACTCGTCGTCTCCCTTGCGACCCTTGCGCTTCTCGCGCTTGCGCTGATGCTCCCGGATCTCGAGGATATGCTCCTCTTCTTCCTTCGAAAAACCTTCCTGGATCTCTTCGGATTCGGACATGGCCCCTGCCTCCTAACCCAGCCTGGATCCCGGTTGAGGCCGCCGTGCAGCCGCTCCTGTGAACTCTCGCTCACACGAGCACCTGCGTCGCGAACTCAACCAGGATGCACGGCGGTCTACTGAATCACCGCCAGAACGACGTCGCTGAACAGCACCGCGTACGGCGCCTTGTCGGTGGTGCTCTCCTTGTAGGGAGCCGTCGCAAAGAGATCGTCGCTGTCGAACTTCCCGCTGTCGTTGTTGGACTCGTAGCGGAATCGCGTCGCGTCCATCGTCTTGATCAGGAGCTCGAACGGGATGTCCGGGTCGGCACCCACGTTCACGATCGTCTCCTCCGGGAACTTCTTCTTGATGTCCACCAGGACGTTGTAGAGCTGGCGCCAGTCGTACGCCTCCACCGCCTGCTGCAACTTCGCATCAGACTGCTCCACAAAACCCTTGTTGCCCGTCGCGTCGTACTTCTCACGCAACGAGCGCATCTCGCCCAACATCGCCGCGATGTCCGCGTTGCCCTTCGCACACACCGTCGCCGGCGAGCTCTCCGGACATCCCGGGATCGGGGGCAGCTTGCTCCCCGTCGCCGCGATCGTGAAACCCGTCGTCGAGATGCCGATCGTCAGCTGGAGCGGCGGCTCCTCCGGAGGCTCCTGGTCCTCCGTCACCGGACCTACGGCCAGCTTGGGCGCCGATACGTTGATCACGCCCATCTGCTCGAACACGACCCCCATCAGCAAAAGCGGGATGAGGATCATGACCATGTTCATGATCGGCGCGAGGTTCATGTCCTCGAGCTTCTCTTCGGGCCGATTACCACGCTTCGACATGGGTCTGCCTCGTACAGCCAAAAGGGTTTTCTGTTGCGCTCAAAGGACGGGTCCTTGCCCGTGGACATGTCTCGGCCCACGGACCACGACTCGCCCATACGCGTCCGGGAAGCCCCGGACGCTACCCCTTCGACGTATTACTTCTCGAGAGGATTCGTCCCGCCCTTGCCACGGCTGACAAGGAGGTTCTCGAGCTTGACCGAGTACTGGTCAATCTCATCGACGATCTTCTTCGTCATTCCTGACAAGAAGAGATGCGCAACCATCGCCGGGATGGCCACGATCAGACCGAACGCCGTCGTGTTCATCGCCAACGCGATACCCTTCGACAGCAGCTCCTGACGCGTGTCAGGCGTCGCGCTCTCAAGAGCCTCGAACGCCTCGATCAGACCGATGATCGTACCCAGAAGACCCAGCAGCGTCGCGATGTTCGCCAACGCCTGAAGAGTCGCCGTGCGCTTCATGATCTGAGGAAGCACCTCCAGAGTCGCCTCTTCGATGGCGTTCTGGATCTCCATCTCTCCCTTGTTCGCCCGCGTCAGACCCGCCTTGACGACCTTCGGAAGAGCCGCGGACGGGGCCGCGTTGCACAACTTGATCGCACGATCGATGTTGTTCGCCATGACCAGCTTCTGAATCTGGGCCATGAACGCGTGCGCATTGATGTTGTACTTGAAGAACAAGAAGATGAATCGCTCGATGATGATGCCGATCGCAATGATCGACACCACCAGGATCACGTACATCCAACCGCCGCCTTGCCTAAACGCTTCGGCAATTCCGCTCATGTTCCAGCTCCTCCCTACCTGGGTTGGGTCAAAGGACTCTTGCGCGACACACAGAGTTGTGTCGCCAAACGATTGTTAGACCAAGCCGTCCCCAGGCCATAGCCCGGGCACCTTCAAATTCGAAGTGAGCCCCTCGACTGTGGAAGGGCGTGCGGGGTGACGTCCGTCCCTTGGACAAGGACGCCCCCGTATAACACATCCGCGCCGGCCTTGGAAAGAACTTTGTCGGCTCTCGCCCACCCCTTCCCTGCCTCGCCCCCCGAGCCCGGGCTCAGAACGGATCCTTCTTCACCGTCTCCACCAACTCAGGGATGAACGACTCGCGCGCATCCAATCGCTCGTAGTTCAGGCTCGCGTGCTGAAGGATGTAAAAGGCCTCGGGCTTCTGCACCCGACCCTTGATCACCTCATCCTTCAGCTCAATGACCTTCGGCTGGCCCTTGCCCTGGGCCTGCGCCTCCGCAGAGACCAGAGACACCACGGCAGCGCACAAACACGCACACCCCAGCGCCACAAGCACCGTCTTCACACGAAGATCCCCCTCCCATCGCTGGCTCGCACCCATCGCTGCCACCCTCACCAGGGACCGCGCCCTGCTTGCGACGACAGCTGCGGCGGCGCACGGCCAGCTCCCACAACCTCGCCATGTTATCCCAACACCCCGCACGTGCCAAGGTGCAAAATTCCAGAACACGCGACCTACTTGTCCTCACCCTCGGGCGGAAGCTCCTGCACGTCCTCGTCCCCACCCTCGCCAGGCCCGTCTGCACCGGCCTTCTCTGCCTCCTCGGCCTCCCGCAGCTGCTCGCGACGAAGCGCCTCACGCTTCTTCTCAAGCTCGATCTTCTTCTTGGCCTCCTCGATGTACTTGTCCGCCGGATCCTCCCGCGGCAGCTTCGCCTTCATCTCCGACTTGTAGCGGTTGAAGTTGTCGATCGCGATCTGGAACTGCTGCTTCGGGTCCCGCCCCTCGATCTTGGCGTCGAGGTACAGCACGCCGAGGTTGAAGTAGGCGTCGGGGTACCGCGCGTCCATCAACATCACGCGCTTGAACGCCGTCTCGGCGTCCGTGTACCGGCCCAGACCCTTGTAGGCATTGCCAAGGTTCAGCTGCGCCTCGACAAAGCCCGGGTAGACCGACAGCGCCTTCTCGAACTGACGGGCTGCCCCGGCGAAGTCACGCGACTTGTGGTAGAGCACCCCGAGGTTGTTGAGCGCCTCGGCGAAGTCCGGACGGACGGCCAACGCCTGCTCGAACTCGCTGATCGCCCGCGGCTCCCGATCCTGCGCCAGATGGATCAGCCCCAGCTTGTACCGCACCTCGGCGACGATGGACGGCGCGTCGGTGATGTTCAGCACGCCCCCCAGAATGTCGCTCGCCAGCTCGTACTTGCCCAGCGACTGATAGGCCGACGCCAGGTTCACCATCGCGCGGATGTCCCGCTCGTCCTTCTTCAGCAGCGCCTTGGCCTCGCGGATCACGTCCTCGTGACGGCCGAGCGCAAGCAGCACCATCATGCGCACGTTGGCGTGGCGGGCGTTGTTCGGGCTCTGCCGAACATGGGTGTCCACCGTGTTCAGCGCGATGTTCGCCTTGCCCTCCCGCACGTACGTCCGGCACATGTTCTCCAGCGAGGGCGAAAACTCCGGGTTCAGGCGAAGGCTCTCCTGCCAGAAGTTCATCGCCTCGGCCGAGCGACCCTTGCGCTCGGCGATCACCCCGAGGTTGTAGTTGGCCAGAAAGCCCGCCTTCGGGTGGTTCGCCAGCCCCTTGAGCGTCGACTCGGCGTCGGCAACATCGCCCTTGGCTAGATCCTCGAGCGCGTCGGCGATCTCGTCCAGAGCGTCCTCCGGAATCTCCACATCCCCCAGCGACGCGCTCACCGGCCGCGGCGGCGCCTCGGTCGAGATCGCGCCGACCGGCTCACCCGCCTCGATCGTGCCGCCCTCCACCCCGGAGCCGTCTGTGGGCACCCCGTCGCCGATGACCTCGGTCTGCGCGCCAGTGCACGCCGACAGCAGGGCCACCAGCCCCGGGACGAGCAGCAGCAGGGCGGGGCGACGAGGACGATGAGGGCGCTTGGCGTTGGTCATGGCGTTCTTTCTTTCAGTGCGTGGCCCACCGCGCGAAGCGTCTGTCCCGGCCTGGGGGCTGCGACGCGTGGGCCCATGGAAGTGGGACGAACCTCGAAGGGCTTTCCGACACGAAAAAACAGGCGCCGCGGCGCCGCGAGGCGTCGTGCCTTCACTTGTCGTCGTCGCTGGCCGGCGGCGCAGCCCCTGGCGCCTTGACCTCGGGACGGGCCAGGGTGGCCGGGTCCATCGGGGGAAGCGAGGTCACCACCGCCTCCCGGGTCGCCCGCTTCTCCTCGTGGAACAGTGGATAGTCCGCCGGCTTGTAGCCGTTGAGCTGCTCCAGGATCTTCTTGGTCCACGCGTTGTTGATCTTCGCCTCACGCGCCTTGGCGATGGTCTTCTCGTAGTCCGCGACGGCCTCATCCTCCAGCGGCACCGCCACGTCCTCCAGAGACACCTTGTAGACGTCGTACTCCTCCGAACCCTCCTCGAAGGGCACGTCGGCGTTGTAGAGCGCGTCGGCGAACCGCTGCAGGATGTTCGCCGTCCGGTAGCCGGCCGCCATCGTCCACTCGAGGTTGCGGTAGTCGTAGACCGCCTCGTAGCGCGGGCGGAGCGCCTTGGCGCCGTTGAACTTCTCCTTCAGGAGCCCCTCCTGCTTCTTCAGGCTGCCCCGGAGCTGGATCTTGTCCCACTTGTCGAACTCGAACTCCGCCAGGTAGAACTGGGCCCGCGCCCCATACTGCGCCTCGAAGGAGCCAGGCTGGATGCCCCGCAGGCTGTACTCGCGGACCACCTCCTCAAAGGCCTTCTTCGCCGCCTTCGGATCGCGCTTCTTCTCCAGCTGGTAGGTGGCCATCTTGTCCAGCCCCGTCATCACCTGGCGGTTGTACGCCGGGTTGACCCCGTACCGGCCGTTGAACTCCCGCAGCGTCTTGATCATCTTCGGGTAGTCGCCCATCTTCTCGTGCACCAGCGCCGCCTGGTACAGCGCCAGGGGCGCGTCCGGGCTGGCCGGGAACTCGTTGGCGAACCGGGCGTACACCTCCGCGGCCTGCCGATAGTTCTGCAGGTTCTCCAGGATGACGCCGGCGCGACGCAAGCTGGTCTCCCGGCTCTCGCTCTTGCCGTACTTCTCCACCAGCAGCAGGTAGCTGCTCACCGCCTTCTCGAAGTCGAAGAACCGCTCGGCGTTGAACGCCACGCGGAACAGCGCCGTCGGGGCCAGCGGGCTGTCCGGATGCTCCCGGTACACCCGCTCGTACAGCTTCATCGCCGAGTCGTACCGCTTGACGTTCTCGTAGGCCACCGCTGCATTGTTCAGCGCCTTGTCCGCGTACGTGTTCTTCGGGTCCTCGTTGATGAGCTGGATGTACGCCTCGGCCGCCTCCTCGAACTTGCCCCCGTCCATCAGCTCGTCGGCCTTCTTGAACATCGCCCCGAGCTTGAGGCGTCGGGCCTCCTTGCGCACCTCCTGCGCCCGGTCGCCCTGGGAGAGCTTCGGGTTCGAGGCGATCTTCTCGGCCCACTCGGCCATCTTGTCGTAATCCTGCTCCAGCACGAACGACTCGAGGATCAGCGCCGCCGCAAACACCGACACCTCCTGACCCTCGTAGGCGGAGATGATCGCCTCGAACCGCTGCCGCGCCTCGGGCAGCTGGCGGAAGTCGTAGTAGGCCTTGGCCGCCTGGAACTCAAGCTTGCCCGGCAGGTACGGATCCGTCGGGCTCTCAAGCCCCAGCTCGACATACCGGTGCCGCTCCTGGTTGAGCCGCACCACCAGCTCCGGCAGCTCCCGCGCCACGATCGGTGCCTTCACCTTGTCGCCCCGGCCCTCGCCGCCATCAGCCCCGGCGCCGTCAGGCGTCGCCGGCTCGGCGTCTCCCGCCTGATCCTTGAGCGAAGCCTGAGGGAGCGACTCGGGCGGCAGCGTGCCCGCCTTGATCTGCTCGGCGATCGTGTACTCGACCGCCTTGATGCCGTTGAACGCCGAGGGCTCGCGGTACTTGTTGTTCCCCACGCTCAAGTCACGCACCTCGGCGTACGCATCGGCCGCCGGCAGGAACTGGAGCGAGTAGTAGAGGCACTCGGCGCGGTAGAACCGCCACTTGTACGCCTCCTTGTCGTTCGGATACTTCTCGAGATACTCCCCATACGTCCTGGCCGCCCGCGAGAACTTGTCCCGCGACTGGAGCTCGAGCTCGCTATCACCGCTGTTGACCGCGTCGTCCGCCAGCTTCTGGGCCTGCTCGTGGTACCACGTCGCCGACTCGATCAGGTTGTCCCGGGCCAGGCTGTCGGCGTACGACAGGGCCTCCACGTTCCCCTCGCGCTGCTGGAAGTCGTACCAGGTCGAGCCGGGACCGTAATAGATGCCCAGCTGGCGACGCTCGGCGAACGCCTCATCGAACCGGCGCAGCCGCTGCAACGCGATGATCAGCTTGTCGTGCACCTTCGGGTTCTCCGGCTCCAGCGGGTACTTCGCCAACGCCAGCCGATAGATCTCGATCGCCTCCTCATAGCGCGTGTTGTCGAACAGGATGTCCGCCAGCTTCACCAGCACCTCGCGCTCGTACGGCTCCTTGCCCTCGAGGTACTTGTTCACCCGCGTCATGCCAAACTCCGGGTCCGGCGAGCCGTCCCCGTCCCAGTCCTCCTCCGCCAGCGAGATGGCCAGGTACTGGATCGCCTCCGGACGGAGCTCCGACCCCCCCTTGCCCGTCTCGGCCAGCTTCTCGTCGGCGAACCGCACCAGCTCCTTGAACGTCTTGATCGCCAGATCGAACCGATCCGACCGGTAGTACGTCCAGGCCAGCTTGTAGAGCGCCTTGTCGTAGTACTCGTTCTCGGGGTAGTTCAGCGTGTTGCTGTACGCCGCGATCGCCTGGTCCAGCTCGTTGTAGTCGAAGTGGTACTCACCGATGCGCAGCCACGCCTCAGCCACGAACCGCGAGTCCGGCCGGCGCTGCACCAGCGTCACGAACGCCTCCTTGGCCGCCACATCCTCGCCCTGCCGAAGCCGGCAGAACCCCAGCAGGTAATAGGCTCCGTCGATGTAGCGGTAGTCGGGGAACTCCCCGATCAAACGCTCGAACAGCCCGATCGTCCTGGCGTAGCTGCGCTCGGGCGACTCGGGCGGATCGGCGATGCGGCCGCGGTCGTACAGCTCGAGCTGGCTCTGGTACTCCTCGTCCGCCACCAGGTAGTCGTCGTTGGCCTTCTCGAAGTACAGCTCCGCCAGCCGGTACAGTACGTCGGGCGTGTAGCGCGGGTGGTTCGGGTACTTGCCGAGGAACTCCTCCAGCGCCGCGATGGCCTCCTGACGACGCTCCCGCTCGACCACCTCCAGAGAGCGGATCTCCTTGTCGTAGACCGCCTCGATCTCCTGACGCTTGCGCTCGTACTCCGACTCGACGATCGCGTTGACCTCGGTGCGGTACGCCTCGATCTCCTGCTGGTAGCGCAGGTAGACCTTCTGGAACTCCTCGAGCTCCTTGATGGTCTGGGCGTCGGCGCCAGGTCGGGGCGGCAGGACCGCCTCGGGCGGGCGCACCGCCGGCGAGTCGGCGTCGGGCTCGCCGCCAGGGGCGTCGGCGCCGGGCTCGGTGGCCTCCTGGCCGGCTTCGCCGGGCACCGCCTCCTCGCCCTCGGGAGGATCCTCCTCCTGGGACCAGGCGGTCAGAGGTGCCATCGCGGCGCTGATCGACAACAGCGCCGCCGCGAGCCAGCGCGATGAGGGGCTGGGACCTGTGGGACGTGGCTTCTTCATCTTCTTCTCCACCGCACAACCGCCCCGGCGGTCACTCCTGCTCACGACGAACGTCCTCGAACACCTGGTCCAGCCGCTTGAGGTCGTTCCCCTTGAGCTCGAACAGGTGCTTGATCCGCTCGGACTTGTCGTCCTTCTGCTTCCATGCGACGTCGATGACGCCAATGTCCGCCTTCAGGATCAGGTCCGTGAACTTGTCCTGGACACGCTCGAAGTTGTCGACCGCGATCTTGCCCGCCAGATCCTGCGAGTCCCCGGAGAAGGAGTCCAGCGTCATGGCGTACTGCCCCACCCGCGCCTTCTCCACATCCACCTCGCGGCGGATGTCCGTCACCTTGTCGTCCACCAGCTTGTCCAGCTGGTCAAAGTACGACAGCAGCGAGCCCTCGATCGACAGGATCCGACCGTGCAGCGCGTCGATGGTCTTCACCGTGCTCGCATCGCCGCCCCCGAGGCCGCCCCGCAGACCGGACAACACCTGCCGCTCGCGCGCCAGCGACGCCCGGTACTCCTTCTTCACCTCCTGCTCCTGCTCGGCCACGTCGTCGTTGATGCCCGTCTGGGCCGAGGCCCGGCTGACCAGCCGCCGCAGGCGGATGCGCTCCTGCTCGAGCTCGTTCACCAACGCCTCTTGCTGAGCCATGCTCTGGCGGATCGTCTCCTCGTCCGTGCGGGCCTTCTTGCCCTCCGCCTTCAGATCGTCGAGCCACTTGTTCATCGCCACCAGCTGCGCGCGCATCGAGTCGATGTCGTAGCCGAGCCGGTAGATCTCCAGCTTGAGGTTGTTCAGCTGCTTCTGGACCGCCTTCTCCCGCGCCGACAGGTCCGCCCGGGACTTCGGCACCGGCGCGTACGCCTTCTGCATCCGCTCGCGATCGGCGCGCGCGGCCTTGTAGCGCTCCTTGTCCGCCGATGAGGCCTGCTTGAGCACCAGCTTCGCCTCGAGATCCACCAGCGAGCGCTTGGTGTCGATCAGGCTCGACTCCACCTCCAGCGCGCGCCCCCAGCCCTCCTTCAGCTCGGGGAAGATCTCGATCTTGCTCCGGCTGTTGATGACGTCCTCCAGCTCGGCGATGATCTCGATCGACTCCGCCACGTCCTGACGGCCGACCTCCAGGTCCGTCGCCACCCCGAGCGTCCGCGCCATCTTCGGGTCGTCCTTGATCCACGCCTCGACGATGCCCGGCAGGTCGATCGTCGCCAACGCCCCCACATCCCGGCCCACCAGCGCGTCGAAGTACGTCTTGGGACCGTCCGGGCGGACCATCACGTCCTTCATCCGGTCGCGCACCGGCTCGTACGTCCCCACCAGCTCGCGGTAGGTCTCCACCGCGTCGTCGTACTCGCCCAGCCGCAGCAGCAAGTCGCCGCGCAGCAGCCGCGACTCGGGCGCCAGCACGCTGTCCGGGTCGCTCAACAGCAACACGTCCAGGTTGCGCTGGGCCGCCTTCATGTTGCCCGCCTTGATCAGCGTCCAGGTGATCTCGTACAGCGCCCGATCAAAGTCCGGGCTCGTCCGAGGCACGTACTGGTACTCGTTGACCGCCTTGTCGTACTCGGTCAGCTCGTAGTGCAGACGCCCCATCGACAGGTGGGCCAGCTCCTTGAGCCGCTCGGCGTCGGGGTGATCCGGGCGCTGCTCGGCCAGGGCGATCATCCGCGTGAACGGCTCCATCGCCTTGCGAAAGCCCTCCGGATCCTTGTCGTCCGCCGCCATCTTCGCCCGCGCCGCGCCGATGAAGTAGATCGCCTCCAGCCCCACCTCGCTCTCCGCCGGCACCTGCTCGAAGATCTGCACCGCGTCTACGTATTTCTCCTGGAAGAACAGGCTCTTACCGTACGCATAACGGAGCTGCGGCGTCATCGCCCCCGGCTCCCGCTTCGCCGTCTGGTACAGCTCCTCCACCTGCTCGTAGTCCGCCGTCCGCGTCGCGATCTCGATCAGCCGCGTCAGCGCGTCCGCGTAGTAATCGCCCGCACCCTCGTCCACCAAATCCTTGAAGTGACGACGCGACCCGATCAGGTTGTTCAGGTGGTAGAGGCTGTCGCCCAGATAATACAGCGAGTCCCGGTGCGCCGGCGTCCCCTTGATCGAGGGGTTGTGCACCAGGTCCAGGAAGACGATCGACGCCCGGTCGTAGTCCTTGAGCAGATAGAACACCCGGCCGTCGTTGATCCGCGTCTCGACGCTGTAGCGACGCTCGAGCAGCACCGAGTTGATGTAGCGCTTCTCCAGATCCCGGATCGACTTGCCGAGCGTCTCCACCCGCTCCTGGTAGCGCGATACGTCGTCCTGCGCCCCCGCAGGCGACGCCTGCAGACCGGCCATGACGACCAGCGCCAGCGCCAGCGCCAGCGCCAGCGACCGCAGCCGCCCTGGGCACGCTGCAGCCGCAAAGCCAGAGCCTGGCGCCTGGCGCCTCAGCAGAGAGGATCTGCGTCGATCACACAGATGATGTCGCATCGGTGCTCCAGATCACACGGTGGTGGGACCACGGCCTGACTCGCGCTGCAGGCGATCGCGGTCCCTTATGGCCGGTGCGTGGGCTCCGAGGGGCGCACAGGCGCCCCGTCGGACGAAAGGACGATCGAGCCCGCCCCATTCTGACAGGCTCTCTCGCGTGGATGGTCGCGCCAAAGAGCTCACTCGCTCTTCTGAGCGCTCGCGCCCTCGTTGTCATCAAAGAACTCAATCTCGTACTTGATGTTCGGGCGGTCTTCGAGCGCCGTCGTCACGCCGCCCTTCTCGTAGCCGATGACCTGGACCTTCGTGGTCTTGCCCTCCTCCGCCGTGAACGTATAGCTCGAACGGATCGTGAACTTGTACCCCTGAAGGTAGCTGAACACCCCGAAGCCGTTGCCCCGGTAGATCAACATCACCGAGATGTTGTGGTTCCCCGGCACGATCGCCCCATTGAAGATCTCGAACTTCTCCTTGTCCGACAACGAGGCGTCCTGGTCGAGCTCGTTGAAGATCTGATTGCCGTCCAGGCTGTACACCGCCTGCTCCAGCAGGAAGGAACTGCCCATCTCGTTCAAATGGACGATCACCGCCTTGCTGCCCGACAGGTTGCCCCGCAGCACCGTCTCCTTCAACAGCACCAGCCGGCTCTTGGAGCGGAAGATCTTCTCCTTGAGGTCGTTGACCTTCTCCTCCAGCTCCCGCACCCGCATGTCGTAGTTGACGCCGTCACCGCCGTCCACCGCTGCGCCCTGTGCTCCCTCGACACCCGCGCCGGGCTCGCCCTCGACAGGCTCTCCACCCTCCGTCGGGACGGGCTCCACCTTGCCGGCGCCCTCGCCGACAGGATCGAGCGTCTTCACCTTCACCGGCTCATCGCCCTCCTGCGCGGCCGCCCGGCCCGGCGCCCCCACCGAGATGGCCACCAGGGCGAAGGCCGCCACCAGAAGATGAGTCGCCAGCTGCTGCGTGCGCACGTTCGATGTCATGATCCCATCATCCATATATTCAGGTCCCGCCAGCGCGGGGCGTCAACGGTGTGCCTCAAGCCAGTGTCGATCGCCGCAAGTCGAGCCTGCGCAGTTCGACGCCTTCCCCACCTCGGCGGTGTGCAGAGAGACGTCTATAGCATCGGCACCACGGCCCTGCAACGAAACGCACCAGACCGCCATTCCATCGGCCTGCGCACGCCCCCTTGCCCTCGCCGCGGTGAGACGACTCCGAGCCACCCCCACACGACCTCGCTCAAGGGTAGTGATTTTGCCCGCCAATCACAACCGGCCCCTGCGTTTGCCCCGCGATGGCAGCTCCGTCCCCTGCAACAACACCGCGGCGATGTTCAAACAGAACTTCTCGTGGCTGAAGTGCGTCGGTCGAGCCACGCGAAGACGCTGCTCGAGGTGCGAGGCCAGGTCCTCGAACAGGCGCAGCCGCTGCCCCAGCGGCACCTGCTCCCGCCTCAGCGCCAGCGTCAGCAGCAGCTCGCGCTCCTCCAGCCCCAGCCGCCCCTGCACCCGCTTGATCACGTCCCGATCCTCGATGAAGCTGTTGTACCGCTCCTTCGGCGGCACGATCGCGTCCGGCACCGGACGCTGCCGCTCACGCACCACCACCGTGCCCGCCGCCATGTCCCCCAGCCGCTTGCCGTCCCGGCTGAAGAACGCCACCGCCCCCCCGAGCAGATAGAACAATGGCAGATTATCCAATAACCTGAACAGGTTGCGCACCGCGGACTGGAGCAGCGTGATGCGCACCCCGTCGTCGCTCAGCACCCGCAGCCCCACCGCCTTCTTGCCGATCGACTGACCCCCCAGCCACCACTCCAGCAGCACGAAGTAGCCCCAGTTCACCACGAAGAACGACACCGCGGTCAGCGCCGAGGCGAACTGCCCCAGAAACGGCGAGATCATCCCGATCGCCATGCTGATCACCACCGTCAGCATCACGATCAACAGCACGTCCAGCAGCCACGCCACGAACCGGCTGAAGAACCCCGCCAGCTCGTACTCGAACGCAACGTTCTCCGGCGTGACGATCCGATAGCGCTCCTGCATGCCCCTAGCCCTCCGACCCGCCTGAGCCGCCCGACCCTGCGCTCGTGGCCCCCCGACCCGTCGACGACGCCCCGGGAGCCCCGCCCCCTGGCCCCGTCCGCCCCACCAGCCCGAAGTACACCGCCAGACACACCGCCATCACCCCCGCGAACGCCAGCTTCACCCCGTACGGCATCACCGGCGCGTGCATCTGGCTGATCGAACCCTCGATCAAGCCCGCCACCACCAGCACCGGCGCCGTGCCCAGGATCAGCTTCACCGCACGGCCCGCATGCAGCTTCAGCGCCGCCGCACGGCTCCGACGCCCCGGCTGCCACAGCGCCCGCCCCAGGATCAGCCCCGCCCCGCCGGCGATGAAGATGCTCGTCAGCTCCGGCACCCCGTGCGGCAGGATCCACGCCCAGAAGAACAATCCCACCCCGTCGGCGTGGTAGTTCACCGCCAGCGCACCGATCATCAGGCCGTTGTAGAACAGCACGATCAATGTCCCCACCGAGAACGTCAGCCCCAGCACGAACGCCAGGAACGTCACCTGGATGTTGTGCGTGAACAGATAGGCCGAAAAATACGCCTGCTGATCCGCCGTCATCTCCTCGCCCTTCTCCATCTGCCCCTCGAGCTGCTTGACGCGCTCGGACGGGTCCAGGTGAAGGTGCTGCTTGGGCAGCAGATACGCCCCGGCTGACGGATCCAGCAACATCGCGCCAGCCCCGAACGCCGCACCGCCAAAAAAGATCCCCGCCGCCAGCGCGATCGCCACGAACTCCCTGCGCACCAGCCGCGGGTAATCCCGCACGAAGAACCAGAAGATCGACGCCAGCGAGAACCGACGCGGCGCGTAGATGTGGCCGTAGGTCCGCGCCACCAGATCGTTGATGTACTCCAGCAGCTCCGGGTTCGCCGTCAGGCTCCGCGCCCGCACCAGATCCGAGCTCACGTCCCGATAGAGCTGCGCGAACTGGCGCGCCTCCACCACCGACAGCCCCCGCAGCCCCCGGCTGTCCACCGCGATCAACAGCTCCTCGAGCCGCTTCCACTGCGGACGCCGCTTCTGGATGAAGGTGTTCAGATCCATCCAGCTCCGACTCCTGCCCCGCTGCAAGGGGGCGCTGCGCTCCATGACGGCACGGCCATCGCGGTCACCTCAGAGCCTGCGTCGCTTCAGATCGACGTAGGCGTTGATCGTCTCCACGCTCAGCTGCTCCGGGGGACGATCGATCACGTGCGCCCCCATCTGCACGAGCTCGTTCTTGAGGATCTCCCGCTCGCGCAGCAGCTCCGTCGCCACCGCCCGATCGAACATCTCCCCCTCGGCCGACGGCACCACGTGCCGCATCCCCACCAGCGCGCTGTCGTTCAGCGTCACACACACCGGCAGGTGCCGCGGCATCAACAGGCGCGTGTAATCCACCAACGGCCGCGAATGGGCCTCGTCCAGCAGGTCCGTGAACATCACCACCAGGCTCCGGCTCCGGGCCTGCGCCATCAAAAAGGTGATCACCGCGTTGTAGTCCACATGGCACAGCTCCGGCTCGATGGCGTACAGCGCCGACAGGATCCGGCGGTACTGCCCCGTCCCCCGCGACGGCGGCAGATACGTGCGCACCGACTCGGCGAACACCACCAGCCCTACCCGATCGTCCGCCGACAGCGCCGTGTACGCCAGCAGCAGCGCCGCGTTGATCGCATGATCGAGCTTGGAGAGCTTCCCCATCCGCGACGCCATCAACCGGCTGGCGTCGATGCACAGCAGGATGTTCTGGCTCCGCTCGGTCTCGTAGATCTGCGTGATCGGCTTGCGCCGGCGCGCCGTCGCCTTCCAGTTGATCTCCCGGAACGAGTCCCCCTGCACGTACTCCCGCAGCTTGGAGAACTCCCGGCCGCCGCCCTCCCGCTTGACCCGCTTGATCCCGACGTGGCGAAGATCCCGCATCCGCGACAGCATCCCCAGCGCCCGCACCCCCCGGATGTTCGGATAGACCCGCACCTCCTCGCCCACCGGCACCCACCCCGTCAGCGTCGCCAGCCCCAGCACCGACTCCAGACGCACCCACAGGTCCCCGAAGTGGTAGTTGCCCCGACGCGGCGGCGTCAGCGTGTAGGTCACCTCCGTGCGGGACCGCGGCCGCAGCACCAGCCCCGGCCCCGTCGTGCCGCCCGGTGTCAGCTCCCGGGCCAGCCGGCGCCGCAGCCCCAGGCGACCCCGATCCTCCTCATGCTCGGCCTGCACGTCCCGATCGAGCTCCGAGCCGTCCTCCTCCACCTCGTCCGTGCGCCGACCCCGGCGCTTGAAGCCCAGCGACGACCGGGCCATCGGCACCCCGCGGGTCCGCTCGTCGTTGCTCCCCACATCGTCGCCCGCCGCCTCGAACTCCCCAGGGTAGGTGTCCCGCGCCCACACCCGCGTCGGGCGGCTCCCCCGGTTCTCCAGCACCAGCGTGATCGGGTTGTCCGTGCCCACCGACAAGCGCAGCTCCCGACGACGCCACGCCCGCAGCCGCGTCGAGCGCTTGAGCCCACCGTAGTCCAGCAGCATCGCCACGATCAACAGCGCGTCATAGCCGATCACCAGGTAGAGCACGTCGAACCACACCGGCAGCGCCAGCAGCGGCAACACCCCGAAGGCCATCAGCCACAGCACGCGACGGCCCGGGATCCCCCGCAGCCGCGTCAGCTCCGCCGCCGGCGTCTGCGTCAGCGCCGTGCCGACCTCCGCCGACACCTCCGCCGTCGCTCCCCCGACCGCTGCCCCCGGGCTCTCCTGCTGCACCGCCGCTGTCACGTGACCTCACCTCCCATCCGACCCGGCTCAAGCTGCGCTACCGGGGCACCTCGACGCTGTTCAACAGCTGACCGATCACCTCCTCCGTCGTCACCCCCTCGATCTCCACCTCCGGCTCCAGCACCAGCCGATGTCGCAGCACCGGGAACGCCATGAACTTCACGTCGTCCGGCGTCACGAAGTCCCGCCCGCGAAGCGCCGCCGCCACCTTGGCGCAGATCAGCAGGTAGATCGACGCTCGCGGCCCACCGCCCAGCAGCAGCGAGCTCGAGCTCCGCGTGGCGTGCACCACCCGGCGCACGTACTGGATCAGAGACGGCTCCACCCGCACCAGCCGGATCTGCTCCCGAGCCCGCTCCACGTGCGCCCCCGTCAAGGCCCCGCGCTGCACCCCCGCCGCCGCCAGGTCGTGGGGATCGAAGCCCGCGTTGAACCGATCCAGGATCGCGTCCTCCTCCGCCGCCGTCGGGTACGGCACCTTCAACTTGAGCAGGAAGCGATCGAGCTGCGCCTCCGGCAGCGGGTACGTGCCCTCGCTCTCCACAGGGTTCTGCGTCGCGCACACCATGAACAGCGGCCCCAGGCTGTGGCGCTTGCCGTCGATCGTCACCGACCGCTCCTCCATCGCCTCCAGCAGCGCCGACTGCGTCTTGGCCGGCGCCCGGTTGATCTCGTCGGCCAGGCACATGTCCGTGAAGATCGGCCCCTGCACCAGGTGGAACGACTGGTCCTGCAGGTTGAAGATGTTGGTCCCGATGATGTCCGCTGGCATCAGGTCCGGCGTGAACTGGATCCGGTTGAAGTCCGCCTCGATGATGTGCGCCAGCGTCTTGACCATCAGCGTCTTGGCCACCCCCGGCACCCCCTCGAGCAGCACGTGACCCCGCGCCAGCAAGGCCACCAGCAGGTGCTCGACGATCGCCTCCTGACCCACGATCACCTTGCTCATCTCCGCGATCACGACCTGGCGCAGCGCCGCCAGCTCCGACAGATCCGCCGACGACTCCCGAGGCGTCGGCGCCGCGTCCCACTGCGCGCCGCCGCCCAACCCTGTTGTGTATCCGCTCATACCCTCCGCTCACCTCTTGCGCACCTTCTCGATCAGCTCCGCCAGCCGGCGCGAGACCGCGAGGACCAGCCGCTTGCGCTTGCCGCCATCGCCCACCGCCTCCCACGCGTCCCGCCTCAGCGACCGGACCCGTTGAGCCACCTCCACCTCACCCACCTGCGCCAACGCCTCCACCAGACGCTCCCCACGAAGCTCCCCGGACAGCCGGTAGCGCTCGATCAGCTGCCGATCCAGGTCCTCCAGCATCACCTCGATGGCGTGCCGGATGTGACCGCCCCGCTGATAGATCAGGCTCATCGCCCGCACGTAGTCGCCGCTGCCCCGAAACTCGCTCTCGAACAACGACAGCGGCGTCCCGAATCGGCTGGACGTCCGCCACGCCACCAGCAACACCAACAGCAGGATCTGGCAGACCACGATCCACAAGCTGCTGTCCTTCAAGTAGTTGGACAGTGAGCGCTGGTGGGCGAACCCGTGGTGGAACTCGTCAAAATACAGCCCGCCCTCGGTGCTCGACAGCAGCCGCACCAGGAACAGGCCGTTGTCCGACTGGGCCACCCCCGTGTTCGTCGCCATGTACGACGAGCTCAACAGCACGAAACGCCCCTCCCCCCAGGCCACCTCCGCCCCCACCGTGCGACCGTCGGAGGTCCGCACCAGCGGCGTGTACCCGCTCGGTGACCCCACCTCCCCCTTGGCCGCCCCGTCCTCCAGGCTCAGCGGCTGCAACGCCACCTCCGGCGCCTGCGACTCCACCTCCAGCCCGCCGACGCTCCCGAAGTCCCTCAGGTACCGCAGCGCCACCATCGCCGACGTCGTCTCCGGCGGCCACGACGCCCGATCGTCGTCGTCCCGTCGCTCCTGGCGCTCCGTCCGCGACGCCAGCACCTGCAGCCCGAACGCCTTCGACAGCGCCGTCTCGCGGTCGTGGATCAGCACGAACGTGTTGCCCGCCGCCACCCAGCGCTGGATCCCCTTGACCTCCTCGTCCGAGAACGCACCCGGATCGAACAGCCAGAGCAGGAAGCCACCCTCGGCCGACTGCGGCGCCACGCACACGATCGTCCCCTCCTCGGGCACCGCCTCCAGATCGTGCATCAGCCGCTCGGGCTTGAGCCCCAGCCGCTCGGACAAGACCATCAGCGCACGGCCACCCCGCGGCGCCGCGCTGAACGTCGAGTGACGACCGGCGAACTCCGACCGCTTCTCCGACTCCGAGCCCAGGAACCCGATCGCCACCACGACCAGCACCACCACCACCAGGAAGGTCACCAGACGGCTCGTCACGCCCCCTCCCCCACGTCCGCACCCACCCGAGACAAACCCGGGGCCTGCGCGATCGCCTGCATCTGGCGCGCGCACACCCCGTACCGCTCCGCGTCCGCCTCATACTCCCCGTACCACACGAACTCGAACTGCCGCGTCAGCTCCCCAAACGACGCCAGCACCCCCGCCGAACCCTCCACCCCCAGCGACCGAAGGTTGCGCCGAAGCTCCAGCTCGTACTCCTGGTTCGTCAGGTTCGGATCGTACCCGATCATCGACCGATCGTGCAGCGTCACCAGCAACGACAGGTACAGGCACCGGATCGCCAGCCGATACTGCCCGTCCTTCGCCAGCTGCTCCGCCCGCACGTGCCAGTCCCCGAACCCGAACGCCAGCACGTCCTCCGCACCCGGCTCCTGCGTGGTGATGTCCGAGATCGTCGGCAGCGCCTCGCTCAACGCCTCCCCCTCCTCCCGACGATCGACCATCCGACGCACCAGCGCATAGATCACCAGGCCCAGCGCCGACATCAGCAGCACCGCCGCCAGCACCTTGAACAGTCCCGGCGGCACCTTCAGGTCCGGCGCCTTGATCCCGTCATTGCCCGGCGCCTGACCCCCAAAACCGTTCTTGTCGCAGCTCCAGTCCTCCCGCTCCGGCCGCCGACCGCGACCCTCCAACCCCAGCTCCAGACGGTCCCGCTCCACCTCGCCCGCCGCCAGATCCCGATACGCGTCCTCGCTCAAGATCGCGTCCAGCTCCCGGCGCACCGTGCCCCCGTCGAGGTGCTGCTGCACCTCCGCCCCATCGTCGTCCTGCTGCGGCTCGAACAACCGCGGACCCTCCAGCCGCACCCGAAGGCGCCGCATCTCCCGCTCCCGCTCCTCGCCGAAGCTCGACTCCACCGCCTGAAGCTGACCGTTCAACTCCGCCCAGTACCGGCGCTCAGCCTCCGTGCCCGCATCCGCCTCGTGCTGCCGCACGTAGCTCGCCAGCTCCGTCGTGTCCGCCCACGTCCCCTGATCGCCCTCGGCCAGCAGCTGACGGGCCGCACGCAGCTCACTCGCCGTCACCCCGCCATCGTCCGAGACGACCTCCACACCCTGCCCGTCCACCCCGTCCTGCGGCTGCGCCATCACCCCCGAGGCCCCGAGCAGGCTCGCCAACACGAACGCCACCGACGCCACCAGCGCCGCCAGCACCGTGCTCACCCGCTCCCGATCCCCGGACGCCGACGGGTTGTGCACCACCGCCGACGCCACCCCGCGGCCGCCCCCCGCCCCCAGCCGCGCGATCCGCCCCGCGATGTCCACCGCGTCCCGACGCACCATCGCGTCCACCCAGATCAGCGTCGGCGCCGACCGGAACAGAGGCTCGGCCAGCACGAGCGTCAACCCCACCCCCACAAACACGTACAGCCGATGCGACAGCGCGAAGAACTGGCTCCAGTAGCTCACATCCACCGCGAACAGCGCGTCCAGCAGGTACAGCGTCAACCCCACCGCCAGGTGCAGGTTCAGGAACAAAAGCATCGCCATCAACCCCATCAAGAACCCCAGCCCGAACGACCGCGTCAGCGTGCCTGGAAGCGCCCTGCGCCCCTCCGGACCCGCTGAGGCCTTCGGCAGCATCATCATCGTCAGCGACGACACCAGCAGCACCACAGGAAGCCCCAGGCACCAGTAGATGACGATCAGCATCACCCGCACCCACGACTCCATCGACGGGTCCACCGTCGACAGGGCCAACGCCCCAAGGCCGTACGGCAGCCACAGCACCGCGTCCCGCACCACCTCGGCGAACACCACCTCCCGCCACTGCCGCATCGACTCCCGCAGCAGCCCACCGATCGACAGCGGCGCCAACACCTCCTGCTTGCGCGCGTCCAGCCCGTCCCGCCGCAGCCCCTCGAGCGCCGCGCGCGACAGCGCACCCCCGCACAACGCCTTCCACACCAGCAGCAACGGCACCAGCGCCGCCACCACCAGCAACACCCAGTCGTAGTCGTATGACGTGCGGAACAGCCGACGCGTGTTGCCCACGTACTCCAACGCCACCAGCACCCCCATCAGCGGACCGATCCCCAGCACCGACAGACCCAGGTACGTCAGCGGATCGCGACGATACAGCACCATCGCGCCATCCAGCGCCGCCGGCACCGTGAACGGACGAAACCCCGACCAGCTCGCGCTCGTCTCCTCCTCGCCCCCCGCCCCGTCCTTGCCCGTCTCGACCACGCCGACCTCGCTTGAACGCCATGAACACCGGTCTACCACAGATAGAGCCTCACCAGAGCCCCGTAGCCCCCCGCCGCCAACACCACCATCAACAACAAACCCACCACCACCTTCCAGCCCGTCCCGCCCGAAGGTGCCTCCTCCGTCACACGACGGGCCATCCGCGCCACGCACACCGCGCAGTGGTTGATCCCGTCGAGCCGCGTGCTGCACTCGGTGCAGATCACCGTGTGGCACTTCATGCACACACCCACCCCATCACGCTCCGGGTGGTACCTGCACCGACTCCGGCTGATCGCCGGACCGCTCTCTCCAAACGACGTCGACATCCCGCCTCCACGCCATCACCATCTCCGCGGCGCTCGACTCTAGCAGACCCACTCCCCACCGCAAACCCCGCCCTCACCCTTGCCACGAACCACGTTGGTCGGTACAACCAACCTCCCGAGGCGACATACCGCCCCGGCCCGCGTTCGCTCCGGCACTCGCCGCCCTCCCCCACTGCCTTGGTCAGCACTCCTCGATGAACTACGCCACCTCACGATCCCTCCGACGCTTCGTTGGCCGACTCTCCAAAGGGGAGCGCGTCATCGAGTCCATCGAGCGCCTCTGCAAGAAGGAACATGTCCGCGCTGGCTCCATCCACGCCATCGGCATCTTCCGAGAGGTCCAGCTCCAGACCTACACCGCCGACAACGGATACCAGAACGCCCTCCAGACCACCGGCAACTTCGAGATCGTCTCCTTCTCCGGAAACATCTCCACCCTCGGCGATCAGATCATCGTCAACTCCGCCGTCCTGCTCAGCACCGTCGAGCACGGCCAGTTCCTCACCCTCGGCGGACGCCTCTATGAGGCTGAGGTGATCACCTTCGAGTTCGTCCTCGAGGTCTGGGAGGACCTCATCCTCGAGCGGCGCCTCGACCCCCGCACCGGCCTCCCCGTCTGGAACAAGATGGAGAGCATCGTCGGCGAGTCCGTCTCCGACCGCGCCGCCGCACCCGCCGAAACCCCGAAGGCGACCCCCGTCACCACGATCGCCGAGCCCGAGCCCGAGCCCGAGCCCGAGCCCAGGCCCGAACCGAAGCCCGAACCGAAGCCCGAGCCGAAGCCCAAACCGAAGCCCGAGCCCAGGCCTGAGCCGAAGCCTGAGCCGAAGCCTGAGCCGAAGCCCGAGCCGAAACCCGAGCCCAAACCCGAGCCCAAACCCGAGCCCGCACCGGCGCGCGCCGAAGCCGTCACCGCCGACGGCACCGTCGTCACCCGCACCTCCGAGCCCGAGGTCCTCCGGCGCCCCGGCCGCACCGCACCCGCCGACGACGACGATGACGACGACGAAGGCGTCGACTGGGGCAAGGCCGCCGAGGCCTCCGCGGCCCAGACCAACACCGACAACCTGCGCGTGCGCAGCCCCTCGCGTGAGAAGATGGCCGTCGTCGCCGACTGGCCCGACACGCCCGACCTGCAGCCGGGTGACTACCTCAAGCACCAGCACTTCGGGCTGTGCAAGATCCTCTTCGTGGAGGAAGACGACTTCGTCCGCGTCCGCGGACGCGGCGGAAAGGTCATCGACATCAAGCTCGCCGTCTGCGAGTTCTCCCGCGAAGGCGAGTACAACGGCAAGCCCCTGTTCAACTGCACCATCGTGCAGAAGCGGCGCTGAGCCACCACTCCCACACGGCCACAGGCGATGCGCTCCACACTCCACGGCAAGAAGATCCTGCTCGGCGTCAGCGGAGGCATCGCCGCCTACAAGGCCCCCTTCCTCGTGCGCGCCCTGACCTCCGAGGGCTGTGAGGTCCGCTGCGTCCTCACACTCGCCGCCCGCCAGTTCGTCACCCCCATGGCGCTCCAGGCCGTCAGCCACCACCCCGTCGGCCTCGACCTGTTCGATCCAGCCTACGAGCACCAGATCGGCCACATCGAGCTCGCCCGCTGGCCCGACGCCATCCTGCTCGCCCCCGCCACCGCGCACCTCATCGCCCGGATCGCCCACGGCCTGTGCGATGACCTGCTCACCACACTCGTCTGCGCCACCACCGCCCCCGTCCTCGTCGCCCCCGCCATGAACGCCCAGATGTGGCGCAACCTCGCCGTGGTCGACAACGTCGAGCGCCTCCGCACCCGACTCGGCCACCACATCATCGAGCCCGACGCCGGCGAGCTGGCCTGCCAGGAGGTCGGCGCCGGCCGCCTCCCCGATCCCCCCGTCCTGCTCGACGCGCTCGCCGAGGCGCTCACGCCGCCCGAGCCCCTGCTCGTCGGCCGCAAGGTCGTCGTCACCGCAGGCCCCACCGCCGAGGCCATCGACCCGGTCCGCTTCATCACCAACCACGCCTCCGGCAAGATGGGCTACGCCGTCGCCGCCGCCGCAGCAGCAGCCGGCGCCCGCGTCGTGCTGGTCAGCGGGCCCACCCGCCTCGAGACGCCCCGCGGCGTTCACCGCGTCGACGTCCGCTCCGCCCGACAGATGCGCGACGCCGTCTTCGCGCACGCCGTCGATGGCGACGACCGCGCCGACGCCGTCGTCAAGGCCGCCGCCGTCGCCGACTACCGCCCCGTCGAGGCCGCCGACCACAAGCTCAAGAAGGCCCCCGGCCCCATGACGCTCCACCTCGAGCGCACCGACGACATCCTCGCCCAGCTCTGCGCCCTGCCCGAACCCCGACGACCTTTTCTTGTCGGATTCGCCGCCGAGACGCACAATGTCGAGGAGCTCGCTCTGGCCAAGATCCAGCGCAAACCCGTCGACCTGTTGGTGGCCAACCTCGTCGGGGGGCCGACCAGCGCGTTCGGCGCCGACACCTCGGCCATCCTCTTCGTCACCCCCGATGGCCGCGTCGAGCCCTTCGGACCGGCGGAGAAGAGCGCCACCGCCCTCGAGATCATCCGACGCATCGCCCGCGGACGGACCTGAGCGCCCACGCGCCCACGCAGCCGCATCGGACCCGGACGCACCAAGGACGCCTCGCCATGGGCCAGAGTCAGCCCCCCGCCTCAGACGCCAAGCTCGCCGTCGCCCGCATCGCCCGCGAGCTTCGGCGCCACCTCATCTTCCAGGCCCAGCTCGCCGCCGACGGGGCCCCCCGCGCCACCGCCGATCAGCTCGCCGAGCTCGACCGCCGCATCGCGCGCGCCGAGCTCGACCGCGACCGCGCCGCCTTCACCCGCCTCGGCCGACAGGGCGCGGCCGACCGCCCTGCGCCCTCGGCCCGGTCAGCGGCGCGCCCTGCGCCGCCGACCCCCGCCGCCCCCCCCGCCGCGCCCCTCCCCGTGAGCGCCGCGCCGCGCCCGGTCGCCGACGCGCCGCTGCCTGCGCCCCCCTCACCCCAGCCGCCGCCCGCCCCGAGGCCAGCCCTCGTCGCGCCCGCGCCAAGGCCACCGGCGGACCCCACGAGCCCGTACAAGATCGTCGACCTGCTCAACCGGACCAACCGCCCCGCTCGCGTGGAGGCACCACCGGCCGATGCCCGCGCCGCGGCCCTTCACCAGCTCCGGGAGGAGCTCGGCGACTGCCGGCGATGCCGTCTCTGCGAGACCCGCACCCAGATCGTCTTTGGCCACGGCAGCCCCGCCGCGGAGCTCGTGTTCATCGGTGAGGCGCCCGGAAGGGGGGAAGACGAGCGCGGGGAGCCGTTTGTGGGGCGGTCGGGGGAGCTGCTCAACCGGATGGTCGGCGCCATGAAGCTGCGCCGCGAGGACATCTACGTCTGCAACATCGTCAAGTGCAGACCGCCCGGCAACCGCGACCCCAACCCCGACGAGCTCGAGGCCTGCGCCCCCTTCCTCGCCAGCCAGCTCGAGGCCCTCAGCCCCCGCGTCATCGTCACCCTCGGCGCCGACGCCACCCAGGCACTCCTGCGCACCGACGCCCCTCTGGCCCGCCTCCGCGGCCAGTGGCACCACTGGCGGGGCATCCCGGTCATGCCCACCTACCACCCCGCCTTTGTCCTGCGGAACCCCGCCGAGAAGCGCCCCGTCTGGGACGACCTCAAGAAGGTCATGGCAGAGCTCGGCAAGCCCGTCTGACCGCGTCGGGGCACGGGCTCAGCGGGCGGCCGCGGGGATGACAAACGGGGAGAACGACCGAGCGAGCAGGGATAACCACGAGACTCAGGGGGTCGAACTCCCCGGCTGACGCTCCGCCTGCGCCTTCTTCACCGCCTCGGCCTCCTCCCGCGTCAGCATCAAGCCGAACGTCTGGATGACCTTCTGCGCCATCGGCACGAGCTTCGGCGCCGCGTCCGCGTGCACGTAGAACATCGTCAGCACGGGCCGCTCCACCACGTTCGCCGTCACGCTCAGCAGCTCGATCTTCTGCCCCTGCGGCTGCAGCGTGCCGGCCCCTGCCATCATCTGCATCGGGATGAGGCCCTGGATGGTCGTGTGCGGGGTGCCAAACTGCGCGCCCGTCACCACGACCATCTTGTCCAGCTCCTGAAGCGCCGCCGGGAGCTCCTCCGGCTTGTCCAGCAGCACCAGCACCATCAGCAGCTTCTGATCGGCCGACTGGATCACGTAGATCCCGTTCTGGGACTGGACCTTCCAGTCGCCCGGCACCGCGAAACGGAACTTCCGCGCCGGCAACGCGATCTCCTGCTCGTCCGCGCCGAACGACACCGGCGCGGGCTGCTGAGCCAACGCCGCCGTCGGCGCCACCGACGCCTGCCCCATCCACAACGCCATGGTCACCAACGCCAGCCCGAGCGGCCCTCGCCAATTGCGCTTCATTTCACACCCGATCTTCGGTTAGACTCCCCGACACACAGCCCCGGAGGACGTGCGGCTGCTGACCATACGATTGGACCGTGCCAGCGTCAAACCCAACATGATCGACCGAGACCCCATCACCGAACCTGCCGGCGAGCTCATCGCCGCGCGCATGCTCCTCGACGTCCTCCTCTGGATCGACGACGGCACCCCTGAGCGCTTCGCCGAGCTCAGCGAATCCCTCCTCACCTGGAAGGGACGACGCCTCCGCGACGCCATCAGCCAGACCGCCGCCCATCGACTCGCCGATCGCGTCGCCGCACTCACCCCCGAGACCCCCGACACCACCCTCGACCGCATCGGACGCGCCGCCGCCCTCTGCCTCGATGGCCCCGAGCTGGCCGCCTTCACCCACGCCACCCTCGCCCTGGCCCCCCACGACAGCGACTTCCGCATGCGCAGGCTCCGCGCCCTCGACGGCCTCGTCCGCATCCTGCCGCAGCGCAAGGACCGCGACATCCTCGAGGCCGCACGGCTCCTGCTCCAGCACCGCGCCCTGCTCGCCGTGGACGCCCTCGGCTCCGACAACGTCCCCGTCTACCTCAAGGCCGACTTCGCCCTGGCCGAGCACCTCTATCAGCACTTCGGACGCAACGACCCCGTCGCTGCCGAACTCCGCAAGTGGTTCGTCGCCAACGCCGAGCACGTCCTGCCCAACAAGCTCCGCGTCATGCGCACCGCAGCCCTGCTCGACCACCTCGACGTCCTCGAGGCCTGCTTCGACGCCGGCACCCCGTCCCAGCCCGAGCCCCACAGCGGACACACCGGCGACACCGCCCGCAAGCTCGTCGTCGACCGACTCGCCGAGCTCCACCCCGAGGCCCTCAAGCGCATCACCGGCCGCATCCTCCAGCACCTCGCCCAACACACCGGCGACGCAGACGCCCTCGCCCTCTGGGCCCTCGACATCGCCCGACGCGCACGCCAGCGCGGCCTCGGCGACGGCGCCTGGGCCGCCCTTGGCCTGCTCGCCGACGAGCGCACCACCCTCGTCGACGCCGACCTGCTCCACAGCCTCAAGCGCGAGCTCCTCCACATCATCGATGAGGCCCGAGGCTGAACGCCCCGTCTGTCCCGACACCCTTCACCGCCGCAGACCCATGACCCAGCACCACCCCACACCACTCGCCCTCCTGCTGACCACCCTGCTCGTCGCCGCCTGCGCCACCGCACCCGACGCGCGCGAGCAGGACCGGGACCACGACCACGACTCCGCGCTCGCCGACGCCCACGGCGCCGAGACCTCCGGCCAGTCCTCCCTGCGCCCCCGCAGCACGCTCATCGCCGTCGATGAATCCGAGGAGGGCAAGGCCCTCGACCACATGGCCGACGACTACCGCCGCGCCGTCGAGAAGCTCTACGTCGGCATGGGCAGCGACTTCAACGCCTGCTACCTCCCCGAGCTCAAACGCGATCCCAACCTCAAGGGCTCCTTCGTCGTCGAGTTCACCGTCGTCTCCGGCGGCTCCATCGGCGACGGCCCCACCATCACCGACAACTCCATCCGCAACCCCAAGGTCGAGAGCTGCGTCCTGCGCCTCGTCCAGCGCGTCAAGTACCCCGAGCCCTACAACGACGAGTACGCCACCGTGAAGCGCCTCTTCCGCTTCGGCGCCTTCTGAACCTCTCCGCGCCCCGGGCCAGAGCACGAACGGCCCGCCCCCTTGAGGGCGAGCCGTCCAGACGCTCCAGGCTCGACCGCGGTCGAGCCCATGGCCGCTCTACTCGACCGGCGAGATGGTCACCCGGATGATCTCGCCCGCCGGGGCATACCACCACCCGTCGCTCGCCGGCCGGATGAGCCCCTGGCCCTCGTCGGCGCCACGGTCGGCCGCCGCCTGCACCGGCGCCTGATCCTCGCCACCTGCGCCGGCCTGGTTCTGCTCCGTCCCCGCATCCCACGCCCCGAAGCTCGCCGCGATGTCGTCCGCGATCGCCTGGGCCGACCGGCCGCTCCCCTGCGCGTCCAGCAGCGCCACGCCCTCCCCACCGAACGCCACGAACGTGTCGTTCGACGGCACCACCATGCTCGCCAGACTCAAGAACCGATGGCTCGCGTCCGGCGTCACCGTGAACACGTAGCGGTCACCCGCGCTCAGCGGGCCTGCCGAGTTCCCGCCCATCGGCGTGGACTCCACCCCCGAAGCCAGCACGTCGGCGTCGCCCTCCAGCATCGTCGCCAGCATCCCTGCCTCGCCGTCCTCCGCCAGCCGCTCCAGCGCCGCGCTCGCCCCGCTCCCGTCGGTGAACAGCCGCGCCGAGTCCCCGTGGATCGCCCACGCCGCCGGCGTCAGCTTTACCGGGTACGTCGCCGTGCTCGCGTTCGTCAGCGTCACCTCGAACCCGCCCGAGTTCCCGATCGGCGTCACGGACACGGTCGCGATCCCCCCGATCATCGCCACATCGTTGGCGCTGTCACCGTACGGACGCACGACCACGGTCCCGTCGGCAGCGCCTGAGTTCGCCATCGCCTGCCGCGGGGGCTGATGCTCACCGGCCCCCGGCACCTCGTTGGCCTCGGTGCCCGCGTCCCAGATCGCCAGGCCCGCCCGGATGTCCGCGTTGATCGCCTCCGCGTCCCGAAGCTCGCCCGCCTCATCCATCAACCGGATCCCCTCCGGCCCGAACGCCACGAACACATCGTTCGACTGGACCACCATCGCCGCGATGGACAGCCACGGCGTCCCGGCCGCAGGCGTCACCATGAACTCGAAGCGCTCACCCGGCGCCGCCGGACCCGCCGGGTCCGACGGACGCTCCACCGTCACCGCGCTCGCGCCGACCATGTCCACGTTCGCCCCGCCCATGTGCTCGTCCACGAGGGTGCCGGGGCTGCCGTCCTCGCCCAGCGCCTCCAGCCCCGCGCTCGCCGCCTCTCCCAGCCCGAACAGGCGGAAGGTGCTGTTGTGCGTGGCGTAGAACACCGGCGCGATCGGCGTCGCGAACGCGCCGCCCGAGTGATTGACCACCACCACCTTGTACGCGCCCGCCACAGGGCCGGTCACCGTCACCTCCACGAGCTGCCCGGCCACCGGGATCGCCCGCGTCGTGTCGACCTGACGCCCCACCACCGACTCCCCGCGGCCCGAGTTCGCCTCCACCTGCCGAGGCGCCTGGTTCGGCCCCAGCCCCGGACGCTCGTTCGCCTCGGTGCCCGCGTCCCACAGCCCCAGCGCGTCCGTGCTGCCCTCGAACACCCGCGTGGCCAGCGGCGCCCCCGCCTCATCGAACAAGGGCAGCCCCGCCTGCGGCGTCGCCAGGAACAGGTCGTTCGACTGCACGAACATCGTCGCGAAGCTCAGGTGCGGCGAACCCGCCCCCGCCGCCTCGACCTCAAACGTATAGCCCGAGCCCGGCAGCGCCGGCCCCGCGGCGTCCGCGCCGTCCGGCGTCGCGAACGTGCCCGAGGCCTCCACCCCCGACAGCTCCGACAGCTCCTGCCCCAGCACCGACGGGTCGCCGTCCTCGGCCAGCCGCGTCAGACCCGCAGACGCCCGACCGCCCGCCTCAAACAACGCCACGTCCGTCCCGTGCACCGCCCACGCCCCCGGCGCCAGCGGCGTCCCCAGGCCCGTGTGACCCGACGTGTTCTCCACATGCACCATGAATCGCGTCGTCACCGCGTCCGGATCCGCATCCATCGACGTGTCGGGCTGGAACTCCGGGTCGACGTCGTTGAACGAGCTCCCGTCCTCCTGCTCCACCGCCACGCAGCGGAAACCACACTCGCTCTGCGGCGACCGCTCCCGCATCGTGCCCTCCGGGCACGTCTGGTCGCAGCCAGGCGTCGTTCCGTTGTTCGCCCCGTCGTTCGACGACACGCACCGGTAGCCGCACCGCGCCGCCGAGTCCACGATCTGCGTCTGCTCCGTGGCGCAGCCGTCGTCGCAGTGGTCGTTGTAAGGCGTGTTGTTCGCCGACCCGTTGTTCGTCGTGACCGGGTCGCTGCTCGACTCACCACCGCACCCGCTCACCACCACCAACGCGCCGCTCAGCACGGCCGCCATTAACACGAAATATCGCTTCTTCATTAAACTTCCTCTCTAATTCAAGGGTCTATCGACTTCATTTCTGCGCCTGCGCACCGAACGCGCGACGTCCTCAGCATGGCACCCTGCGATGCACACGACCCGAGAACCCCCAGTGCACCGATGACAACGGCGGTCGTTTCGTGTAGCAGACCACCATCATCGATGCAAGAAACGACGGGGGCGCCACACCGATCGTGTGACGCCCCCGTCGAGCTCATCCACGCGCCGACCACCGCCGGCGCTCCCGACTCACTGGGCCTCAGCACCCGCGCGGATCCAGGCCAGGATGGTCTGGTAGCGCTGGTCGCCCGTACCGTTCCAGATGTTCTGACGGTTCTGGTGGCTCGCCCCCAGCGGCGCCTGAAGCACCCGAGACGTCTCGTAGTTGTCCAGCGCCAGCCGCACCCGAGGGTTGCGCGCCACGTTGTCGAACTTCGTGTCCGCCCCCAGCCCGTTCGAGTAGGTGAACCCACCCGAGCCCGACTCGTGACACGCCGTGCCGTTCACCGGGCCCCGACCGCAGCCCACGCCGTCCAGCGCCGCCACCACCTGGTTGTAGAACACGTCGTTGCGCAGCACCTCGTAGTCGTACTGCGGCTGGTCCGGACCGCCGCCGAGGATGTTGTTCCCCGCGCCGTCCGGCGACAGCTTCACGATCGCGTCCTGGTACGGCTGGCCGTTCTGCAGCAGACGGATCGAGAAGTTCCACGCACCCGTCGCGTTCAACAGCTTCACCACGATCCGGTTCAAGCCACCGGCGAACTGCACCGGCACCGTCACCGGCTGCCCACCCGTGTCCGGGCAGATGACCTGCATCGTCCCATCGGTCGGCCCCGCCCACACCTTGGCCTGATCGTCGGCCTTGATCTCCACGTTCAGCGTCACGTCGCCAGGGATGAACACGTAGGCCTCCGCATAGGCGACCTTGTTGTCCGTATTGCCACCGAAGTAGCCGCCCACCGCGATCGTGTCCTGCTCGTCCATGATGATCGCCTCCACAGGCACCGACGCGTTGCCCGACTGCACGTCCTGGCCATACGTCAGCATCAGGTTCGACTCACCCGGCAGGTACTCCAGCTCGTTGTTGCCCGGAGCCGCCTCGATCGGACCCGCGATCACCCACTCCCGAAGATAACCCTCCACCGGCTTCAGACCCGACACCCAACGGTACGTGTACCGATAGTACAGCTCCGTCTCATCCTCCAGCGACCAGTTGTCACCACCCGGATGCGGCACACCGCCGTACCCCACACCCAGCGGGTACAGCAGCAGCGACGACTGCTCGGGCTCCGCCCGGTTCACGAAGTTGCTCGCCGACGTGAAGTTGAACGCGTAGTGCGCCGCCTCCAGCGGATTGGCCAGCAGCACGAAGTCGCTCCGGTTCCCCGGCGGAAGACCCGTGTTGTTCGTCCCGTGGCACGCCGTCGACGCGCACGTGTTCGTCAGGTTCCCCACGCCCAGCGCCGCAGGGTTCGTGAAGATGTCCTGCACCCGAAGCGTGTAATACACCTGGTCCAGATGCGTGAACCCACGCGCCGCCAACACCCAGTCCAGGATCGTCAGGTACAGCCTGTCACGCTCGTCCACGAACTGAATACCGCCCGTGTGGCTGAACCCCCGAGGACGCGTCAGGAACGTCGACATCGTCGGGTTCTCGATGTTCAGGAACGCCGCCGTCGAAGCGTAATTCTCCAGCATCTTCGTGCTGTCCGCCTCAGGGGCGTTCCACAGGAACAACCGCCCCGCACCCACCGGCTCCGCGCCGTTCACCTTGCCGTGACACACCGTCGCCGCGCAGTTGTACGTCGTCCCCGCGTTCAGCTTCGGCATGATCTCCGTCTGGAAGCGGTCGTAATCATAGATGCGCGGGTCCTCATTACCCTCCGTGATGCTGTCCTCGGGCAGGTTCGCACGCGCCGCAGCCAGCCAGCTCCGGATCTTCGTGTAGGGATCGCTCCCCTCCTCGAACTGAGCACCGCCCGCGTGGTTCACCCCCGTCGGCTTCGACAGCAACAACGACTGATCCAGGCTCCGGAAGTCGTAGAACCGCGGGTCCGCCACGCTGAAGAAGTTGCGCTTCATGTCGTTGCTGCCCGCCGCCGGGTTCTTCACCAGGTACAGCTTGGCGTTCGTCTGCTCGCCGTGACACACCGGGCTAGTGCACGCGTACTGCGGATCGTCGAACAGAGGCTGGATCTCTGTCTGGAACACCGCGAAGTCGAACGGCAGCGTCGTCACCGACGGCAGCGGACGATCCTCGCTCACACCCGTGTTCACAGGGCCCGTGTTCGTCCCGCCGCCGCTGTTGTAGCTGTCCCGGAAGTCCTTGGCCGCCTGCAGCACCTGAAGGATCGACTGGTAGTCGGCGTTGCTCGTGTCCTGGAACAAGACCGGCGAGTGCACCGTGCCACCCGAGGCCTCCGCCAACGGCTCCGTCAGCAGTAGGGACGACGCCACGTCCTCCCACGCCACCTTCGTCTTGACCGAGCAGATGTTCTCATACAGCTCCGGGCTGTACGGCGCCGCGTTCGGGTTCAACTTCAAGCCCCCAATCGCCGTCCCCGGACCGTGGCAACCACCCGCCGAACAGCCCAGGCTGTCCAGCTTCGGCTGCAGCTTCGTGGCGAAGGAGCCCACGTCGAACGGGAAGCCTGGATACGGCTCCGTCGTACCCGTCTCGCACGAGAACCCCAGGTCGGGATCGATCTGCGGCGTCGTGTCGATCACACCCCCGCCGTTGTTCCCGCCGTTGTTCCCGCCGTTGTTCGGCGCGGTGTCGGTCGGCGGCGCGAAGGTCGTCTTGCCACCGCATGCGGCCAACAAGCAGACCAGGCCCAAAGCCCCGATCCGAAGGGCCTCGGGTACCATCCGGCCAACGGAACCCGAGTCGTGCTCGCGCGGGCCTCGTGTCGGGGTGGTGAAGTGATGGCGGCTCATGGTCGTCTCCGTCGTGCGTCCGTACTCGGACAGCGCAAAGTGGTCGTCAGGGGGACCAGACTGGTGAGGGGCGTCGAACCGTGCAAACAGACAGAAGCCTACGCCCTCGCGGGCGCAGGCTTCGTCTCGAACCCTAGCGCCGACGGCGCGCGGTGAAGGCCAGGCCCAGGGCCAGCAGGATCAGACCCGCCATGCCGCTGTTCGTGCCCGTCGAGGCCACCGAGCAACCTCCGCTGTCCACGCTGCCGCCGCCCGCAGCCGCCTCATCGCCCGTGGCGCCGTTGTCGCCGCTGCCGCCGTTGTTGCCACCGGTGTTGCCGCCGTTGTTGCCACCGCCGTTGTTGCCACCGCCGTTGCCACCACCACACGCCGCCGGGTTCTGATCCGAGTTCGGAACCGTGGGGCAGATGTCGTTGGCGTCGGGGATGCCGTCACGGTCGTAGTCGCCGTTGGCCGGGGCACCCTGGACCTCCTGGTCGGTGTTGGCCACCGTCGGATCGTTGTCGCACAGGTCGCCGAAGCCGTCGCCGTCGCCGTCAATCTGGTCCGCGTTCGGGAAGCTCACGCAGTTGTCGATGTCGTTCGAGATGCCGTCGCCGTCGGTGTCAGGCACGGACGTCGTCTGCTCGGTGCAGGCGTTGCCGCGACCATCGAAGTCGCCGTCGCGCTGGTCGGGGTTCGGCGTGTTGATGCAGTTGTCACACATGTCGCCGAAGCCGTCGCCGTCGGCGTCGTTCTGGTTCCCGGCGCTCGGCAGCAGAGGGCAGTTGTCGAACAGATCCTCGACGCCGTCACCATCCGCGTCCAGCACCGTGTTCACCGGGCACATCGCCACCGTCATCTCGTCGAGCGGGTGACCGCCCTCCTCGGTGTAGTGGCGGTAGTAGTTCGCGTAGTTCGTCCCGTTGACGTTGACCGCCTCGGCCGTGTTGATCCACACGCCCTCGTCGTACGTCACCTCGTAGCCGTCCTTCTCGAACTGCACCGCGCAGCGGTGGTCGTTGTTCTGATAGCTGCAGTACAGAACGTTGTCGGCGTTGGCACCCGCGAGGTAGGCGTAGCCCGTCTCGTTGGTGTAGTCGTACAGCTCGTCGTCCCCGTCCAGCTGCGAGCCGATGAAGCCGTGCACCAGGACGCCTTCCAGCGGCGTCCGGGTCTCACAGTCCACGACGCGGACGCCGTACTGCATGTTGGCGAAAGCTGCCGTGGCCGACAGCGTCATGGTCCCGACAGTAGCGGCGGTCAGGAAGATGCGCGTTGAACGATGCATGATTGCCTCCGGTGTCCCAGTTGTTGCGCCGAGTTGACCCAGCCTGAGTCACCGTCCGACCCGCAGGGTAGAGCGTCGTGCGAGAGAGAGCTCGCAGGAGGCGCTGCATCGCGGGACGGACGGTGACTCACGGCGGTATACACAGTATCGAAATCGGTCGATGCACGCGAGCCGAACTCGCGGTCATGGTTTGGTTTCGGGTAGGGATGGGGTCGCCTGTCCCGTACACCCTGTACCTTGAGCAACATGCAGGCCAATCCAGAAAAAAGCTCACCCAGCCCGATGCCAGCGACGCAGGGCCCCCGCCGCCGCCCTGGCCCCCCCTCAGACTGTGACAAACTGTCACACTTCACCCCGACCATCTCCCCAAACGCGGCAGTCCCCGTCCCCGCCGCGCGCGTCGAACCTCACCGATCCCCGTCAACACGGGGTGCGCCACTGGGGACAACTCCCCCCACCTGGGACCGTCGACGACGGCCGCGCGCCCGGCCGATGTCACATGACCCCACCTTCGCGTCCGGTCCTGACCGCGCGTCATCGCCCCAGCCGTCCCGCCAGCAGCGGCGCCCCCCTGCCCCACCCCCCGCGCCTCGGCCCCATCCGCGCGCGCGGACTCCCGATGCGACGCCCTGCGCCCGCACGCCAGACCCTCCAACACCCACACCCCCAAGCGACGACGCCCCCAGCGCGGTCGCGCTGGGGGCGTCGTCATCGATCTTGAGGGGCAGGTGGTGTCAGCTGACCCCGGCTCATCAGAGACAGGTTCTAGCCGCCGATCTTGAAGCCGTGAGCCTCCTCGATGTCCATCGCCCAGGCACCGGTCGTCTTGTGCTTGACGATCACCACGACCCGATGCGAATCCTCGCTCCAGTAGGCCGTGGTCATCTCCATATCCGCGTAGCCGCCCGACTGCGCGTCGGTCTTGGCCTGCAGCACGCCGAGCTGCATCGTCTGGGCGCCGCTCGCCAGGCCGATGCGCATCAGCGTCCCCTCCTTCTGCGCGAACACCTTCCAGCCGTTCGGGGCCTTGGTCCCGGCGAAGGCGCCCACCACGAAGGAGTAGGGCTGAAGCTGGCCCCCGTTGACGATCTTGGCCTCCTCCTCCGGAGGCGCCTCGATCGACAAGAGCGGCGCGGGGTTACCGCACTGCCGAACCTCGAGCTTGTTTCCGCGCACCGCGTCGAGCTGACGGACGAGGAACACGTCCGGGTTGATGCCCGACCAACGCAGGAACTGCACGCGCACGACCAGATCCTGATCCGCGCTCACCTCCTGCTGTGAACCCAACAACAACGCAAGGCTGAACACGACGGACAGCGCCATCGCCAACGTCGCCAGATTGCCTTGCCGACGAACGGCAGGTGTTGATCTCCGCATGATGCCTTCTCCCTACTCCGTGACGCAGCGCCTCGACCGACCGTGTCCCATGACCGATCCCGGCGGCGCCCAATGACTCTGACTCAGACGCGATGTGCGAGCGAGCATTCACGACAAACTCGCCCACCACCGACTTCACTGCAACAGGAACACGCGCGCCACGTGCAGCGGCTCGCCGGCAAACTTCGGGAACCGCCACCGGCTCGTGTGCGACCGCATGCAGGACTCGAAGACCGTGTTGGTCACCTCCTCATCCATGCGCACATCACTCACCGCGCCGTCCCCGGCGATCGTCACGATCACCTTGACCTTCCCCTTCGGCAGCCTGCCCGACCGCTTCATGTGCCGCTCGAGGCACTGGTCGGCGCTGTGACGCACGTTGCGGAATCCGTCCACGAGGTCCGACTTCGACAGCGTCGAGGGCAGCGACGCCGGAGCGTCGTTGTCGGGGGTGCGGTCGCGCTCGACGTGCTTGACCTCCACGCGCTCCCGGTTCCCGCTCGAGGCGATGTCCCGGAACACCGACCCCGACCCACCGGCCGAGCCCGGCGTGCCCTGATCGCCCACCCGGGCGACCTCGCCGGCCCCCGAGTCGGCCTGGCGCTTGAACCCATCGCCGTCCGACTCCACCTTGCCCGCCGACGCCAGCGCGCCGTCGAGCGGGTTGTCCTTTTTGTCCTTCAGCAGCCCGCCCGCCAGATCGACCCCGCCGCCGACCTTGCCCGCGTCGCGGGCAGGCGCCTTCGGCGCAGCCTCGCCGCGCGGTCGGGGGGCGACCGTCGGCTCGGCCGCCGGCGCACCATCCTCAGCCGGCGCGGGCCCTTCGTCCTCCGCCCCTTCGTCGGCGCCGAGCTCGATGACGTCGTGCATGTCCTCCAGCTCTTCGTGCTTGTAGCCTTTGCGATCCGACAGGTCGCCGCCACCGACCTCGTTGGCCGCCTCGCGCTCACGCGCCAGCCGCGCCTGCTCGGCGAGCTTCTGCTGATTGGCCGACGGGCCAGCGAAGAACGTGAAGTACGCCGCCAGGCCCACTGTCCCCAGGAAGACCGCCGCGACCAGCGCCACCAGCGCGAACATCCACGTTCGGCGACGGTGCTTGTCCATCTCATCGAGCTGGATCAGCAGGGAGTGCGACGCCGGGCCGTCGTCCACGTCCGTGTGCGCGGTCGAGCCCTTGGGGAGCGGCATCAACGCGTCTGAGGCCATGGGCGACACAGGGCGCTCGGCCCCGGCGGGCGCGTCCTTGCCGGGCGCGGGCTTCGGACGTGTGGGCTCGGCCAGACCGGCGAGGCCGGGCGGCTCGGCGGACATCGGCACGGGCGATCGCGTCGGCGTCGCGATGGCGCGCAGGTCGAGGCCGGGATCGGTCGACTCACCCGGCTCCGGGCGCTCCTCGGCAAAGCCGTGCGACTCAAACTCCAGGTCGTCGTCGCCGAGCTCGGGGATCTCCTCGGCCGCCGCGGGGACCGCGACGTGGAGCCCGCTGACCGGCGTGTCACCGTGCGTGGTGGCGATCTCGGTCACCATCCCCCCGCCCAGCTCGTCCTCCTCCACAGGCGCGGGCGCCGGCGCGGGCGTCGGCGCAGCAGTGGGCGTCGGCGCAGGCGTGACCGCGCGCGGTTCGCGGTCGCGCTGCTCAAGGCGCTCCTTGAGCGACAGTCCGGCGCCCACCGACGACAGCCCGGACGACGGCCTCGGCCGGTCGGGGCCAGAGCTGGCGGGGCTCGACGCCTGCGGCGCTGCCGCCGCAGCAGGTCCGGGCGACAGAGCGGCGGCCGGCGCGGTCGACGCAGGCTTCAACGCGCCGGACGAGGCCAGCGGGCCGGGCGCAGCGAACTGGCTCGAGGGCGCGCTCCGCGACTGGAGCCGCTCGCGCAGTGCGCGGAGGCGATCGGTCGGCGCGGCCAGCGCGCCCGCCGCCTCCTCTGTCGCCTCCTGACCGCCCTCGGTCGGACGCGACAGGATCGAGGAGCCCGTGGCACGAGCGTGCGCGTCGCTCGCCCGCTTCAGGATGTGCGATGGGCTCGAGGCGACCTTCGTCGCCGCTGAGCGCCCGAGCGCCGCGCCGAGGCTCGCGTCGTGAGCGGGCGCAGGCGCCGAGGCCGACCGGAAGTCCGTCGGCCGCTCCCCACGACGGTACGCCGACGCCGCCAACATCGACGAGCCCGAGCCGGCTGCAGGCGACGCAGCAGCAGGCGAGGCGACTGCTGGCGAGGCGGCCGAGGCCACCGCAGGCGCGTTGGCCTGCGACTGATTCTGGACGGCCACCAGCGCGGCCTGCAGATCCTCCGCCCGGAGGTTCATCGTCGGACGGCGAGGCTGGCGCACCTTGCCCTGCTGGAAGTAGCTCTCGAACTCGGGACGATCGCGGGCGGGCAGCCACGCCGGGAAGTCCGCCTTCCAGACGTAGGCCTCGTCGCCGAGCTGGCCGGTGCCGAACATGTCCTGGAGCACGCTCAGCGCGTACGGCCCGAAGGTCTCCCCCGAGCGGGAGTAGTACCACTCGATCGGACCATCCTCGGTGCCCCCGTGCTCCTCGGGCTCGAGCTCCAACATGGACTCGGCGCCGACCGGGAAGGTCGGACCGCGCACGGTCATCACGTGCCCGCACCGCTTGCAGCGGATCCGAAGCACCTTGCCGTCCACCTTCTCGTCGCCGATCAGGTACTTGGCGCTGCAGCTGTCGCAGTAGAACTTCATGCGCTGCCTCGAATGGGCGATCGCTCGCTCATCATCCCGTCTCACCTTCCCAAGGACCGGCTCTGGCGGCGCCTGCCCCAACACTCCGCTTGCGTCACCGCGCGCTACACCGCCGCGCGCCGACGCCGACCCACCATCCTCCGCGCGTCGTCCCCCCGCTCGACCGGGGCGCCACCGCCGCCGGCTCCTTCGGCGGCGACGCCGGGCGGCCGCTCAGGTGACCGCGCCGCGTCCCGCCTGCGCAGCTCTGAGGCGAGCGGTCGCCGATGCGCACGGGCTGTCGCCCGAGGAGCGGAGAGACTCCGTACACGATCTGATGCACGCAGCTCCTCCGCGACCGTCTCACGAGGGCAAGAAGCTGCCCCTACACTAGCACGCGATCACATCCGCCTCAACCCGGACCCTCGCCGCGTATCGACCGGCTCCACCACATCGTACCCTCTGAAGAAGCACATCGGAGCCGAGATTGTTTCACGGCACCCGTGAAACCTCCGGGCTCCTCCACCCGCTTGCAAGCGGCACCCGGTCGGGTCACAATGTGCTGGAGTCACGACGCCTTGCGTCCCGCCGTCACGGACCGCGCCATCATGACCGTCCAGGAACAGCTCAAGGACACCGCCGCCGATCTCGTCAAGGTCTTCGACTTCGGCGGCCGGTTCAAGCGTGAAAAGCTATTTGTCGTAGGTGGTTACGCGCTGCTTGCCCTGCTCACGGTGCTTTGGGCGCTGTCGGGCGGCGGCCTGCTCTCCAACCCCATCGGCGCCAGGGTCGAGGCAAAGGTCATCGGCGAGTCGACCGACCACTGGCTGCTGCTCCAGAACGAGAGCAGCGAGACGTGGACTCACGTCGAGCTGACGCTCAACGACCACTACAGCCAGCGGTTGGAGGAGCCTGTCCCGGCCCATCAGTCCGTCCGCGTCATGGTCGACAGCTTCCGCTATCGGCTCTATGTGCCCCGGGCCCGACGCTTCGTCGGGTGGCAGTCGGTCGGCGAGGAGCCGCAGCCGCGGCCGTTCGCGCCTGCGAGCCTGGAGCCGAAGCGAATGACCATTCGGACCGACCAGGGGGAGCACGCGCTCAGCTTCTGAAGCGCGAAGCCAGCGCGGCTCAGTCGCGAACCAGCCGCGCGATCACGGCCTCTGTGACGGCCTGGCACCCGAGGCTCCCGCCAAGATCCGAGGTCGTCTGGTTCGCCTGGAGCGCGCCGAGCACCGCCTGCTCGATGGTGCGCGCCACCGCCGGCTCGCCGCACGAGTCCATCATCAGCGCCCCGGTCAGGATGGCCGCGATGGGGTTGGCGCGATCCTGGCCCGCGATGTCGGGCGCCGACCCATGCACCGGCTCGAACAGCGCGATCCGCCCCGGATGGATGTTGCCGCTCACGGCCACGCCGAGGCCGCCCTGCAGCATCGCCCCCAGATCCGTCAGGATGTCGCCGAACATGTTGCCCGTCACGATCACGTCGAACGCCTCCGGCGACCGGATCAGGTGCATGCACAGCGCGTCGATGTACTCCACGCGGGTCTCGATCTGGGGATACTCCGCGGCCACGTCGGCGAAGGTCCGGCGCCACAGCGCGCCGACGTACTGCAGCGCGTTGGCCTTGTCGGCCATGCACACCCGCCGCCGGTTGTGCGTCACCGCATACTCGAACGCCGCCCGGATGATCCGCTCGGTGCCGCGCCGCGTGCAGAGCATCTGCTGGCTGGCGATCTCCTCCTGCGTCCCTTTGGCGTAGTGGCCCCCTATCCCGACGTACAGCCCCTCGGTGTTCTCCCGGAACACCACGAAGTTGACGTCCGACAGGCCCTTGCCCTTGAGCGGGCAGAGCTCCTCGAGCCACAGCCGGATCGGCCGCAGGTTGATGTACAGATCCAGCCGGAACCGAAGCCCCAGCAGGATGTCGCGCGCATGGCGGCCGTCGGCGATCCGCGGATCGCCCAGCGCCCCGAGGTAGATCGCGTCGAACTCGGCCGGAAGCCGCGCAAACTCCGCATCGGGCATCGTCACGCCCGTCGCCAGATAGTGATCAGCCCCGTAGGGCAGCTCCTCGAACGAGAGCGAGACCCCATGAAGCTCGGCGGCGGCGCGAAGCACCCGAATGCCGGCCGGGATCACCTCCTTGCCGATTCCGTCACCGGGCAGGGCTGCTATACGTATCATTATATATTTGTCCCTCTCCGTGGTCCTCTCAATGGCCGAGGACGGCTGGGCGATTACCGCGCGACGAGTCTCGCGCGGCCAACGTCAACTCGATGTGCTGCCGCGCCAGCTCAGGAGGGCAGGACACGCCGCCGCCCTCGACCACCGTGCGCAGGAACTCTTCACACCCCAGCGCGAACGCGCGGTCCCACCGCCCGTCCACGTCCCCGAACTCGAAGCGACGCCCGTCCCGGTACATCACCAGCGGGGCCCCGGGCGTCAGCCAACCCGGCGACAGGTGAACCTCGAGCACGCCGCGGCTCCCCGTCGCCCGGAGCACGGTGTCCACCGGGTACTGCGGGCTCTTGATGTGGAGCTCTGGCGAGTAGGTCAGCGACAGGCCGCCGGTGCACGCCCCATCCTGGTGCCGCCACATCGCCGTCACCGGCGCGTCCACCGCGAACCCCAGGTAGATCTCCGTCTGGGCGATCCAGGCCTGGATCTGACCGATCGGCCCGGCCAGCATCGACGACGCCACCAGCGCCTCGTACACCCCGTCGAACAGGAACGGGCCGCCGCCGCTCTGCGACTCCTGGAACCGCCACAGCCAGCTCGACGGCTCGATCGGCCAGCCGCCGTCTGGCGAGCCCACCGCCACCCGCACATGGACCGACTGCAGCGCGCCGATCTCGTCCGCCTCGAGGAACGCCGACGCCTCCAGCAGCGGCGCGAAGTGCTGCAGCGGCTCCAGCACCCCCACCACCAGCTCGCGGCTGCGCGACAGGTTGATGATCTGATCGACCTCGGCCAGCCGGAGCGCCATGGGCCGCAGGCTCAGCACGTGCTTGCCCGCGCGCATCGACGCCACGGTCATCGCGCCGTGCAGGTAGTTCGGCGCGGAGATCACCACCGCGTCCACCGCCGGGTCCAACAACAACGGCTCGATGTCGGTGGTGTACCGGTCGGACTTCCACGACAGCGCCCGATCCACCGCCGCATCCTCGCGCACATCGCACACCGATACGATACGGCCCAGGCCCGACGCCTCGATCGCGCCGATCACCAACGACGACATCTGCCCTGCCCCCACCAGGCCGATACCCACCTGTCCCATCGAAGCCTCGCTGGTTGGGAGCTCGCCCCCCGCGGAGCGCGCTCATCGATCCTGTTGACGCCCGCCCCTCAGTCCCCCCCAACCCACGACCGAGACGCACCAAAGCCCAGGTGGGCGAACGAGGGAGGTGTGAGGGAAGGCGGATGCACCATCGCCAGCGCGGCATTCTCGAGATTGAACAGCTCGCGAGCGACCTGCCGGAGATCCTCAAGGCTCACCGCCATGATCCGGCCGGCGTAGCGCCACGTCGCATCATGCCCCAGCCCGTACAACTCATCAAGGCAGAACCGGGTCGACCGACTGCCCATGCGCTGCAGGGCGATGTCGTTGTGACCGACCAGATAGCGCTGGGCCCGCAGCAGCTCGCCCTCGCCGATCGCGCCGGTCGCCAGCGCCTCGAGCTGTCCGAGCAGCGCCTCCACCGACGCCTCCACCTTGGACGGGCTCGTCGCCATCGCCAGCACGAACTCACCTGCGTCGAGCCCCGCCTGCGTGTAGGCGTGCACCGCATACGCCAGCGACCGTCGATCCCGAAGCTCCACGAACAGGCGACCGCCCTGCCCCGAGAGCACCGCCGCCAGCACCTCGAGCACGAACCGGTCCGGCCCGTTCACCGGCCCCGTCCGAAGCCCCAGCCCGAGCCACACCTGCTCCCGCTCCATCGACGTCGTCAGATACACCGGCCCGCCGAGCGGCGGGACCGGCACGCGCCCGCCGAGCCGGTCCCTGGCCGCAGCCTCGGCCGGATCGGTCAGGGCGGTCGACGCCCACTCCACCAGCGCGTCGACGTCCATGTCCCCCACCACCGACAGCACCATGCCCGAGGGACGCACCTGCTCGACGTAATACGCCTGCAGGTCGGCTTGACCGATGGCCTCCACCGTCGAGCGCAGCCCACTGGCCTCGACCCCGTAGGGATGATCGCCGTACAACGCCGCGTGCAACACGATGTGCGCCACCGAGCCCACGTCGTCCCGACGGGCCCGGATGCCCTCCAGCACCAGCCGGCGCTCCCGATCCAGCTCCTCGGCGACGAAGGTCGGCGAGCTGAGGCACTCCTGCAGCAGCGCGAGGCTCTCGGGCAGGTTCCGGGTCAGCACATCCAGGCGGAGCCCCATCGTGCTCTTGCCCGAGACCCCGTAGAGCGCCCCGGCGAGTCCCTCCATCTTCGCCGCCAGCTCCGGGCCGTTGTGGTGGGCCGTCCCCCGCGTCCACAGCCGCGCCAACAGGTTCGACAGCCCCAGCAGCCTCCGAGGCTCCGCCTCCACCCCCCCGAACCCGACCAGGCGCAGGCTCACCGACTCCACGCCGTCCACGTGCTGCACGACCAGCCGAGGCCCTCCGGGCAGCTCCACCCGCGCCATGCCCCGGCTGTCCAGCTCCACCCCGGGCAGGAACCCCGCTGGACCCCGGCCTCCGAGCTGCGCCTCCAGCAGCGCCTCCACCGCCGACGCCTCCACCCCCTCGAGCGCCGCGCGGGCACCGTACAGCAGCACCGACGCCCCGCCAGACCGCAGCGCCGACGCGGCCGCCCTCCGCAGGTCGTCCGCCCGAAGGCCGGCCAGCCGCTGATCGTACAACGCCTCCATCTCCCAGCCGCCGAGCGCCGCCTCGAACGCGCCCAGCGCCATCGCCTGGCCCTCCACGCTCTGCCGCTGGTAGATCTCCCGGCTCAGCAGCAGCGTCCGCACCCGCAACAGCTCCTGCTCCGCCGGCGCCTCCTGGCCGATCGCCGCCAGGTGCGCGAGCACGGCCTCCAGCACCGCCAGCACCCCCGGATGCCCCTCGCCCACCTGAAGATCCGCCGTCACCCCGAACAGCCCGATGTCCACCCCCCGGAACGTCGACGCCCCGACATCGTTCACCCACCCCAGCTCATACTCCAGCCCATGCACCAGCCGGCTCGCCTCGCCGCCTCCCAACAGCACCGACAGCGCATCCAGCGCAGGTCCGTCCGGCGCCCGAAGCCCGCCCACCTGGAAGGCGATCCGCACCAGCACCTCGGCGTCGTCCGTCGGCCGCACCGACACCCGCGACGCCCGTTGCGGCGGCTCGCTCGCCCGCACCCGCGGCGGCATCGGCCCTGCTCCGAGCTCGCCGAACGCCGCCTCCACCAGCGGCCGCACCTCCGCCAGAGACGTGTCCCCCACCACCACCAGCGTCATGTTCGACGCCACATACCAGCGCCCGAAGAACTCCACCACGTCTGGACGCCGCAGCGCCGCCACCGACGCCTCCGTCCCCCCGACCGGCAGCCGGTACGGGTGCTCCGTGAACGCCAGCTCGAACAACGCCTCCGCCGCCAACGCGTGCGGCTGATCCGACGACCGGCGCAGCTCCTCCGCGATCACCTCCAGCTCACGGGCCAGCTCGTCGGCGTCGAACAGGGGGTGGCTCAACACGTCGCCCAGCACGTCCAGCCCCACGTCGGTGAACCGGCTCGACATCGTCAGGTGATAGACCGTCTCATCCATCGAGGTGTAGGCGTTGATCGATCCGCCGCACCCCTCCACGGTCGCCGCGATCTCCCCCACGCCCCGACGTGCGGTCCCCTTGAACAGCATGTGCTCCAGCACGTGCGTCAAGCCGCGCTCGGCGTCCGACTCGTCCGCGCTCCCCACACCCACGCGCACCGCCATCGAGACCACCGGGGCCCCTCGGGACTCACGCACGATCACGGTCAGGCCATTGTCAAGCCCAAATCGTTCGGTTCTCACAGCGCTCTCCTCCTTGATGCGCCCCGAGCCGCGCGTCTTGTGCCACCCCACGAAGCACCCCGGCCACGTCGCACCATCCGGCGCCTACGCCCCGCTCACTTCGCCCCAGCCTCGACCACCACCTCAGCGACGCGCGCATGCGCCACCAGGACCCAGCCCGATCAAGACCCGCCGCGCCCGAACGCCCCCCCCTCGACCGCAAGGCTCCCCGCAGACAGCGGCCCTCCGCAGGCCCAGGGCAGGCGACGGCGGCAAGGGCCGTCGACCACTAGCTTTCCACCCCGTCAGGCACAACCTCGAGCGAGAAGTAGAAGCGACTGCCCTGGCCAGCCTCGCTCTCCACGTGCAGCGCGCTGCCCTGCCCCTCCACCAGGCTGCGCGCCACCGACAACCCCAGCCCCGTCCCCCGCGACCGCTCCCCTCGACCCACCTGGTAGTAGCTCGCGAAGATGTGCGGAAGCTCCTCGGGGCTGATCCCCACCCCCGTGTCCTTGACCGCCACCTCGACGACCCGCTGACCCGCGCGCACCTCCACCCCGATCCACCCCTCCTCGGTGAACTTGACCGCGTTGATCAGCAGCGCCCGCACGACCCGGTAGAGCTTGTCGCCGTCGGCCCACACCCGCAGCCCCTCGTCGACCTGCACGCGGACCTCCAGCGCCAGGTGCTTGCTCGACGCCGCGCCCTGCACCGCGTCCACGGCCTTGTGGATCAGCGGCGTCACCGCCACCGGCGCCCGCACATACTCCATCCGACCCTGCTCGAGCCGCGAGTAGTCCAGCAGGGTGTCGATCTGCTCCGAGAGGTTGATCGCGTTGCGAAGCGCCACCCCCAACCCCTTGCGCTGCGCGTCCGTCAGCGGCCCCAGCGCCTCCCGCATCACCATCTCCACATAGCCGCGCATCGTCACCAGCGGTGACCGCAGATCGTGTGAGACGATGTTCATGAACTCCACCTTGGCGTCGTTCAGGTGCCGCAGATCACGGTTCAGCCCCTCCAGCCGCTCCTTGGCCAGCCGCAGGTGGTGCTGGCGCTCCAGCTCCAGCCGCATGTCCCGCAACATCACCACCCGAAGCCCCAGCCCGACCTCCCCCTCCGACGGCATCTCCCACACCCGCACCCCATAGGACACCAGGCCCGAGGCCCCCTGCACCTCCAACGGCAGCTCCCCCTGAGACTCCAGCAGGTCCTCCAGATCATCCGCCGACAGCCGCGCCCCCAGCCGGCCCACCACCCGCCCCAGATAGCGCGTCGTGTCACGCGAAGACAGGTGCAGCGCCTCCTCCGCCGCCCGGTTCCAGCTCGCCACCGACCAGCCTGCGTCGCACGTCAACACCGGATCGCCGATCGCGTCGATGATCCCGGCGAACACCGCGTGCGAGTGATCGAGCCGCTGCGCCAGCGCGCTGTGCGCCGCCCGATCGCTCACCAGCACGCACACCGCCCCCGGCCGCCCCCCCTCCGGCCCCTCCACCGGGAACGTCTGCACCGCGAACGCGTGCTGACGCCCCGTCCGCACCGACCGGTACACAAACGCTGGCACGCTCACCGGCTCGCCCGTCATGATGCGCGCCAACAGGGCCCGTGCCGGCTCGCTCCGCAGCACGTCCTGCACCCGACGATCGCCCAGCGCCTCAAACGCGTCGTAGTCCAGCAGCTCGCTCGCCGCCCCGTTGCGCCAGCTCACCCGGCCGTCCGCCTCCAGCAGGAGCGCCGCGATCGGCGACCGGGCGAACAGTCGCTCCACCGACACCCGCGGCCACCCCGGACACGGACTCCGGAACCGCGAAGCGCGCGACCGCGCCGCGTCCAGCAACGCCAGCTGCTCCTCCGGAGCCAGGGACCGATCCCGGATCACCGCCGCCGTCAATCCCCGCAGCGCCTCCGACAGCGCCGCGTCCTCCCCCATCTCACCCTCGACGCCCTCACCCACCTCCACCCACACCCCCGGGTCGAGGAAGCGCCCGATGCGCTCACGATCCCCCTCCGCCACCCGCGACAGGATCGCTTGCGCCTCGCCCCGCGCCCCCCGCAGGAAGCACAACAGCCGCTCACTCAAGGTCGAGGTCGATAACTGTGAGTCCGATGTCATGGCCGAGCGCCCCTGGTGTCGGCTGAAATCAACGCACCCCTACGCCTGCGGCGCTGGATGAACCCTGCTCCAGTATACACCGAGCTATGACACCGATGCCACATCCCCCGCCAGCGCCCCCCCCGCAGAGCCGCCGGCGGCCTACTCGTCGCCGTCGGGCCCCTCGCCGCCGTCCTCGCCGCCTTCCGGCTCCAGAGACGATGGCAGGTCTGGCCCCTCCAGCTGCAATCCACCTCCACCCTCGCCGCCGAGCTTGAGCTGCAGGCCGCCCTCCTCCACCTCCGGAAGCGGCTCGGCGAGCGGCGCCGGCACCTCCGGCGCAGCCTCCGCCTCCGGCGCCGCCTTCGAGGGCCCCGAGGCCGCCGCCGGCAGCGTCGCTGGGGTCTGCAGCGCCGCCATCAGGTTGTGGCGACGCATGTACGTGTCCGCCTCAGACGCCAACGGATGATCCGGGAACTGGTCGATCAGCCGCTTCCACGTCTCGACCGCCTTGGCGACGTCGCTCAATAGAATGTACGACTTGCCCAGCAGGAACAGGGCCTCCTGGTCAAACCCCAGCCCCGGAAACCGCTCCACAAGCCCCGACAGCCGCATCGCCGCCGCCCGCGGCGCCGACCGCTCGAGGTAGAACGTGGCCACGTAGAACTCGTGATCGGCCAGACGCTGACGCACGATCTTCAGCTTCTCGGCGATCTCCTCGGCGTAGCTGGAGTTCGGGAACTGCTCGAGGAACCGACGGCACTCCCGCTCGGCGTCCTCCGTGCTCGCCAGGTCGCGCTCGTACGCTGGCGGCATAAAGAACCAGTCCCCCGGAAGCTGCTCGTAGAACGCCAGCCCGATCCGGTACTGCGCGTACGGCAGCTCCGGGTGCGTCGGGTGGAGCTGAATGAACCGCCGATACCCCGACACCGCGTCCGGCCACTGCTCCTGCTCGTAGTACGTGTCCGCGATCCGCAGCGTCGCCAGCGCCGCATACTTGCTGTACGGAAACTTCGTGCGCACGAAGTTGAACTTCTTGAGCGCCTCGAGCCAGTCCGACGACTTATAGTCGTCCATCGCCTCGTCGTACGCGAACTTCGCCTGACCCGAGTAGTCTGCCTCCTCCGGCTTCTGACGGCCCGCGCACCCCCCGCCCAGCGCCCCGCCCAGCAGCGCGACCGCGACCGCAGCCCCCGCCCAGCCGCGAAGCCTGCCCCACCCCCTCGACCCACTATGACCCGGATGCCAGTGTTTCATCCACTCTCCACTTGGTTCCGGACCCCGCCTGCGACTCCCAGGGCCCGTCGAGCGCACAACCTAGCCTGCTCGCGCCCCGTCGTCAACGCCGTTGCGCCCTTCCTCCACCCACCCCCACCACGACGCCGCACGACTGGCACGCCTCTGGCATAGGCTGCTCACGTCGCGAACACAGGCATCGCCTGGACACATTCCCTCACCCCCTGCCGCTCCCCGCACCTCATCCGCGGGACAAGTTGACAGGGGAACCGGAAGCGACTAGAACTTACGGCAACGCTGATAGGCTCTCTCGGTTGCTGGGCACACGCCCTCATCCAGACCACGGCTTCAGCACCGTGCTGGGTCGTCAACACCATAACTGGTTAAAGGAGTTCTCCCATGCAGAAGAAGAACCTTCGCTTCCTCCTCACGCTCTCCACCGTCATCTGTGGCCTCGCCGCCCTCTCCTTCGCCTGTGGCGATCTCGAGGAGTCCTGCGACCCCGACGACGAGGCCTCGTGGCCCGATGGCCAGACCTGCGAGTGCGACGACCCCGAAGATGCCGCCACCTGCGCCCTCTCTGGTGAACCCACCAACAACGGTAACAACGTCACCAACAACGGCAACAACGTCACCAACAACGGCAACAACGTCACCAACAACGGCAACAACGATGGTGACTCCTACCGCTTCGTCCTCATCGAGGATCTCAGCTCCGACAATCTGAACGGTGATACGCCCGGCGCCGATATCGATGGCATCGCCATCGACAAGGACGGCGTCGAGTACTACGCCAGCAACGTCGAGGACTTCAGCATCGGCGGCGCCAACAACGGCTATACCGACACCAACGAGCTCCTCGGCGCGCCCGACTCCGAGTGCACCAAGGCCAACTTCACCGCCCTCGGCGGCGCTGCCAACGACGGCTACGTGATCGTGTCCTTCGAGGAGGATGCGTCGGTCGACGTCGGCGACGGCATCGTCGTCTACGAGCTCGGGCCCACCGTCTGCACCACCCAGACCAGCTGGAAGGACGACGAGACCCGCGTCAGCATCTCGATCGGCAACGACATCGATGGGACCTGGGAGGTCATCGGCAGCACCGGCACCGGCGAGAACGTTGTCTACCGTTGATGTTCGACTCCGCTAAGAGCTCACCCCCGAGGGGGTGACAGCGACGAACGCCAGGGCAACCTGGCGTTCGTTGTTTCTTGGGCATGGCCCGCCGCCGTCCGAGGAGCGCTGCGGATGTTTGCGCAGGCTTTGCACCTGCCCCATGCTCGGACGCCGAGGACGTATCGCGCTCCCTCGCCCTCCTCCTTGCGCCCCCCGCCGCTCCACGCCCGCCCTGACGAGCCTCCCCCGCCCGAGCTCCAGCCTGCTACGCATGGGATGTGAATATCCCCCCGACCCGTCCGTCTGAACGACTGGTTGTGATGGCAAACGCAGGTCTGGACAAGCAAGACCGCCATCCAGCCTCGCGCACGCCGGCCTGACGCACTTCGGCGTGCGCACGTCTCTCAGAAGCCGTTCGAAAAATACATGCCTTGTTTCCTCGTATCTTCTGTCTCCAGGTGTGTCTTCTGCTCGGTCATGGGCCTCTGGGCCCACTCCCTCACATCAGACGCCACCTGGAGACAGAATCTACGTCGGATCCATCGGCATCTATTTTCCGAATGGCTTCTCATCCGATCGACCTGGCGAGCCACCCTGTCTGGCGGCTCGTGCCCACCCCATCGCGAGACCCTCACGAGCTGGCTGCGGCCGGCGCCGGTGCGGTGCGCGGTGGGCGGACCGCAACTCGGCGAGCCTGGCTCGCCTCGACATAGGCAGAGGCCATCATGACCCGCAACACGCTGCTTTTCACCCTCGCCCTCGCCCTGTCCACACTGGCCACGGGTGCGCTCGCCCTGGGCTGTCAGCCTGGCGGCTTTGGCGGCGCCACCCCATGTGACCGCGGCGACGAGGGCTGCGAGTGCGATCTGCCCGAGGACGAGGACCCCCTGTCTGAGACCTGCACCATCCCCGCGGACGACGAGTTCGGCTGGGCGTGGGACGACACCAACAACGGCACGACCGTGGACGACGGCACCACCGTGGACGACGGCACCACCGACGACACCCCCTCGTACCGGTTCGTCCTGCTCGAGGACATGACCGAGCGGGCCAGCGGGGATGCGCCCGGCGCGGACATCGACGCGGTGGCCATCGAGAAGGACGGGGTCGACTACTACGCGACGGGCGTGGTGGACTACAACATCGGCGGGAGCGCCAACGCGTTCACCGACCCGAGCCAGGCGCTGGGGCCTCCGGACAGCCAGTGCACCAAGCAGAACTTCGTCTCCCTGGGCGGCCTGCAGGCCGACGGGTACCTGATGCTGGAGTTCGGGAGCAGCTCCCGCGACGTGACCATCGAGTCGGGCGACC
>Ga0210033_1000242_pt1 | contig 51115 bp, 38 predicted proteins | sample CryGeymeta201501_FD_185465 | JGI IMG/M metagenome (GOLD analysis project Ga0210033, IMG submission 185465) | Groundwater microbial communities from Crystal Geyser aquifers in Utah, USA - Crystal Geyser metaG 2015-01 (SPAdes) (version 2) | ecosystem: Environmental > Aquatic > Deep subsurface >... | reverse complement strand
GCGCCGCCGCCGGGGCGCGCACGCGGGACGGCGCACACGGACGAACGCCTGTAATCACGCCGCGCTGCGCCGCGCGTCCGATCGGCATTCATTGCCGATGGACCTCATGAGTGCTCGCCCCTCACAGCGGTGATAACGTCGGTGTTCGTACAACAAGAACTCAAGTCTACATACGATTTTCGCATCTAATAGAGGTACTACCGTCATGATAAGGTCTTTGCCCCTCATCGCCGTTGCGCTCTCGTGCATGATTGGCTGCGCCGACACGAAGCCTGCGTCCCTTGAGCTTGGAGTCGCCACGCAACTGACGGGCATTGAGCCGGTAACGGTCGCCGTCACCGCAAAGAACGTCGCTGGCGAGCCCGTGCCCCTGGAAGCCTTTCAACTCACGGCGGTACCCAACACCCTCGCGAAGATCGACGGTAACAACCTGACCTGCCTGAAGACCGGTGATGTGGGCCTAACCGCCACAGGCGCTGGCCTGACTGCTTCGGCCACCATCTCGTGCTCGGTCGCGGCAGACATTGAGGTACCTGCAGAGCTCGCTCTCATCGCCAACGATCCTGCGCTCGAACTCCCATTCACGATCCACGACCACAACGGCGTCGAGCTGGATCGGTCGCGCGTCCACATTGAGTCGACGAACCCGACGGTGCTCGTCGTAAACGGAACGCAAATCCAGGGCAAGATGACCGGCGTCGCCGCCATCGTCATGCGCGTGGATGGGGTGGAAAAGAAGGCCGACGTGAACGTCGTCGAGATCAAGCGCCTCGACGTTCCTTCGATGTTGTTCGCGGCGGTGGGCGATAAGGCATCGCCCGTCCCGCTGACGGCCTACGGCATCGACGGCAATCCCATCAAGGGCGTCGTCGCTCGCATCGAGAGCGCCGATCCGTCCATCATCGCGGTTGAGGAGTCGAAGCTGCGAGCGCTCAAGACGGGCTCAACGTCGCTCACCATCAATGCGGGCTCGATCAGCCAAGTCGTCACCGCAGCGTCGCTCGAAACCATCGCTCCCCGTCCAGTGCGACTTGCCGACGGTGCCCAGCAAGTGGAGACATTCGCCGCTGGGCACTACATCGTGTCGATCAAGACAAGGGCAACCGATGGAAGCCGGTACGGCGTGACGGCCCAGTGGTCAGGCGTCCCGTGCAAGGGCTCAAACGAATCCCAAACGATCTCACTCCTTTGTGACGTGCCCTCGGCTGCGACGCTGATCATCGCGAACCCTACAGGGTTCGGCATGGGTCCTGGCGCGGTCGGGCAGATCGAGATCATGGCGTTTGGCGCTGACGTATCTGCCGCCGCCGAAGCCGTGCTCGAATACGAGCGCGTCATCGACGCGAACAAGAAGAACTAGGCGCTCCCTGCCCCATTCCTCACGGGGCACACACATGGGGATGGGTGCGGGTCATCGCGACGTCGATCAGACGGCGCCGACCCCCACCTCGCCCCAGCTCCCGAGCGGCACGCTGACGGTCATGCCCGCTCTCACCCTGACCCAAGCCAGCGCCACCCGCGCCGTCCCGTCGCTCGACAGCGCCGGCTCTGGGCCGCGCGCCAGCGCGCCAGCGCGTCGCCGAGCCGCTGTCGCAGCCAGGTCGCCAGGCCCCAGGGCACGGTAAGGACGAGGAGGCCGCGCTCGTTGCGCAGGCCGAGCTCGCCCCAGGCGCCGAGGGGGAGGAGCAGGCTCGCGCCGTCGGGGAGCGCGAGGGGGTAGACGTCGAGGGCCGGGCCGGCGCGGGAGGGGCGGCGGGTCACGGGGCCGTCGAGGACCGGCGCGAGGAGCTCGGGGAGCGGCGCGCCGAGGAGCTGCTCGAGTGGGTCGAACGAGAACACGCCGACCCCTACGCGGGTGACCGGCACTGAGACGTCTATGCAGAGCGCCTCGCTTGGGCGCGGGGTCGCGAGGGCGGCGCCGTACTACTTCACTTCAGCGAAGCGGTATCCACCGGCAAATTGCCGAGGTACCGAGGTGTTTCAGGTAGCAATCTGTCCCGAAGCGTCTCGTCACGAGGCCGTGGGCTCGTCCGACGACGCGCCGTGGACAGGAGGTTTACCGGCCACGACGCCGGCAGGAGCTGGCGCAAGAGGTAGCGCGCGACGCCCCAACCAACGCTCGAAAGCGAATGACACAAGCCCGTTCGCAAAAATAATGACGAGGACGAACAGCGAAGCGACTGGCCACGACCAAACCACCACCCGAATCGGGGTAGGCCACTTCAACCAGTCAACCGTCGAAAATTTCCACACTAGGAGCGCGGTCATTCCCGTATGCACGAGGAACCATTGTCCCAGAGGACGAATCGCGGCGACAGCGGCAGCTAGATTCGCGCTCTCAGACACCACTCGGTTGCGACCAATCGAATCGAGCGCCACAGCCAGGGCACGTGTTTGTACCGGCCACCACGGACGCGCCACAGCGGTAACAAGCGAACACGGACTGGTCCTTGCGGTTTCCCGCGAGCAGCGCTGCCAGTGCCGCGCCGCCAGCGAGAACCCCGAGCGCCACCAGCCATGTCGGAAGTTCGTCGTTGGATGCCATGCCCGAAGTATATCCTCCGCCGCGTCCAATGTACTCACCAATTCTTACGTCACCACCCCGACCCCCACCTCGCCCCAGCTCCCGAGCGGCACGCTGACGGTCATGCCCGCCGTCACCCTGACCCACGCCAGCGCCACCCTCGCCGTCCCGTCGCTCGACAGCGCCGGCTCCGGACCGCGCACCAGCGCATCGCCGAGCCGCTGTCGCAGCCAGGTCGCCAGGCCCCAGGGCACGGTGAGGACGAGGAGGCCGCGCTCGTTGCGCAGACCGAGCTCGCCCCAGGGGCCGAGGGGGAGGAGCAGGCTCGCGCCGTCGGGGAGCGCGAGGGGGTAGACGTCGAGGGCCGGGCCGGCGCGGGAGGGGCGGCGGGTCACGGGGCCGACGAGGACCGGCGCGAGGAGCTCGGGGAGCGGCGCGCCGAGGAGCTGCTCGAGCGGGTCTAACGAGAAGGGCCCGACCCCTACGCGGGTGACCGGCACTGAGACGTCGATGCAGAGCGCCTCGTTGGGGCGCGGGGTCGCGACGGCGGCGCTCACTCCTCACCTCCGACGGGCGGCGACGGGGGCGGGACGAGGTCGACCTCGGAGGCGGCGTCGAAGACGTCGGGGGGCGGCTCGGGGGTGAGGCTCGCCTCGATGGCGGTGGTGAGGCCCTCGGCGACCTCGTCGAGCAGGTCGCGGACCTGGGCGATGAGGCGGTGGCCGACGGCTTGGGCCTGCAGGTTGAGGTAGAGCAGGTGGGCCGTCGTAAAGGACTGTTCGTCCTCGGTCATCTCGGACCAGTCCGCGAGGGACTCGGCGAGCTCGCGGCGCTTCTTTGGCTCGAAGGCCTCGGCGTAGAAGGCGCGCGCGGCGTCGAAGGGCGCGGCGGCGTGGGCGGTCGTGGTCGGCTTGGGCATCGGGGGCTCCTTGAGCGGGTGAGAGGGCATCAGGCGGCTTCGGTCGTGGGCGGGGCGTCGCGCAGCGCGCGGGCCTGCTGGGCGGCTTGCTTCAGCATCGCGGCGAGCAGGCGCAGGTTGTTCGGGTCGTGCATCAGGTCGCGCACGTCGGGCTCGTTCAGGGTCGCGACCAGCTCCGGGCTCTGGCCGATGGCGCCGAGGGCGTCGGCGAGCTCGGGCGTCACACCGCGCGCGGCGAGGAAGGCCTTCGCGGCGTCGCCGAGCTGCTGGAGCGCCTGCTGGGCGAGCACCGTGCGCGAGTCGTCCGAGCGGTCCGCCGAGCGGCGCTGCTCCGCGAGCTCGGCCTCCGCGACCCGGTGGGTCAGGATGGCCGCCACGAGCTGATCGACGTGGCTCTGGCTGTGCTGAAGCTGGCGGTGAAGGCGCGAGAGCATCGCGTTGTTCACGCCCTGGAGCTGGCCGACCGAGCCGAGCACGATCTGGCCCCACTGCGCGTAGTAGTCGCCGAGCGCGCGCATGCCCTTCGACGTCGCCGCCACCTCGACCTGGTCGAAGCTCGGGTTCGGGATGCGCAGGTCGGCGGTCAGCGCGGGGGCGGCCTCGGCGAAGGGGGAGCCGACGAGGACGGGCAGCTCGAAGGCCGCGTCGTCGTCGCGCACGGCGAAGGAGGCGGTCTCGACGACGCGCGAGCCCTTTGGGGCGTAGGCGCGCACGCGAAAGCGCCGCAGCTCGTCGCCGCCCATGTTGCGGGTCGCGAGCTGGCGCACCCAGCGGCAGGCCGCCACGGCGAAGTCGGCGGGCCCCGGCGCGCGGCCGAGCAGCGCGTGCATGCGCTCGCCGAGATCGACGTCGTCGAGCTCGTCGTCGTCGGTGGGGGGCGCGTCGTCGAGGTCGAAGCCCGCGTCGCTGAGGTCCCGATCCGGTACCTCTTCGTCGTCGCCGTCGTGCAGCTCCTCGGCCTCCTCCAGGTAGGGGAAGGCGTCGCGGAGCGTCAGCTCGAAGCGCCCGAGGGTGTCGTCCTCGCGGCGGTTGGTGCGGTCTCAGACGACCACGTACGCGACCTCGCGCGCCACGCGGCGCAGTCGCCGCTCAAAGAGGTCCAAGCCCTCGAAGGTGTATCGCTCTGCACTCACTGTCCTCCTTTCGCTGTCGCGCTTTCCACTGTGCGCACCGCGGATCGAGGTCGCAAGGGCGTGGGAAGCGCGCGCAAATCCGCACGTCTCGCGCTTCTCCGACGTGGAAGCGTGCTTTTCCGCCACGCTGGAAGCGCAACGTGCGCATCGCCTCCCGCACTTTCCGCGCCCTCGGGGGCTCGAAGCGCACGCGAACGCCGCCGCGCGTGGAAAGCAGAAGCGCTGGTCGAAGGGGGATCCGCGGCCGTACATCGGTGGGGAACAACGCGACGACCCCCCGGCCGCCGCACCAACCACGAGGGACGAAGCCATGACGGCAAAGACGCGAAGCACGGCGCTTCAGACCGCGATGCAGGGCGGAAAGGTCAGCGACCGCGCTGCCCAGACCGCGCTGGAGCAAGCGGTCGGGCGCATCAGCAACCTGACCAAGCGCGCGAACACCAGCAAGGAGGCGCTCGTGGAGACGGGCTCGCTCGTGCTCCACACCGCGGAGACGCAGGGCTCGCTCTTCCTCGCGTCGATGGCCGAGGGCTACCTCGGCGAGGACAAGCTGCGGGTCGGCGCCGTCGACGTGCGCGCTCCCGTCGGGCTGCTCGCGCAGGGCTACGGCCTCTACCAGACGATGACCGGCCAGAAGGGCGCGGGCTCCCATGTGCTGGCGCTCGGCAACGGCGTCATGGGCTCGTGGCTCGCCACCGTCGCGCGCAACGCGGGGCGCACCCTCGCCGAGAAGCGCGTCCAGCCCACCGCGGGCGGCGTCCAGCCCGCGTCGAGCGGCGTGGCGATGCAGGGCGCGCCGATGCTGCCCGCGCCGAGCCTCTTCCCCGAGCCCGACCTCGCCGGCGCCGTCCGCGAGGTCCTGCTCACCCCACGCGGCGCGCCCGTCCCGCACGCCTCCCCGGCGCGCGAGGACCGCGGACGCCGACGCCGCGCCGGTCGAGGCCGCTTCGTGCGCGCCAACCACGACGACGCCTGAACCCCTCCCCTCCTACCCAAACCCACAAGAGGATCTCTACCATGGCCGCAAAGCTCGACAATCTTGGATACGCCCGCGTCTTCCGTCACCCCCGCACCGGCGAGCTCGTCGTGGACACCGACAGCCTGCGCCGCCCCTCCGGCTTTGGCGGGGTGGACATCGGCGAGGACGACGACTTCGGTGAGGACGACGACGACTTCGGCGAGGACGACGACTTCGGCGAGGACGACGACGACTTCGGCGAGGACGACTTCGGGGCGCGCGGACAGCGCCGTCGCCGCCGCCTCCAGCGCCGCGTGGACCACAACGGCCGCCGGGGGGCGCGCCTGCAGCGACGCCTCGACGAGCCCGCGGGCGGGCGACGCGGGAACGGTGGGCACGACTGGGGCATGACCGCCGTCGGCGGCACCGACGCCCTGCCCGACGCTGGCGCCGCCACCGTCAAGATCCGCCTGCAGCACGACTTCCGCGCGCAGGACGTCACCTTCACCGGCTCCGCGTCCGGGGCGAAGGTCACGAGCATCTTCTTCGGCGACCGCGTCGTGTGGTCGAACAGCGACGGCATCGACGTCGGCGTCTTCGGCTCTTCGAGCTTCCTCCGCGGGCTGCTCAAGGGGCAGAGCCTGCGCGCGGGCCTCGACATCACCGTGAACGGCAGCCTCACCGGCGCTGGCGACTTCGCGGTGACGCTCATCGGGCAGAAGCCCATCACCCCCGACTTCTGAGGAGGTGAGCGGTGAGCCACCTGTCCGCGCGCGCCACCGCCGTCGCCCTAGAGGCGGCCCGTGTCGACAAGTCGGGCCTGCCGCTTCTTCGCCTTCATAGCCTGCTCTCGGCGGAGGCCGCGGGCACCACCTGGCGCCTCGTCGAGCTCGTGAGCCGCGACGGCCTGCCCTTCGAGGCGCACATCGCGTGGTCGGCGGGATCGGGGAGCGGCGCGAGCCTGCGCCTCACCGCAGCTCGGCGCTCGCGAGGGCGGCGAGGTCCGGTCGCCCCAGACGCCGACGCTCGGCCGGCTCCTCTTTCACCTCGCGCTCTGACGCACCCGCTCGCGGAAACCCTCGCCATGCCCATCCTGCGCACCTCCACGCAGCTCCTCCACCGCGAGGAGCGCGCGCTCACGCCCCTCGACAGCGGCATCTGGTCGATTCGACCCGCAGACGGCGACGGCACCACCGACGCCGCGCAGCGCTTCTACCTGTGCACCTACGCCGACGCCGACGCCCCGAGCGCGGCCCGCGTCGAGCTCCTCGGCAGCTTCGGCGACGGCCTGTGGGGCGTGCTCCTCGACCTCCCCCTCCCCGACCAAGGCGGCGCGAGCCTGCGCCTCGACGAGCTCGCCGCGCTCCCGCCGCTGCTGCGCGCCCGCGTCCGCGGCACCGCCCCCTTCCACGCCTCCGTGCGCATCGCGAGCGGCAGCGCCTTTCGCGCCCGCCCCGTGCGCGCCCCCGTCTCGGCCGAGGCCCCGTTCGTGCTCCAGCTCGCGAGCGGCGGCGGCACTCCCGGCCCGATGGGTCCGCCCGGCCCCAGCGGGATGCCCGGCGCCCCCGGAGAGCAGGGCCCGATGGGCGAGCAGGGTCTCCCCGGAGAGCAGGGCCCGATGGGCGAGCAGGGCATGATGGGCGAGCAAGGGCTCCCCGGAGAGCAGGGTCTACCTGGCGAGCAAGGCCCCATCGGCGAGCAAGGTCCGCCCGGACCCGCTGGCGGGGCGTTCTGATGCGCATCGCGGTGAAGCTCGCGTTCGACGAGCACGCGGCCGTGAGGCTGCTGAACTGGCTGGCGAAGGAGAACGCGGTGCTGCTGCGGGCCCAGCCCGATCTGCCGCTGCTCTACGACGCCGGCGTGACCTACCAGCGCGAGACGGACGAGACCTGGTGCGACTTCCTCAACATGCTCGCGCAGGGCCACGAGGACTGCGACGGCCTGGCCGCGGCCCGCGCGGGTGAGCTGCTCGCGCGCGGCTGGCGAGCGCTGCGCCCCGGCGACGCGGGCTTCGCCACCGCCGAGCGCGCCCGTCCCTCGAGCGTGCAAGCGGAGGTCATGCTCACGACCCGCTCTACGCCTGACGATCCGGGCCTCTACCACTGCATCGTTCGCTACCGCGTGGGCTCGCGCTGGTACCGCGACGACCCGAGCGCGCGCCTCGGCATGCTCGGCGGACGCATCGATCCCCTCGTCCAGCAGCGCTGGGCCGCACGAACCGGCGCTCGCGCGCTCCAGGACTACACCCCTCGCCGCGACACCCCCCGCACGGGCGCCCGCCAACGACGCCCGCGTGAGCGCCGCGAGCGCCCCGCCAAGGTGCGCCGCACGCGCCCACCTCAAGCGCCCGAGCCCACCCTCGAGCCGCTCTGGAGCGAGCCCAGCTGGGACGCCCCCGACGCGAGCTGGGGCGCCGCGCCCCGCGAGGTCTGGGGCCCCTCCGCCCGCCTCGGTCGACGCCTGCGCATCCAAGCCGCCTGCGGCCATCGCGCCGCGGTCATCGAGCTGCGACCTGGCTTGTACCTCGTCGCCGAGCTGCCCGAGACCGTCGCCGAGGCCGAGTTCGGCTTCGCCCCGCTGCTCGCCCCGCTCCTCCTCACCGCCGCCAAGCGCGCCCTCGCCGAGCACGCCATCGCCGCCCACGAGGCGGTCGTCGAGGCCGATCCCACCCGCGCCATCGCCACGGTCGAGGCCTTCGTCCTCGCCCTGCAAGCGAGCCGCGCCGCCCTCGACCGCATCGCCGCCAAGCTGCCGCTGGTCGCACCCGACGCCGCGTTCAACAGCCACATTCGCGCGATGGAGCAGCGCTACGTCGACCTCGCCGCCGGGCTCTTCGCCGAGGCCCGCCCGACGAGCCTTGTGCCCCCTCCCCGTCACGCCGTAGGCTGCCCCATGCCCTCGCCCCTCTCCCCACGTGAAGCCCTCGCCCACCTGCTCCGGTCACCGGACTTCCAGCGCTTCGAGTCCGAGCTCGCCCGGGTGTCGGCGTTCCACGTCCTCGGAATCGAGCGGCGCGAGCTGAGCCACGCGGCGCTCCTCGGGTGGCTCCTAAACCCCCGCGGGCACCACGGCCTTGGGACCATCCCCCTGCGCAGCTTCCTGATGCTCGCGTGTGGGCTCGGTGACGGCGACACGCCCGGCCCAGACGCCGTAGAGATCGACGGCCTCGACCTCCACAGCGCCCAGGTCGACCTGGAAGTGGTGGCCCGCGCCCCAGGGTCCGGGCGGACACGACGGCTGGATGTGGTGGTCGCTGTCCCTCACGGCGAGACCACCCGCGCGGTGCTCATCGTGGAGTACAAGGTCGACGCCTCCGAGACAGAGGACCAAACCGTCGACTACGCCCTGTGGGCCCAGGTCGAAGCCGAGAAGCACGGCTGGTCCACCGAGCCGCTGCTCGTGTACCTCTGCCCTGGCCGAGGGCAGCCCGCGAGCGACCGCTTCGTCGTCGTCGACTACGACGCCTACCTCCCCTGGCTCGACGAGCTGCTGACCCACCGGCCGTCGTCCACTGCGGAGTTCCTGCTCCAAGAGTTCCGCGCGTGCCTCGGCCAGCGCGCCGACGTCCAGGACGAGCGGCAAGACGAGCTGCGGAACGCGGTCGTCGCGTCCGAAGGCGCCGCCATCGAGGCGCTGCGTACAGTGCCTTCGTCGATTCCGGAGGTCCAGGCTGTGGTGCTCCGCCACAAAGACGCGCTGAACGCGCTCGGGCTCTTCCGCTCGCGCCAATCCAAGGGCTACTCGGCCTTCGTGGCGGCGTTTCGTGACGCCCTGCGAGACGTCCTCGACCCGGAGATCTGGCACATCGGCGGCGGCGAGGGCAGCCTGATCGCCATCTACCTGCCCGCCGTCTCGATACTGCGAGAGGTCACCGGCGACGAGCGGGGCTTCTCTTCAGCCCTCCGCCTCCACCTGTTTATGGAACGGCCCCGGCGTGAGCGCGCACGCGCAGTCATCGAGGTGATCGGCAACCACCCGCATCTCGACACGGTCGAGAGCCGCGGCCTCCGCGAGCGCCTAGCGGGTGACCTGCGGACCCGGTTCGGGTCGCGCTTCGACCAGCCCGCGCGCGGTCAGATCGTCGGCGCGTTCGTGTTGGCGGCACCAGGCCTCGTCCACGTCGAGGACGACACAAGCCGGCGTGTCGAGGGGCTGGGAGACGAGCTTCGGAGGAAGGCCATGGCAGTCCGAGACGTCGGAGAGGCGCTCCAAGCCTGGATGCCCGTGTTCAGGAGCGCGCTTGAGGACGTTCCGGGGTGACCCGCGCTGCGGGCGCTGTTCGACCGCGACGAATCCTGCTGCGCGCTACGTCGGCGAGCGCCTGCCTCCCGTGGGAGCCGGCGCACTACCTCGACGGCGACGACGGCTACAACACTCCAGACAACCTGGAGCCAGGGCCGCGCGCGCGCAGCGTGCCCCTCTGGGCACGCGCCCCATGGTTCGTAGGTCCGCTCGCTGGCCTCGCCTTCGCCGTCTCGCTCTTCTTCGCCAACGCGCTGCCCCACGACGAGCTCGCTTGGTGCGACCTTGGGGACCGCCCGAGCGCGAACCAGCTCCGCGCCTTCGCGCACGAAGCTTGGTTGCACCGCACAGAGGCGCTCAAGCGCGCGGGGCGTCAGGCATAAGCCAGCCCGCGCCAAGCCGGAGCCCCCTCACCCCTCCCGCCACCGGCCCTCCCACACGCCCGTCCACCACTCGGGGACGCGCAGCCGCTCGCGGAAGCTCTGTTCGCGCCAGTCGTCGGCTGCGTACTCGCGCGTCGCGGCGACGAGCTTGAGGCGCAGCGTGCCGCCTTGCATGCGCGGCCGCCAGCGCTCAGCGCCCTTCGCTGAGAGCATGGCGACGACGACGTCCTCGCCGTCGCGCACCTCGACGCGCTGCCCTGCGTCGTGCAGGCGGAACGGAGCACCCGAGGGCGCGTGGTCGAGCACGGCGTGCGCACGCTCGGCAGCCGAGCGGCCACCCAGCCAGTCAATCCACACATCGGCGCGCCCGAGCAGGTCGTAGCTGTGATCCGCGTGGCCGTCGTGCGCGAGGAGCGGCTGCTGGCGCACGTCGAGCAGCGGGTGGCGCAGCGTCCTCCAGAGCGGGCTGGGCTCGTCGGTGGAGAACAGCTGCAGGCTGAGGCGCGCGCGGGTGAGCGCGACGTAGAGCAAGCGCCGCTCGTCGTCGTCCACCTGCTGCTGGCCTTCGTCGAGGAGGAGGACGTGGTCGAACTCGAGGCCCTTCGCGCTGTGAATCGTGCCGAGGTGGACGCCCTCACCCAGCGTCCTCGCGCGGCGCTCGAGGCGCAGCCACTCGGCGAGGTCGGCGCGCCACGCCTCGGGGCGTCGGTGACGGTCGAGGTTCGGCTCGAGCCAGGTGCGAAGGCTGCGCACCCACGGGCCGGTGCCCATCGCCTCCAGCTCGCGGTCGATCGCCTCGCCGCGTGTGAGCTGATCGAGGCCGTCCAAGAAGCGGCGCAGGCGGACGACCTCGCGCACGCGAGCGAGCGGCAGGCTCGCGTCGGAGGGCAGCGGCCACGAGAACGGGAGCTGCAGCGCCTCGGCGGCGATGCGCAGGCGGTTCAGCCCGCCCGTTCGCGTTCGCGTGAGCACGCCGATGCGCGTCGGCGGGACGCCATCATCGATCCAACCGCGTACAACCTCCATAAGCGACGCCGCCGCCGCGCGAACGCTCGAGGACTGGCGCCAGACGATGTGTCCCTGCAGGTCGCGCCTCGCCGCAGCCCACGGCCCCATCGGAGGGTCCTGAGCGCGGGCGTCGTTGACCTGGAGCGTGTGGTCGGCCTTCAGGCGGTCGGGGATGGGGGCGACGACCGCCTGCGCGAGCTCGAGCACCCCGCGCGGGTTGCGGTAGTTCGTGCGAACGACGGTTCGAACGGCGTTGTAGCTCGCCTCAAACTCGCGAAGAAAGCGCGTCTTCGCGCCCTCGTAGGCGAAGATGGCCTGGTCGTCGTCGCCCACGGCGAACACGCGCAGGCGGCGCTCGTCCTCGCTGCGACTTCGACCGATCAGCGCGTCCAGGAGCGCGTACTTGGCCTCGTCGATGTCCTGGTACTCGTCGACGAAGATGTAGCCGAAGCCGCGGAGCAAGCCCTCGCGCTGCGCGCTGCGCTCGCCGTCGTCCAGCCCCTCGCCTTGGAGCAGGCGCGTGGCCTCGACGATGGCGTCATCGAGCGAGAGGTCGCCCTGGGGCTGCAAGCGGTGGGCCCCCACCAGCCCCAAGGCCACGCCGTGCAAGGTGCGAATGGTGACGCCGCGCGCGTCGTCGCCGACGAGCTGCCGCAGCCGACGGCCCAGCTCCAGCGCGTTCGCCCGGGTGTAGCAGACCACCAAGATCTGCGAGGCGCGCGCTCGCTGAACGCGGAGCAGCCAGGCCACGCGGTGCACCAGGATGCGCGTCTTCCCGCTGCCCGGCCCAGCGAGCACCAGCTGATTGCGGCGCGGGTCGCGGGTGACGACGCTGGCTTGGGCGTCGTCGTTGAGGTCTGTGACGATGGACGCGAAGCTCTGGCCCGTCGTGGGGCGCGCCACCTCGCTCTTGCGCCGCGCGAACCACCGCGCGACAAAGTCGCTCACCGGCAGCGCGAACCAGTCCTCGCGAAGCTCCTCGGCGCTGTCCGGCTCGGTGGTCATGAGGCGACACCACTCGTCCATCACATGAACGCGCAGCACGCGCTGCTCCTGGTGCTGCCGAAGCTCGCGGAGCACGTCGCGCGCGCCCCCGTCGCCCAGGCCCGGCGCAGCCTCGTCGCGCTCCATGCACATCGCCGAGCGAAACACCGCGAGCCCGCTCTGCACGTTGAGCACGTCGACCTCGTGAAGCCACCAAACGGCCGCGCGCGTGGCCTCGACCGCGTCTGAGAGGGCGGCGCGCAGCGTCAAGTCCTGCTCCACCGCGGCGACCACGCGCTCGAGCTCGCTCGACACCAGCGCGTTCCCATTGCCCGCTTCAACCAAGCCTTCCAGGTAGGAGAGCGCGACGCTGGCGACCGCCTGACGGGTGCGGACCAGCCGCGCGAGGTCCGGGAGCGGCGCGTTCAGCGACAGCACGCCCAGGTCCGCGCCGCGCTGCTGGAAGGTCGGCGCGACCACCTCGCGGGTGATGCCCTGCCCCAAGGTCGTCCACGCCCGAAGCAGGCGCCCCGCCTCCCGCGAGCTGCAGGCGTGCCGCTCCTCCGAGAGCCGCTTGCCGATCGCGTCCAGGTGGACGTGGAGGCCGTCGGCTCGGGCGTCCTCCGCTTCGCCAAGCGCCTTCAGCAGCGCTTGTTCGCGCTGACACCACCGCTCGAAGCGCGGCCGACTGGCGTTGCGCCCGCGCTGCAGCACCGCGCTGAAGGTCTGGCCCGGCTCAATCAAGCGGGCCTCCACCATCTGCGCGAGGATGTCGAGCACGCGAAGTCCGCCATCGAGCGGCTTATCGGGGCTCATCTCGCGGGTGAGCTCGGCGATGGCGTCCGCGTCGAGCCCATCGTCGCGAGCCGCCCAGAGGCACTCCAGCACCTTGCGCCACTGCTCGGCCTTGTGCTCGGGCAGGGTCAGGCCGTCGAGCGTTGCCAAGCTCGCAGCGAGGCTTGCTGCCTTGGGGCGGCCCGTGAAGACGCGCGTCTCGTTCTCCGTGCGCTCCAACACCTTGGCGCGCTCCAGCCAGTTCACCGCCGCCTTCACGCGCGTCTCCTCGCCATGGACCTGCGGCTCAAACCGCCCGCCGACGGCCTCCATCATGAGCAGCTCGCGCGCGGTCGCGACGCGGCGCTCCCGCAGAGGCGTACCAGCGACACGGCTCGCTGGCAGGGCCCGAATCGCCCGCCACAGCGCCCGCAGGTCCTCGGGGGAGAGGTCCGACTGCCCGCCGAGCCGAAACCGCGCCTCGGCGTCCCCCGGCGCCCAGAACAGCACGGCCACCGCGGGCTCGCGGTCGCGGCCGGCGCGACCCGCCTCTTGCAGGTAGGACTCGAGGCTGCTCGGCATGTCCATGTGCACGACGAGGCGCACGTTGTCCTTGTCCACGCCCATGCCGAAGGCGTTGGTTGCGACGATGACGCGGTGGGCGCCGTCGATGAACGCGGTCTGCAGCTCGCGGCGCTCGTCGTCGGCGAGCCCCGCGTGGTAGGCGACCGCCGGATAGCCGAAGCCGCTCAGCCGATCCGCGACGTCCTCGGTGCGCTTTCGGCTCCCGCAGAACAGGATGGCGGTTCCGGTCCCGAGGTGCTCCTCCAGCAGGTCCACCGCCGCCTCCAGGCGCGACGCCTCGGGGACCTCACGGACGATATACTCAAGGTTGTCACGACGCGATCCACCGTCCAGCAGCTCGGGGACGTGCCCGCTCTCGTCGGTCACGTGCTTCAGGATCTGCTGGGTCGCGTCCGCCTGGGTCGTCGCCGTAAACAGGTAGATTGGCGGCATTGGCGCGCCCTGAGCGCCGGTGAGCTTGCGCACGGCCCGGAGCACATAGGGGTAGTCCGTGCGAAAGTCATGGCCCCATTGGGACAAGCAGTGCGCCTCGTCGAACACGATGGCGCCGAGCTCGCGCTGCGCGAGCAGCTTCACCACGCTGCGGTTGCGAAACTGCTCGGGGGACAGGTAGAGCAGGCCGCACGCGCCCTCGCGCACCCTGCGAATCACCTCGGGGCGCAGCAAGCTCGGCAAGCCACCGTACAGCGCCTGCGCGTGCGGGATGCGGTCGGCCAGGTTGTCGACCTGGTCCTTCATGAGCGAGCGCAGCGGCGAGATCACCACGGTGAGCTGGCCCAGCAGGCGATAGCGCGCCTCGGCCGGCACCTGAAAGCAGAGCGACTTGCCGCCGCCCGTGGGCAAGATCCCGAAGGTCGCGACGCCATCCAGGCCGCGCTGAACCAGCAGCCGCTGAAGCGACTCGCCCGACGCCGTGGCGGGCTCGGCCCGGAAGGCGTCGAAGCCAAACACCTGCTGAAGCCAGTGCTCTGGCGTGCGCTGCGTGCGACACCACGCGCAGGTCGGGTCGTCGCAGGTGGTCGCGCGCAGCGAGCGCACCATCCTCGCCGTGAAAGGGTGCGAGCGGCGCACCCACGCCGGCAGCACCGAGACCTCGCCGCCTTCGCCCGTCTGCAGCCACGCGGCGACGAAGACCTGCGTCAGGTCGCGCCGCCACGGCTCGAGCGCTGGCGACCGCTGACACACCTTGCCCGCCCACGCGGTCGCCAGCGTCGCGCGCGTGAGCGGCTGCGCGCGCGGCCAGCCGACGTCCGCGAAGAATGCGCTCCAACCAGCGCGAGCGCTCGGCGGCAGGTCCACCGCCTCGATGAGCGCCGCGAGGAGGAGCTGCTCCGCGAGGGGGAGCGCGCGAAGCCGCTCGCGCGCGTCGTCGAGCAGCCGCTGCGAGGCGCGCACGTCCGAGGCGGGGTTCGGGACCTCGTCGCGCACCAGGCGCTCGTCCTTCACGAGCGCGTGGTACGGGCGCTGCGGGAAGGCGAGCACCGACAGCTCGAGCGTGTCGAGGGTCGGGAGCCCGAGCAGCGGCGAGGCCGGGAAGCGCTCCGCGAGCTTCACGCGGTCAAAGCGGTGTAAGTTGTGCCCGACGAGCACGTCCTCTGCGCTCACCAGCGCCACGAGCGCGTCGTGCGCCGCGGCGAAGGGCACGCCGTCGCCCCAAAGCCAGGACTCGTCTCCCCGACGCGCCGCCATCCCGTGAAAGCGATCGGTGCGCCCGAGCTCAAGATCGACGAACAGGTAGCTCAGCAGCGCTCCTCAGCGTCCCCGCTCGCCTCACGCGAAGTGGGAGTCGCCTGTGGATCTACCACAGATGCCGTCGCGCACCCCCTCGACGTGAGCGCTCAGCCCGCGAGGCGCGCCAGATACCCCAGATCCTTCGTGCGTTGGGCCGCCCTTCGCTCGTAAGAGCGCCGGTTCTTCGTCGCGACGAGGGTGTGCGGGCTGCCCCGGCGCACGGTCACGAAGTCCAGATCCGCGTGACTCGCGCTCTGCTCGACGTGGGTGCGCCCCGCCTGCACGGCTCGGAGCTCCAAGCGGGCGCGCGAGCCGTCGGCGAGGAACGCCGCGACCTGAACGCAGAGCTCGCAGGAGCAGCGGAGCTCGGCGGGGCGTGACCAGTCGCGCGGCGCCTCTAGCGGGAGCGCGACGCGAGCGGTCAGGTGCGCGCGCACGCGCTCAATGAGCTCGCGAGCGCCTTGCAGCGCGGGCGTGGGCGGCAGCTCGGCGACGAGCGCTGCTGCGGGCACCAGGACCTCGTCCATCGGGAAGCGCGCGGGCTCGCTTAGGATGTGTTCGACGGCCTTCGCGACGACGGAGGCGTCCTCACAGCGCGCCACGGACTGGAGGAGCGCCGCGACGACGTCGGCGGGGACCGGCTGCGCCCAGCGGTCCCGCTCGGAGGAGCGAGACAGGCTCGCGATGGCCGCCTCCGCGAGCAGCGCGCCGCCCGCGCTCGAGGTCGCGAGGAGGCTGGACAGCAGCGCGACGCAAGCAGCGGTGCGCTTGGCCATGTGCGCCGCGAACAGCGCGCCGACGCGCGAGGCCAGCGACGACGCACCCCATCGCTCCCAGCACGCCGCGATCCCCTCGTTCTCGACGCCGCTGTAGCCGCGCTCCAGCAGGACGAGGTCGAAGAAGCGCTGCGCGGGAGCGAGCGCGTCGAGCCTCGCGAGCGCGATCAGCAGCGCCCCGCGAAGCGCGTCGGCACCCCGCCCCCTCAACGAGCTGCGCGTCCCCGCGAGGTGAGGAGGCCACGCGTCGACGAGCAGCTCGGCGAGCGTCCGCGCCTGGTCGAGCGGGAGCGTGTCCAGGAGCGGGAGCGCGTACACCGGCCCGGCCTGCGCCGCGACGCGGAGCCACCCGGTCTTGGGCCAGAGGACGAGCGCCGCGCGTCGGTAGGTGCGCTCGAACGAGCCGCCCTCGTTGCCCGTCGCCTCGGTGAAGTACTGCTCGTCGGGTTCGACGTCGTCCAGCGCCCCCGACGGGCAGAGCTCGTCTTGCTCCCAGGGAATCGGGCCGAACGTCGCCGCCACGTCGTCTGGCGCACGCCAGCCCTCCACCGCCAGGCGCCGCTCGATCACCTCGATGATCTCAAACTCCTCAGCGGCACCCCGCCGCGCGTGGCGGGAGCGATACGAGTAGCCGCCTTCTGCCGCGCCTTCTTCGCGGATCGACACCATCGCGAGGTGGACGTCACACCCGGCCTCACGCGCGGCGGGCACCAGAACCTGCGCCGCCGCCGCGTCGCCGTTCTTGAGGTTGCCGAACGAGAGCCCCGCGGGCGTGTAGTGATGCTCGAGCACGGCGAGCACCTTGGTGGGCTCGTCGCCGCTGTCGCCCCACCGGCGAAGCAGCGCCGCCACGTCGCTGATGTCTTGCCGGTGATCGGGCGCGGCCACGGGGGCGCCGTCGCGGACGAGGTTGTACACGAGGCAGACGCGATGGCCGCTGGTGACCGGCAGGACCTCATGCGAACAGTCGGCGTAGAACGCCGCGTATGTCACGCGCGTGATGTCATCGTGGCCCAGGTGGACGCTGCGCTCCTCGCCACGGTGACGGATCCGCAGCTCGCCGCCCTCGTGGAGCGACGGCAGCCCTACGACGAGGGTCGCGAACATGCCGTCGACCTTCTCGGTGTCGCGGTGGGAGACGAAGAAGCCGCCCTCGTCGTAGACGAGCAGCTTATAGAGCGCAGCCCGAGCGCCGGGAGCGCCGAGCGCAGCCGCGACCTCGGCCACGATCGCCTTGAGCGTGGTTGGCCAGGTGGTGTCGCGGACGCGGACCGACTCCGCGCCGATCTGCCAGGTTCGGCGGACGCTGGTGTCGACGAGCGTGTCCCCGCCTCGCCCATAGGGCGCGACCTCGGCGACCGACACGAGCTGCTCCGCTTGAGACGCTAAGATCGGCAACGCGAGCGGCCCGACGCCCTCGACGACGATAGCGGGCATGGGGCAGATCTTGGCGCCCTCCGCGCAAAAGTAGCCAGGGCGATCGAGCTCCGACAGGCGCGCGGCGAGCGCCTCGATGAGGTCAGCGGGCATGGACACCTCCACGCCTACGGATAACGTCTCGTTGCGGGCTCACGCCCGCTTCGGGAGACCACAAGATGCAGTCCGAAGCGTTATTGGCGGGCCGCGTGGCCGCGCTCGTCCGCCAGGCGCTGCACGTCTGGGCCGAGGTGCTCGACCAGCTCACCGCCCTCAAAAACCGCGGGTGGGCGGTAGCGCACATGGACGTCGTTCGCAATAGAGGCTGCTCAAACCGGAGACATCGTGAGCAAGAAGACCCGCGCCCGCCACGCCAACCGTGTCGGCAGAAACGACCTTTGTCCTTGTGGAAGCGGCAACAAATACAAGCGATGCTGTGATGGCGGCGCCCAGCAAGCAGCGTACGACGACGGCCCGTCCCTCGAAGCCCTCGCCGAGCGCTGGGGCCCTGAGGTCTACGCGGACGCGCTCACAGCCGCCACCAGCAGTGGCGGCGTCCTCCTCAACCGCGTCATAGGCCGCGACTTCACCTCCTTGCTGGACCCCGGCGGACCTCTGGAGCGGCTCCGCATAGACCCGACGCAGCTCCTGAGCGCGTTGAGCGAGCTCCCCGAAGGTGGTCGCGCCGGTGAGTGGGCGGCGCGGCTCGGCGCGAAGCTCCTCACGCCCAACGTCCTGCGCCAATTTATGTCGGTGACCGCCAGCTGCGCAGCCAACCCTGAGCTTCCCCACGTGGCTCGGGTGGCCGCCGGGGCTGCAGCGCTCTCCTGCAGGATGTCAAGCACGGGCGCGGAGCCATCCATGACGGGCGTGGACGCGTGGCTTCGATGGCAGGTCGCCAACCTCTCCCCCCAGCAGCTCCAGCACCTCATCGCGCGCGAGGTGCGCTCACAAGGCGTCGACGCGCTGCGGCAGCCCGCAGGCCCGTCTCTACGGCGCCTGATCGCCGACCGCACAGCCTCATCGCTCACTAAGCGCACTCCATGGTTGCGCGCCAACGCCGAAGCGCAAGCGACCATGGCCGTCGCACGCTCCACAGCGATGTTGCACGACGGCAGCGCCCCGGCCTTCCTCACCCCGATGGAGCACCTTCGTCTCTTGGCGATCTTAGCTAGTTCAAAAGGAATGAACGAGGAGCTCGTGGAGCGCTTCGCTGACGCTTCGACTGCGCCTGAGTTCTTGGACCCGCTCCTCGACCGCTTGTCGGCGTTCTCACGCGATCCCGCGCGCAACGCACGCGACCGCGAGGCCTACAAGCACCTCTTCATGGCGCTCGCCGTGGAACCCGAGCAAACGCTGTTGACCGCCATGACGGTCACCGACAACGCGGGGATGAAGCTGTTGCCCGTCGACGAGCGCACCGACACCCTCATCCAGCATCTGTTCGGCAAGATCACGTCCGTGGACACGCTCGACGCGCTGCGAGCGCACCTCGAACAGATCGGCGACGCTCCGGGGCTCACCGCGCTCGCGCTCGCGCGCATGGACCTCCTCGCCGTCCCCAACCGGTAGGAGCCTTACAACCCGATGAGTGAGTACCAGTACTACGAGTTTCAAGCCCTCGATCAGCCGCTCGACGAGCGCGCGCAGCGGGCGCTTCGCGCCATCTCGAGCCGCGCGACCATCACGCCGACGAGCTTCACGAACACGTACTCTTGGAGCGATCTTCGCGGTGATCCCGCCAAGATGCTCGCCCAGTGGTTCGACGCCGCCCTGCACGTCACCAACTGGGGGACGCGCTGGCTGGGCCTCCGACTCCCCTCGAGCGTCTTGTCGCAGGGCGCCGTCCGTCGCTACGAGCTCGAGATCTTCAGCGCCAGCGAGCACGCCGACCACCTCTGCTTGCACTTCAACCTGCAGCCCGATGACGGTGGCGTGAACTGGCTCGACGGCGAGGCGCTCCTCGGCCCGCTGCTTCCGCTGCGCGAGGCGCTCGCCGCAGGCGACCACCGGTGTCTCTACCTCGCGTGGCTCGCGGACCTGCCCTTCGACGTCCTCGACGACGGCGACGACGAGCCACCGGTTCCGTCGGGCCTGGGGCAGCTCGACGCAGCACACAAGGCCTTCGTGGCCCTGTTCGACGTGGACCCAGACCTCCTCGCCGTCGCCGCCAGGGCGAGCGCGCCCTTGACCGCCACCGACGCCACTCGCGACGAGGCGCGCGCCTGGCTCGCGAGCGTCGATCACGACCAGCAGCAAGACTGGCTCCTTCAGGTGATCGAGGGCGACGGGAGCCGAGTCCGCTGGGAGCTGCGCCAGCGCCTTCGAGACCACCTCGCCGCGACCGTGCGCGCCACACCGCCACCCCGAACTGTGGGTGAGCTCTTGGAACAAGCCGAAGCGCACGCCGTGGCGCGGCGAAACCGGGAAGCTGCCGAGCGCGCGACGCTCCTGCGACAGCAAGCCGCCCAGCGCGACGCCGACCGTCAGCGCAGGCTCGACGCCATCGTCGGTCAAGAGCGTGAGCTGTGGCAGCAGATCGAGGAGCTGGTCGCCACCTGCAAGCCAAAGGCCTACGATCAAGCCATCTCCCTCATCACCGACCTCCGCGCCCTCGCCGAACGAACCGGCGACCGAGCCGCCTGGGAAGCGCGTTCCTCGGCGCTCCGCGCGGAGCACTACGGAAAGCGCGCCTTCGTCCGAAGGCTCGACAAGGTGGGCGAGGCCGCAGACGATGGGCCTACGCGGCGGCGATCTCCCCCACATCGCTAGCCTCGCCCTGCGCGGCCACCTACAATGCGCGCGAATGGACTCGACGCTCGCCGAACCTCGCCTACGCCTCTTCGCCTTTACCCAGGCGGAGGGCAAGCATCGCTACCTCGCGATCCTTCGCGCGTTTGACGACGCGCGGGAGCGCAGTCAGCTGCAGCTCGCGCCGAGCGACCTCCTAGAGACGGTGGACGCGCTGGAGAGCGTGGAGGCAGCGCTCGTCTCGCTCGATCAGCTCTTCGCGTGGGGTTTGCTCGCGCGCGTGCAAGATGACCGACGCGTGCGCACCATCGCGGAGTACAAGCAGCGCCGCTCGGTCTACCAGATGACCGAGCTCGGCTGGGTCGCGTGGAAGGCGGTCGAAGAGGTGCTCGCGGCCACGCCCGGCGAGGCCGAGCTGCGGCGCTTGGTGCTCCAGCGCGTGCTCGACGACCTCAACGCCCTCGCGATGGCGCTGGAGAGCGAAGACGGCGAGCGCGTGGCCGAGCTCCTCGACGCGCTGCACCGCACCCTCGAGGACCTCGCCCAGCACGCGGCGCGCTTCACGCTGGCCACGAGCGAGCTCGCGGCGACGTGGGAGGCGGCCCCCGAGACCTTCTTGCAGCACAAGGGGCGGCTGCTCGGGCACTTGGACGGCTTCCTCGCAGCGCTGTCGTCGCGGCGGGGACCGCTCGGCGCGGCCGTGGAGCAGCTCGATGGCCACCGGGAGCGGCTGCTCGACCTCGCCGCTGCGCACGGCGGCGTCTTGGACGGGCGTTCGGAGGCGCGACGCCGCGCTGAGCTGCGCTGGGAGGGCGTCGTAGCGTGGTTCGCCGATCGACCGGGCCGCCCTTCCCAGGCCTCGATGCTGGAGGAGCGCACCAGCCGCGCCATTCGCGACCTCGCCGTGCTCCTCAAGCGCGTGTTCGACGCCAACGCTGGAGGGGTGAGCCGCGCCACCCAGCTCGAAGACCTCGCGGCGGCGCTCGTCGCCTGCCCCGACGACGCCACCGCGCACGCCCTCGTCAACGCCACCTCCGGCCTGCGCAGCGCGCGCCACTTCGGCGTGCCGCTCTCCGGCGACCTCGACGCGGGCTTGAGCTGGTGGGACGCGCCGCCCGCCGCGATCGACACCACCCTGCGCAAGCGCGGCCGCGCCTCCCCGGCTGCGCCGCCCAAGCCCATCCCCGATCGCAGGCTCGAGCAGAACGTCGTTCGACAGCGCCTCCTCGCGCAACGCGACGCGAGCGCGCAGGCCGGGCGCGAGCTCGTGCAGGCCCTCGAGCTCACGCGTCCGCTGCGCGAGGCGGAGCTCCAGGTGCTGCTGCGCTTGCTCGCTCGCGCGCTGCACTCCAGGGGCCCCGAGGCCACCGTCGCCCACACCGTGCACGGGCGGCTCCGGCTCACGCTCTCCCCCTCCGACCGCGACACGACGGTGCCGACTGAGCGCGGCACGCTCGTGCTCCCGAAGCACGCGCTGCGCGTCGAAGCTGCGGGTGAACAGCCATGATCGACGTTCGGGACACGGACCTCGGCGACTACCAGCGCGCCGCGCGCACGCTGCTCGCCCACGGCATCGTCACCGCCGAGGCCACCAACGAGCGCACCTGGCGCAACGTAAAACGCTTCGCCGACGCCCTCGACGCCAACCTCCAAGAGCTCGCTGGGTACCGCGTCATCGTGACCCGACACGCCGTGCGCCTCGTGCGCCACCTGGAGCGCCACGCCGACGGTCCCGTCCTACGAACACCGAGCGGAGCGCCCTTTGACCGCACCCGCTACGCGCTCGTCGCCCTGACGCTCGCCGCCTTGGAGCGCCTCGGCGCGCAGATCACGCTGAGCGACCTCGCGCTGCACGTGCGGCGCTCGGCCGAGGGAACGCCGGGCCTCGCCTTCGCCCCCGACGAGCACGTCTCGCGCCTCGCGCTCGGCCACGCGCTGCGCGCGCTCGAGGCGCTGGGAGCGGTGCGCCTCACCGACGGCTCGCGAGAGGCCTGGGAGCAAGGCGCGAACGACGCCGAGGCGCTCTACGACATCGATCGCGCGCTCTGCCGCGAGCTCTTCCCGCTCCAGCGCGTGCTGGGGGCGGGCGAGACCACCAGCTTGCTCGCGGCGCAGACCTCGGAGGGCGGGCGCGACGCCCTCGCGCGGGCGCGGCGACAGCGCCTCGCTCGACGGCTGCTGGAGCAGCCCGTCGTCTACCTGTTTGACCTCGACGACGCCGACCAGCACTACCTGCGCCACGAGGCGCGACGCCTCGCCGAACAGCTGGAGCACCTCACCGGCGCCCCCGTGGAGCGCGTTCGCGAGGGGCTCGCGCTGATCGATCCCGGCCAGCGCTTCACGGACCACGCCTTCCCGAGCGGCGGCGCGGACCAACAAGCGGCCCTGCTCCTCGCGGCGCGGCTGTGCGACGCGCGGGCCGAGCTCCCCCTCGCCGACGGGCCCCACGGCGACGAGCGCTCCGATGAGCTCGACGCCGCCTTGGTCGTAGCGCTCGGGGCCACCGCGGCGCCGCTCCCGCCCATGCGCGCGCGGACTCAACATCCCTTCGCGAGCGACACCGCGCTGCTGAGCGAGGCCCGAGCGCTCGTCGAGCGCCTCGGCGAGGTGCTCAAGGCCGATCACCGCGACCACCCCGAGCGCTTCCTCGCCGACGGCCTCGCGGTGCTGCGCGCGCACGACCTCGTCCGCGCCATCCCCGGCGGCGTCGTGCTCCTGCCTGCCCTCGCCCGCTTTCGCGAGCCCACCCCCCAAGGAGACCCCGAGCTCCTCAAGCAGATCGACCTGTTCGGAGCCACCTCATGACCCTCCCACGTTTTAAGCCCGTTCGCGCGGGCATCCTCGGCCTGTGGGACTACGCGCAGCAGGTCTTCCACTTCGCGGACGGGCGCTTGGTCCTCCGCGGGCCGAACGGGTCGGGCAAGACCAAGGCGCTCGAGGTCCTCGTCCCCTTCGTGCTCGACGGCAGCATCGACGCGCGCCGCCTCGACCCCTTCTCCGGGCACGAGCGCACCATGCACGCGAACCTGCTCTACGGCGGCGAGAAGCACGGCACCGGGTACTGCTGGCTCGAGTTCGCGCGCGGCGAGGAGCACGTCACCCTGGGCGTAGGGATGCGCGCGAACGCCGCACAAAGCAAGGTTGACACATGGTTCTTTGTGCTCGATGGCGTGCTCGATCGCGACCTGTCCCTGCTCAAGGCGGACCGCACCCCGCGCTCCCGCCGCGAGCTGCGCGACGCCCTCGACGGCGCCGGCGGGCAGCTCTACGAGCAGCGCGAGGCCTACCGCAACGCCATCGATCGCCGCCTCTTTGGCCTCGGACCCGAGCGATACAGCGCGATGCTGGAGCTGCTGCTCACCCTGCGTCGCCCCCAGCTCGCGAAGGACCTCGATCCGGACAAGCTCTCCACCGTGCTCTCTGAGGGGCTGCGCACCGTCGACCGCGACCTGCTGAGCACCAGCGCCGAGGCCTTCGACGCGCTTGAGCAGTCCCAGCGCGACCTCAGCGCGCTCGAGGCCGCCGCCCGCGCCACCGACGAGCTCCTCAAGCTCGCGCGAACCTACCTGCGCGCGCGAGCCAAGCGCCGCAGCGAGGAGGTCGACCGACACGCGGGCAGGCTGCGGCAGACCTTGCACCAGATCGACGAAGCGGGGCTGCACGTCACCCGCAGCGCCGCGGACGCGACGCGCGCGAGAGAGCGCGTCGAAGCGGCGCGCGCTGCCGAGCACCTCGCCGAGGCCCAGCTCGAGGCCCTCCGCTCCGCGAACGCCTACCAAAACCGAGGTCAGCTCGATGATCTTCGCCGCGCCGTGGGCATCGCTCAGCAGGTCGAGCAGCGCAGCGCGCAGGCCAACGTGGACGCCGATGCGGAGCTGGGTCGCGCCCAGCGCCAGGCCGAGCAGGCCCTCGCCGCGCACGCCCGCGCGCAAGAGGCCCTCGCCGCGGCCGAGGTCTCGCTCGCGTCAGCCTGCGCCCACGCTGGCGTGCCCGCGAGCGCGCCCCCCGACGAGGCCGAGCTGTCGGAGCGGCTCATCGCGCGACGCGCGTCGATCGAGGCGGTGCTGGAGCAGCTCAAGCTGGTCGAAGACGCCGAGCGCGACCTGCGCGGCGCCGAAACGCAGCTTCAGGGCGCCATCGCCGCGAGCGAGCGCGCCGCGAGCGACCTTCAACGCGCGCGAGACGCGCTGACCGCCGCCCTGGACGACGCGGCGCAGCGCCTCCATGCGTGGCACGACGGCCTGCCGCCGGTCCTCGCCGACGCCCTGCCCCTCGCGCCGCTCCTGGAGGAGCTGCCCAAGCTCGGCGACGGCGCGAGCCTGCCCCACCAGGCCGAGCGGGCGTGGTCCGAGCTGCGCGACCGCACCGTCGCCGAGCGCGCAGAGCTGCAGCGACACGAGCGCGAGCTCCGTCAAGCCATCGTGCAGAAACAGCAGCTGATCGCCGACATTCGGGCCGAGCGCGAGGACGCCCCCGCGGCCCCGACCACCCGCCTCGCCACCCGCGAAGGCCGCCCCGGCGCGCCGCTGTGGCGCTTGGTCCACTTCGACGACGCGCTCTCGGCGGACGAGCGCGCTGGCGTCGAGGGCGCGCTCCTCGCCGCAGGGCTGCTCGACGCGTGGGTGTCTCCGAGCGATGGCGAGCTGTGCTTGGACGACAGCGCGCTCTCGCCGAGCGCCCCCGTCACCGGGCCCTCGCTCGCGGACGTGCTCCGCCCCGAGGTGGACGCCGACGTGCCCGCCGAGCGGATTCAGGCGGTGCTGCGCAGCGTCGCGCTCGCGGACGCCCTCGTCGCCGTGACGCCGGGCGGGCGCTTTCGGCTCGGGCCCCTGGCCGGACACCATCGCCCAGGCCGCGCGCGCTACATCGGCGCCACAGCGCGTGAGCAGCACCGCGCCGAGCGCATCGCCGCGCTCACGGCAGAGGTGGAGCGCGCTGAGCAAGACACAGAGCAGATCGTAGCGGAGGTGAGGCGCTGCGCGGACCTCCTCGCTAGCTTCAGGCGGGCGCTGACCACCCTGCCCGCCCCGGAGCCCGCACGCCGCGCGCACGAGGCCGTCATCGCCGCCGACGCGCGCTGCCAACAAGCCGCGCAGGCCAAAGCAGCGGCCGCCGAGCAGCGAGCCACCCGCCAGCGCGCCCGGGACGACGCCAAGCGCCAGCTGCAGCGCTGCGCCCGCGACCACGGCGTGCCCGACGACGCGAGCGCGGTGCGACAGCTCCAAGCGCACCTGGCCAACGCCGAGCGCGCCCTTCGGTCGTGGACGAGCGCGCAGGCCGAGCGCTCGAGCAGCTCGAGCGCCCAGGAGCAGGCCGTCGAGCGCGCGACGCGGGCCGAAGCCGCGAGCGAGCGCGCCGCGCAAGACCACGCGGCCGCCGCGGACGAGCACCGCACCAGCGCCACGCGCTACGATCAGCTCTCCGCCAGCCTCGGCGTCGAGGTGCAGCAGATCGAGGCCAAGATGCGCGTCGCGACGGCCGCGATTCAGGCGGCCAAGCGCGTGAACAAGTCCGCGGCGACCGCGCTCCGCGACGCAGACAGCGCGAAGATCCGCCACGAAGCGGAGCAGAACGTGCTGCGAGGTACGCTCCCCGAGCAGCGCGAGGACCTGGAGCGCGCCGAGGCCTCGCTGGTGCCGTTTCAGGCGCTCGCGGTGCAGGCGCTCCTCGCCGTGCGCGACGGCGACGCCTCCTTCGGCGAGCGCCTCGCCGCCGCGGTCGCCGGCGCGTCCTGTACGGATGAGCAGCTCAAGACCACCGAGACGCAGCTGAACAACCGGCTCGCTGACCTAGACGTCGCCCTCGGCGACCGCTTTCACAGCGTTCGCAGCAGCGACGACGGCGTCACCATCGTGCGCCTCGCGGACGAGACCGGCGAGCACGAGCTCCCGGCCTTTCACGCGCGCCTCAACGAGCGCTTGGAGATCGCTCGCCACCTGCTGAACGAGCACGAGCAGCGCCTGTTCGAGCGCCAGCTCCTGACGAACCTCTGCATGCAGCTCCGCGAGCGCATCGCAGAGACGCGCAAGCTCGTGCACGTCATGAACGAGGCCATGCGCGAGCGCACCCTCGCGAGCAAGAAGTCCCTCGGCGTCGAGTGGCGACCGCAAAGCGACGCCGCCCCGACGCGCGCCGAGCTGCTGGGCCTGCTCGCCATCGAACCCGCCTTCCTCGGTGACGAGCGCCTCAACCGCCTGCGCGAGCTGCTCTCCGACGAGGTGCGCGCCGCCCGCAGCGACCGCCCCGACCGAAGCTACCTGGAGATCCTCCAAGGCGCGGTCGACTACCGCGCGTGGCACAGCTTTGCGCTCACCCTCTACGACAGCGACGGCGCCGGGCGAAAGCTCACCAAGAGGGAGCACAGCAAGCTCTCGGGAGGAGAGAAGGCGGCGACGCTGCACCTGCCGCTCTTCGCCGCAGCGCACGCGCACTTTCAGGCCGCGAACGCCGACTGCCCGCGCCTCATCGCCCTCGACGAGGCCTTCGCCGGCATCGACCACACCGGCGTCCCGCAGCTGCTGCGCCTCGCCGCCGACTTCGACCTCGACTGGTTCTTCACCGGCTACGACCTGTGGGTGACCGAGGCCTTCTTGCCCGGCGTCATGCACTACGACCTCGCGCACGACCCAGGCTCGCGCGCGGTCGTCGCGTGGCCCATCTTGTGGAACGGTCGCGAGACCGTCGAAGGCGAGGAGACACGCCCATGAACGCCGCCGAGCTCCTGCGCGGACCCGGATTTCAGCGGCTGTTCGCGCTGGCACGCGCCCGAGTCGAGCGCGAGCCGAGCGCCCTCGGCGCCGCGAAGGTCCGCGTAAGCAACGCCACCGTCGACGAGCGCGACGCGATCAGCGGCTTGCTCGGAAGATCCTTCAAGGGCGCGCACCTCATCGTCGCCCTCAGCGAGCTCGACGACGCGCTGGTCACCGGCACCGAGCGAGGGCTCATCGCCTGGCTCACCACCCTCGGCGGCCCGCTCCGCGACCGCCCCACCGAGGCGAGCGACCGAGACGCCGCCATCCGCGCCGCGCTCGACGACCTGACCTCAAGCCCGCTCGCGACAGAGCCTTGGTTCCAAGCGTGGATACACGAGCTCCTCCAGGGACCGCTGACGCGCGCCTACCAAGCCAACGCCCTCGCGCGAGTGCAGCGCGCGCGGCGCGTCCTCGAGGCGCTGCCCGCCTCAAACCTTCCGATCGCGCTGTTCGCCAGCGAGCACGCAGGCGGAACCAAGGCCCTCGACAGCACCCCCCTCGACACGCTCGTGCTCGGCGCCCTCGCGCTCCGCGCCGGCTGCGCGCCGCCCACCAAGGCCGAAGCGCGGCGCGCCCTGTGGGAGCGGTTCGGCGTCCTGCCCGACGACCTCGCCTCCCAGGTGCTGGTGCTCAACCTGCCCGCCGTCGGCGAAGGCCTCGTCGACCAGCTGCTGCGCCTCGCCGCCGCCGAGGGCGCGCCGCTGCGCCTCACCCTGCACCAGCTCACCAAGCACCCACCGCGCTTGGCGCCGCAGGACCTGTACGTCTGCGAGAACCCCGCCGTCCTGCGCATGGCCGCGGAGCGCCTCGGAGCGGCGAGCGCCCCGCTCATCGCCACCGAGGGCTACCCGAGCGCCGCGTTCTGGCGCCTCATCGAGCGCGCGACCGGCGCCGTCTTTGCGCGAGCAGACCTCGACAAAGAGGGGCTGGAGATCGCCTCCGCGGTGCTCTCCAGGACGGGCGGTCGCCCTTGGCGTATGGACACGAGCACCTACCTGGCGCGCCGGGGGCAGAACGTGCTGGTGCCCGACGCGCTGCCGGAGACGTGGTGGGACCCGACCCTGTCAGCGGCCATGGCCGGCCAGGTGCGCGTCGAAGAGGAGGAGCTGCTCGACGCGCTGCTGGAGGACTTGGGGGGGCCCGCTTCGTCGTGAGCGACCGGGCCGAGGCGCTCACGCGCGCAGGTCGTCAGGGATACGGCGGCAGCCTTCGTGAAGCCCCAACCGTGAAGCGCTCGACGAGGCCGCCGAGCAAGCTCCCACCGGCGACGCGGGCCAGATCGCGCCAGCGGCGGTCGCTCGGGACGAGGGTGCCAGCGAGCCAGCGGCGACGCGCTTCGAGGCGCTGCCGCTTGCCGCTTGACGTCTTGGGGATGAGCCCGGGCGGGCCGAGGACGAGGTCGTCCAAGCGCACCCCCGTGGCGTCGAGGACGGCGGCGCGAAGCGCGTCGGGCAGCGCGGCGTCCGGAGCGCGGCACTCGGCGACGAGGACGACGCGATCAGCACCTGCGGGGTCGGTGACCGCGAAGACCACGACCCCACCTTTGCGTACGCCAGCCACAGCCTCGGCCGCCCGCTCGAGGTCGACCGGATCGTGCTTTCGGCCTCGAAGGATGAGGATCTCTTTGTCGCGCCCGCACAACACGAGGGCGCCGTCGACCACGAAGCCGCGATCGCCGGAGCGGACCCAGCCGTCGGCGGCCACGGTCTCGGCGGTGAGCGCCGGTTGGCCGTGGTAGCACGCGAGCGCCGACGGGCCGCGAACCTGAACGGCGCCGAGCTGGCCCTCGGGTAGGGGCTGGTCCTCGTCGTCGACGACGCGCAGCTCAAAGCCTGGCAGTGCCGCGCCAAGCTCAACAAGCGAGACGCCATCCGCTTCAGGCACGATCCGGCCCGCCGCCAGCGCGTCGCGCGAGAGGGTGCGCGTGCGAAGCCCGTCGCCCCATGAGAAGCTGACGGCCGCCGTGCACTCGGCGAGGCCGTAGGCTGCTCCCAACGCCTCGGCGCGCAAACCCCAAGGCGCGAAGCGCGCGGCGAAGTCAGCCATGACCGCCGGGTCGATCGGCTCGGCGGAGGCGATGACCGCACGCCAGGACGAGAGGTCGACCGGCGGGTGGTTGCGCGCCCGCGCCAGGCAGCGCGCGAAGCCAAAGGTCGGCGACACGGAGATGGTGCCGCGATGGCGGTCGACGGCTCGCAGCCACGCGAGCGGGTCGAGCAGAAAGACGTGCGGCCCCATCAACACGAGCTCGACCTGCCAGGCGACCGCTGAGAGCAGCATCGTGACCAGCCCCATGTCGTGGTAGAGCGGAAGCCAGCTCACGCCCACGTCATCCGCCCGAATGGCCACGCGCTGCCCCAGGGCTAGCGCGTTGCTCAGCACCGCGCGGTGGGTGAGGACGACGCCCTTCGGCGCCGAGGTAGAGCCGGAAGTGTATTGGATGAAGGCCGTCGATCTAGCGTCGAGCGCCGGCACGGCCGAGGGATCCGCCTCGCGAAGCTCCTCGACGGCGAGCACCCGCGCCACGCCGCGCAGCACCAAGCCGAGCAGCAGCGGGCGAAGCTCCCGATCGGTGAGGAGCAAGCGCGCGCCGCAGTCACCGCGAAGATGAGCGAGCCGCTCGACCGCGAGGGCCGCGCGCTCCATGGCCGCCGGCGGGTATCCCGGCACGGGGACGCCGCCAGCGATCAGCACGCCGAAGAAGGCGTGCACAAACTCGGGCCCCGTCGGGAGCACCACAAGCACACGCTCGCCCGCCTCAAGCCCAACCGCACGGAGGCCCGCCGCGACCCGCCGCGCGTCCGACCACAGGCTTGCGTAGGTCGACCGCGCCTCGCCCCCCCGCTCGTCGATGAAGGTGACGCCGCGCGCCGTGTCCGCCGCCGCTTGCAGCGCCTCGGTGAGCGTCGCGACCGGCAACCCGTCAGCGCACGCGAGCCTCCGCCAGTCAGCGACCATCGAGCGCTCCGAGGTGACGATGCAGCGCCGCCCGCAGCTCGGTGGGCGCCACGATGTGCGTGAGGAAGCCCGCCTCAGCGGCTGGACGAGCCGAGTCGTGCTCCGCGAGGAAGGCCGCGCGGCGGGACGCCCACTCGGGGCCCGTCGGCTCCGGGCCGAGCTCCACCGCGAGCGCCGCCTGCACGCCCATCGCTCCGACCCGGGCCGTCGGGAGCCCCAGCCGTAGATCGGCGGGGTACGACAGCACATTGCCCGCGCCGTAGGCCTTTCGCAGCACCACCGCCACCCGAGGTCGCCGGTGGCGCGCGTAGGCCTGGATGAGCTCCGCTCCGAAGGGAAGCACCCCGCCCGCCTCCTGCGCGAGCCCAGGCAAGAAGCCCGGCACGTCAACGAAGGTGATGACCGGGAGCGCTAGCGCGCGCAGCGCTGCGAGGAAGCGCGCTCCTTTCTGGCTGGAGGCCACGTCGAGGCAGCCCGCGAGCACGGCCGGCTGACTGGCGAGCACGCCCACGGACCGCCCGCCTAAACGAGCCAGCCCCGTGACGAGGTTGGGCGCAAAGCCCTCGCCCACCACCAAGAAGCTGTCGGCGTCGAACAGCGCCCGCAGCACCGGGCGGACGTCGTAGGGGCGCTGCTCGTCCGTGGGGATGAGCGTCTCAAGCTCGGGGACAGCGCGGCGGACGGGGTCGGCGGGCGCTCGATCGACGGTCCGCCCGAGCAGCGCCTTCACCCACGCGATGCCCGCCGCCTCGTCGTCGAGGACGGCGTGACAGGTCCCGGTGCGGGTGAAGTGCAGGCTCGGTCCGCCGAGCTCCTCGATGGCCACGTCCTGTCCGGTGGCTGCGCGTGTGACCGCGGGTCCGGTGATGAACAGGAAGGCTTGATCGCGCACCATGCCCACAAAGTCACCGATCGCGGCGGCATAAGCAGCGGCGCCAACACAGAGCCCGCAAACGAGCGTGATCTGCGGCACCTCGCCCGAGAGTCGCGCCGTCCACTCCAACAGCAGCCCGTTGCCGAGGACGCCGTCGATGCCCTCGCGCACCCGCGCACCGTCCGAGTCGGCCAGGGTCACGACCGGCAGACGGCGCTCGAGCGCCTGTTGGAGCACCTCCGCCACCTTCTCGGCCCCCACCCGCCCGAGGGCCCCGCGCTCGACCGTGGGGTCATGGGCCACGACGGCGATCGCGACCCCGTCCACCCGCCCGAAGCCGGTGACCACGCCATCGCCCGGCGTCCCGTGGCCGACGCGACGGTAGCGGCCCGTCTCCACGAAGCTCTCCGCGTCGAGCAGCGCTGCGACGCGCTCCCGGGCTGTTCCCCGGCCGAGGCGTCGCTGGCGGGCCTGCCGCGCCGCCCCGCCGCCAGCGTCGACGCGCGCCTCGTAGTCCGCCCATTCACTCATGGCTGGCGCGCCAGCACGAAGTCGACGAGCTGGCCGACGGTGTGCAGGTCGCGGTACTCCTTCAGCTCCGCCCGGTAGCCGAAGGCGCTGTGCAAGAAGAACACGAAGTCGACCACGTCCAGGGAGTCCAGCCCGAGCTCGCGCCGAAAGGTGGCGGACTCCGTCACGCGCGCTGCGGGGAGCCCAAAGTTGTCGCCCAGCAGGCCCTGGATGGTCTCGATGACCTCGTCTCGACGCATGGATGCCCTCGTGCGCCAGCTGGCGCCGGCAAGAATGGAGTAGAAAGAAACCAAAATAACGTTGAAACAACGGACCCTTCTAGCCCCTCGCCTCGCCCGCCCTCATGGGATGATCACCGCTGCGCCGGCGGTGTGACCCGCGCCCGCAGCGACCAGCAACACGGGCTCGCCAGCGAACCAGCCGGGGCCCGTCCTGGCGTGATGCAGCGCGACCGGCACGCTCGCGCTGGAGAGGTTGCCCGTGTGGGGCACGTCGAGCTGCACCCGGTCGAGCGGAACGCCCGCGAGCTTGGCCAGCCGCCGAACCAGCCGTGTGTTCGCCTGATGCGGCACGACCCGCCGGACCTCGGACCAGCGCACGCCCGCCGCGTCGAGCACGGCCTCGGCCATCGCGAGCATCGCCTCGAGCGCCTCGAAGTATACCTGGGGCCCGTCGTCCATTTGCAACCGATGGCGACCCGCCGCTACGGTCGCCTGGGACGCTGGCTCGCGGGAGCCGCCTGCTGGCACCCACACCGAGCGAGCGCCGATCCCGTCCGTCGCCGTCGCGAGCGCGACCAGCCCCCGCCCCGTCGGCCCGGTGCCCAAGAGCGCCGCTCCAGCGCCATCGCCGAAGAGCGCGCTGGTGGCGCGGTCGGTGGGATCGACGAAGCGGCTGCGGATCTCGGCCGCGATGACGAGCACGCGCTCCTCGCCAGTGAGCAGCGCGCGCGCGGCCGCGTCGAGTCCAAATAAGAAGCCGCTGCAGGTCGCCGCGAGGTCGTAGGCCGGGACGCGTCGGAGCCCCAGCGCGTGCTGGACGAGGCAGGCGGTCGCGGGGCTTGGGTGGTCGCCGCTCACGGTGGCGAGGACGAGCCGGTCGACGTCCGCAGGGTCCGCCCCCGCGTCCTGGAGGGCGGCGCGCCCCGCCGCGAGCGCGAGGTCGGAGGTCGCCTCATGGGGAGCTGCCCGACGGCGGGTGAGCACGCCGCACAGGGCCTCGATCTCAGCCTCCTCCAGCGGGCAGCCCTCGGCGCGCAGCTCAGCGTTGTTCACCACCCGCTCAGGCAGGTAGACACCGGTTCCTAGCAACGCGATGCCGCGCTCCGGCCGAAGCACCCTCATAGACGCCCCAGCAGCGCGGCGATGGTGCGGGCGGTGGCGAAGTGTTCGGCGGTGACGACGCGACCGGGGACGCGCACGCCGAGCTCATCCTCCAAGGCCTCGACCAGCTCGACGAGCGTGAGGCTGTCGAGCTCGAGCGGCGTGTCCTCGTCCGCGAGCGCCACATAGGTGCGCAGCACCGCGAGCACCTCAGCGGGTTCATGGGTCATGGCATCTCCTGAACGAGCGCGCGTAGCGCGCGGCTATCGAGCTTGCCAGAGGCGGTTCGCGGCAGCACCTCCGCCTGAACGACGCGCTTAGGCCGCTCTGCCGGTCGCAGGTGGGTGCGCGCCCACAGCCGCACGCCGTCGGCCCCCTCACCGACCACCACCGCCACCAGCGCGCGGCCTCGCACGGCGTCGGGCACGTCCACCACCGCCGCGTCACGCACGCCGGGCGCCGCGGCGATCCGCCGCCCGACCGCGCCCACGTCGACGCGCTCGCCTGCGACCTTCACGACGTTGTCCTCGCGGCCAGCCACGCAAAAGCGGCCATCGTCCTCGATCCAACCGAGATCTCCGGTTCGCAACCCGCTCGGACCGAGCACCCGCGCTTGGGCGACGGGCTCGTCGAGGTAGCCGAGCATCACCGAGGGCCCCTGCACGACGAGCGGCGCGGGCGCATCGGGGCTGCCCGCGCGGCCATCGACGTGCACCGCGCTCACCCGAAGCCCCGCAAGCGGGCGCATCCGGCCGCTGCCGAAGTCGGGTTCGGCGTCCGAGGCCCAGCCGACACGAGGGGAGGCCTCGGTCAGCCCGTATTGATCGAAGCGACGCGCGCCGGGGAAGGCCGCGACGAGCGCGTCGGCCCGCTCCATGGGCGCGCCAGCGGAGGCCACCCACCGCAGCCCCTCAATCGGGCCCTCCGCCGCATCAGCCAGACGCCGCAGGCCCGCAGGCACCGACGCGAGCGCGGTGGCCTGCGCGGAGCGCATGAGCGCGACCTGATCTCCCACATGGGGAAGCTCGCCGAGCAGCACGAGCCCGGCGCCAGCGCGCAGCGCCGTGAGCACGCAGCCCACCCAGCCGTAGCCGTGGGTCAGCGGCAAGGGCAGCGCGAGCCGGTCCTCTGGACCGAGCGGGAGGTAGTCGAGGATCGCCGAGACGTTCGCCTCGATGCCCTGGCGACCGAGGAGGACGACGCGCTCCTGCGCGGTCGAGCCCGAGGTGCACAGCCCAAGCGCTGCGTTGTCTGGGAGGTCCGCCGAGCGCAGCCGCGCGCGGATCTCGTCGCGGCGCGCCTTGGGGAGGGTCGGATCGAGCGGAACAAACAGGCGCCCCGCCTCCCAAGCCGCGAGGCCGTGCGCGATCAGCGTCGCCGCGTCGCTGGTGCAGACGACTACGGGGCCGCGCTCCGGCAGCGTCACCTCCGCCACCGCCTGCCGCAGCCGGCCGAGCGTCCAGCGCTCGCCGTCCCCACGAACCAAAGCGAGGGCCTCATCCGGCCCGGTGAGCCACGCGCTCATAAGCGAACCACCACCGCGCCCCATGAGAGCCCGCCGCCCGCCGCCGCCAGCGCCACCGTGTCGCCCGCTCCCACGAAGCCCTCGGAACGAGCCTCGAGCAGGGCGACCAGCCACCCCGCCGATCCGACGTTCGCGTGCCGCCCAACCGCCTGCCAGGTGCGCTGGAAGCCGAGCCGCTGCGCGACCGCCTCGATCAGCCCCCGGCTGGTTTGATGAGGGATGTACGCGCTGATCGCACTCGCGTCCAAGCCCGCAACGGCGAGCGCCCCGCGCAACGCCTCCTCGTACAGCGCCGGGAGCGCGTCGTTGAGGGAGTCGGGCTGGCCAGCGAGCGCGAAGAGCCCGGCTTCGACGTCCTCGACCGTAGGGGGCAGTCGGCCCGGGGTGGTGACGAAGTCGCGACGCCGGCCGTCGGAGCGAAAGTGGCCACCGCAGAGCAGGCCGGTCCCCTCGCCGAGGAGCACGGCAGCGGCCCCGTCTCCGAGCCCCAGCGCCATGAGCGTCGCGTCGCCAGGCACCACCTTCGAGAAGGTGTCAGCGCACACGAGCAGCACGCGCCGCGCCCCTCCCCGCAGCTGTAGCGCCGCCGTTGTCAGCGCGGGCAGCCCCGCCGAACAGCCGGCGCGAAGGTCGAAAGCAGCCGCTTCGAGCCCCAGGATTCCGCCGATCTCGGCGGATAGAGCGGTTGTCATATGGGTCGGGGTGCTGGTCACGCAGATGAGCACGTCCACGTCAGCGGGGTCTGCCCCAGCCTCAGCGAGGGCCCCGCGCGCGGCCTCCGCACCGAGACCGGCGCTGCTCTCCTCGACGTCGTGGAGGAACGGCCGCCCCGGAAGGTGCGACCACGCGCGACGGTCGAGCCCCGTCTCTTCTCGCAGGCCGTCTGCTAAAAAGTGCCTCCGCTCCGCCGACAACGTGGGACGGAGATGAGCCAACGCCTCATCATTTTGTAGCACTCGCGCTGGAAAGGCTGTTGCCCCACCGAGAAGCTCAAAGCGCGGCACCGGTTGGCAACTCCATCCACGCATCGAGACCAATGTTCACTCTCCGCCGCGACGGCACGAGCTGACGCAGTCGTCGCGCCGTAACCAACAACAGCCGCCCGCGGCGAACGAATTGGTGCTCGCTCACCACGGCGAACACCTCTTGTTAAACACACGCCCGAGCGCGTCGCGTAATCGTCGCGTTAGCACCCACCGGGGAGAGAGCATGGGGAAGACGCTCGGAGAGCCACGCGTGGTCCTTGTCGCTGGAGCATCCAGGGGCATTGGCGCCACCACAGCGCGCGCGCTGGCCGCAGCGGGTCATCCCGTCGGCCTGCTCGCCCGCGACGCAGACGCCCTCGACGCCCAGGTCGCCGCCATCACCGCCGCAGGCGGTCGCGCCCTCGCGCTCCCCGCGGACGTCGGTGATCCCGAGCAAGTGGACGCAGCGCTCCACCGAATGCGGGCCGAGCTCGGCGCCCCCGCCGCCCTGATCTGGTCCGTCGCCCCGCGCTTCGTCCACCAAAAGCTCCATGAGCTGGACGACGCCGAGATTGGCCAAGGCGTGGACATCGATCTCGTGGCGGCGCTGCGTCTGCTCCGACGCGTGCTCCCCGACATGATGCGCGCCCACGACGGCCGCATCGTGCTCCTCTCCAGTCGCGCGGCCTCGCACGGCCTGCGCGGCGCGCCGCTTTATGTTGTCTCAAAGGCAGGTTTGGAGGGCCTCGTACGCAGCCTCACCGTCGACTACGCCGCCTATGGCATCACCGCCAACGCGCTGCGCCTCGGCTTCGTGGACGGCGAACGCGTGCAGTATCGCGCCGCAGGCGACGTCTCGGACCTCAAGACGCGCGCCGCTACGCGCTCGCTCGTCCAGCCGGACGAGGTCGCCGACGCCATCCGCTGGCTCCTGACCGCCCCGTCGACCACCGGCGCGGTCATCGACGTCGACGGCGGCATCGGGCTGGCGGTCCGATGATCCCACCTCGCCTCCTCCAGCCGCTGGGGCAGCTGTCGCGGCGTGGCCCCGCCCGTGCGCTCGAGGCCGCTGGACGCGACCTCCGCGGCGTGCAGAGCGCTCGCCTCATGGACATCCTGGGTCGCAACGCCGATACCGCGTGGGGCCGCGAGCACGGCTTCGCCGCCATCCGCGGCCCCGAGGACTTCCGCCGGCAGCCCCTGGTGAGCGCCGACGCGCTCGCGCCCTGGGTCGACCGCATCTTGGCCGGCGAGGACGGCGTGCTGACCGCTGAGCGCCCCATCGCCTTCACGACCACGTCGGGCAGCACCGGCGGCAGCAAGACCGTGCCGATCACGCCGCGCTATTGCCGCGAGTTTCAGGCCTCGATGATGGCGTCGCTCTGGCACGTCTACCGCGCCTTCCCGCGCGCCTTTCGCGGTCGCGGCCTCTACTTCGTCGGGCGCGCCCGCGCGAGCGAGTCCCAGGGCCGGCCGATAGGCTCCATGAGCGGCTTCAACTACAGCGCGCTGCCTCGGGTGATTCGCAGCCTCTACGCCTTCCCCGAGCCGCTCCTCCACGTCATCGACGCGGAGACGCGCCTCTACCTGGGCCTGCACTTCGCCGCTTGCGACCATGTGACGCTCGCGGGCGCGATCTTCCCGGTGACGGTGGTGCTCTTCCTGCGCGGCCTCCCACGGCACCGCGACGCCCTCATCCACCACATCGCGCGCGGCACCCTCCCCGACTGGCTCGTGCTCGATCCTACCCTCCGAAAGGCGCTCACCAGCGCCGTCCGCCCCCGCCCCGACGTCGCGGCCCGTCTCGCGGCGGCCCCTCACGAAGGGCCGGGCCTCACCGCCGCCGCCTTACCCCACCTGCACCTCCTGCTGTGCTGGACGAGCGCGACCGCGGCCCTGTACCTGCCCGAGCTCCAGGCGCAGCTGCCCGAGGGGGTCCACATCCGCGACGCCGTGTACGCCGCCGCCGAGGGTTGGTGCAATGTGCCCCTCGGCGAGCCCACGCCCGGCGGACCGCTCGCCGCGCACGGCCACTACTTCGAGTTCGTCCCAGAGGCGGACTACACCGCCGGTAGCACCGACGCGATCGGCGCTGAGTCGCTGCGCGAAGGCGAGCGCTACGCCATCTTGATCACCAACTCCTCGGGGCTGTACCGATACCGCCTCGACGACGTCATCGCCGTCGATGGCTTCTGGAAGGGGCTCCCCCGGATTCGCTTCGTGCGAAAGCTCGGCGCGCACTGCTCGCTGGTGGGGGAGAAGCTCGACGAATCGCACGTCAACGACGCGATGACCGAGCTGCTGACGGACGGTCCGCGCCTCACCTGGTTCTGCCTCGCCCCCGCTACCGACCGCCCCACCGCCTACGATCTCTGGGTGGAAGGCGATGCCTCCCTCGACGCCGACGCCCTCGCCGCGCGGCTGGACGCGCGCTTGCACGCGCGCCTCTTCGACTGGGCGGGGCACCGGGACGAGGGCGCGCTCGGCCCGATTCGCGCGCACGCGCTGCCCGTCGGCACCTACGAGGCCTGGCGTGACAGCGTCGCCGCCGCTGGAGGCGAGGTCGCGCAGATGAAGACGGCCCACCTCGTCGAGGACGCCAGCCGCATCCCCGCCGCCCTGCGCGCAGCGCAAGCGTGAACGCGTGAAAGCACCCGTTCTCCGCGAGATGGTCCTCGTCGACCTGCTCTTTGCCGCGCTGCTCAGCCTCGTGACAGCGCCACCGCTGCTCGGCGCCGTCGCGCTGTGGAGCCGCCTCGCCCCCGCTCACGCCCCCGTGCAGGCCGCCGCCATCGCCCTCGCCCTCGTGCCGCTCGCGGCGGTCGGCATGGTCGCCATCGTCGCGCTGCTCGCCCGGCTCGTGCCACCGCCCCCCCCAGGACGCCACCGACTTCGCCCCTCAGGACCTGCCTTTGGCTGGATGTGGGCCTTTCAGCTCCAGCGCATCGCCTTCCTCCCGCTCTGGCGTCCGCTCTGGCTCGGACCGACCCTCACCCGCTTTGTCGTCCTCCGCGCGCTGCGCGCTCAGGTCGCGCCGACCGCGATGGTGTCCTCGGACGTGACGCTCACCGACCCGAGCCTGCTCATCCTCGGCCCGGGCTCCCTCCTGGGCTCGGGCGCGCTCGTCGGCGGCCACCTCGTCGCCGGAGACCGGCTGCTGCTCGCCCCGGTCGAGCTCGGCGCCGGCGCGATGGTGTTCATCCGCGTCAGCCTCGCGCCCGGCTGCCGCCTCGGCCCCGGCGCGGTCGTCGGTCCCCTCTCCGCGCTTGGCCCCAGCGTGATCGTCGGCGCGGGCGCGCACCTCGGCGCGCAGGTCTCGGTCGAGGGGCCCGCCGAGATCGGCGCGGGAGCGCGCATCGGCACCCGCGCGCTCATCGGCCGCGACGTCATCATTGGCGAGCGGGCGCGCATTGACGCGGGGAGCCACATCCCCGCCGGCACCGTCGTCCCAGCTGGCTCCCGCTGGCCGTGCTGAGCGGGCGCCCGACCGCGATCGCTTCGGGCCGCCTGGGCAGGCTCGCGCGATGGCTCGCCGTCCGCCCCCGCTCCCTCGCGCTCGCCGCCGCGTTCCTCGCCGTTCTCGCTGCAGCGATCGGGCTGCCCCCGAACCTGAGCACGAGCCCCGAGGACATGCTCCCGGAAGCGAACGCCCAGGTTCAGGCGATGCGGGAGCTGCGGCGCATCCCCGGCGGGAGCGGCGCCCTCGTCCTCGAGTTCTCGGGGCTGCCCGAGGCCCTCGCGGCCGCGCTACCACCGTTCATCGCCGATCTTCAGGGCCTCCCGCTCGTGCGCAGCGCTCGCGGACGCCTGCCTGCAGACCGCGCGCGCCTCGGCGCCCTCCTCCAGCTCCCGCCCGAAGAGGTCGACGCGCTCCGGGTCGAGACCCACGCCGCGCTGCTCCTCGGCCGCGCCCTCAACCCCATGCTCGCCCAGCGGCTCCTCGGTGGGTGGGGCGGACTCGCTGACCTTCAGCGTCAAGCCGCCCTCCTCGACACCGCCCCTCCCGGACGCGAGCGGGTCGTCGTGCTCCCGTCCGTGTCGAGCCAGCAGGTCCGCGACTGCGTCGCCGTCGTCGACGCCGTCGAGCGCGCTTGGTCCGAGCGACCGCATCCCGGCGTGGCGATGGTTCACGTCGGCGGAACCTACGGCCTCATGGCGCGCTCTGCCGACAGCCTTCGGCGCGATCTTCGCGTCACGAGCGGCCTCTCAGGGGCGCTCGTGCTCTTGGTGCTCATCCTCGGCCTTCGCAGCCTGCGCGCCCCGCTGGTGATCGCGCCACCGCTGCTCCTCTCAGCGCTGCTCCACCTCGCCGCGATGGACCTGCTCTTTCACACGCTCAACACCTACACGCTGCTCGGCACGGCGGTGCTGCAGGGGCTGGGCGTCGACTTCGGCGTTCACCTCGTCGAGCGCTATCGCGAGGCCCGCGGCGAGGGCGCAGATCCCGACGAGGCCCTCGCTCAGAGCTGGGATCGCACGGCTCCCGCCTGCATCGGCGGCGCAGCGACCTCGGCCGTGGCCTTCCTCGCCCTCGCCCTCGGCGACTTCCGCGGCCTGTCCCAGCTCGGCGTCGGCCTCGCGCTTGGCCTCGGCTTCAGCCTCGCCAGCACGCTGCTGCTCCTTCCGCCGCTCATACGCTGGCTCGACCCGCGGGGGACCGCGCCACCACCGGTCGCCCGTGCCATGCGCCCAAGCACGCTGCTTCGCGCGACCGCCGTCGTCCTCACCGTCGTCGTCGGCGTCTGGGGCGCCCGCAACCTGCGCTTTGAGTACGACATCACCGCCCTCGGCCCCGATGAGCTGCGCGATGAGCTGCGCGACCCCTCCACGCGCCACGCCGCCGCCGAGACCCCCATCGTCGCTCCCCTCGCCGCCGACGATGCGCTGCGAAGGGCCCTCGCCGCGGGCGACCTCGAGGGCATCGGCGCGGTGGTGTCCCTCGACAGGCTGCTCCCCGCCGACCAGCGCGCGCGCCTCGCCGCCCTCGACCGCCTCGCCGCCCTCGCCGCCCACCGCGAGCTGCGCTCCTGCCCGACCGCCCGCTCAACGACCTGCGCGACTCGGCCGCGCTCCTCGACCGCCTTCGCCCCGTCGCGCCCGACGTGACGGGGATTCGCCTCCTCCAAGGCACCACCTTGCGCGTGCTCCTCGCCGACGCTCCCCGCGTGAGCGCAGGCGCCGCCCTCCTCGTCGCCCTCATCGTCACCGTCGGACTCCGTCGCCGCCGCGACGTGCTGCTCACGCTGGTCTCCCTCGCGGGCGGCCTCGCGTGGGCCGTCGGCGTCCTCGCCGTCACCGGCGTGCGCCTGTCCATCGCCAACCTCGTCGGGCTGCCGATCCTGGTCGGGCTCGGCGTCGACGTCGTGCTCCACCTCGCGCTCCGACTTCGGGAGGGTCTCTCGCCGGCGCGGGCCCTCCTCACCGTCGGCCGCGCCGCCACTGTGTCGACGCTCACCACCGCCGTCTCCTTCGCCGCGCTGATCGCCGCGTCCACCGGCAGCATCCGCGCCCTCGGCGAGCTCGTCGCCGTCGGCCTCCCGGTGGTGACCGCCGCCTCGGCGGTGCTGTTGGTCATCCTGGCGCCGTCGAGCGACTGAACGTCACGCCACCGCCCCGCTCACGGTCACCCTCAGCCCCGGCTCCGCGTCCTCGTAGCGAAGCTCCCAGCCTGCGCGGCGGGCGACCTCGGCGGTGATGGCGCTACCCAAACCGCCGTCGCGCGGCCTAGCGGGGTCGTGGTGGAAGGTGGCGGCGTGCAGCGAGGCGCGCACCGCGGGCGAGAGCCCAGGACCGTCATCGACAATCGTCAGGCTAAAGCGCTCTTTATTCGCGTCGAGGAGGATGGCGACGTGTCCGCCCGAGTGGCCGTGGTTGACCGCGTTGTGGATGAGGTTGGCGATGGCGCGCTCGGCGAGGGGCGGGCTGCAGGCGATCCAGACGGGCTCATCCGGGCAGGCGGTGCCTACTGAGATGCTGCGCAGGCGCCCGAGGGCCGCGAAGCGCACCTGAAGGCGGCTGACGACCTCGGTGAGGTCCGCTTGCTCCACGCCGACGTCGATGTTCTGGCGCAGCCGAGTCCCTTGGTGGAGGTTGTCGACGAGCCCCGCCACGCTCTCGGCGTCGCCCAGGGCGCGCGCCATCGGGTCGCGCGGCACAGCGGGGTCGAGGGCGGACTCGACCTCTTGCAGGGCGAGGAGCAGGGAGGCCAGCGGGGTGCGCAGGTCGTGGGCCACGTCCGCGAGGTGCCGCTCAAGCGCCTCGGAGCGCTCTCTCAGCGCCGCAGCGTCGGTCAGAATGCGCGCGTGCGTGTGGTTGAGCACGGTGCGGATCTCGCCCAGCTCGTCCTGCTCGCTGTCCTCCTCGACCGCGAAGCTGTGGGCGCCCACGTGGCGGGCGGCCTCGCGCAGCCGGGCGATGCGGCGCTGCAGCGGGCGGGTGACGAAGGCCAGCACGAGCGTCGCGACCGCGAGCAGCCCCGCCGTGACACCGAGCAGCAGGCCGATCGAGAGCGCCGTCGCCAGGGTGCCGGGAGGCCTCATCCGCAGGGTGACGAGCGCACAGTCGCCGCCGTCCGCCACCCTCCGCCCGACGGCGCGCGTCCGCGTCTCATCCGTCCACGAGGTGACGCTATCCCGCATCTCCGCCGCAAACGCCGGCTCTAGAAGCGGCGCATCGGGGTTGCGGGAGCGTCCCTCCAGGTCGTAGGCCCAGACGACGCCTACGTCGAGGAGCGCCTGAGACCAGTGCTCGGGATCGGCCTCGCAGGCTGCCCTATCGGCCGGAGGTAAGGACCAGTCGTCCAGTGGGCGCCCGAACATCTCCAGCGAGAGCCGGGCCGTGCCCATCATCACGAGCATGCCCACGAGGGCGAGCGCGGACGCGCCGATGGCTGTGCGGGTAGCGAGTGAGCGGCTCATGGCGTGCTCTCCGGATCGAGGCGATAGCCGATGCCCCAGACGGTGCCGAGCCAGCCGCCCTCCACCCCGAGCTTGCGGCGCAAGCGGCTGACGTGGCTGTCGACGGTGCGCTCGGTGGCGTTGCCGTCCTCGGGGAGGGCGCGCTCGATCAGCGTGGCCCGGCTGACGGCCCGTCCCGGACGCTCGACGAGGAAGATGAACACGTTCATCTCTGCGGGGGTTAGCCCGAGGTCCTCGCCGTCGCGGCTGGCGCGCCTGGCGTCGAGGTCCACCTCGACGGTGCCCACGCGCAAGACGCGGCGGGACTCGGGAGCGCGAAGCGCGAGCCTGGAGCGCAAGCGAGCGACCAGCTCCTCCATCCAGAAGGGCTTGGGCACGAAGTCCACCGCCCCGAGCTGGAAGGTGCGCAGCCGCGAGCTCAGCTCTGAGCGAGCCGACAGCACCACCACCGGCACCGAGACGCGCCCGCTCATGGCCTCCAGCACAGCGAATCCGTCGCGCCCTGGCAGCATGAGGTCCAGCACCACTGCGTCGAACGGCTCGCTGAGGGCCCGCTGCGCGGCGGCGTCGCCGTCCATCGCGATGGTCACGTCGAAGCCCGCCCGTCGCAAGCCCGCCGCGAGCCCCTGCATCACCTGGAGGTCGTCCTCGACGATGAGGACGCGCGGTCTGTCGTTCTCAGGCTCGGTGGTCATCGGGGTCTCCTCACGGGGTCCGGGCGAGCAGGACCTGCTCCACACCGCCCTCTAGCCGGGCGAGCTCGATGGCAGCCTGGCGCTGGGCCAGCTCAGCGAGGAGCACGTCGCTCTCCGCATCTTGCCGCGCCGTACGCGCCGTCAGGAGCTGATCGGTCCGACGGAGCCCCGCGCTAAGCCGCGCCGCCTCACCAGCCTCGGTCTCTTCCGCGACCTTGAGGCGCGCTCGCGCCAGCTCGAGCTGCTCGCTCGCGGTCTCCGTCTGGCGCGCCGCGTCGCGCACATCGGCGTCCAAGCGGCGCTCCAGCGTGTCGAGGGCCAGCGCCTCGCGCTCCACCGTCAGGTTGGCCGAGCTCCGCGACGCAGCGGCGGCGCGCCCGCCGAGCGGCGTGCTGAGCGAGACCCCCACCGCCCACGACGGGAAGCCGCTCTGACCGCCGAGGCTCTGCAGCGCTGTGGGGGCGTCAGCCTCGAGGGAGGACATGCCCACTTGGCCGCTGACGCCGAGGCTCGGCAAGGCGCTCAAGCGCTGGTCGTGCACCGAGCGGTCGGCGTTCTCCACGGCGAGGCGCTGCCGAGCTAGCGTGGGGCTGCCCTCCCGGGCTCGCGCCAGGTGCGCGTCGAGGTCTCCCAGCGCCGGGAGGTTGAGGTCACTGCCACCGCCTGGGGTCAGCTCGGCGGCGTCGGAGGTGGTCGGCGCGCCCACGAGGACCAGCAGCGCGTCGCCGGTGCGCGCGGCCTCAGCTCGGGACCGCGAGAGCGCCTGCCGGACGGCTAAGAGCTCGGTTTGCACGCGGGAGAGCTCGACCCGCTCGCTCTCGCCAGCCTCGACCCAGAGCGCCGTGACGCGCACGGTCTCCTCGGCCTCGGCGACGGCGCGCTCAGCGACGCTGAGCTGGGCCCAGGCCGACTCCCAGGACCACCAAGACACAGCCACCTGGGCGAGGACCGTCTGGCGGGTCTCCAACGCGGCCAGGGTCGCCACGTCGGACTGCTCGCGGGCCTGTCGCACCGCGATGGCCGCCGCGCTCGGGCGAAGCAGGGCCAGCAGATCCTGCTGAACGCCGAAGATGACGCTCGCTTGCCAGTTGTCGATGGTGGACTCTTGGCTGGTTCCGCTCAGGTCGGTGACCACGACGCTGGATTGGCTGGCCAGCCGCGAGGTCAGGCTCCAGCTCGTGCCCGAGGCCAGCGCGCCGGTCAGCCCCACGCTCGAGGTCCCGCTGAAGGTCGTGGACGACAGCGGAGAGCCCCCGAGGAAGCTCTCGCTCTCCTGATGCGACTGGTCATGCGCGGCGGACAGCAGCGGGTCGTAGCTCCCCTGCGCCCCCCCCACGCGCTGCAGGCTCTGCTCCAGCGCGAGCTCGGCGTCGCGCAGGTCGGCGTTGCCGTCGACCGCAGCGACGAGGGCCTCGTCCAGCGTGAGCGGGTGCGCCAGCGCGGGCACGGACCACCCGAGCAGGACCAGCGACAAGAAGATCGGTCTCGTGAGCATAAGCCTCTCCCTGGACTGGATTCAGGGTATGGCCCGCCTTTGGAGGAAGTGTGGAGGAGACGATCTTGGCCGCCTCCATACTTTCTCCAAGGGTCGCGCATAAATCCAAAGCATCAGACCGACGCTCACTCATCGCGAGGGAGGTGCCTCATGCAGCCCAAGTCCACGCCCCGTTCCCCAGCCCCCGCCCTGGCGGAAGATCCCGAGGTGCTGGCGGCCATCCGCCCCAAGCGACGCTTCCGTGTCGTCGGGTGGCTCGTCGGCCTTGGCGGGCTGGGCGCGCTCGCGCTGTGCGGCGGGCTTTGGGCGGGCTTTGGCGGCCGAGAGCAGGTGTACCAAGCGGAGATGACGCGGCAGGGCGATCTTGTGACCACGGTCACCGCTGTAGGCGCCCTGGAGCCGCTGGACTCGGTGGAGATCGGCTCGGACCTCAGCGGACGGGTGACCGCGGTCCTGGTGCGGGTCAACGACCACGTCCACGCTGGCGACGTGCTCGTGCGCCTCGACCCGAGCGCGTATGAGAGCACGGTGGCTCAGAGCCGCGCCCAGGTGCGGTCCGCCGAGGCCTCGGTGCAGCAGGCCTGGGTCACGCTTCGCCAGCGTGAGCTCGAGCGGGATCGGTCCAGCAAGCTCTTGGCGCTCGGCGCCAGCACCGCCGTGGAGGTCGAGGGCGCGCAGCTCGCTTGGGAGGCCGCCGAGGCAGCGCTCGCCTCGACTCAGGCCCAGCTCTCCTTGCAGCGGGCCACGCTGGATAGAGCCGAGGATCAGCTCGAACACACCGTGATCACCTCGCCGATCGACGGCGTGGTCACCCAGCGGCTCGTCGACCCCGGACAGACGGTGGTCTCCTCCATGGCCGCCACGGCCCTGCTCCAGATCGCCTCCGACCTGGCCGCCCTCAAGGCGGTGGTGGACGTGGACGAGGCCGATGTGGGGCGCGTCGCCATCGGCCAGCCCGCCGCGTTCACCGTCTCGGCCTGGCCAAATCGTGGCTTCACCGCCGAGGTGTCCACCCTCGACCTCGCCCCCGACGCGTCACAATCGGTCGTCGTCTACCCCGCCGAGCTCAACGTGCGAAACGACGACCTCAGCCTGCGGCCCGGCATGACCGCCACCGCCGAGATCGAGATCGATCGGCTGGTCGATCAGCTCCTCGTGCCCGCCGCTGCGCTGCGCTTCTCGCCCAAGAACGCCGACGAGGCCGAGGCGACGCGCGTGTGGGTGCTGCCCGCCGCGGGCAAGGCGCCGACGGCCGTCCCCGTCGAGGTCATCGCGTCGGAGGGCGCTTGGACCGCCATCACCGCGAGCCCCGCGCTCGCCGCTGGCACCTCGGTGCTCGTGGGGGCGAAGTGAGCCCCACGCCGCTCATCCAGGTCCGCGGCCTGGAGCGCGTGTACGGCGAGGGCGACGCCTTGGTCCACGCGTTGGCCGGCGTGGACCTCGACATCTACCGCGGCGAGTTCGTAGCGCTGATGGGGCCCTCGGGCTCGGGCAAGTCGACGCTGCTCAACACGCTCGGCTGCCTCGACATGCCCACGGCGGGCACCTTTCACTTTCGGGGCGTGGAGGTGACCGGGCTGGCCCGCGGAGAGCGCGCGCGCCTGCGACGGGCGTTCTTGGGCTTCGTCTTCCAGGGCTTCCACCTGCTCAGTCGCAGCACGGCGCTCGAGAACGTAGCGCTGCCGCTGCTGTACCGGGGCATCGGAAAGACCGAGCGCGAGCGGCGGGCGGCCGAGACGCTGCGCGAGGTGGGGATGCTGGACCGCGCCCACCACCTGCCGAGCCAGCTCTCCGGCGGGCAGCAGCAGCGCGTGGCCATCGCCCGCGCCCTGGTCATCGAGCCCGAGCTGATGCTCGCCGACGAGCCCACCGGAAACCTGGACACGACCATGAGCCACGAGATCATGCAGCTCCTCGGGCGCCTCAACAAGGAGCGGGGAATCACCATCGTCATGGTGACCCACGAGCCCGAGATGACCGAGTACACCAGCCGGGTCGTCCACTTCAAGGACGGCCTCGTCGAGCGGCAGGGACCGCAGGAGAACTCATGAGCGCCGTATGGAACGCCTTCGAGATGGCGGTCGCCGAGCTGTGGCGAAACCGCACCCGCACCGCCCTCACCTCGCTCGGCATCCTCATCGGCGTGGCCTCGGTCATCGCGATGGTGGGCATCGGCCAGGGAGCCACGGCCGCCATTGAGGCCGATCTCCAGAGCATCGGCGTGAACATGCTCATGATCGAAGCGGGCGCTGGCCGAGGTCCCCAAGCGCGCTCCTCCGCCCCACCGCTGGATCTGGCGGACATCGACGCCGTCGCAGCCCTGCCCTCGGTCGCGGGGGCCACCGGCTCGGCCGACACCCCCGTCTGTGCGGAGGCCGGCGGCGTCACCTACGACACCACAGTGCGCGGCGTCAGCAGTACCTGGCTCCACGTAGTAGGGCGAAACTACGAAAGCGGCCGCATGTTCTCCGCCAGCGAGGATCGCGCCGGCGCCGCCGTCTGCCTGCTCGGCGAGACGGTGAGCGTCGAGCTGTTCGGCACCGCGTCGCCCATCGGCGAGCGCGTTCGCCTCGGGAAGGCCACCTGCACCGTCATCGGCACGCTCGCCCCCCTCGGCGAGAATATGATGGGCATGGACCAGGACGACCTCGTCGTGATGCCCCTGCGCGTCGTTCAGCGCCGCCTGCTCGGTAACAGCGCCGTGGGCATGATCTCCGTCTCCGCGAGAGACAGCGACGGCATGGACAGCACCCTCGCCGAGGTCGACGCCCTCATGCGCCAGCGCCGGCACGTGACGGGCAACACGACCGTCGACTTCCAGATTCACGACACGCGCGAGATAGCCAGCACACTCGGCGGGATCACATCGGTTCTGACAGCCTTCTTGGCGGCCGTCGCGAGCGTGAGCCTGGTCGTCGGCGGCATCGGCATCATGAACATCATGCTCGTCAGCGTGACCGAGCGAACCCGCGAGATCGGCATCCGCATGGCCATCGGCGCCCTGGAGTCCGACATCCGCACCCAGTTCCTGGTCGAGGCCGGCGTCCTCGCCTCCTTCGGCGGCCTGCTCGGGGTCCTCATCGGCGCGGGCGCCACCGCCATCGGCGCCTACGCCATCGGCGTGCCCGTCGTCCTCAACCCCACCGTCATCCTCGGCGCCCTCGCCTTCTCGGCCCTCATGGGCGTCGGCTTCGGCTGGATCCCCGCGCGGCGCGCCGCCCAGCTGGAGCCCATCGACGCCCTCAGGCACGGCTGAGGTCGGCGAAGCGGCATCGCGCTAATATGCCGTTACAATCGGCACGACACCGTTCACGGACCCCGCCATTCCAAAGTCAGCGCTCACCTCCAAGTAGCGCTGGCCGGTGTCGCCATGCTCGCACACGGTGACCTCGAAGTCGCTGGGGGCCTCGTCGTGCGAGGTCGTCGGGGTTGGCCTCGCTGCTGTTGCCCCAGTCGCTCCCCTCCGCGCCGGGGGCGGCGCCGACGTGGAGGCAGTGGGCGCGTGCGCCGTCATCCATGGTCAAGGACGTGTCAAGTGCAGCGGAGGAGGCGCAGACCGTGACTACAGCGCCGGCGTGTACCAAGGCGCGCCCACGGCGAGGTCAGCCCAGTACTCGGACTCGGATTGCCTCATATGAATGGGCCATATCTGCCCATAGGTGCCGAAGTAGCTCTCTTGGTCATCGTCCGTAAACTGCCACCCGAAGCCGTCCCGGGCCGGCCCCGGCACGTACCACGGCACCGCAGCGGCGTGGCGCGACACCGTCTCCCAGCGGTAGAAGATTGGCCCCGGGTTCACGCGGACGACCGTTTCGTCGACGAAGCCACACACGCCCCGTCGCCTCACGACGGGCTCCGGAAGAAAGCTCGCCGGCTGCACCGGGCACCCGGGCTCGGTCCAGGTGCCAGAGCGCGTCAGCGGCGCCACCACGGAGTTGTTGAAGTAGAGGGGGCTCAAGCCGAAGTAGGTCACCCCGTAGTCGACACGTCGACCTCCGCCAGCGGCTACGATGCCCCAAGCGCACGTGCGGGCGACGTGGCCGTTCGCGCCTTGTACTTCCACGACGCCGGTCACGGCCTCGGCGCGCCAGGTGGAGGCGGAGTCCCAAGGCGATGCGTACTTGAGGATGTAGAAGGCGGACTGTGGGGAGCGCTGCCGCTCTCGGTGGTGTCGCGTGAAGCGTCCCCCCGTCACATAGGCGCGCAGGGCGCCGCTACATGCGGGCCCAAAGCAGTCATCGTCCCAGCAGTCGATCAGCCCATCCCCATCGTTGTCGAGCTGGTCATCGCACTGCTCGCTGCACGACGGATCGCCGAGACAGTCCGCGTCCTCACAGTCGACGAGGCTGTCGCCGTCGTTGTCGCGACCGTCGTCGCAGACCTCTGTGCACTGCCCATCGCAGTCGTCGTCTGCACAATCAACCAGGCCGTCGCCGTCGCGGTCGAGGCCATCTGCACAATCGCCCTCATAATTAAGATCGGCGTAAACCCCACAACCGAGCAAGCCAGTGCACGCGGTGTCGTTGCAGTCGACGGCGCCGTCGTTGTCGTTGTCGATCCCGTCGTAACAGCGCTCGATGCAGACGACGCCGCAGACCGGAGCCGAGCAATCCAGCAGCGCCGCCGCGGTGCACAGGACCGGCGGGACCCACACCTCCTCGAAGTCGACCTGTCGGCACTGGGGGTCGGCCTCATCGACGCCGTCCACGCCGTTGTCATCCACCCCGTTCGTGCAGGTGTTCCGTCCGACTCCCGTGCACCACACATGCTCGTCGCAGTCGGGGTCCTCGCAGTCGACGAGACCGTCCCCGTCGTCGTCCGCGTAGTTCCAGCAGCGCTCGACGTCGACGGCGTTGACGCACTCCGGGTCGGTGCAGGTGGGATCGACGCAGTCGAACAGCCCGTCGCAGTTGTCGTCCACGGCGTTGAAGCGCTCGGTGCCCAATGGGTTGACGGCGGCGTTCGTGTCATCGCAGTCGGAGGCGTCGGCCACGTAGCCAGCTGGCTGCGCGCAGGCGTCCTGGGGGCGAGCGGGGTCGCCGAAGCCGTCGTTGTCGGCGTCCGGATACCAGGTCTCGTAGTCGCCGCTGTAGGGCGGGTCGTCAACGACGCCGTCACAGTCGTCGTCCACACCGTTGCACGTCTCCGAGGCGTTCGGGTGGACCGCTGGGTCCGCGTCGTCACAGTCGCCTTCACTCGGGAGAAAGCCGTCGCCGTCCTGATCCATCTCCAAGTCTGGGTCGGCGCACTTGCCGTCCTCATCCCGAGCCACACCGTCCGGGCAATCGGCTGAGGTGCAGGAGGGCGAGAGGACAACGGCGGTGAGCACCGAGACCACAGCGAAGCGCATGGCATCCTCCAAGCTTGTTAGGACCCTTTCAGCATAACATAAGTCCTCGATGGACCGGTTCCTTCGGTCAGCTACCAGCTCACGCCGCCCGTCTGCCCCGAGCTGCCGACCGTGCCAGCCAAGCCGCTCGCTCCACCGCGGCCGCCAGCGCCCCCCGCCCCGCTGAGGCCGTAGCTGAGCGCATTTGTGCCGCTGACGTAGCCTACCGGAGGTGTGGAGCCGACCGCGATGACGGCGTAGGAGGAGCCTCCGCCGCCTCCACCACCGCCGCCGCTGGCGCCACCGGGACCACCCACCCCGCCGTCGCCTCCGGCGTAGACGCACCATGGCGCGTCGAGGCTGCCGTCCCCGCCAGGGCCGCCGTGGCCCCCGACCCCTGCGCCGCCACCCTGAGCACCGTCGCCACCGACGCCGCCGTCTCCGCCGTCGCCCGCTTGGATGATATTGTCGACGATGACGGGCCAGGATCCGGCTGGAATGCCGAAGAGCACGAGGCCATAGGACGCGCCGCCGCCACCGCCGCCGACGCCCGCGCCGCCGTTGCAGCCGCCAGCGCCGCCGCCGCCGCCGGTGCCCCCGAGCTGGTGCTCGGTGTAGGCCGAACAAAAGTTCTGCGAGCCGGGCCCCGCGCTGCCGCCGCCGCCGCCACCGCCGACGCTGCCGCTTCCACCAACACTTCCGTCGGAGGCTCGCCAACCGTCGAGGTCAGCGCTCGCGAACCGGCCGATGGCGTTGCCACCTAGACCACCGCTGCCGTCAGGCCCCGGCGCGCCCGCCGACCCCGACGCGCCCGCGGCCATGCCGCAGCTGAGGTCGCAGATGCAGCCGAACAACGAGTCCTCGATGACGGCGCCAAAGCAGCTGGCCGCGCCTCCAGCCCCACCGAGCGCGACGGGCAGCCCGTCGGCCCCCCCAAGCGTCGCCGTGTTGCGCACCGGGCAGCTCTGCCCGCCGCCGTCCCCTCCCGCGGTGATCGTGGTGCCGCAGACGGTCACGCCGCCAGTGGGCGCGCTGGCCAATCCGCCGCACTGGGCGAAAGCGGCGCCAACCCCAGACAGGCCGTCAGCGCCGTCGCCTCCGGGGAGGCCATCGGCGCCGCGAGCGCCGTCGAGGCCATCCTGGGCGATGACGACGTTGCGCCGGAGGTGGAGGGCGTCGCTCGCGTCCTCAATCCACAGCCCGATGGACCCCGTTCTCCCGGCCTGGGCGACCGGTCCGAGGATCTGAAATCCTTCGATGGAGGTGTGCCGTCGCACGTGGCTGAGGACGAGGGTCGGACCGGCGCCCTGGATGGTGGCGTATTGCGTAGGATCACGCAGGCTAAAGTCGCTGTTGAAACCTCAGGAGGTCGATCGGAACCTCGATGAGGGGCCTCGGACGCCAAAAGTACGCCGCTCGCCGGACGGGTAACCAAGTTTCGAGCAGGCGTCTGGCGGTTTGATCGGCATTCGGGGCAGAAGATAGGGGCAACGGGGTCGGCAACGAGTGATCTTCCCGGTGCTAAGCCAAGGAGACCACCATGCCGACCCCGCGACACGAAGCCTACA
>Ga0210033_1000238_pt1 | contig 51296 bp, 42 predicted proteins | sample CryGeymeta201501_FD_185465 | JGI IMG/M metagenome (GOLD analysis project Ga0210033, IMG submission 185465) | Groundwater microbial communities from Crystal Geyser aquifers in Utah, USA - Crystal Geyser metaG 2015-01 (SPAdes) (version 2) | ecosystem: Environmental > Aquatic > Deep subsurface >... | reverse complement strand
CCGGCGCGATTCTCACCTCGATGCCATGCTGGTTCTCGACCGATTGGCCGAGTCCTGGGTCAAGTCCGGGGCCGGCCTCGACTCTCGTTTCGGCCACTTGGCCGAGTCGCGGGCAGCGGGCGCGATGAATCGCGCCCCTACGAGCGGTAGGGGCGCGATTCATCGCGCCCTCAGTGTGGCCGAACCGGGGGTCATGGCCGAACGGCCGACCGCCTCGCCGGTCAAGGCGCTGGATCCGGCAGGTGATCGCGGAGAGGCCCAGCAACCGCACCCCGGCCCATGCGATCCCCCCAGCGAAGAACCGGCCGGGCGCAGCCGAGGGGTCCCTGCCAGCGCACATTCTGGAGGCGCGCGCCAGCGCGACGACGGGTGCTCAGGCTGGGAGCCCCGAGGCAACAGCCCGGCCTGCCCTCAGGCCGGCCCGATCCGCGCCAGCACCTCGGCCGCGCCGCGGGCCCGGAAGGGCGCCGGGTCCACCGGCCGCCCGCCGATGCGCAGCCCGAAGTGCAGGTGGGGACCGGTGCTGCGACCGGTGCTGCCCGAGTCCATGAGCAGGGTGCCGCGCGTGACGCTCGTGCCCTTGTCGATGCGCAGCACGGAGCCGTGGCAGTAGGCGGTCGTCACGCCGTGGCCGTGGTCAATGGTGACGTGGTTGCCGTTGACCCCGTCGAAGCGGGCCCGGGCGACCCGGCCGGCCCCGGCGGCGTGGACCTCGGTGCCCTCGGGCACGGCGATGTCGACGCCCTCGTGCAGCTTGCGGGTGTGCAGGACGGGGTGCTGGCGGTAACCGAAGCCGCTGGTGAGGGGCGCGGCGGGAGAGACGGGCCAGGCCAGGTCCAACACCGTGGCCAGGGCCAGCGTGTCCTCGACGGCGCGGTCCGCGGCGGCGGCGTCCTCGTCCCCCAGGAAGCGGCGGTGGGCCGACAGCGCCTCTGGCACGGTGCTGCCCGAGGCGCGGGCCCGCCGGACCGCCCGGTCGCGGGCCTCCCGACCGACCGCCCAGATCTCCAAGGCCGCGGCGGGATCGGCCTCGCCCAGGCCCTCGACCTGGACCAGGACCTCGGGCCCCAGGTGGGCCGAGACGGCGGTGCGCACGGCCGCGCTCCAAGCGCCCTCCCCCGGCAGCTCCGGGTCGGTGTTGCCGGGCGTCGGGCCCTGGACCAGGGCCGTGACCAGGGAGCGCTCCACCTCGGCGGGCAGCGCCGTCCGGAAGCTGGCCAGCAGGTCGGGGGTGGGCTGGTGGCGGGCCAGGGCCACGGCACCGGTCAGGGCGGCGCCCACCGGCGTGCGGACCCAGCAAGCGACCAGCACGGCAGCCAGCAGCGACAGCTCGGACCAGCCCTTCACGGCAAGCTCCAGGGCAGCAGGCCCCACAGGGGCACGCCGTACATCCAGGCCAGCAGGCCCACCGGCGCCAGGACCAGGGCGGCGGCCAGGCCCTCGGTGAAGCGTTGGGGTGGCTCCAGGGCAGCGACCGCCCGGGACCAGGCCGGCTCACCGAAGCGCAGCAAGGCGGCCAGGGCGACCAGGCCCGCGGCCCAGGGCGCGACGGGCGAGGCGGGGAGCACGTCCTCGACGCTCATGGCCAGGGACCAGGCCCCCGCCAGCAGCACGCCGGACAGGACCACCGGGACCACCACGGCCCGCACGCCCAGGGCCCGCCGCCAGGCGCACCAGCTCGGGCGGGCCTGGCGCGGGGTCAGCAGGAAGGCGCCGCACAGCAGCCCGACGGCGGCCGTCTCCACAGCCAGGGCGGAACAGGCCGCCAGGGCCGGCAGGGGAAGGCCCTCCAGCGTGCCCTCGGCGCCCGCGAGCAGCCGGCCCCCGGTGCCCGCCAGCAGGCGCTCGGCCAGCTCGACCGCGGCGGTCAGCCCGACCAGCACCCGGTCGTCCAGGTTGTCGGCCGCCAGGTGCACCCCCAACACGACCAGGGCGCACTGGCCCAGCGTGGTGGCCAGTCGGGCCAGACCTCCCGCCGCCGCGTCCGTCTTCGCCAACATCGCCCGCACGCGACCTCCTGCGCCACCCGTTCCCGCTGCCTTGGGACCCGGTGAACGCGCGGAGGTTCCGGCTTCTTACACCTCGCCTCCCCTTCCCTCGCCTCCGGCTCCCTGGGGCTTGGGCGCCCGGACCACGAGCTGGCGCAGGCCCAGACCCTCGACGAGCATCGCCCCGCTGCCGAGCAGGGCCGTGAAGCCGAGCTGCCCCAGATGCAGGACCAGAGCGAAGGTCCGGGCCCGGTCGGGGTCGACCTGGAACAACCACAGGGCCGCCGTGCAGAACAGCTCGTAGGAGCCGAAGAAGCCGGGGGTCGGCACCGCCGCCATGCCAGCCAGGGTCAGGGTCCAGGTCGTCCAGGCGCTGGCCAGGCTCACGGGCAGCCCGGGCATGGAGGCCATGATGATCGCGACGGCGCCGATGGTGACGGCCCAGATGACGACCGTGAGCAGCCCGGCCAGCAGGCCCAACACGGGGCGCCGTACCAGCTCCAGGAAGCCCTCGCGGAAGCGCCGCAGCAGCGAGGAGACCAGCGCACCCAGGGGCAGCCGCTGGACCTGCCGGATCACAGGCTCGCCGGCCACCAGGACCAGCGTCCCCAAGAGCACCCCCAAGACCACGGCGGTCCCGGCCAGGCGCTGGCCGGCCCGCAGCACGTCCACCCCGTGCACGACGATGCCCTCGGCCGGCAGCTCCACCAGCCAGGACACACCCAGGAGCATGATCAGCAAGGCCGTGAAGTCGAGCAGCCGCTCCATGACGATGGCCGCCAGGCTGCGCCCCCAGGGCACGGCCTCACGATCGTGCAGCAGCCAGGGGCGCACGGCCTCGCCCAGGCGCAACGGCACGACGTTGATCGCCAGGTAGCCCACGGCGTTGATGGAGAAGACCCGCCACAGGCCCAGGCCCCGGGCGCTCGCCCCGCGGCCGCCGAGCAGCACCCACAGCCGCACCGAGCGCAGCAGGTGCAAGACCAGGTACAGGGACAAGCCGGCCGTCGCCAGCGGCCAGCGCGTCTGCGCCAGGGCCTGGGCGGCCGCGTGCAGGTCCAGGTCCCACAGGACCAGGGCCAAGCAGCCGGCCGTGACCAGCAGGATTGCGACGATCTTCCAGCGCATCGGGCGCCCTTAGCGCGCCGGCCCGCCCCCAGGGAGTGCCGGGTCCGCGCTGCGCCGACGCAGGAGCTGAAGTCCCAACACCGACTCGGCCAGGGCCTGGTCGGACGACAGGCCCAGCCCGGTCGGCAGCTCCGGGCCGGTGACCTCGCTGCCGAAGAGCTGGTCCCAGACGGTCAGGGTGTTGCCGTAGTTGCCGTCGCGCTCGGCGCCCAGGTCGTTGTGGTGCCAGGCGTGGAAGTGCGGGTTGTTCAGAACCCGCCCGACGACCCGCCAGAAGGGGTGGCCGTAGGAGAGCCGCAGGTTGGCGTGCTGGAAGCCGTCCATGACGACGCCGACGCCCAGGGCCACCGGCAGCACCCAGGGCGCCAGGGCGTGGGCGTCGAAGACCACGGAGAAGAGCACGATGGGGATGGCCGAGAGCTGGAGGAAGTCGACCAGGTGCATGCGCAGGCCGCTGGTCGCGTCCAGGCGCTCCGAGGAGTGGTGGACCCGGTGGAAGGTCCACAACCAAAACAGGCGGTGGTCCAGGCGGTGGACCCAGTACCGCGTGAAGTCGAGGGCCAGGAAGGCCACCAGGAGCTGCAGGGCGGGCCAGGGCACGCGGGCCAGGTCGAGCAGGCCGAAGTCCGCGCGGACCCGGACCCACTCGACCAGGCTGACCCGCACCAGGAACATCAGCCCCCCGGTCGCCAGGTTGACCAGGGTGTGACGGCCCACCAGGGGCTGGTCCCGCCGCGGCAGCAGGGCCCCCAGGGCAAGGAAGACCAGGATCACCGTGCCCTGGAGGGCCGCGCCGCTCATGCTGACCTCTCGCCCCTCATGCGGGCACGCGGCGCCAGGGTCGCGGTCCGGGCTTCACTCGACGGGGCTCAGGATAACGCCGTCCAGGAGCGGAGCATCGGAGAAGTGGGCCTCGAGGGTGAGGCAGGCCTGGACGCCGTCGGGGCACTTCTCGCAGACCAGGCCCACGCCCGAGAGGAGGTCACAGACGGCCGTGGGGTCGTCGGCGGCGCCGCCCAGCAGGGGGCCCATGTTGCGGGTGTCGCCCTGGCCCAGGGCCTGGCCACCGCCAATCTTGAGCCCGTCCGAGGACAAGGTGCCCCGGATCTCGAAGTCGTAGACCGGGATGTCGTAGATGTCCCCGCCGTAGGCGTAGCCGATGGTGATCTCGGCGGCGGTGGCCGAGAAGTAGGGCGCGTCGGTAAAGCTCGCGGCCGGGAAGTCCCAGGTGAGCTGGGCCAGGTCCTGGATCCAGGCGTCCGAGCTGTCCCGCGTGGCCTGGGCGCCCAGCAGGTCGATCATCGTGTTGTCGGCGGCGGTGATCCCCACCAGGATCGGCACGTCGAGGAAGGTCGACAGCAGCGCGCCCACGCCGGCCGGCTGGACGAAGGTCGCGCCGGGCAGGTCGAAGAAGTAGGTGTTGCCCACCAGGCTGGTGGCGTCCATGGCCAGGGGGGTGCCGTACTCGTCGGTCTCGAAGCTGATGGCGCTGGTCTCGCCGCAGACCTGCGTGGTCAGCGTGTAGGTCTCCATGCCGGTCATGCCCGAGACAGGCGTGATGGTGTAGACCAGGCCCCCCTCGGAGGTGCTGAAGGTCGTCGGGATCAGGCTGCCCCCGCTGTCGGTGAGGCTGAAGACCACGTCGTCGGTCGCGCCATCCAGGGTCACCTGGAGATCGTCCCGCCAGTACCAGGCCGTGGTGCCGTCGGTGGGCGTGGTGGCCGTGACCGCGACGGTACAGGTCGTGGTGCCCGTGTCGCCGCCGCCGTCGCCACCGCCGTCGGTGCCGCCGCCGTCGCCCAGGCCGGAGTCGTCGGTGGTGCCGCCCTTGTCCTTGCAGGCCGTGCCGGCCGCGGCGGCCAGCACCAGGGCGGGCAGGATGAGCAGGGGCACACGCCAGGTCGGATGCGTCATGATGTCTCCTCCGGCGCGGTCCGCGCCTGTGTGCGGAGCATATTCGCCAGCGCCGCCATCCGCGTGCCCGGCGCGGGATGGGGCCCGCTCCGCTCCGTGTTGATGCATCGTGTCCAGCGCCGTGTCCAGCGCCGTGTCAAGCACCCTGTCAAGCACCCTGTGAAGCATCCTGTGAAGCATCCTGTGAAGCATCCTGTGAAGCACCGAGCCCGGCGCTCCGACCTCACGGCGCCTCCTCCTCCTCCCCCGCCGCGTGCTTGAATACATCGCACCCGGAGACTCCCATGCTGCGCACCCTCGCCCTCTCCCTCTTCCTGTCCCTCTCCCTCGCCGCCTCGAGCCCGGCCCAGGCCGGTGAGCTCGCCGGCGTAACCATGCCCGACACCGCGACCCTGGGGGGCCAGACCCTGGTCCTCAACGGCATGGGCCTGCGGGAGAAGTACATGTTCGACATCTACGTCGGCGGCCTGTACCTGCCCTCCAAGACGACCTCGCAGTCCAAGGCCCTCAACGACGACGTGCCCAAGCGCATGGTGATGCACTTCGTCTACAAGACCGTCACGGCCACGCAGATGGTCGACAGCTTCAACGAGGGCCTGGAGAAGCAGGGCGAGCACGCCGCGCTGGACGCCCGCTGGCAGAAGCTGTGCGGCTGGATGACCGACATCCACGAAGGGGACGTCGTGACCCTGGACTACGTGCCCGGCACCGGCACCACGGTCTCCATCAATGGCACCGCCCGCGGCACCATCGAGGGCACCGACTTCATGAAGGCGGTCTTCGCCCTGTACGTCGGTGACCACCCGGCCACCAACAAGCTCCGCACGGGCCTGCTCGGCGGCTGAGCTGCGGACCTGCCGGGCCGCTTCGCGGCGACCGCTCGGCCACCGGCGTCACTCGCTGGTGGTCGAGACGTCCAGCACGTACCAGAAGGCCCGGCCCCCGCCGCCGGAGCCGTTCTCGGCGATCTCGGGCATGACCTTGAAGGTCCAGACCCCCGGCTCGGTCAGGCTGGTGCTCAGGTAGGGATCCAGGTCGTAGAAGCCCTCCCGGTTGCTGGCGCTGTTGCTGCGAAACAGCGTGCCGTCGGGCTTGTACAGCTCGATGCGTGTGTCGGCCGGCGAGCCATAGAACCAGGCGTCGATGTCCAGCACGATGTCGGTGCGCCCCTCGGGCACCTCCAGGCTGTACCAGTCGTAGTCGATGGTCGAGTCCATCAGGCCGTAGATCCGGTCCCCGTCGGCCACCGGATCGGCGGTCGTGCGGCTGTCGTTGCTGGCCGACTCGGTGCTGGTCCACTCCACCGGGGCCTTGACCATGCTGCCCATCAGCTCCCAGTAGTAGGCCTTGCCCGAGCGGCTGTACTGCTCGTTGAGGGTGGCATAGAAGCCGTACAGGCCCTCGATGGGGAAGATGATCTCGGCGTCGGTGGAGTCGGGGTTGCTCAGGCGGGAGGCCGCGAAGGTGCCTTCGTCGCTGCTCAGGGTCAAGGTCAGGTCGGCCAGGCTGCCGATGTCGAAGGCCCGACTCCAGACGCGGATCCAGCCGGGCTCGGTGTTCTGGAAGAACAGGACCTCGGAGAGGTCGCTGGCGTCGCTGAAGGTCCCGCACGCCCACTGCTCCATGGGGATGACCATGGCGTCGGCGATGGGGCTGTTGGGCTCCACCTCGGGCACGTCGCAGGGCTGGTCGTCGGTGCTGCCGCCGCCGTCCCCGGTGTCGGGGGGCGTGCCGGTGTCGTCCGCCGCGCCGCCGTCGCCGTGGTTGGGATTGGAGACGTCCACTTGGACGCAGGCGCTGCGGTCGCAGGCGAACATGAACAGGAGCAGTGGGATCATGCCGCCACGATAACCGCCGCCGGCGTCGACCCGCAGGAGCGGGCGCACGGGGCCCGGCAAGCCGGGAACCGCAGCGGTCGCCTCGCAGGCCGGCCGGCGCCCCGCTATCCTGAGACCAGCATCGTCCCGTCTGCATCCCTCCCGCAGGCGCGACAGGTGGAGGTCCCGTTGAAGCACGCACTCCGTCCCGTTCCCACCCTGGGAGGGGCGCTCCTGCTGCTCGGCGCGTCCGTGGCCCTCGGCCCGGCCTGCAAGGGCCCCGACAGCAGCTTCCAGAAGATGTACCCGGACCTGGTGGTGGCCCCCGACACCATGGACTTCGGCGGCGTGGTCGTGCCCTACGACCAGGCCCTGGAGCTGCAGCTCATCAACGCCGGGCGCGCCCCCCTCACCATCGACGCCATCTCCATGGCCGCCAACGGCGGGGTCTACACCGTCAGCCCGGCCCAGCTCAGCCTGGCCGCCGACGAGAGCGCCCCGGTCCTGATCACCTTCGACCCCGCCACCTACCTGGACTACGGCACCGACCTGGTCATCCACTCCGACGATCCCGACACCCCCGAGCTGCACGTGCCCGTGGTGGCCGAGGGCATCGACGGCCCCGTGCCCGAAGCCAGCGTGGACCCGCTGTCCCTGGACTTCGGCACGCTGGTCGCCGGTGACAGCGCCCAGCAGCTGTTCACCATCACCAACACCGGCACCGGCCCGCTGGAGGTCCTGCCGGACAGCAGCCTGTCCGACAGCTCGGTCTTCCACCTGCTCAGCGACCCGGCCGGACGCAGCATCTCCGCCGGGGACAGCTTCCCGGTCATCGTCGAGTACGACCCGACCACCGGCCTGGGGGACTGGGCCCGCTACACCGTCTCGACCAACGACCCGCTGCAGCCCACGACCCAGGTGCTGTTCATCGGAAATGGCGGCGGCGAGTACGAGCACCCGGTGGCCGTCATCGATGGGGACACGACGGCCTCGCCCCTGGACACGGTGACCTTCGACGGCACCGGCTCCTACGATCCCCAGGGCTACACGCCCCTCAGCTACAACTGGACCCTGCTGAGCCAGCCATCGGGCAGCTCGACCCGCCTGTCGGACACCACGGCCAGCGCCCCCTCGATGTTCCTGGACGCGGCGGGCATCTACAACGTGCTGCTGACCGTGGACAACGCCATCGGCGTGTCCAGCGAGGCCGTCGTACACGAGCTGATCGCCATCCCCAGCCAGGAGCTCTACGTGCTGCTCTCCTGGAACACCGGCAACAGCGACCTGGACCTGCACCTGGTCCGGGACGACCCGACGCTGTTCTTCCAGACGCCGGACGACTGCTGCTACTGCAACCCCAACCCCCACTGGGGCGGCAGCGGCAGCGACGACGACCCCGAGCTCGCCCTGGACAACCGCATCGGGTACGGCCCCGAGAACATCAACCTTCAGTCCCCCGAGGACGGCACCTACTACGTGCGCGTCCAGTACTTCCAGGACAACTCCGGTGGCCCCACCGAGGCCACGGTGAAGGTCTTCATCGCAGGGGAGGAGGTCGACTCCTGGAGCAAGGTGATGACGAAGAACCAGATCTGGGACGTCGCCACCATCAGCTTCCCCGATGGGCTGGTGACCGAGGAGAGCGCCGACCTGACCGCTTCCACCCTGTGGACCTGCCAGTGAGCCGCCTGCCCCGCCCCACGCTCCTGGCCGCCGCCCTGGCCGCGACCCTCGGCGCCCTGCTCGCCGGCTGCCAGCCCGACACGGGGCTGAACCGCCTGGTGCCCGACATGGCGACGGCCCCCGACGCGCTCGACTTCGGCAAGGTGCGCCTGGGGACCGAAGCCGCCCAGGTGGTCCAGGTCGTCAACGCCGGCACGGGCCCGCTCTCGGTGCAGGGCATCGGCCTGACCGAGGACGTCGGCGCCTTCACCCTGAGCCCGGCCACCCTGGACCTGGACGCCAGCAGCAGCGCCGAGGTCATCGTCACCTTCGCGCCCGATGCGCTGTCGACCTACACGACCTCGCTGCTGCTGGCCAGCAACGACCCGGTCCACCCCCTGGTCACGATCCTCCTGGCTGGAGAGGGCATCGAGGGCGGCCCAGACATCGACCTGGACGCCAGCTCGCTGGACTTCGGCATCGTCGCCGTGGGCAGCACGAGCAGCCAGGTCCTGACCATCTCCAACGTGGGTGATGAGGACCTGGAGATCCTCCCCGACACCACCCAGCAGGGCTCGGGCGCCTTCAACCTGGAGAGCGATCCCCGGGGCGAGCACATCCCCCCCGGTGGCAGCTTCCCGGTCCTGGTGCGCTACGCGCCGAGCCTGGACGGCGGCGACCAGGGCACCTTGACCCTGGTCAGCGACGATCCCGATGAGCCCTCGGTCACCGTGGCCTTCCTGGGCAACGGCGGCGGCGTGGATAGCTACCCGGTGGCCCGCATCGCCGCGACGACCCAGGCCGAGCCCGGCGACACCATCATCCTGGACGGGACCGGCAGCTACGATCCCGGTGGCAACGAGCCCCTGACCTATGCCTGGACCCTGCTGGAGCAGCCAGAGGCCAGCACCAGCAGCCTGTACCAGCCGACGCTGTCGGCCCCCTCGCTGAACCTGGACACGGCGGGCAGCTACACGGTGGCCTTGCAGGTCTGGAACACGCTGGGCGTGGCCTCGGCGACGGCGGTCCACACCGTAGATGCGGTGCCGCAGCAGGACGTCTACGTGACCTTGAGCTGGGAGGGCGAGGACGCCGACCTGGACCTGCACCTGGTGCAGACCGACGGCGGGCTGCTCTTCGACAGCAGCGACGACTGCTGCTGGTGCAACGAGAACCCCGACTGGGGCGTATCCGGCACCACGGACGACGACCCGCTGCTGGCCCAGGACGCCGGCCACGGGGGTGGGCCCGAGGACACGCTCATCCCCAACCCGGCAGACGGCGAGTACTTCGTGCGCGCGCACTACTTCCAGGACAACGGCGCCGGGCCGTCCCAGGCGACGGTGCGCATCTACATTCACGGGGAGCTGGCCGACCAGTACCGCCGGGAGATGAGCCACAACCAGGTCTGGGACGTGGCCTACATCCGCTGGCCCCAGGGCTACGTCATCGAGGAGAACGCGGACCCCTACGCAGCCCCGGTCCGGAGCTGCCAGTAGCGGCCCCTGCTCCAGCGCCCTTCACGCCCGCGCTGCGTACTCCAGCGCCACTTACTCCAGCGTCGGGCCCTGGACGATGAGGGTGCAGGCGTCGACGTCGCGGATCCGCTCCTGGTCGCTGCAGGCGTCGACCACGGCGCTGAGCAGGTCGACGACGCTGCAGCGCAGGCGGCGCGGGCCGGCGCAGCCGACGACCTCGGGGCCCTCCATGACCAGGGCGCGCACCACGACGTCCATGGTGCCGGCCTGGAGATCCAGCCCGGCCAGGTCCAGGAAGTCGTCGATGGCGACGTGGCGGCGCAGGTCGGGCAGCAGCATGTTGCGGGTGCGGGTGCCGGCTCGGAGCAGCAGGTTGCCGGTCCACAAGGAGCCGTCGGCGCGGCGGTGGCCGGTCGGACGCTGGCCACGGGCCCGGGCCAGCTCGGGGCCCAGGTAGGTCGCGCCGCTCAGGCCCTCGCGGAGCAGGGGCAGTGCCATGGGCGGGATGCCGCGGTCGTCGAAGGCGCGGCTGCGCAGGGCGCCGGTCAGGCCGGGGTCGTCGATGAGGTGGACCTTGGAGCTGGCGACCCGGGAGCCCAGGCGCCCGGCCAGGAAGCTCGCCCCGGCGGCGATGGCCTCTGCCGAGAAGGCCGGCGCCAGGGCGGGCAGCAGGCGGGCGACGGCCGTCGGGTCGAGCAGCAGTGCGTAGGGGGCCGGCGGCAGCTCGGCGCGGGTGCGCAGGGTGGCCAGCTTGCGGGCCAGGTCGACCCCCAGGGGCATGCTGGCCACGTCGGCGAAGCGGCGGCTCTCCACGACCTCGGTCAGCTCCTCGCCGCGCTGCTCGTCGCGGACCACACCCTCGAGCCGGAAGCGGCAGGAGTGCTCGGTGGCCAGGACGGCGGCGGAGGTCTGGATCAGCCGGTCGATCTCCTCTTCCACATAGGTGAAGCGCACCGGCACGACGCCATCGGCGAGGCCCTGGGCCCCCTCGATGTTGTCGCGGACCACGTCGGCGCGATCGCTGTCCTCCAGCTCGTCCATGCGCAGGTCCAAGATGCCCAGGCCGCGGTCGGGGATGTCCAGGCGATCGGGCGCGCCGCCGTAGGGATCGGGCGCAGCCAGGCGGGCCCGGGCGACGGCGCTGCGAGCCAGCTCGGAGAGCGCCAGGGGGGCCGGGTCGGTGGCGGTGACGACGCCGACCGCGCCGCGCTCGTCCCGGGCCCGGACCGTGCAACGCAGCTCGCTGCTGCGCCGCAGGGGGCTGCGGCTGCCAGGCACGGACTGGGGGCCGCCCCGGACGCCCCGCCGCTGGACCTCCTCGACCAGGACCTCCACCTCGACAGCGCCCGCCTCCCGGCAGGCCTGGGTCAGGGTGGCGGAGATCGAACGTAGCTCGCTCACGGCTGCCTCCAGCGAGACCGGGTGGCCCCGGCCTCTGCAAGGACTATCCTGTCGGGCGATGCCACCGAGACGCTCCCTGACCGCCTTCGCTCGCCCCGTGGGGGCCCGCTTGCTGCTCCCGCTCCTCCTGGCCCTGGTGGGGGCCTGTGCCAGCGCTCCGCCCACGCCGGCGGCCTCGACCCAGGCGGGACCAGGCCCGGAGCTGGCTGCCCCGGCCCCGCCAGCCCGCCCCACGCCGGCCCGGATCGTGGCCGTCGGCGACCTGCACGGGGACACCGACGCGACCCTGGCGGTGCTCCAGCTCGCGGGCGTGGTCGATGCCCAGGGGCACTGGAGCGGGGGCCAGGCGACCCTGGTGCAGACCGGGGATATGTTGGACCGGGGGCTTTCCAGCAAGGGGGTCGTGGCGCTGCTCCAGCGCCTGCAGGCCGAGGCCCCGGCCTCCGGCGGGCAGGTGGTGGTCCTGCTGGGCAACCACGAGGCCATGAACCTGCAGGGCGACTGGCGCTACGTCTCGCCCGAGGACCTGAACGAGTTCGGCGGAGAGCAGGCCCGGCGAGAGGCCCTCTCGGCCCAGGGGGCCCTGGGGAGCTGGCTGCGCCAACGGGACGCAGCCACCCGGATCGGGGACACCGTCTTCGTGCATGGCGGCCTGCGGCCGGCCTGGGCCGCCATGGGAACATCGGCGGTCTCCGCCCAGGTTCGCGCGGCGCTGGACGGTGCCGGCAGCCCCATGGTGCTGGGCCCGGAGGGGCCCCTGTGGTACCGCGGCTACGTCCAGGAGCCCGAGGTCCTGGCCTGCAAGGAGCTGGGCGAGGCGCTGACCGCGCTCGGCGCCCGGCGCATGGTGGTCGGCCACACGACCCAGCGCAACGGCCGGATCCTGTCGCGCTGTGGGGGGCAGCTGTTGGCCATCGACACGGGGATCTCCGCCCACTATGGCCGAAACCTGGCCGCGCTCGAGCTGCGCTCCGGGGACGCCTGGGGCCTGTATCCGGCGGGCCCCGAGGACCTGCCGGATCCCTGAAGGCCCGCGCGACCGGCCCGCGGGTGGCCCCCCAAGGCCCAAGCGGACCGGGCGACCGCCCGGAGCAGCCGCGAGAATGCTGCGTACAGCCCGAGCCGCGCGGGGGCGGGCCCGGTTACCTTGGCGCCCCGACGCGCCGCCCCGGCTGCCGGGATCAGGGTCTCTCGGACCCACCGCACCCACGCACATCGCGGAGAACCGCACCATGCCCATCTCGGCCAAGCTCGAGCGCATGCGGCAGGTTGCCGTCGCCCATGGCGGCCCCGCCCGCACCAGCCCCGACCTGTTCCACGCCTTCGTCAGCAGCAGCATCCGCCAGCTTCGCGCGCCCTACCTCGCCCACTACGAGACGGCTGAGGCGGTCGAGCAGCTCGCGAGCTCCTTCGGGCACGCCCTGCGCTACCGCGGCCCCGCTCCGCTCATCGCCCACGAGCTGCACGGCAACAGCCTGAAGCTGTGGACCGTGATGCCAGACCAGCCCTTCATCGTCGACACCATCCGCCTGCTGCTGCGCGCCCAGCGCTGGGAGTACGTGGCCGGCTTCAACCTGATGGTCCCGATCCACCGCTCCGCCGCCGGCGAGGCCCAGGCCATCGGCAGCGACAGCGTCGGCCTGGAGAGCATCACCTTCCTCGAGGCCGAGGTCCCCGACCCCGCCGAGGTGCCGGCCGCCCTGGCGGACCTGGCCACCAACCTGCTGCTGTGCCAGGCCATGGTCTCCGACTACCACGACAGCACCAGCTTCGTCGACAGCATGGTGCACCGCTTCTCGCGGCTGGCCGACCACCTGCCCGACCAGGCCGCCAGCCTGCACGAGACCGGCGAGTTCCTGCGCTGGCTGCTCTCCGACAACTTCGTATTCATGGGCGTCGCCAGCGGGGACCAGCGCTTCGGCGTCTGCGCGCCCGCCATCCGCGCGGTGTGGCCCTCGGACAGGCTGCTCAGCGGCTGGAACGACCTCCCCGACCGCTCCTCGGTCCAGGTCCGCAAGGGCCACCAGGAGTCCCGGGTCCACCGCGCCGGCCGCGTCGACGAGATCCGGGTGGAGGTCCCCCACGAAGACGGCACCGCCCCGACCTGGCTCTTCCTCCAGGGCCTGTTCACCTACCGCGCCGTGACCCAGTCCAGCCGCCACGTGCCCTGGCTGCGCCGGCTGCTCGGCAGAATCCTGGCCCGCCAGGACAGCAAGCCCGGCTCCTACCGCTACAAGGGCATCGCCAACGTCTTCGACAGCCTGCCCACCGAGTTCATCTTCACGGCCTCGGACGCCGAGGTGGCCGAGGTCATCGAGCGCGTGCTCGAGGCCGAGCAGCAGCAGGACGCGCGCGCCCAGATCGTGCAGCGCCCGGGAGAGGACTCCACCTTCACCCTGGTCGCCATGCCCAAGGCCCGGTGGAACGAGGAGCTGCGCGGTCGCATGCAGGCCATGCTGCTGGCCTCCACGGGGGCGACCTACGCCGACAGCGGCGTGTTCATGGGCCGCTTCGACACCATGCTGGCCTACTTCTTCCTGACCGGCGGCCGGGCCCTGGGCGCCGAGGCCCTCGCCGCGCTCCAGGACAGCCTGGTCGAGCTGGCCACGCCCTGGGTGGACCGCCTCTACGAGACGGTCCAGCAGGCCGAGGGCCACGCGCGCGCCAGCGAGGTCGTGCTGCGCTGGGCCGAGGCTTTCGACGAGGACTACCGCCGTCGCTGCGACGCCAGCCGCACCCTGGTCGACATCGTCCACCTCGAAGAGCTGGCGGCCGATCACGCCGTCTCCGCCGACCTGTACCTGGACGGCGAAGGCACCATCAACCTGCGGATCTACCAGGCCCGCGACGTCCTGCTCTCCGACATGCTGCCGGTCCTGGACGACTTCGGCCTGATCGTCATCGACCAGTACGCCAACACGGTCCGCCTCAAGGACCAGGCGCCCATGATCCTGGACACCTTCCGCCTCAAGGGCGTCTGGAACGTGTCCAACGAAGACGTGCTGGCCCGGCGCCAGTTCCTCATCGACGGGGTGCAGGCCGTCTTCGACAAGCACGTCGACACCGACATGCTCAACCGCATCGTGCTGCGGGCCGACATCCCCTGGCAGGCCGTGGACATGCTGCGCGCCTACCTGGGCTACGCCCGCCAGCTCGGCATGGGCTACACGCTGGTCCGCTTCCAGGAGCTGCTGCTCCACCGGCCCGACCTGCTGCACAACCTCTGGCAGCTCTTCCAGGCCCGCTTCGACCCGGACCTGGACGTCAAGCCCGCCGAGCGGGAGCGGAGCTACGCCGAGCTGAGCGAGCGCTTCATCGACGCGCTGCGGGCCGTCGACGATCACGACCAGGACATGGTCTTCCGCACGCTGCACAACCTCATCGACAGCACGCTGCGGACCAACTTCTACCGCACCGACCGCTGCGCCTGGTACATCAGCTACAAGGTCGACTGCGCCAAGGTCTGGCACATGCCGGAGCCTCGGATGATGTACGAGATCTACGTGCATCACCGGGTGGTCGAGGGCCTGCACCTGCGCGGCGGCCCCATCGCCCGCGGCGGCATCCGCTGGTCCGACCGCTCCGACTACCGGCGCGAGATCCTGGACCTGGTCACGACCCAGATGGTCAAGAACGTGCTCATCGTGCCCGAGGGCGCCAAGGGCGGCTTCTTCATCAAGAAGCCGGTCGCGGACCGCGCAGCGCGGCGCATGCAGGCCGATGACATGTACGAGTTCCTGATCCGCGGGCTGCTCGACCTGACCGACAACATCAAGGACGGCAAGGTCGTACACCCGCCTCGGGTGCTGCGCCTGGATGGGGACGACCCCTACCTGGTCGTGGCGGCCGACAAGGGCACGGCCCACCTGTCGGACCGGGCCAACGGCATCTGCCGCTCCTACGGCTTCTGGCTGGACGACGCCTTCGCCAGCGGTGGATCCCACGGCTACGACCACAAGGTCGTCGGCATCACGGCCCGCGGCGGCTGGATGACCGTGAGCCGCCACTTCCGCGAGATGGGCAAGGACCCCTACAAGCAGGACTTCACCTGCATCGGCGTGGGTGACCCCGCCGGCGACGTGTTCGGCAACGGCATGATCGAGACGCCGCACCTGCGGCTGCTCGCGGCCTTCAACCACATGCACGTCTTCCTGGACCCCAACCCCGGAAAGAACACCCACAAGGAGCTGGTCCGGCTCTTCAACGAGGCCAAGGGCTGGGACGCCTTCAACACCTCGCTCATCAGCAAGGGCGGCGGCATCTACCTGCGGCGGGCCAAGAGCATCCAGCTCTCCCCCGAGGTGCAGAAGATGCTCGGCACCTTGAAGGAGGAGCTGTCGGTCGACGCCGTCATCCGGCTGATCCTGCGCATGGACGTCGACCTGCTGTGGAACGGCGGCATCGGCACCTATGTCAAGGCCAGCACCGAATCGCACCAGCAGGCCAAGGACCCCACCAACGACGAGGTGCGGATCAACGCGGACGAGCTGCGCTGCCGCATCGTCGGCGAGGGCGGGAACCTGGGCTTCACCCCCGAGGCGCGCATCGAGTACGCGCTCAACGGGGGCAGACTGAACACCGACGCCATCGACAACAGCGGCGGCGTCGACATGTCGGACCACGAGGTCAACCTCAAGATCCTGGTCGGCGCCCCCGTCGCCCGGGGCGAGCTGAACGAGGAGCAGCGCAACACGCTGCTCGAGAGCCTGACCGACACCGTGGCCCGGCAGGTGCTGGCCAACAACGACACGCACGGCCGCCAGATCTCGCTCGACCAGATCCGCTCGGCCCGCGACCCGCTGTTCTTCTGGCCCACCATCCAGTGGGTCGAGACGCGCGGCGGCCGCAGCATCGCGGATCTGCACCTGCCCAGCAACGACGTGCTGCGGCGCCGCACGGCCGCCCGCCTGGGCCTGACCCGCCCCGAGCTGTCCGTGCTCCAGGCCCACGTGAAGATGCGCGTCTTCAAGGACCTGATGAAGGACGACCCGGCCTTGATCCCGGGCTTCGACGAGCTGGTCCGCGACTACTTCCCCGCCGAGATCCACGAGCGGCTGAAGGACGACATCGACCACCACATGCTGCACCGTCACATCGGCATGACGGTGGTCACGACCATGGTCTGCGGGGACGCGGGCGCCACCTGCTTCCCGAGCCTGATGGAGCTCACCGGGGCCAGCGCGGCGCGCACCGCCGCGGCCTGGTTCCGGGCCATGGACCTGGTGGACGCTGCCGGCTTGCGGGCCCAGCTCCACGAGTCGGTGAAGAGCCAGGAGTCGCGCTACCGGGCGTGGATCGGCGTCACTGACGCCGCCCTGGGCCTGGTCGCCACCTGGCTCGCCCCGGGCGAGCCCGCCGCCACGCCTGAGGAGCTGGTCGCCATCCGCGAGGTCCTGGGCCGGCTGCCGAAGATCCGCGGCACGGCCCACACCGAGCGCCTGCGGTCCCGGGTCAAGGCCTTCAAGGCCCAGGGCATCAGCAGCGAGCTGGCGTCCCACCTGGCTGGCCTGGGCGAGCTGACCGTGGCCCGCGAGATCGCCTGCCTGCACGATGGCAAGGAGCGGCTGGCCGACACCATCACCCGCTACCTGGCCATCGGCGAGGCCAGCCGGCTGCTGCCGGCGGTCCGGGCCCTGGAGCTGCGGCGGACCCAGGACCGCTGGGACCCGGTGGCCATGGGCATCCTGCGCAACCGCTACATCGCCCTGATGCGCGAGCTGTGCCGGGTCGTACCGGTCAGCCACGAGGTCCGTCTGGGCGTCGACCGGCTGGCGGTGCGCCTGGCCCGGTCCGGGTCGGGAGCGCTGGAGGCGATGCAGGACGAGATGGACCGGATCCTCGGGGACGAGCCGGACCTGGCCACCCTGCTGGTGGCCGAGGAGCGGGTTCGCGCCTGGATCGCGCGCTTCCCTAGAACCTGAGAGACCCCGCACCCGTGCCGACCTGGATCTTCCTGCGCCACGGCGAGAGCGTAGCGAACGCCGAGGACTGGCTGTCGGGCCACCTGGACGCGCCCCTGACCGATCGGGGGCGTGCCCAGGCGGACGCCGCCGGCCGGGCGCTGGCGGACCAGGACCTGGCGCGGGTGGTGAGCAGCGACCTGTCCCGGGCCCGGGAGACGGCCCAGCGCCTGGTCGCGGCATGGGCCCGGGCGCGGGGCTGCCCGCCCCTGCCGGTGCAGGAGCTGGCGGCCCTGGAGGAGCGCCACACCGGGGACTGGGGGGGGCGAAACCGCGAGGAGCTGCGCAAGGCCGGGCTGCTGGTGCGGCTGACGACCTGGGACCAGGGCCCCCCTGGCGGGGAGACCCAGCAGCAGATCGCGGCCCGGGTGCTGCCGGCCATGACCGCCCTGGAGGCACAAGCGGTCGCAGGCCCGACCCTGGTGGTGGCACACGGGGGTGTGCTACGGATCATCGTCGGACTGATCGACGGCACACCTCACGATCAGCTCGGTTTCTTCGGGGTCCCGAACGCCGAGCCTCTCATACGACAGGTGTCAGCCGGATTCTTCTCCAAGGTTCTGTTGTCGCAGGCCATGGACTTGAAGCGGTAATTGTCGTAGGCTCTGCCTGACGTGTCGTCTTGACACGACAAGCCCGGGATTCCACCCGGCCCTGAAGCGTCGGCGCAAGACGTCGACCTCGACACACGGAGGCACCATGAAGCGCACCCTGACTGCTCTCGCCCTACTCGCCGCTCCGATGACCGCCTCGGCTGGCGTGGGCTTCACCGCTCACCAGGAAGCCAAGTACACCGCGCGCGGCTTCTACGTCTCCCCGATGAACCTGCCGAGCCTGGACATCACCAACGAAGGCCTGGTCGTCCAGATCTACGCCCTCGACCTGCTCGAGGCGCTCAACTACGAGAACATCGACCTCAGCGTCGGCCTGTACAAGACCGTCAAGAGCGGCAAGGTCACCGACAACTGGAAGGGCGTGCTGCAGCCCGGCGGCACCCTGGACGTCAGCACCAACTTCGACTTCGACCCGCTGTACCTGGCCCTGACCGGTCAGGCCCGCATGGGTATCCAGAAGGCCGACGACTTCGGCTTCGGCGTCTACGTCGTGCCGGGCATCGGCGTGGCCGACGCGGCCGGCGAGATCGAGATGGCCGTGAGCGGCGGCATCCAGATCTCGGCCTGGATGAAGTAGGCTCCCCCACCTCGGGTCCGGCGGCCACGGTCGCCGGCCTCCACCAGGCCCGCGCCCTCCCGCGCGGGCCTGCGTGCGTCCGCCCTCGCCGGGAGCCCGACATGGCCCTCGTCCTTGCCAGCGGCTCGCCGCGCCGGCGCCAGCTCCTGCAGGCCGCCGGCGTGCCGATCCACGCCATCATGCCGCCCGAGCTGCCCGAGGATCCGCACCGCGACGAGGCCCCCGTGGCCTTCGCCCGCCGGATCAGCCACGAGAAGGCCCTGGCGGTGGCCGCGCCCGGTCACCATGTGCTGGCCGCCGACACCGTCGTGCACCTGGCCGGCCGCATCTTCGGCAAGCCCACCGACGATGAGCACGCCGCGAGCATGCTGGCCGCCCTCTCCGGCCGCTGGCACGCCGTGACCACCGCCTGGTGCCTGCGCGCCTGCGGCCCCGGCACCCCGGCTGGCCCGGCTGGCCCGGCGCTGCTGCTGCACAGCCGCACCAGCCGGGTCTGGTTCCGCCCCCTGGGCCCCGCCGACATCGACCGCTACCTGGCCAGCGGGGAGCACCACGACAAGGCGGGCGCCTACGCGATCCAGGGCCAGGGCGTGGCGCTGGTGGAGCGGGTGCGCGGCAGCTACACCAACGTCATCGGCCTGCCGCTGTCCGCGGTCCTGCGCGACCTCGCGCGGGTGGGCCTGCTGCCAGCCGTGGACAACCCTGCCGTGGAGAAGCCATGAGCCCCCTGCCGGAGGCGACCATCGCCGAGCGCCTGGCCCAGGTCGAGGCCCGCATCGCCGCCGCCTGCCTCGCCGCGGGCCGCCCGCGGGACAGCGTGCGCCTGCTGGCCGCCACCAAGACCCGCAGCCCCGAGGAGATCGTGCAGGGCGTGCTGGCCGGCCTGGACCTGCTGGGCGAGAACCGGGCCCAGGAGCTGCGGGACAAGTTCGAGCCCGTCGCCCACGCCCTGCCCCCCGGCACGCCGGCTCCGCGCTGGCACTTCATCGGGGCCCTGCAGCGCAACAAGGTCAAGTATGTCGTGGGCCGGGCCACCCTGATCCACGCCGTCGACAGCCTGGCCCTGGGTGAGGAGCTGTCGCGTCGGGCCCTGGAGCTGTTGGCGGGGGCCGCCCCGCCCGCGGGCCCGCCGGTGGGCGTCCTGGTGGAGGTCAACACCGGCGGAGAGGCCGCCAAGGCCGGCGTGTCCCCCGGGCAGGCACTGGAGCTGTGCGAGCGCCTGGCCGCCCTGCCGGGCCTGTCCCTGCAAGGCCTGATGACCGTGCCCCCCGACACCGAGGACCCGGCCCAGGCCACCCGTTACTTCCGCCTGCTGGCCGAGCTCGCCGAGCGGGGCCGGGCCCGGGGCCTGCCCCTGCACGAGCTGTCCATGGGCATGAGCGGAGACCTGGAGGTCGCCATCGCCTGCGGCTCCACCATCGTGCGGGTCGGCACCGCCATCTTCGGCGCGCGTGCGGCGCGGGTGCCCCCCGGGGCTTGACGCCCCGAGGTGGGTGCTTTCATTCCCCCCGTCAGCGGAGGGCGGCGAGCCGGAACGGACCCCACCGGACCGGGTATCACCCGCCTCCAAGCTGCTGTGTCTCTGTCCAACGCCGAGTCCATCGGCGTGTGTTCACCCACGCCGTGCGCCCCAGCGCGCGCGGTCACACCTGCCCCTGGAGCCACCATGCACCGCCCCCTCAGCCCCAGCCTGCTCCGTCGTCGTGATCCCTTCTTCGGTGCCTTCGACCAGCTCTTCGCCCAGGCCGCAGCACAGGCCCAGGCCCAGGCCCAGGCCCAGGCCCAGGACCCCCGCCGCGACCCCCGCCGCGAGCTGCGGCCGGCCGGCGGCCCCCGGGTCAACGGCTACCGCACCGATGAGGCCTACGTCCTGGTGGTGGAGCTGCCCGGCTTCTCGACCGAGGACCTGGAGCTGAAGATCGAGGACGGCACGCTGCTGCTGTCGGGCCAGGCCCGCCTGGCTCCTCCCGACCAGGCCCGCGCCCTGCACCTGGAGCGGCCGGGCAGCATCCGCCTGGCACGCCGCTTCTCCTTCGCCGAGGACGCCGACCTTCCGGCCACCACGGCCCGCCTCAAGGACGGCCTGCTGACCCTGACGGTGCCACGCACCCGCCCGGCAGTCCACACCATCCCCGTCCAGGCCGGCTGAGCCAGCCCGCCCTCCCCTTCTGTTCACCGGACCCTTCTGTTCATCGGAGTCCCCATGCACACCTCCCCTGCCCCCTCCCCCACCTCGGGCCTGTCGACCGCGGCCCTGCCCATCGACCTCTACGAGCAGGAGGCGGCGCTGCTGCTCGTCGCCAGCCTGCCCGGCGTCAGCCGCGAGGACCTGGAGATCCAGCTCGAGGGCGAGCACCTGAGCATCAGCGCGACCCGCCACGAGCCCGCGCCCACCGCCGGAGAGGACGTGGTCGCCACACCCATCTTCCGGGAGCTGGACGCCGTGCGCTGGACCCGCACCCTGCGGCTGCGGACCCCCGTGCAGGCCGACGCCATCACGGCCACCCTGGAGGCCGGCGTCCTGACGGTCACCCTGCCCAAGGCCGAGCAGGCCCGCGCCCGGACGATCCCCGTCACCTGAGCTGCGGTGCCTGAACGGAGCCGCCCGGCCCTACTGCCCTGCGCGGATGATCTCCGCGACCGCGTCCCAGCTCCCGAAGCCCACGTTGACCGCGACGGGCTTCATGGTGGGATCGACCACGATCCAGGTCGGGTAGCCGAAGGCCTCTCCCGTCTCCGCCTCGGCGAAGGCGGGGAAGAGGGCGTAGCCGAAGCCCCGATCCTGGAGCAGGGGGGTGGTGGGGTTGTAGGACGTCACCCAGGCGTCGTACACGTCCTGCGAAGGCGTGGCCCAGGGCTCGGACAGGCCGGCCCCCAGCAGGCTCACGAACTTCACGTCGATGCCCTCGTCGGCCATCTGGTTCAGGAAGGCCTCGGCCGTGGAGGCCATGGACCTGCACGGTCCACAGTCCGGCTGGGCGGTGTCGATGACCAGCCAGCTCCCGTATAGATCCCACAGGGCGGGCCGCTCGCCGCACTGGTCCACCAGGCGCACATTGGGGAAGGTCTTGCCCAGGCCCAGCTCGTAGTCCAGGCTCAGGGTGCCCGGGTCGTTGGTGGGCCAGCCGCAGGCATAAGGCTCGGTGCGGACCGGCCAGGGATCGGGCAGCAGGGCTTGGTCGTCGATGAGCCAGCGGATGCTGCCCGCGGCCGACAGGGTCATGGTGCCGCCGGGGCTCAGGTCGCTGCTGCTCTCCCAGGACAGGTCGGCCCCGGTGCTGGCGGTGGGGTCGATGCTGGACAGCTCGCCCAGCGGGTACTGCTCCAGGCCGCTGCGGAAGAAGCGACCGTCATCGCTCCAGCCCCACGCCTCGGTGCGGACCGTCTGGGGGTCGCTGCTGATCTGGGAGTAGCAGTCCAACCCCTGGCTGATGGTGGCGTCGCCCTGGGAGATGACCGCGCAGTCGGGGCACAGGTAGCCCAGGTCCAGCACCTGCACGCCCTCATAGCTGCGGGTGTAGCTGCAGTCCGTGAAGCCCTGGGCCTGGGCGTCGGCGTCGAAGGCCAGGGTCCAGGTGACGTCCCCCGAGACGCGGATGGCCGGGATGCTGCCCTGCTCGTCGGGGACCTGGGCCCCGCCGTCGCCGGTGCCGCCGCCGTCCTGGGCCGCGGTGTCGCCGCCGCCCGCCGGGGAGCCGCCGGTGCAGGCCAGGGAGAGGACGAGGAAGACCATGCGGACTCCAGGGGCGCCGCAACCGGCGAGGCGAGGTCGGGACCGTGGGCCCAGGATAGTCCAGGGCACCTCGACCCGGAGCCCCCATGCCTCGCTTCACGCTGCCCGCCCACATCCCCGCCGACAGCCTGGTCGAGTGCGTGCCCAACTTCAGCGAGGGCCGGGACCCGGCGCTCATCGCCCGGATCACCGCCGCCATCGAGGCGGTGGAGGGCGTGACCCTGCTCGACGTGGACCCCGGCAAGGCCACGAACCGCACGGTCGTGACCTTCGTCGGCACCCCCCTCGCCGTGTTGGAGGCCGCCTTCGCCGGCATCGCCCGGGCCGCCGAGCTCCTCGACATGCGCGGCCACAAGGGCGCCCACCCCCGCATGGGCGCCACCGATGTCTGCCCCCTGGTCCCGGTGCGCGGCATCGACATGGCCGCCTGCGCCGAGCTGGCCGCCCTGCTGGGCCAGGCGGTGGGCGAGGAGCTGGACCTGCCCGTCTACCTGTACGAGCAGGCCGCCACCCGGCCCGAGCGCGCCAACCTCGCCGACGTCCGGGCCGGCGAGTACGAGGGCCTGCCGGCGCGGCTGGTGCAGGGCGGGGACCGGCCGGACTTCGGGCCGGCCCTGTGGAGCGAGCGCACGGCCCGCACCGGCGCCACCGTGATCGGCGCCCGGCCCTTCCTCATCGCCTTCAACGTGAACCTGAACACGGCCAACGTGAAGAAGGCCATGAAGATCGGGGCGCTCATCCGCGAGAAGGGCATCTACCGCAAGGACGTAGACGGCAACATCATCCGGGACGCCGACGGCGTCGGCATCCGCAACCCCGGCATGTTCAAGTGTGTGAAGGCCATCGGCTGGTACATCGAGGAGTACGGCCGCTGCCAGGTCAGCATCAACTTCACGGACCACACCGTGAGCCCCCTGCACGAGGTCGTCGACGCGACGCGCCGGGTCGCCGACCAGGAGGGCGTGGTCGTCACGGGCTGCGAGCTGGTCGGGCTGGTGCCGCTGGAGGCCATGCTCGCCGCCGGCCGGCACTACCTGGCCCGCCAGGGCACGAACCCCGGCGCCCCCGACGTCGAGCTCATCGAGGTCGCCGTGCAGTCCATGGGCCTGCGGGACCTGGGGCCCTTCGACCCGGCCCAGCGCATCGTCGAGCACCGCATCGGTCGCGACGGGCCCCTGGTCGGCAAGACCGTGCGTGACTTCGTCGACACGCTGGGCAGCCGGGCCCCGGCCCCCGGCGGCGGCTCGGTGGCTTCGCTCTGCGGGGCGCTGGGCAGCGCCCTGGCCGCCATGGTCGGCCAGCTCACGACCGGCAAGAAGGGCTACGAGGCGGTCTGGGACGAGCAGGACCGGGCCGCCGTCGCCGCCCAGGCCCTCAAGGAGGCCTTCCTGGCCGACATCGACGCCGACACGGCCGCCTTCGACGCGATCATGGCCGCCTTCGCCCTGCCCAAGGGCAGCCCCGAGGACAAGCAGGCCCGCGGCCGCGCCATCCAGGCCGCCACCCGGGGCGCCATCGAGGTCCCGCTGCGGGTGCTGGAGCGCTGCCTGCCCGCCCTGGACACGGTCGATGTGGCCGTCCGGGGCAACGCCAACGCCCGCTCCGACGCCGGCGTGGGGGCCCTGGTCCTGCGGGCCTGCGCCGAGGGCGCCTACTACAACGTCAACATCAACCTGGGCGGGATCCGCGACGTGGCCTGGGCCCAGGCGCGCCGCGAGCGGGCCCGCCAGGCCATGGACGCGGTCCAGGCCCGCACCGACGCCATCGGCCAGCTGATCCGGGCCGAGCTGTCCGGGGGCTGAGTGCCGGACCGGCGCCGCCACCGCGGGCCCCACCCCCAGGCCGGGCTTGCCGATGGGCCCTTCGGGCTTGCCGATGTGCCAGGTGGCGATCATGCTTGGGCCGGAGCCCCCAGCCCGCTGTCGCGTCCAGAATGTTGCATTCTGCAACCATCCCCTCCTAAGCCGTTGCAACCTGCAGCAGAATGGGGCATCTTCATCGCCCGTCGCTTCCAGGGGTACCCGTGATCGACCACACCATCTCGCTCCGATCCGTCCACGATGGGCGTGACGTGCGCCTCACCGCCGCCCAGGAGGCGGAGCTCGGGCGCGCGATCCGCGGCGCCGAGCGCGAAGCCCGTGAAGCCGTCGCCGGCTGGGACCAGGCCGAGTCCATCCTGCGTCGTCGCCCCACCCGGGCCGAGCGCACCCGTGGTGGCGCCATCCAGCGCCTGGAAGAGTCCATCGAAGCCCTGGACCAGGCCGCCCAGCAGCTCAACGCCGATCCCGAGATGCGGGCCGACGTGCGCCGGGCCCGCGGCGCCTGGCAGAAGAGCGAGCACCTGCGCTGGCAGCTCGCCATGAGCGGGATCCGCATCGCCCGGGGAGAGGCCCGCAAGCTGACCTGCTCGCTGATGAGCGAGGAGGACCTGGTGCAGGAGGGCTTCATCGGCCTGCTGCGCGCGGCCAGCCGCTTCGACCCCGACCGCGGGATCCGCTTCTCGACCTACGCCCGCTGGTGGGTCCGGGCCCAGATGACCCGGTCCATCGAGACCAAGGGCCGCATGGTCCGCCTGCCCGGCGGCGCCGTCGAGCAGCTCCGCAACCTGCGGCGCGCGGCCGAGCGCTTCGACATCGACGGCATCGAGTACGAGACCAACGACCTGGCGACCGAGGTCGGCATCGAGGAGACCCGGGCCAAGTTCCTGCTCGCCATCGGCGGCGTCGTCAGCTCCAGCCAGGAGGACGAGGACGGGCACAAGCTCGAGGACCGCTTCGAGGCCGAGGTCGACGGCGAACAGGTCGAGCACGCCACCGAGTCCCGCCGCCTGTTCGTGCGGGTGGCCGACGTCTTCGACGACATGCTGGACGAGCGCGAGAAGTTCATCATCAACCGGCACTACGGGCTGCACGGCGAAGACGAGCACAACATGGCGACCATCGCCCGCGAGCTGGGCCTGAGCCGCGAGCGGGTCCGCCAGATCGAGCGTCGCGCCCTGCGCCGGCTGCGGACCGCGATCTAGGGCATTCGCGCGGATCGACGGTGACACTGCGGCCCCGTGCGGCCCCGTGCGGCCCCGTGCGGCCGCCGTGGCATGCTACGCGCTCCTGGGAGCAGCGGCGTGAGCGGTGCGAGTGATGCCAGCGGCCCCAAGGGCGCGCCCCCCCCCCCCCCCCGCAGCCCGATGCGGCGCCGCTCCCGCCCGGTGCACGCCCCGCAACCCCGACGGGCGGCGAGACCTGGGCCATGGAGTCGCCGGTAGGGGGACCGAGCCCCGAAGGCCCCACCTCCGGCGAGCCCGGCCGCGTCCTGCAGCCCGAGGCGCCGCTGAGCGGCCGCCGGGTCGGGCGCTACGAGCTGGTCCGCGAGCTGGCCCGAGGGGGCATGGGCGTGGTCCATGTGGCCTGGGACCCCCGGGCGTCGTGCGGGTCTACGACATCGGGGAGCAGGACGACACTGTCTTCTTCTCCATGGACCTGGTCGAGGGCGGCACCCTGGCCGACCGGATCGCCGAGCACGGCGCCCACCCGCCGCAAGAGGCCGCCCGCCTGCTCTCGGCCATCAGCCGCGCCCTGGCCGCCGCGCACGCCCGCGGCATCGTCCACCGGGACATGAAGCCCGGCAACGTGCTGATGGAGCGGGACGGCGGCCCGCCGCCTCACGGACTTCGGCCTGGCGGCCCACCTCGACGAGGTCGACTCCCGCCTGACCAACGCCGGCCAGGTCCTGGGCAGCCCCAACTACATGTCCCCCGAGCAGGCCCTGGGCGAGCTGGATCACATCAGCCCGGCCACCGACGTCTACGCCGTGGGGGTCATCGCCTACGAGCTGCTCACCGGGCACCTGCCGTGGAAGGAGCAGGGCCTGGCGCTGGTCCTGGCCAAGCCGCAGCTCGAGGCGGCTTCGCCCCGCTCGGCCGACCGCAGCGTGCCCGTCGAGCTGGACACCATCGTCACCAAGGCCATGGCCCGGCGCGCTGTCGACCGCTACCCGGACGCCTCGGCCCTCGCCGACGACCTCGACCGCTTCCTGCGGGGCGAGCCCATCCAGGCCCGCGCGCCCAGCGTGGCGACCCGGCTGCGCTGGATGGTGCACCGACGCAGGCGGGTCCTGCCCTTCTACTTCGCCGGCGCCCTGACGCTGCTGGCCGGGCTGACGCTGCTGGCCGGGCTGACGCTGCTGGCCGGGCTGACGCTGCTGGCCGGGCTGACGCTGTAGCGGGACCGCGGCAGCGCCGAGCGCCGGGTCCAGGAGCGCGAGTCCATCGCCAGCCAGTACCTGGACCGGGTCGAGGCCCGCATGGCCGGGCTGCGCGCGGCCGGCCAGGAGCAGGAGGCCGACGACGCCTTCCACGCCTTCACCCTCATGCCCGACGTCCAGCGCACCGAGGCCCTCGCCCGCGCCTGGGAGGACCACGCCGAGCACGGCGCATCGCCCGACGCGAGCATCGACGCCCTCGCCCAGGCCTACCTGGAGTCCCGCGATCCGACGCGCCAGCGGGAGGTCCTCCTGCGCCTCGCCGACCGCTTCGAGGAGGCCAACCGGCCCCACGGGGCCGCCTCGGTCCTTCAAACCCTCGAGCGCGGCGGCCTGTCCTCTCCCGACAGCCCGCCGGTCCAGGCGCTCCTGGCCTGGGTGGCGACCGCCGACCTCCGCCTGGGGGAGGCCGCCGCGCGCTGGGCCGCCGTCGAGGGCTCCGATGGCCCGCGCGCCCGGGGGACCCGCGCCCTGGCCCTCGCCACCCGGCTCGGCACCGACTGCCCCCTCCACGGCTGCCAGCTCTGAGACGCCGACAGGGACGGCGTGGCCGACCTGGCCTGGTGGCACGATGGGCAGGTCAGCGTGCAAAGCCTGCACGACCCCGGCCAGCCGGTCCGCACCTTCCCGAGCCCCGGTCAACCGACCCAGAGCGCCCACCGCCCTCCCTCCCAGCTCGATGACCAGGTCCTGGTCGAGCTGGACTCCGGCTGCGGCCTGCTCGGCCCAGGCGCTGATGGTGCGCCCCACCTCGCGCCCATCGCGGGCCTGCCCTCCCCCGCCTGGTTCCCGCGCATGCTGCTGCGCGCCGACGTGGACGGCGACGGGGGAAAGGAGCGCTACCTCGGCGCGAACCGCACCCCTGGTCCGCCTGGATGCCAGCGACCGGGGCTGGCTGGCCTCCGAGCCCCTGCCTGGCCTGTCCCAGGCCAACTCCGAGGTCATGGAGGCGATCCACGCCGACCTGGACGGCGACGGGCAGCCCGAGCTGGCCCTGGCCACGGCAGAGTGGGGGAGCTTCGACGTGCGCGTCTACGACACCGCCCACGGCCTGCACCTGCGGGCGCGACGCCGCCTGGGCGAGGTCTACGGCCTGGTGCTGCTGCCGGGACCTACTCCGACCCTGGCCGCCATGGTTCGACGGGTCTACACGCCGCAGATCACCCTGGTGCCGGGGGACGACGACTTCGAGGGCATCGTGGTCCTGCGCCTGGAGGGGGACCAGCTCCAGGAGGTCCTGCGCCTGCCCTTCCGCACGAGCTGGTTCGAGCGCATGCAGGGCGGCGACCTGGACGGCGACGGCCAGCGTGACCTGGTGCTCGCGGGCGATGGCGGAGTTGCCGTGCTCATGAACGACGGCCAGGGCAGCTTCTCCCCCCTCATCCTGGACCACCAGCTCCTGCTGGGCGTGGCCCAGCTCGACGCCGACCCCGCCGACGAGCTGGTCCTGCGCGACCTGGACTCGGGCCTGAGCTGGATCGCCGGGCGAGGGCAGGACCAGGCGCCTGCCTACCGGCGGATCTACCCCCAGCCCCAGGCCGTGCCGCCGATCACCGATCCCTGGTTGGAGGATGCCTGGGGACGGGCCGAGGAGCTGGTGAGCGTCGGCCTGCGGGTCGAGGCGGCCGCCCAGCTCCTGCGCCAGGCGGAGCTGAGCCCGGGCACGCCCGGGGGCGCCGCCGCCATGACGCGCGCCATCGAGCTCATGGCCGACGACGGCAATGACTGGGCCGCGGTCGGCCCCGCCGCCGCGGCCCTCGGCGGCTGGACCGGCGTGCCCACCGAGGCCCGCCAGCGCGTGCGCGAGGCCCTGGCCCTGGGGGTCTACCTGGAGGCGGAGCGCGCGATGTTGCGTGAGCTCCCCCGGGATGCGGCCCTCGATCGCCGACTGCAGGGCCTGGACGCGGCCCTGGACAGCCCACCCATCGTGGCCTTCATGGACGCCTCCATGGACGCCCCCCTGGACCCGGCCTGGACCCGGCCTGGACGGTCCTGGTGCCCGAGCTCGTGCACCACCAGGTGGGGGACGGCCAGATCCAGCTCTCCCCGGCAGGGTCACAGCCCGTGCTCGAGCTCCCCGTCACCATCGGCGACGGCCTGCTCATCACCGACCTCGACATCAGCCTGGACCAGGTCGAGTGGGGGACCCGCCTGGACCTCGCCCTGCGTCCGCTCGATCCGGGCGCCGACCCCGAAGCCCGCTACCCGCTGCTGTCAGTGCAGGTCCGGGGCGGGCAGGGCCACAACCACCTCGACGCCCAGGTCCAGCGGGCCGCGCTGCCCTGGGGGGCCTACGCCACGGTCGGGCCGCTGTCCTGGCGGGGCCGGTTGTCGGCGGCGCTGGACCCCGACCTCCAGCGGGCCCGAATTCGCGCCGAGCCGGACCCGGGTACGAACCAGGGCGCCGTCGATCACGAGGTCTCCGGCGCGAGCGTTTTCCCCTTCCCCCCAGCCGGCCACTACGCCCTGGTCATTTCCACCGGCGGCCAGGGCTGCCTGGGGGGGCGCTTCCGCCTGCGCCGGCTCGCGTTGCGCGGGCCCGGCGTCGGGATCGGGCCGACCCCCGAAGCCGCGGCCCCGGCGGTCGGGCGCGCGGCGCTCCTGGTCACCGAGGGCTGGCCCGAGCGTGCCCTCGAGGCCCTGGGGTCCCGCCAGGACCCGAGCGCGGACCGGGTCCGCCTGGCCGCGCTCGACGACGAGACCCGCCTGGTCCTGGCCCAGGCCCTGGCGACCAGCCCCACGCCGGAGCTGCTGGCCGACCAGCTCCTGCTCGACCCCCGCGTGGCCTCGCTACGGGCCCGCCCCGACTGGCCGGCCCTGCCGCTCCGCACCCCGCCCTGAAGACCGCCCCTGAAGACCGCCGCCTGGGCTCAGCCCTTGTGGCGCTGGCTCAGCCCCAGTAGCGCTGGCTCAGCCCTTGTGGCGCTGGCTCAGCCCTTGTAGCGCTGGCGCAGATCGGCCTCGGACTGCACCAGGCGGATGTTGTCCAGCTCGGCGATGAGCGAGGTGGAGAAGGTGCCGGCCAGGACGTCGGCCGCCTCTGGCGCCTGCTTGCGACGCCGCATCGGCACCGCGCTGGGGATGCGCGTCTCGCCCTTGGGGATGGGCTCGCCGTGCTCGGCCGCCAGCTCGCCCAGCCGCCCCCCGGTCTGGCCCACGAGCTGCGCGAGGCCGGCCAGGAGCACCCGGCGCAGGGCCAGCCCGGCGTCCGAGCTGCCCCGGATGAGGTCCCACAGCTCGCGGTGGCCCAGGCGCAGGATCTGCGCGCTGCCTTCCGCGGCCACCGTGGCGCTGCGCGGCAGGCCGGTCAGCAGGCCGAGCTGGCCCACCACCGTCGGGGCCTGCAGCCGGGTCATCTCGCGCTGCTCCGGCCCCACCAGGATCCGCACCGTGCCTTCCACGAGCACGTGCAGGGACTCGGAGCGCGCCCCTTCTCGGTAGAGCAGACCGCCGGCTGGCACGTCCTCCAGCTTCATGGCGCGCAGGGCGGCCGCCAGGGCGGAGGTCGACACCCCCTGGGCCCGCGAGGCGCGGATGAGCTGGGCGGCGAGGACATCGAGGTTCGGCGTGCCCATTTCAGGCCCCCATCATGCGGCGCAGGGCCCGCATCATGCCGGAGACGAAGGAGGTCGAACCCGAGGTGTCCGCACGCGTCGGCTCGTCCCAACGCCGCACGCTGGCGGTGTTTCGCCGCACCCGCTCGGCCAGATTGGCCAGGGCGCGCTGCTCGAGGACCTGCATGACCCCGCGGACCCGGGGGTCGTCGAGGATGGCGGTGTCGAGCCGCAGCATGATGACCTCTTCCTCGGCGATGACGCTGGCGCTGCGTCGCAGGCCCGAGGTGTACAGGCCGACCTCGCCCACCAGCTCGCCCGGCGCGATCCGCCCGAGCACCAGGCGGCGGTCGCCGTTCTGGACCTCGGTCCGGCAGCGGCCCGACACCAGCAGGAGGGCGCCGGTCGCGGTCTCTCCCTGCGTGATGATCAAGTTTCCGGGCGCGAAGCGGACGGTCGGCGCCGCCCGCGCGAAGGAGCTCAGGTCCTCGGAGCTGCAGTCTCGGAGCGCGGCCAGCGCGCCCAGCTCTTTGGCGGTGCTCACGGCTTCATGCCTCCGTCTCGAGGGCTCAGGATCATCACCAGGGCCGGACATAGCCCGGGGCACCAGGTGCAGGGCGCGACGTAACGGTCCTGTGCACGGCGGCCCGGGGCAGCAACCGGGGGCGGTTGGAGCAGGGCTCTCGCGGGTCCGCCGCCCCCTCAGGCCCGGCGGCGGCGCGGCGGGGGGTTGTCCACGGCCTGCGGCAGGGGCACACCGACAGCGCGCAGGATCTCGGCCCGCTGGAGCACGGCGGCGCCGTCCAGGAGCGCGTCGGCGATGGCGACGACGCCCCGGGCCTCCAGGGGCTCCAGCCAGGTGTCGCGGACCCAGTCGTTGAACAGGCCCATGGCCGGGCCACACCACACCTGGTAGTCGCGGCGGCGGTCGACGTCGCCGGTCCGGGCCCAGCGGCTGCTCATGCCCAGGTACCAGCGGAAGACCAGGGCCATCTTGAGGTGGGGGGCGGCCTGGGCCTGCTGGAGCTGGCGCGGGTCGCGCTCCTTCCAGAAGGCGGCGGTGTCGGCCCAGACCTCGTCCACGGGGCGGCGCAGGATGGTCTTCTCGACCTTGGCCCGCTCGGCCGCCGGGATCTCCTCCAGGCTGCCGTAGGCCCGGTACAGCTCGTAGAGCCGCTGGGCCCGCTGGGCGTACATGGTGCCGCGCCCCAGGACCTGGACCTGGGCCCCCAGCTCGAACATGTCGGGGGCCGGGCCGGTCGTGCAGTCGGCGATGCCGGCCTCGGCCAGCATGTCCTTGGCAACCCGGCTGGTGCCGGCCTCCAGGCTGGCCTGGTTGACCGAGCCGGTGAGCACGTAGTCGGCCCCCATGGACAGGGCCGCGTGCACGCTGGCCGGGTCGCCCAGGCCGCCACCCGCGCCCACCCGGGGCCGCATGCCCAGGGCGGCGTAGCCCAGCTCCGCCGCAACGCGGTCGCGCAGCCGCCGCACCACCGGGAGCATGGCGACCAGGGGGCGACGGTCGGTGTGGCCGCCGCTGTCGGCCTCGACCGTGACGTCCTCGGCCACCGGGATCCGGGCGGCCAGGGCGGCCTGCTCGGGCGAGAGGATGCCGGCCCCGACCAGCTCGCGGAGCAGGGCATCGGGCGCCGGGCGCAGGAACTGCTCGGCCACCTCGGGCCGGCTGACCTTGGCCAGGACCCGCTGGGGCACGATGATCTGGTCGCCCCGGCTGCGGATGCCGGCCAGGCGGAAGCGCACGATGGCCGGGGTCAGCCGCATATAGGCGCTGGCCGAGACCGTGCGGACGCCGTTGCGCAGGTAGAGGTCGACGGTCGCCTCTTCGACCGCGGGCTCGACGGGGTTGTGCAGCAGGTTGAAGCCGGCCGGCCCGCCCTGGACCTGCTCCATGATCCGGTGGACCGCGTCCTCGACCCGGCCCAGGTCCAGGCCCCCGGCGCCGAAGCAGGCCAGCATGCCGCCGCGGCTCATGGCGATGACGAGGTCCTCGGACGCGATGCCGCCGGCCATGGCGCCGGCGACGTAGGAGGCGCGGACGCCGTGGGCCTGGCGGAAGGAGGCGGCCCCCAGCCGCTCGGCCGACACGGGTGGCACGATGGCCTGCACAGCACCGGGACCCGGGCCGTCCTGGTAGACCCGGCCCTCGCAGATCCACAGGGGACGCTCCAGCTCGCAGACGGCGGCGGCCAGGTCGGTGACCAGGCGCCCGGTGGGGGCCGGGGGGGGCGCGGCGGCCGGGACGGGAGCGGCGGGCGCAGCAACAGGGGCCGAAGCAGCCGGCACGGCGGCCGGTCCCACGGGCACGCGCTCCTCGAAGGCGGGGCCGCTGTCCCAGACCACGCGCAGCACGGCCTCCTCGCCCTCACGGCGCAGGCCCAGCGAGACGCCGCCGTCCTCCAGCAGGGCCTCCTCGCCCTCGCCGAGCAAGGCGGCCAGGGGCTGCAGGCCGACGCGGTCCACGGCCTCGCCCAGGCCTCCCCCGGGGCCGGTGCCCTCTTCGCCCGTGGACAGGCGCAGCCGACGGGCCGGATAGCGGGCAAGGATCTCTTCGACGCGGGCGGTCACGGGGCGCTCCTGGGCGGTCGGCGGCTCTAACCGCTGCGCCGGGATTGTTCCCCATGGCGCCCGCCGTGGGGGCGGCCGCGACGCGGCTGCGAGCTGCCCGCTGGGTCCGGCCCTCCGGCAAGCGACGGGTTAGGTCCGGCCTCGCCTCGGGAGCCCGATATGCCGCCCACCCACCGCGTCCCCGTCGCCATCCTCGGCGCCACCGGCATGGTGGGCCAGCGCATGGTCCAGCTCCTCGAAGGCCACCCCTGGCTGGAGCTGGTCACCCTGGGGGCCAGCGAGCGCTCGGCCGGGCGCAGCTACGGCGAGGCCGCGCCCTGGCGCCTGCCCGGTGCCTGCCCGCCGCGGGTCGCCGCCATGACGGTCCAGCCCTGTGAGCCGGCCCACCTGCCACCGGGGCTGAAGCTGGTGCTCTCGGCCCTCGACGCGCGCCCGGCCCGGGCCATCGAGGCGGCCTTCCGCGACGCGGGCTGCGCCGTCGTCACCAACGCCAGCGCCCACCGCATGGACCCCCAGGTCCCGCTGCTCATCCCCGAGGTCAACCCCGGTCACCTCGGCCTCTGCGACGCCCAGACCGGCGGCGATCCGCACCGCGGCTACATCGTCGCCAACCCCAACTGCTGCGCCATCCCCGTCGCCATGGCCCTCGCCCCGCTGCAGGAGCGCTGGGGGGTGCAGGCCGCCATCGTCAGCACCTGGCAGGCCGTGAGTGGTGCCGGCTACCCCGGCGAGAGCGCCTGGGACATGATCGGCAGCGTGCACCCGCACCCCGGCAACGAAGAGGAGAAGCTGCGCGAGGAGCCCCAGAAGATCCTGGGAGCGGCCGGCGCGCCCGCCACCTTCCCGGTCTCGGCCCGCTGCGTGCGTGTGCCCACCGCCGACGGCCACCTGGTGGCGATCCACGCCCGCCTGGCCGGCAGCCCCTCGGTGCAGGAGGTCCACCAGGCCCTGGCCACCTGGACCGGCAGCGGCCCGGCCCTGCCCTCCTGCCCGCAGCCGCCGCTGATCCTCACCGAGCGCCGCGACCGCCCGGCCACCCGCTTCGACGTCGACGCTGGCGGCGGCATGGCCATCACCGTGGGGCGGATCGAGGCCTGCGAGATCATGGGGGTCAAGCTCTACGCCCTGGCCCACAACACGATCCGCGGCGCCGCCGGGGCGGCCATCGCCAACGCCGAGCTCCTGGTGGCGACCGGGCGCCTGCCGCGCTGAGCGCCGCCTGCTCGGCCGCCTGCCTCCTCGGCTGCCTGCCTACAGGCCCAGCTCGCCGCCCAGGGGCAGGACCACGGGCTGGCAGCCGGCCTGGCGGATCTCCTCGACGAAGCCCGGCAAGTCCACGCCCGGCAGCAGCCAGGGCTCACGCTCGAAGGGGGTCGTGAACAGGTCCCAGTGGCAGGCGACGATGATCCGGGGCCGCAGCAGCGCCACGGCGTCCTGCACGTAGTGGGGGCGGTAGCGGCGGCCGATGGCGCACAGGCAGACCACGTCCACGCCCTGCTCGCCCAGGTCCTGCAGCTCGGCGTTGTTGAAGTCGGCGCTGTCGATGTGGACCAGGCGCAGGCCGCCCAGCTCGACGAACCAGTTGAGCACCAGGCCGTGGCGCAGATCCGTGACCCGGGGCGGCCAGGGCGGCGGGACCTCGATGTCGCCGGGCAGGGTGACGCGGCCGAAGTAGACGCGGCCGTGCTGGCTGGGCAGGCCCCGCACCCGCCCGGGCCCGGTGGCGATGTCCTGCCGGCCGTGGGTGACGACGATCTGCGAGGCGGGCAGGCCGGCCGCCCTGCCGCACCTGCCGACGGCGGGCGAGCCGATGAGCCGGGCGCCGGTGCGGGCGCACAGGGCGGGGGCGTCGAGCACGTGGTCGTAGTGGGAGTGGCCGACCAGCACGTCGTCGGCGTGGGGGACCAGGCGCTGCAGCCGCTCCAGGTCCGGGGGCAAACGGCCGAAGAGGGTCCGCAAGGCGCCGGGGCGGGTGACGAAGGGGTCGAGGACCAGGATGTGTTGGGCCGCCTCCACGACGAAGCCGGCGGTGCCCAGGTAGCGCAGGCGCATGCGGGCGTCGGAGGCGACCGGCTCCCGGTGGTACAGGGCCGGGTCGAGGTGGGAGAGGATCACCCGGGGTTGTCCGCGGTGCAGGGGCCCTCGCCGCAGAAGTGCTCGACCACGCCGGGATCGGTGGGGTCGAGGAAGCGCAGGGTCTGCTCCATGGTGCCGTTCCACAGCCGCGGCACGCCGTGGGCGCCGGTCTGCTCGGCCGGGCGGTTGATGTCGGGCGGCACGCCCCGCTCGGGGTCGAACTGGGCCACGGCCGGCCCGGAGAGGGGCGCAGCCCCCGTCGGGATGCCCCAGGGCGTGGTCACCGAGGGCAGCAGCAGGGTGGCGCCGGTGCCCCGAGCCAGCGACTCGGTCGTCAGGTTCGGGACCTGGTCATCACCGATGCTCTCCTGCCACAAGGCGCAGCGGCCTTGCAGCTCGGTCGTGAAGCTGGCCGGGTCGGCCTCGTCCCAGAACAGCTGCATGGCGGCGTAGAGGAGCTGGCGGTCGCCCGGCGAGGGCACCGAGTCGGTGACCAGGGTCTCGAAGGTCGGCCAGTCGCTGCTGCGCTCCAACATGGTGGACCAGGAGCTGCCGCCGACGTGCAGCACGCCGCAGGGGATCTCCGGGTCGTTGGCCAGCAGCACGGCGCCCTCGATGCCGCCCAGGGAGATGCCGTAGTAGCGGACCGTGGTCGGGTCGCCCTTGCCCTCCAGCAGCGGATCATCCAGGAGACCGCCGGCGACCACCAGGTGGTGCAGGGCGATGGTGTTGGCCACGCCCTGGGCCAGCTTGTCGCTGAGCGCGGGGATGACGGCCGGGTCGTTGCCGACCTGGACGGCGGTCAGCAGGTCGGCCCGGGTGAGGCCCCGCCAGGTGGTGGCGACGACGATGGCGCCGGCGCGATCGGCCAGCTCCAGCAGGCCCGAGGGGTCGTCCGGCTCGTCCAGGTACAGCCCGGGCTCGCCGAAGATGCCGTGGCCGAAGATCCAGACCGGGGCGCTGCCGGCGGGGGCGTCGTGCAGGCTCTCGGGCAGGTGCACGTACAAGGTGGCCTGGGCCGTGCCCTGCAAGGAGGGCTCGCCGTCGCTGAGCGCGAAGCTGCCGTCGTCGACCAGCCAGGAGTCGGTGGTGAAGCTGCCCTCCAGCCGCTTCCAGGTGTGGGGCGCGACGGTGTCGCCAGCGTCGGCGTCGGCCACCTGGCTGAAGGTCCAGCTCGTGGGTATGCCGACCTGGGGGACGATGCTGCGCAGGGGCCGGGCGCCGTCGCCCACCGGGAATTCGACGGCCAGGACCAGGTCCGTGACCCCCAGCTCGGCCAGGCGGGCCTCGATCTGGGCCATGTCGGCCGCTGGGTCGGCCAGCTCGGGCGCCGGGTTCCCGGCCCGCATGTCCTGGGCCCAGGCGGGGCCCTCCCAGGCCGCGCCGTCGGCGGTGCGGACCGCCGAGGTGACGGCCACAGCCACCTGGTGACCGACGGGCATGGGCCGCAGGGGGCGGACCAGCAGCGAGGGCACGGCCCCGACGCAGGCGTCGTCCTGTGGGTGGGTGGGGCACCAGGCGTCGAGCTCGGCCATGGCTGGCAGCAGCTCGCCGGCGTCGAGGTCCCACAGCTGCACGCTGCCGGCGGTGCCCAGCTCGGCCTGGCCGGGCAGGCTGCTGCCGTCCAGGGTCACCTCGGGCGCGATGACCGTGGTCTGGACCGGGCTGAAGCCGGTCCGCCAGCCCAGGCGATCGACGGGGAAAGGCACGCCGCCCTCGGCCTGGGGCAGGGTCCCCGCCGGGATGTCCACGTGGCCCGTGCCGTCGACCAGGAGCATCGAGGGGAAGAGCCCGCCCGCGGGCATGGAGGCGCCGGGCTGCGCCGAGTCGCCGGGTGCCTTGCCGGTGCAGGCGCCCAGGAGGGCCGCCACGAGGGGCGGGGCCAGGAGCAGGGCAGCCATGCTCAGTTCGCGTCCGCGCCGGCGGGGGGCGCGGCGGGGCTCGACGGCGGCGCGGCGGGGCTCGACGGCGGCGCGGCGGGGCTCGACGGCGGCGCGGCGGGGCTCGACGGCGGCGCGGCGAGGCCGGCGCCGAAGCGGGCCCGCAGCTTGTCCGCGGCCTGAGGGTCGGCGCCCAGCTCATCCAGCAAGGCCCCGGCCCGCAGCCAGCGGGCGACCATGGCGGGGTCGGGCGAGGACTGGGCCCAGGGGCCCTGGGGGGTCATGTCGATGTTGATGAAGCCGACGGTCTGGCCATCGGTGGCGGCGAGCAGCACGCCGCGCGGCGGCAGCGGGTCGGGGACCTGGTCGAGCTCCCCCTCGGGCAGCCAGCCGGTGTGGCACTGCCAGGCCCGGTCGTGGGTGCTGCGCGGCGAGAGCTGGAGCACGGTGCGGGCCACGACGACGTGGGTCGCGCCGAGGAGGTCCAGGGCCCGGCGCAGCGAGGCCGTGACTGGCAGATCCACCTGCCGCAGGCCCAGCCGGGGCTGCTGGTCGACCAGCATGCAGTCCCGGACCACGCTCTCGACCAGGGCGTGGTGGATGTCGCGGTCGCTCTTGCTCAGGCGGATGAGCTGGTCCATGGCCGGCGTGTCCAGGTCCAGGTCCAGGCCCTGGGCGGCGTAGAGCTGCCCCATCCAGACCCGGTCGGAGCTGCGCAGGGCGGCGTCGAGGGCGGCGTCCACCCAGGCCGGGTCCTCGGGCGCGGGGTTGGCCTTGAGCAGGGCCGCACCCTCTTGCGGCCGCAGCAGCACATTGGCGAGGGCGTCCCCCAGGGCGCGGTCGAGGGCGGGGTCCTTGTCTTGCCAGGTCGAAGCCGCCCGGGCGGCGTCTGAGACCCGCTGGACATCGCCCTGGGCCAGGGCGTCCTGGAGGCCCTGGCGGGCCTGGGCCAGGCCGGAGTCGGCGCAGGAGCTGCAGCCGGCCAAGGTCAGCGCCGCCGGGACCAGGACGGAGAGCAGCCGGAGCTGGGAGGGCCGGGTCGGCTGGGAGGGCCAGGGAGACATGCTCCACCTCGCGCGGGGGGCAGGGCGATCCCGCCTCCGGCAGATAGCACCCCCGGCGGCCCTCCGTCGCCCCCCCCCCCTCGCCCCCTGAAGGCCACACCCGCCGCCCTCAGCGCGGCTCGGCGCCCGGCTCCTGGGCCGCCTCCAGCGCGGCCAGGGCCGCGACCAGGCCCTCGGCGTCGACCTCGCCCCTCCCGAAGGCGGCATAGAGCGCGTCCACGCGGTCCAGGATCCGGCGGGCGGCCTGGCGGCGGGCGTGGGCCGCGCGCACCAGGCGGTCGATGCGGGCCCGCGCCTCGGCGCCGGGATCGGGCGCCGCCAGCGGGGCCAGGTCGCCGGTCCGGATCCGCGGCCGCGTCTGGCCGCCGGTGCCGCTGAGCTGGGCCCGCACGAAGGCGCTGCGCAGGGCGACCAGGGCGAAGCCGGGCTCCTTTCGGGGCACCAGGCGCAGCCACTCGGCCGAGCCGCACAGGGCCTCGGGCAGGTCCGGATCGGGGCGGTGGGCCAGGACCACGTTGTTCAGGGCGGGCCGGATGCGCGCGAAGAGGATGTCACCCTCGTCGAAGGCTGCCTTGGTGCCGGTGAACTCGTCCCCGCTGCGGGCCCGGGCCTGGGTGACCTCGCCGGTGCCCTTGTCCACGTCGGCCAGGTCGATCTCGGTCCACTCCTCATCTGGGCTGTCCTCGGCGGGGCGGACCAGGCGGGGCCGGTAGGGGGCCAGCTCCTGCAGCGGCACCGTGGGCACCTGGGCGGCGATGCCGGAGTGGGCCAGCAGGGCGGCCGGGTCCCAGCCAGGCTCGTCGGCGGGCAGGCGGGGCCAGCGGTCCTGGCGCCAGGCGATGCGCAGGGCCGCCAGCTCGTCGGGCTCGGTGGGGCGGTAGCGCCGCCGGGTCGGGTCGTAGCCGGGGTTCTCGACGACGGCCGCCGCCCAGGGCTGCAGGCGGGCCGGCCGCTTGTGCAAGCACAGGATGCAGGCCCGGGCGCCGGTGCCGCCGAAGGGCCGGAACACGCCCTCGGGCAGGGCGACGACGGCGGCGCGCACGAAGCGCTGCTCCAGCCAGGCCCGCAGGCGGGCGTGGCGGGCGTTGCCGACGACGGAGTGGGGCAGCAGGGCGCACAGGCGCCCGCCGGGGCGCAGGGCCCGCCAGGCGGCCTCCAGGAACAGCTCGTCGCTCTGCAGGTGCTCGCGGCCCTGGGCCAGGCTGGCCCGCCCCAGCGCCGCCGCGTCGCGGATCTCCACCGAGAAGGGCGGGTTGGCCAGGACCACGTCCCAGCGGTCGTCCTCGTCGAAGGGCAGCGGGTCCCGGAACAGATCACTGCGCTTCACGGCGCGCGGGTCGATGCCGTGCAGCTTCAGGTTCAGGCGGCACAAGGCGACCAACTCGGGGTCGACCTCGATGCCGTCGACGTCGGCGCCGCGTTGGCTCGCGGCGACCAGGAAGCTGCCGGCGCCGCAGGTGGGGTCCAGGACCCGGTCCCGCGGCCCCACCCCGGCCACGTCGGCCATGAGCTCGGCCAGGGGACGCGGCGTGAAGTACTGGCCGTGCTCGGCCTTGAAAACCTCGGGGAAGAAGCGCTCGTAGGCCAGGCCGAAGAGGTCCATCTCGGCCGTGAGCGGCAGGCGGTCGAGCCCGGCCTCGGCCGGGGCGTCGGGGCCGTCCAGCCACAGGTGCGGCGGCAGATCCAGCCGGCGGGCCAGGTCACGACACAGGGCCGCGTAGGCGGCCCGGCCTGACAGCCCGAAGGAGCGCAGGCGGTCCTCGGCAGCACGGAGCTCTTGGGCGAAGGCCTGGGCCGACATGGGACCGCCGGGTGGCGCCGCGCTGTCCGGCCGCCCGTCCTAGCGGATGCGGATCATGCACTCGGCGGGGATGACGTGCTCGTCCTGGTGCGGGCGGAGCAGGGAGTAGCCGTGGGCCGTGATGGGCTCGGCCCCCAGCTCCAGCACCAGGCCCTTCAGGCGATCGAAGGTGGTACCGGGCCGCAGCTCGTATACGCAGAACAGGGCGACCTTCTTCTCGTCCAGGTCCTGCAAGGCCTGCAAGAAGGTCGTCAGCTCGGCGGTGGGGCCGACGCCCTTGATGCCCAGGCCGAAGACCGGCGTGCCGATGACCAGGCCACGGTAGGGCCGGATGTCCACGGGCCCGTCCTGGATCCGGTGGACGTCGACGACGAAGGCGCGGTTCTCCAACAGCTCCTTCATGCGCGGCACCACCCGGCTGCAGTAGCCACGAGCGTCGTCGATAAGGATGAGGAGACGGACAGGGGTGAAAGGCATCGGGCCGACGCTATCCGGCCGCCCGGGAGCGGTCCAGCGGGGAGGCGGACCGGACTGCACGTTGAGCCCGGTCCCGACGCCACGATCGGGCCCTCGCTGCAAAGCCTGGGTCAAAGCACGGGGGCCCGCGGTCCCCGTGCTTGACCCCCTCGCGAGCCCCACGGTATGCAGCCATGGTTCCATCCTCGACCAGCGCCAGCCGCGCGCGGTCCCTGCACCTCGACCGACGTCCTGGACCTGGCGAAGCAGGGCCGCCCCTTCGCCCCTTCGCCACTGCGCCCCGGTGCCTCGCCGCACCCCCGGGTGCCACGGAGATCCCCATGTCGCGATGGCTTGTCACCCAGGGAGACCGACAGTTCTCGGTCTCCGATCTGGGTGAGATCAAGGAGCTGGCACGATCCGGCAAGCTCGGCGCAGCCGACATGGTCCAGCCCCCCGGGGCCTCGGACTGGCTCTACGCCTCCGAGCTGCCCGAGCTGAAGAGCCTGCTGAAGAGCGGCAGCGCCGGTCAGGACTTCGACGACGAGCCCATGGTGCGGCCCAACCGCACCCCCATGATCATCGCGGTGCTCTTCGTGCTCCTCGGCGTCGCCGGCTTCGCCTTCTTCCACTTCGCCAGCAAGGTCCCCGAGGCACAGAAGCTCAACCTGCTGGGTGATGGCGGCCTGTCCCTCACCGAGATGCTGGTCACGGCGAACCCGGCCCAGGTGCACGGCGAGCCCAAGGACGGCTCCAGCGCCAGCTCGAGCATCCCCAAGGACAGCAAGATCCAGCTCGTGGCCAAGCGCGGCGGCTGGTACCAGGTCGACTACAAGGGCACCAAGGGCTGGGTGAAGGTCGACGACGTCGTCCCCGCCTACTTCTTCGCCGACAAGGAGACCCGCGAGGACTACGACCCGGTCTACAACCCCGACCGGTACCTCTTCGTCAAGAACGCCAGCTGGATGCAGCTGCCCGACCAGCGGCGCGACAACGTCACCGTCTTCCAGCTCGACCTGGCCAACAAGAGCAAGTTCGACATGACGGACGTGATCCTGCTGGCCACGATCAAGGACAAGAACGGCAAGGTCCTGGAGACCAAGGAAGTGCCCCTGCAGGGCGTGGTCAAGTCCTTCGACGACACCATGGTCGGCACCCTGGCCCCGCCCGAGGGGGACAAGGAGTCCGACCCGCAGCTCATGACCGAGACGACCTTCAACGAGATGGCGGCCACGGACGAGGACCTGCACCTGCGCTGGTCGCCGGGCATCGAGGTCAAGCTCGATACGCAGGGCTTCGTCGAAGCCAACATCGACATGCTCCAGGTCCGGGCGATCCCCAAGAAGATCTGAGCCTGGGACCCCGAACCCTGGGACCCCGAACCCTGGGACCCCGAACCCTGGGACCCCGACCCGGGCTGCCCGCATGCGTCCTGCCCTCGCGCTGCTTGCGCCTCTGAGCTCGGTGCTGGCCTGCGCCCACCCGGGGACCACGCCGGCCCCCGTGGGGCGACCGGCCGCCGCTGCCACCCTGGCCACCCTCCCCATCCCGGGAGATCGCCGGCTGGTGGTCCTGGCCCGGGACATCATCGACGTCCGGATCGCCCTGGCCCCCAACCTGGCGGCCGAGGCGGGCCTGGTCGAGGACGCTGTGCGGGTGCCCTCCTTCGCGCCGGCCGCCGTCGATGGCCTGGTGGCCCGGCTGGACGCCGACCTGGAGGGTCTGCGGGCCCTGCCCTGGGACCACCTGTCGGTCGATGAGCAGATCGACCTGCGCTGGCTGCAGGCCAACGCCGAGCAGGCCCGGCAGGAGCTGGTGGTGGAGCGGCGCTGGGAGCACCGGCCGGCCCAGTGGCTGGAGCCGGTCTCGGCCGACCTCATCGCGCTGCAGGCCAACGCCCCGGGCCGGCCCGACCTCTCCCGTGCGCTCTGCGCCCGCCTGCCGGCCATGGTGGACGAGATGCGGGCCCTGGTGGTCCACCCCACCCAGCGGGACGTGCAGACGGCCCACGGCCTGCTCTCGGGCATGGCAAGGGCCCTGCTGACCCTGCCGACCTCACCCGAGCAGCAAGGCGCCCTGGAGGCCCTGCAGGCCTATGACGCGGCCCTCCCGGCCGAGGGAACCGGCCTGGGGGCAGACGAGGCCCCGCCCGAGTACCAGGTCGTCGGGGCCGCCGACTATGACTGGCGGCTGGCCCACGCCCTGCTGCTGCCCTGGGACGCCGACGGCCTGCTGGCCCAGGCCCAGGCCGAGCTGGACCGGGTGGACGCCGAGCTGGCCGGGCTGCACCCGGCGCCGGCGTCCCCCCCCACCCCGGCGGAGCAGGCCGAGGCCGAGGCCCTGACCCGCGCGGGCATGCTGGAGCTCTACGACCAGGTGGTGCGCGACGACCTGGCAGCGCTGCGCGGCATGGACGTGCTGACCGTGCCCCCGGACCTGCCGCACCTGCGGGCCCGGGAGACGCCCGGGGCGCTCATCCCGCTGACCGGCGACGGCGGCAGCATGAGCCCGCCGCCCCTCTTCGGCCCGCCCACCGTGGGCTGGTGGAACGTCAACCACTTCGACGCCGCGTGGCCCCTCCCCCGCCGCCTGGACATGGTCCAGGCGCTGCGGCGCCAACACGACAACGGCTTCGGCCCCTACGCCGTACACGAGGGCATCCCCGGCCACCACCTGCAGCTGGCCATGGCCCGCGACAACCCCGACCCGATCCGCACCCTGCTGTGGGACGGCCCGGCGGTCGAGGGCTGGGCCCTGTATGCCGAGCAGCTCTTCTGGGAGGGCGGCGGCTTCGGCCAGGGCGAGGCCGCGCACGCTGCGGTGCTGGGCTCCTACCGCGGGCGCATCCGCCGGGTCTTCTACGACGTCAACGTCGAGACCGGCCGCTGGACGCTGCAGCAGGCGGCCGACTGGCGAGGGGGGACCGCCGCCGGTGCGGGCACCATCGACCCCGAGCTGCTGCGGGCCATCCAGTGGCCGACCCAGCTCATCAGCTACTTCGCCGGCAAGGCCCAGATCATCGCGCTGCGGAACGAGGCGCGGGCCCGGGGGGGGGCGGGCTGGTCAGAGCGGGACTTCCACGATGCCCTGCTTGCGGCGGGTCCGATCCCCCTGGCGCTGGCGCGCTGCAAGGTGCTGGGGGAGCCGGTGGCACCGCCGCGCTGACCGGGTCGTGTCGTCCGGCGCCCACCAGGTGGTGCCCGTACCAGCGCAGGTAGGCCAGGGCATCGTGCCCGCCCCCGCGCCCCAGGTCGGTGAGCATGCCGGCGGCCATGACTGAGCGCGCGACGCCCTGGAGGCCCGGGACCTGCCCCAGGCGGTCGGGATCCAGCCGGCTCCGCAGCGCTGCCGGCAGGCGCGGCAGCAGGTCGAGGGCCGCCGCGTAGCCCTGGTCGCGGGCGTCCTGGGCGGCGTCGCCCCGCCCCGCCTGCTCCATCTCCCGGTAGGTCGTGGTGCGCCCGGCCAGGATCCCCTGGTGCTCGGCGGCGGTCAGGGTGCCCCGGGCCACGGCCTGGCGGGTCAGCGCGGTCCCGGGGAACCACGTGAACCAGTAGGCGCCGATGCGATCGGGGGGGTGGGCCCGGTAGAAGTCCAGCGCCCGCCGCCGGGCCTGGTGGGCCTCGCCGGGCAGGCCCACGATGTGGTCGACCTCGACCCGCAGGCCCGCCGCCCGGCAGGTGTCGATGGCGGACGCGATGTCCTCCTCGCGGTCGGTGCGGTGGAGCACCCCGCGGCGGTAGGCCGGGTCGTCCAGGGACTGGACCCCCATCTTGACCCGCACGCAGCCCGCCTCGACCAGCATGCCGATCCGCGCCGGATCCAGGCAGCGGGCGTGGGCCGAGCAGCCGAAGGGCACGCCGATCCGCTGCCGATAGGCCGGGGCGAAGGCGGCCAGCCAGCGCCGATCCATGGTGAAGATGTCGTCGTGAAACTCGACGTAGCGGTAGGGGTCGCGGCGCTGGGCCACCGACAGCTCCTCCAGTACACCCTGGACCGAGCGGCGGCGCACCGGCACGGCGACACCGGTCCCGTCCTCTGCCCCCCCCTGGCTGTTGAAGCAGAAGGCGCAGCGGTAGGGACAGCCGCGGCTGGTCATGATGCCGTACATGCCCCGCCGGGGCTGGGTCGAGGCGTAGAGCGCCTTGTCCGGCAGGGGCAGCGCGTCCAGGTCCTCGACCACCGCGCCGGGGGCCACCGGGGGCACGGGCGTGGTGCCCAGCCGGGTCCACATGCCGGGGATGCCCTGCCCCCGGCCGCCGGCCGCCAGGTCCTCGACCAGGGCCAGCAGGGCCGCCTCGCCCTCTCCCTCGCAGACCCAGTCCACCTCGGGCTGCGCAGCCAGGTAGGCCGGCGCCGCAGAGGCGTGGCTGCCCCCCATGACGACGGGGATCGGCCGCACGCGGCGCACCGCGCGGGCGATCTCCAGGGCCCAGCCGACCGTCGAGGTCATGACGCTGAAGGCCAGCAGGTCCGGCTCCAGGGCGAGGATCCGCGCCACGACCCGGTCGCGGCGGTCCACCCTGCGTGCCAGGCGCGGCAGCCGTAGGGCGAAGCGGTCGTCGAAGAGGGCCGGGTCGTGGACCAGGCTGCTGCGGTGGCCCGCCTGCTGGAGCAAGGCGGAGAGCAGCTCTACGCCGAGCAGCTCGGCGTAGCCCACCGAGGCGAAGGTCAGGTGCAGGCGCCGGGCGCGTGCGGGCATCGACCGGCCCTCCACGGAGCCCGCGCGAGCCCGTCTCTCGGGACCGCCGGACCACGTCCGAGCCGGCACGATAGCGGCTTTGCGAGCGCCGGTCCATCCCCCACCCGGCCGAGGGCCGAGACGAGGCGCCAGGCACGGTCCGCGCGGCAACCGATCAGCCTCTCACAGCTTCGCGCCCGCTCGGCCGGACCTGCGTGTCAGTGACATTTCGCGACAACTGCGAGCCACGGCCCTCCAGGGGCCCAGCTACCGTGGCCTCGATGAGACCTCGCTCCTCCCGACATGCGGACCGCAGCCCTCGGAAGTCTGGTGGAAGCCTCCTCCGGATCCTGCCGCTGCTCGCCCTCGCCGCCTGTGCCGCGCCGCCCACCCACGGCGTGCGGGATCGCGGTCCCGACGGCCTGGCCTCGCAAGACGGCATCACCGACGCGAGCGCCGACGACACCGGCGCCGCCCAGGGCGGGACCACCGGGAACGTCGGCACCTTCGACGGCGGCGGCACCGGCGGCGGCAACGACGGCGGCGACGGCGGCGACGACGGCGGCGACGACGGCGGCGACGACGGCGGCGACGACACTGGCGGCGGCGCTTGCGGGGCGGCCGACCTGATCTGGACCGCCGAGGTGCGGGGCCCGGACGGAGAGCCGGTGCGCACCGCGACCGCCGGGCAGCCCCTGGTGCTCGAGGGGGGCGTCGAGAACCCCTGCCCCCAGCCCGTGACCCTGGACATCGGCCGGAGCTGCGCCATCGAGGGCTTCGAGGTCGTGGACACCGACAGCGGCCAGGGCGACTGGCAGTCCCTCAGCTGCCCCTTCGAAGGCACGGGCGTGCAGGTCCCCCCTGGGAAGGTGCTGCGCAGCGCCACCACCTGGCCGGGCCTGCAGGCCGGCACCTGGAGCATGAGCGTGCACTTCGCGCTGGACGACCTCAGCCGCAGCGTGCTGGTCGAGATCGAGCCCTGAGCCGGGGCTTCTGAGCCGGGGGCCCCGAGCCAGGGCGGCGCAGGGCGCCGCGCACCTCAGGACACTGCTCAGGACACTGCTCAGGACACTGCTCAGGACACTGCTCAGGCGCCGCCCCAGGTCGCCAGGCTGAGCAGGGACTCGCGGGCCCAGTCGACCACCGGGCCCGGCATCAGGCCCAGCAGCAGCACACCGGCCACGGCCACCGCCAGGGCGCCCATGGCCGCGTTGTTGATCTGCGGGACCACCGCGTCCTTCTCGGCCGGCTGCATGTACATGATGACGATGGGACGCAGGTAGTAGAAGACGCCGATCGCGCCGCCGATGGCCCCCACCACGGCCAGGCCGGGGAAGCCACCCTCGACCGTCGCCGCGAAGAGGTAGAATTTGCCCACGAAGCCCATGGTCGGCGGGATCCCGGCCAGGGAGAGCAGGCAGATGCTCAGGCCGGCCGCGACCAGCGGGTGACGGTCCGCCAGGCCCGAGAGCCGGCTGAGCTGCGTCTCCTCGACCCCGTCCCGGGTGAACAGCGTCACCACCGAGAAGGCGCCGATGTTCATGAAGGTGTAGGCCAGCAGGTAGAACAGGATCCCGCCCATGCGGGGGTTGTTGACCAAGCCCCCGGCCGGCGCGGCCACCACCGCCATGAGCAGGTAGCCGGCGTGGGCGATCGAGCTGTAGGCCAGCATGCGCTTGAAGTCGAGCTGGACCAGGGCGCCGATGTTGCCGACCATGATGGTCAGGGCGGCGATGATCCACAGGCTGGTGGTCCAGTCCACCTTGCTCTGCAGGAAGGCCACGAAGAGCACCCGGCCCAGCGCGGCGAAGCCGGCGGCCTTGACGCCCGTCGCCATGAAGGCCGTCACCGGGGCGGAAGCGCCCTGGTAGACGTCGGGGCTCCACATGTGGAAGGGCGCCGCGGCGACCTTGAAGCCGAAGCCGACCAGCAGCATGGCCAGGCCGACCGACAGCATCGTGTTGCTGCTCAGCGAGTTGCCGTCGATGGCAAACCACTGGGCCACGGCCCGCAGGTCGGTGCTGCCGACGCTGCCGTAGACAAGGGCCACACCCATGAGCAGGATGGCCGACGCGAAGGCGCCTATGATGAAGTACTTGAAGGCCGCCTCTGCCGCCTTCGGCTCGCCCCGGTTGGTGCCCGTGAGCACGTACAGGGCGATGGACATGACCTCCAGCGAGATGAACAGCAGCATGAGGTCGTTGGACGAGGCCAGCAGCATCATGCCCATGGAGCTGAACAGCACCAGGGGGTTGTACTCGGGGATCAGCACGTCCACGCGCCGCAGGAAGTCGTGCCCGATGAGCAGGGCCCCAGAGGCGGCGATGACGATCACCACCATGATGAACATGCTGAATTCGTCGACGGCCAACATGTTGGAGAAGGCCAGCAGCACGCCATGGGGCGGCAGCTGGGCCAGCTCGCGGGCGGCCGAGAGGTACTGCAGGTTCAGCAGGTCCAACACGCCGGCCACGCCCAGGCCGAGCAGGGTCACCGACAGCGACACGGCGCGGCTGGGTCGCTTGACGACCACGTCGTGCAGCAGCACGAGCATGCCGAAGGCGAAGAGGGCAATCTCAGGCGAGAGCCAGCGAAGCTGACCGAGGTCGAAGCTCACCGGGCACCCCCGTTGGTGTCCGTGGCAGCGCCCTGGGCGAGCAGGTCCACCGGACCGTTGACCTTCAACAGCACGCGGTCCACCGAGGGCTCCAGCCGGGAGAGGATGGGCTTGGGGTAGACCCCCATGAGCACGATGAGGATCAGCAGCGGCGCCAGGTAGAGCATCTCGCGACCCGTGAGGTCCTTGAGCTCCTTGTTGGCTTGGTTGGTGAGCGGTCCAAAGAGCACCCGCTGCACCATCCACAACATGTAGACGGCCCCGAAGATGACGCCGCTGGTACCGACCACCGTCGCGACGGGGTGCGTGTGGAAGGAGCCCATCAAGGTGAGGGCCTCACCGATGAAGCCGTTGAGGCCCGGCAGGCCGATGCTCGAGAAGGTGACGACGACGAGCACGAAGGCGAACTTGGGGACCGAGGTCGCCAGGCCGCCGTACTCGGCGATCTGCCGGGTGTGCCGCCGCTCGTAGATGACGCCGACCAGAAGGAAGAGCGCGCCGGTCGACAGGCCGTGGCTGAGCATCTGGTAGACGGCGCCCGACACCCCGATGGTATTGAAGGCGAACAGCCCCAACATGACCACGCCCATGTGGCTCACCGAGCTGTAGGCCACCAGCTTCTTCATGTCGTCCTGGACCATGGCGACCAGGGCGCCGTAGACGATGCCGATGGCAGCCAGTCCGGCGATGACCGGGCCGTAGTGGTGCGTGGCCTGGGGGAACAGCGGCATGGCGTAGCGCAGGAAGCCGAAGGTCCCGAACTTGAGCAGCACACCCGCCAGGATGACCGAGCCCCCCGTCGGCGCCTGGACGTGGGCGTCCGGCAGCCAGGTGTGGAAGGGGAACATCGGGACCTTGATGGCGAAGGCCAGGGCGAAGGCAGCGAAGAGCAGCGCCTCGGTCCGCAGCGGCAGCGCCACCCGGTACAGGTCCAGGATGTTGGCCGACCAGCCCCCGAACTGCTGGTGGTAGGCCAGGTATACCGCCAGGAAGGCGACCAGCATCAAGAGCGAGCCGAAGACCGTGTAGAGGAAGAACTTGACCGCTGCGTAGATGCGGTTGGGTCCGCCCCACACCCCGATGATGAAGTACATCGGGATGAGCATCAGCTCCCAGAAGACGTAGAACAGGAAGGTGTCCATCGCCACGAAGGCGCCCAGCATGCCGGTCTCGAGCATGAGCATGAAGCCCATGTACTGGGCGACCTTGTGGTGGACCGAGCTCATGCTGCTGTAGATGACGATCGGGGTCAGCATGGTCGTGAGCAGGACCAGGACCAGCGCGATGCCGTCGATGCCCACCGTGTAGCTGATGCCCAGGTCCGCGATCCAGGGGTAGGGCCCCTCGACCAGCTGGAAGGTCTCCCATGGCAGCGGACCGGCGACGCCCGGCTGATACAGGAACCACAGGGGCACGGACACTGCGAAGGTCAGCAGCGACACGCCCAGGGCCAGCCAGCGGGCCGTGGCGTCGTGGGTCAGGAAGACCGGCACGGCGCCCAGCAGGGGAAGGAAGGTGACCAGGGTCAGCAGATGATCCATCTCAGCTCCCCACCGCGAAGGCGAGGACCATGACAGCGGCCCCCGCGGCGAGCACCAGCGCGTAGAACTGGACGTGGCCGTTCTGGACCACGCGGCTGTAGCCGCTGCTGATCCGCCGAAGCAGCCCCGCCACCCCGTTGACCATGCCGTCGATGAGCTGGGCGTCGACGATGGCCCAGAGGACCTGCCGGCTGCCCACCAGGATCGGACCGATGATGGCCGCCTGGTACAGCTCGTCGATGTACCACTTGTTCAGCGAGCCCAGGTACACGAAGTCGGGGACCAGCTCCTCCTTGGCGGAGGCCAGGTCCTGGGGCCGACGGAGGTACAGGTACCAGGAGATCGCGACCGACGCGAAGACCATGCCCAGCGTGCAGAGCATGATGGGGATCTCCAGGCTCTCCTCAGCGCCGTCGAAGTGCATCGGGGCGTTGGCGAAGACCGGCTCCAGGAAGTGGTGCAGCCAGCCCGTCATGTTCCCGGCCGGCACCCAGTGCGGCAGGTTCAACAGGCCGCCGCCCAGCGAGAGCAGGCCCAGGACCACCAGGGGCAGCCACATCAAGGGCGAGACCTCGTGGGGCTTGTGACCGTGTCCGTGACCGTGGTCGTCGTGGGCCGCGTGCCCGTGGGCGTCTGCATCACCGCCCCGGTACTCGCCGAAGAAGCTCATGAAGACCAGGCGGCTCATGTAGAAGGCGGTGAGCACCGCCGTGATGGCCCCGATCATCCAGAGGATCTTGGGCAGCGGGAAGTCCGGCCCGAACAGCGCGATCTGGGCCGGGTTGGCCGAGAAGGTCAGCCAGAGGATCTCGTCCTTGCTGAAGAAGCCCGAGAAGCCCGGGAAGCCGATGATGGCCAGCCAGGCCAGCATGTACATGCCGCCCGTGATCTTCATGTACTTGAGCAGGCCGCCCATCTTCCGCATGTCCTGCTCGTGATGCAGGGCATGGATGACAGCGCCGGCGCCCAGGAAGAGCAGGGCCTTGAAGAATGCGTGGGTGATGACGTGGAAGAAGCCCGCCGAGAAGGCCCCGACCCCGACACCCAGGAACATGTAGCCGAGCTGGCTCACCGTCGAGTAGGCCAGGACCTTCTTGATATCGGTCTGGGTCACGGCGATGGTGGCGGCGAAGAAGGCCGTCAGGGCGCCGATGGTGGCGATGACGCCCATGGCCACCGGAGACAGGGCGAAGAGGAAGCTCAGGCGGCAGATCATGTAGATGCCGCTGGTCACCATGGTCGCCGCGTGGATGAGGGCCGAGACCGGGGTCGGGCCCGCCATGGCGTCAGGCAGCCAGACGAACAGGGGGATCTGGGCGCTCTTGCCGGTCGCGCCGCCGAAGAGCAGCAGGCAGACGGCCGTGACCAGGGCGCCGCCGTGGCCGCCCACCAAGCCCGGGTCCGCGACGATGACCTGCTGCAGGTCGGCGAAGCGCAGGGTCGCCTGGTCACCCAGGGCCCAGAACAGCATGAACAGGCCGATGAGGAAGCTGAAGTCACCGACGCGGTTGGCGATGAACGCCTTCTTGCCGGCCTTGGCGAAGTCGGTGTTCTTGTACCAGAAGCCGATGAGCAGGTAGCTGCACATGCCCACGCCTTCCCAACCCACGAACATGAGCAGGAAGTTGTCGCCCATGATGAGCAGCAGCATCGCGAAGATGAAGAGGTTCAGGTACGCGAAGAAGCGCCAGGTGCTTTGCGCGTCCGCCGGGTCGTCCATGTACCCGATGCTGTAGACGTGGATGAGCGCGCCGACGCCGGTGACGACGCACATCATCGTGGCGGTGAGCGGATCGGCCAGGAAGGCGATGTCGACGTGGACATTGCCGATGGAGATCCACTCGTACAGCCGCGCCGACAGGGTCGCGCCCTCCTCGGCGCTGGCCAGGGTGGCCAGGGTCCAGAAGGAGAAGACGGCGCTCAGGCTCACCATGGCGGTGGCGATGCCGCCGGCCACCAGTCGACTGGCCTTGCGATTGAGCAGGGCGATGGTGATGGCGCCCAACAGCGGGAAGGCAGGGACCAGGCTCAGCAGGGCAGGGTTCACGGGGTCAGCCCTTCAGCATCGTAAAATGGTCGAGGTCCACCGAGGCCTTGTGACGGAACAGCAGCAGCACGAGCGCCAGGCCGACGGCGGCCTCGGCGGCGGCTACTGCCATCACGAAGACGGCGAAGACCTGCCCGTCGGGCAGGCCGTGGTGGCGCGAGAAGCCCACGAAGGCGAGGTTCACGGCGTTGAGCATCAGCTCGATGCTCATGAGGACGATCAGGGCGTTGCGGCGGGTGAGCACACCCACGGCCCCGAGCGTGAAGATCACGGCGCTGGTCACCAGCACTGGGTACAGGCCGACCTGTTCCATCACAGCTCCCGCTTGGCGAGCACCACGGCGCCCACCATGGCCACGGTCAGCAGGACCGAAGCGACCTCGAAGGGCAGCAGGTAGGTCCCATCGAAGATGAGCGACCCGATCTGCTCGACCGTGCCGAAGTTCGCCGGCACCGGCCCCATGTCGA
>Ga0210033_1000237_pt1 | contig 51305 bp, 38 predicted proteins | sample CryGeymeta201501_FD_185465 | JGI IMG/M metagenome (GOLD analysis project Ga0210033, IMG submission 185465) | Groundwater microbial communities from Crystal Geyser aquifers in Utah, USA - Crystal Geyser metaG 2015-01 (SPAdes) (version 2) | ecosystem: Environmental > Aquatic > Deep subsurface >... | reverse complement strand
ATCAGCCGCGCGGTGGTGAGGCGGCGACCGCCCAGAAGCTCCAGCTCGCCGAGGCGGTCACGCGCTACCTCGCCGCGCACCATATCGAGCTGATCGTGGCGGTGATCCCTGCAAAAGCGCGGGTCTACTCGCGAGAGCTCGGCGATACGCGGCTGCCGCTGGCGGTGGAGGGTCGGTACAACGCCTTCGTGCTCGGTCTGCGCGCGCGTGGCGTGAGGGTCGTCGGCCTGCTCCCGGCGCTCTCGGGCGCACCGGCGGACGCCCCCACCTTCTTGCGCACGGACACGCACTGGACGCCGCGCGGCGCCGAGCTCGCGGCGCAGGCGATCGCAGCGGCGGCGCCATCCTCGCTGCCACCCACGTCGTGGACGCGGCAGGTGGCCGCCCCGGTCGAGCACCGGGGCGACCTGCTGCGCTACCTCCCCCTCGGCCCGCTTCAGGACCGCTGGGGGCCGGCGCCCGACCGCTTGGAGACGCCCTCAGCGCTGCGCGGCGGCGGCCTTGGTCTGTTCGACGACGTCACGGTGCCCGCGGCGCTGGTCGGCACCAGCTACAGCGCCGACGCGCGGTGGGGCTTTCAGGACGCGCTGCGCCTCGCGCTGCGCGCGGACGTGCTTGACGCCGCGGACCCTGGTGGCGGGCCCGTCGAGCCGCTCCTCGACTACTTGGAGAACGAGGCCTTTCGCCAGACGCCGCCGCAGCTCGTCATCTGGGAGGTGCCGGAGCGCTACGTGCCGGTCTACGACGACCTCGCTGGGCACCAGGCGCTCTTGGCCGAGCTCGGCCTCGGCGGGGGGCGCTAGGCGATGGTGTTCGTCTCCAACGTCTTCCTCTTCCTGTTCCTTCCTGCCTTCTTGGCGCTGTACTACGCGGTGCCTCGCGCGTGGCGCACGGGCGTCATCGCCATGTTCAGCTACGCCTTCTACGGCTGGTGGCGACCGGACTTCTTGCTGCTCATCCTGTTCAGCACCGTCGTCGACTTTGTCGCGGGCGCGCGCATCGCGGCGGGCCACGCTGCGGGCCGCGATCCGCGCCGCTGGCTGCTGCTCTCCGTGGTCATGAACCTCGGCCTGCTCGGCTACTTCAAGTACACGAACTGGGGGATCGAGAGCTTTAACGCCCTGCTCGCGATGGGCGGCGCCGAGCCCATCCTCTGGACCAAGGTCATCCTGCCGGTAGGCATCTCCTTCTACACCTTCCAGACGATGTCCTACACCATCGACGTCTACCGCCGCCAGGCGAAGCCCGTCGCGCGCTTCGTCGACTTCGCCTGCTACGTCGCCATGTTCCCGCAGCTCGTGGCGGGCCCCATCGTGCGCTACCACGACGTCGCAGAGCAGCTCCGCGAGCGCGAGCACTCCTTCGACAAGCTCTCGGTGGGCGCCCTGCGCGTGATGATCGGCTTCTGCAAGAAGGTGCTCGTCGCCGACGCCGTCGCGCCCTTGGTCACGGCGACCTTCGGCCTCCAAGCGCCCACCGCGGCCGACGCGTGGCTCGGCGCGAGCGCGTACACGATTCAGCTCTACTACGACTTCTCGGCCTACTCGGACATGGCCATCGGCCTCGGGCTGATGATGGGCTTCGTCTTCCCCGAGAACTTCGACCACCCCTACATCAGCCGCTCCATCACGGAGTTCTGGCGGCGCTGGCACATCAGCCTGTCGTCCTGGCTGCGCGACTACCTCTACATCACGCTCGGCGGCAATCGGCACGGCGTCACCCGCACCTACCTCAGCCTGTGGCTGACGATGGTGCTCGGCGGCTTGTGGCACGGCGCGAACTGGACCTTCTTGGTCTGGGGCCTCTGGCACGGCGGCCTGCTCGCCCTCGAGCGCGCGACGACGCGAACGGTTCAGGGGCAGCGCGTGGCCTTGCCGCAGCCCTTCCCGGTCACTCTGGTCCTCGTCATGATCGGCTGGGTGATGTTCCGCGCCGACACGGTCAGCGACGCCATGCGCCTGTACGCAGGCATGGTCGGCCTCAACGGCTGGGGCCTCTCGGACACCGTCGCATGGCAGCTCCAAGGCTGGTCGCTGACGATGCTCGCTTTTGGCGCGTTCTTCGCCTGGTTTGCGCCGTGGTACCGCGACCGCGCGCACGCGGCCCCGCTGGAGGAGCGGCAGCGGTTGAACCTGGCGTATCTGGTGTTCATACCGTTGTTCGTGGCGGGGGTGCTGCGGTTGTCAGCGCAGAGCTACTCGCCGTTTTTGTACTTTCAGTTTTAGGCGGGGCTGTCACCAAGGCGCCGCGGTGGCGCGTCCAAGAGCGCGCGAAAGTGCGCGAGCTCCGGGTGCAGGTGCGCCTCGGGGGGCCCGTCCAGCTGCGCCGCGATGTCGTCGATCGTGTCCAAGAAGGCGTGGAGCTTGTCGTCGGTCACCGCCGCGCGCACGCGGTCGTAGCGCGAGCGCTGGTTGCGCTGGAGGTCGAGCAGCGCGAGCGTGGCTTGAGGCTCCGGCTCGGACTCAAGCGTGGCGGTGGCGAGGAAGCTGAGGATCGGCTCGAAGGCCTCGTCGGGGTAGTCGGCCAGGGTGGCGAGCCAGGAGAGGACGCTCGTGGTCGTGGTCTCCATGCTAGAAGTGGACAGGAGAATACGCACGAAGGTGGGACGGACGGGAACGCGCGTGGTGGGTTCGACGCACGAGGACACGAATGCGAGCCGGGATTCACTACATAGCTCATCAAATAGGGCGACGCAGCGGTGCTGCAATGAAAGACACAATAGGTCGTCGAAGTCTGGCTCAAAAGCTCGTAGTCCAATGGACGCAATCTCGGACGCCGTGACGAGCCGAGGAACGATGCCGGGGAGATCACGCGACATCAAACCGCGAATACCTGGTATGCGGGGAAGAAGAGAGCGTGTAGCTTCGCCAACGTCCCAGTTGAACGATGTGCCGGCGACCAATCGTTGTAGGAGGCGGTTGACAGGGTGTAGCCAAATTGCGGTCTGCGTGATGGCGATGTAGAAACTATCCTCCACGTGGACGCGCCCAGCTGGTTGGTGCTGAAAGTTCGACGCTAGGCGTTCGAGCGCGGAGGTTGGCTCGTTATCGAGGTCGACAGCGAACTGGATCACCATGACTGCTTCATCAGGGAGGCAGTGCCGATGGCGGTGCAGAATCTCCTCCAGCACTGCGCATGGAGCGTCGAGCAGCGCGCGTAAAACGTAGAGTCCTCCGATGATATTGCCTGCATCCGGAAAGGTGCCTAGTCTGTCGCCGAGGTCGACGAACCGTTTCCAGGCACCCGCTTTGGCCAGCCCTACAAATTGTTCAGCGAGTTTCACGAAGGCGATCCCCCGAAACTCCTCATTCCGCCGATAGATCTCCTCCATCGCGTCCAGCATCGCGCCCCGCTGCTCCAGCCACAGGGCGGCGACCTCGTCGGGGCTGTACACGGCCTCGACCAAGCGCGACAGCATGCCGACGCGCGTGTGCTCCCAGGGCAGGTTGCGGTACTCCAGCCAGTAGCGAAAGAGCGGCTCGGGAAGGCGGTAGTAGCTCGACTTGCCCTCGCTCTCCCGCGACAGCGCGCCGTCGTTCATCAAGCGGTTGCACACGACGGAGGTCGCCGAGGGGGTGTCTCCCAGCATCTCAGCGAGCTCGGTAGGGGTCATCGCGGCGGGGGCGGCGGCGAGGACCTCGACGATGCGCTGCCCTTGGGGGGGCAGGTCGCGAAAGGTGAGCTGGTAGTGCGCCGTGAACGCGTTCATCACCTGAAAGAGGCGCTCGGAGGCGTCGTCGTCTGGGTTGTTCGCGCTCACGATGCCGAGGGCGATGAGGGTGCGCGGGCTGCCGCCAGCGAGGGCGAGCAGCGTGGGCTTGCGGGCGCCCCACCTGCGGTCGCGGGCGGCGATGTCGGCGCCAGCGGCGGCATCAAGGAGTCGCGCCGCTTCATCGGCGTTTAACGGGCTCAGTGGCCGAGGAAGCAGCGCGCCGAAGAAGGCCTCGTTCGCGCCGGTGAGCGCCTCGGTGAGGCCGATTCCGGTAGCGATGAGCAGCGTGGGCGGTCCGTCGCGCAGGAGGCCGGCGCGCAGGGCGCGGCGCTCGGTCTTGCTCATGCCGCCGAGCTGGCGGTCGAAGCCCTCCATGAGGATCACCCGCGGCCGCTGGTCGGGCGTGGCTGGCGCGGCGGGCTTGGCGCGTCGCCCGAAGGCGGTGACCTCGACACCGAACTGCTCGATGCGCGCGAGCAGATAGCTCGCTTTGCGGTGCTCAGCGATGTCCTCGGGGACCACCAGAATGCGTGTGTTTGCTGCGTCGACCTCAGGTCGCAGGCGCTTCTCCACCAACGCGAGCAGGTGGGACTTGCCGGTGCCGCGCGGCCCAAACAGGTAGAGGTGCGTGGCGCCGTCGCCCGCGATGAACTTGCGCACGGTGCGCTCAAGGAGGTGCAGCTCCTCTTTGCGGCCCACGTGGCGGGCCTCCAGCGCGGCCAGCTGCTCGCGCCAAGGCGCGTAGACGTCGGTGGGGGTCATCACGAGGCGCTCCCTCGCCAAGCCCAGGTGCGTCCGAAGAGCGGGCAGTAGAACCACACCTCGTCCGCGCTCAGGTCGATGCGCAGGTAGTAGGCGTGGACGAGGTGGTCGACGAGGGCGCGCGCAGAGCGCTCGTCTAATCGAGCGTTGGACGCGCTCATGGCGACGCCGATCAGGCCATTCACCGGCGTGCGCTCGTCGCGCTGCGCGACGACGTCGAGCATCTTGTTCATGATCGCGGCGTGCTCGTCGCCGTGGCGGAGCTTGAGGTGTCGGCGCCGCTCGCGGTCAAACGGGGCCGGCTGATGGCTTCGGACGTAGGCGTTCGCTGCCCGATCGACGTGGTCGGCTGTGAGCACCACCGAGGTTGGGAGGGCGCTCAGCGGGAGATGGCCTGCGAGGTGCTTGACCCACTCGGGGATGCCCGCCGTCAGCTCGTGAACCCGCGCCTTGGCGTCGTCGGAGATCGGGTGGGTCAGGACCTCGACCTCGAACACGGCGGCGGTGCCGTGCGGGTCGAGGGGCGCGAGCTCGAAGTCCTCCAAGCCGGCGAGGTAGTCGTCGCAGCTGAGAGCGGAGGCGACGGGGCGCAGGTTGGCGGAGCCCGCGAGGACGATGGTCAGCTGCTCTCGATAGCGAGGATCTGCGCCCAGCGCGTGAAGGCGCTTCAGCGCGCGACGTGCGGGAGCTTGCCCCTCTTCTTCTTGGATGGCGTCGAGCCACCAGGGGACCTCGTCGAAGAGCAAGCCCAAGCGCTCGCCGCGTTTGAGGTGCGTGAGCGCGCTCCCGACCAGCGCGTTGAGGCGATCGGCGGGCTTGAGCGCGTCTAGGTCCAGCTCGACGCCGCTCACCGTGACGCGGCGAAGCACGCCGAAGGCCTTGGTGGGGAGTGGCCCTAGTAAGGTGGCGTTCCGCAGCGCCGCTTCGAGCAGGTCGACGCCCGCTTCGGTGTTCGCCGCGCTCTCGAGATCGACGCGCACCATGCGCCAGCCCGCTGGCGTGCGGCTCACGAGGTCGTCGAGGAGGGTGGACTTGCCGACCCGCCGCGGTCCCTTCATGAGCTGGTGCGCCCGCGCCATGGCGTTCAGCAGACGCTGGCGGTCCGCCCCTCGGGTCAGCTCGATGATCCCACCCATACAACACCTCGGGTCCGAAACAGGCGTGATGTACAACAACTCTGTTGTGCAACAATGCTGTTTCGAAACGTACACGTTTCATATGGAGAGCGCAAGCAACTTCAGCCGCTTGTCGAACGGGCGCATAGCTCCGACAGCTGCCCGCGAACCCACCTCACCCCTTCTTCAGCCACCGCTCCAGCGCCCAGCCGTCCGCCCGCTCCACCGCGCGGTTCACGAGGCGCACGCTCTCGTAGTTGACGGTGATGCTCGCCTCCACCACCCGCTGAACCACCGCGACGGGGGCGGCGAGGGCCTCGACCTGCGCGAGCTGCTTGGCGGTGCGCGCGACGGTCTGGCGGTGGTGCTTCTCCACGAAGGTCGCGCCGCGATGAACGCCGTCGTGTACGAGCCGGTGTAGGCCGCGAAGGCGTTGTTTGGCGTTTTCATCCATCGGCGAGGCTGAGCGCCATCTGCGCGTAGACGTCGGGGTGCCGGGCGAGGGCGAGGTGGTTGAGGCCGGGCAGGACCCGCACGTCACAGGCGCCGGGAGCGCCCGGCTGCGCCCCCGAGGCGCTCGCGGACGCGCTGAACGAGGTGACGACGGCGTCGCCGATGGGACCGACGCCGGGGAGGGCTTGGCCGACGATGCGGTGGTGGCGCGCGGTGGCGAGCCAGGGGATCGCGACGCGGGTGTTGGCGAGGAGCGCGTCGGGGTCGTGGTCGAGCCAGTCCTCGTCCACGAGGTTGCCGTAGCGCAGGTCTTTGACGCCGGCGCTGCGCGTGTTCACCACGTCGCGGATCACGTGGGTGGCGGTGGTGTTGATGCGGCCGAGCAGGTGGGTCGCGGCGTTTGTAGCCCGCTCTAGCGGCGCGCCGAGGTGGGGGGAGCCCAGGTAGAAGATGTGGCGCACGCGCGGCGTCCAGGACCCGTCGCGCGCGAGGTGGCAGGCGCTGCGGATCACCAGCCCGCCCATGCTGTGGCCGACCAGGAGCAGCTCGGTGAGGGCGTCGCCGTGGTGGGCCGCGTAGCGCTCCAACAAGGCGGCGAGCTCCTCACCGTTTGTGGAGACGCGCAGCCCCGTGTTGTAGCGCACCGCGAGGGGCGTGTAGCCGAGCCGCTCCTGCAGCAGGTCGCCGTAGCTTCCTCCAGGGTGAACCGCCGGAAAGCTCCACAGCGCCTCGTTGCAGCCGAGGCCGTGGACCAGCACGCAGGCGCGGCCGGTGGGGGGCGCGGGCAGGTGCTCGGGGGCGATGGCTTGGTTGTCTTGGAAGAAGGCCATCGGCTGGTGTAAGCCGTTGTCGGTCTCGGCCAGGTAGTCGCCCACCCACGCGTTGAGGGCGGCGACCCCGTGGTCCACCCAGCCGGGGCGCTTCAAGCGGTCGTCATCAGCCATGAAGCACGGTAGCACGCGGCCGCGACGACGCGCTGGCCTATGCGAGCGAGGGGGCCTGGGCGCTCTCAGAGCAGCAGTCCGCGGCGGGCTGGTACTGGCGCAGCGCCGCTGAGAGCTCGTTGATAACAGCGTCGCGGAGCCACGCGGGCTCGATGACCTGGACGTGCTCGCCGAACTCGAGGGCGAGGCGCACGAGCTCGCGCCCGCCGCAGTGCATGCGCAGCTCGACGCCGGTGGGCAGCTCGACGAGCTCCTGGGTGGAGTGCCAGACGCGGGAGCGCACATAGCGGGCGACCTCGTCGTCGAAGCGCAGGCGCACGGTGCCCACGGGCTCGCCGAAGTCCGCGATGCCGAAGGTGCGGTCGAGCTCGGCGCGCGGGTCGAAGCCCGGCGGCTTGCGAAAGGTGGCCTCCAGGCGCGTGGCGCTGAGCACGCGGTCCACCGCGAGGCGAAAGAGGCCGGTTCTACCTTCGACCTTGGCGAGGGTGTACAGGGCGCGGCGGTACACCACGAGCGCGAGGGGCTGCACGCGCTCGAAGACGCGCAGCGTGCGGCCGGCGTACTCCAGGCGCACCTCGCGGCGGCCGAGCGTGCAAGAGAGCAGCGTGTTGAGCACGTCGTCGTGGGCGGTGTAGGGGCGGTAGGGCTCGGAGAGGTAGATGAGGTGCTCGGCGAGCGAGCCCTCTTGCTCGGCGGTGGCGCGCGGGACTGAGGGCGCGAGCTTCTCCTGAAAGTCGGTGTGCCACTCGGCGACCAAGGTGCCGTCCAAGAAGCCGAGCAGCTCGCGGCCGAAGTGCAGGGCGATGGCGTCGCCGCGGGTGACGCTGACGCCGCTGCGGCGGTAGCTCGCGTCCAGGCGGTAGCGCCGCGCCCTGCCGTCGCCCACGAGGTCGAGGGGCACGCCCGCGTCCTCGAGCGAGCGCAGGTCGCGGGTGGCCGTCTGTCGATCGCAGTCGAGCACGCGCATGATGTCGCGCGTGGCGAGCTCGCCGTGCTGCTGAAAGGCCTGAAACAACCGCAGGCAGCGGCTCAGCTTGTCGTCCATGGGATCCTCCATCTCCCAACGGTACCCAGTGAGCGGTTCAGGAGATGATAGCGAACACAGGTTCAGTCCTCCGTCCGTGAGGGGAGCGTCCGGTAGATCCTGGGTGGTCGCGAAATGGGCGACCTTTGGGAGACGCTATGAACACGATGAAGAAGGCGCTGGGCTCAGGTTGGGGGGCGCGCTGCGCGCGGTGGATGTGGCGAGGCAGCCCGGCGCTCGCGGTGGTGCTCGCGGGCTGCGGGCCCGACTGGGTGGTGGTGGACTACAGCTTCACCATCGCGAACCTGAGCTCTTACGATCTCACCAGCGCGGCGGTCTGCTTTAGCGGCTTGGACGGCGAGAGCTGCGTCACCTACGCGGGCGGCATCGCGGCGGGGGCCACGGGCAACGGTGAGTCCACCTTCCTCGCGCAAGAGGGCGAGGTGCTGTATGTCTCGGCCGCAGCGCGCGACACCTACGGTGACGGCTACCTCTGGGATCGCGACTACACGATCACCGGCGGCGCGCTGGACGTGTCGGTGGTCTTCACCGACGACAGCTGCTGCTACGACTTCTGACGTCGCAGCGCGGGAGGTCTTGTGGGGATGGCGGCGCGCTCACTCCCGGATGGTGACCGAGGCGCCGTAGGGCACGACCTCCCACAGCTCGCGGATCGCGTCGTCGGACACGGCCACGCAGCCGAGCGTCCAGTCCACGCCTACGCCGCCCATGCCGTGGAGACCCACCGCGCCGCCGAGTCGCGTGTTCCACGGGGGCACGCGGCCAGCGGCGTCGGCCTCGCGGATCGCCTTGGCTTGCTCCTCGGTGATCAAGCCCGCGCTCAGGCCTCGCTCGGCGTCCTCGGCCGTGGGGTAGGAGAGCCCCATGAACAGGGTGAAGTGGCTGTTCGGGTTGCGGGTGACGACGTGAAAGGTGCCGACCGGCGTCATCTTGTCGCCCTGGCGCACCTTGTCGCCCACGGGCTCGGGGCTGAGGTCGACGGGGTAGGTCTGCACCACGGTGTCGCCGCTGTACAGCGTGAGCTGGCGGTCGGACTTGTCGACCACGATCGACACGCGCGGAAGCGGCCAAGTGAGCGCGAGCGCGTCCGCGCGGGCGTGAAGCAGCGGGGCGTCGCCGGCTTGGGCCGAGAGCGCGAGGGCGAGGAGCAGCGGGTTCATCGTGGTGTGGACACCGACCGGCGGGTGGGGGTTCCGCGGCATTGTGCGCGGAGGGAGCGATCCCCGTCACATTTGGCGAGCGCGAGGGCCTCCATCGCCCCAGCCCCACCCCCGCGGGACGGCGGTCACGCGCGGCATTATTTGAGCGGCTGTGCCGTCGATTCGGAGGGGAAACCCTTTAATACTGCGGGGTGCTCGTCGCGGTCAGGCGCGTGTGAGTGCGAAGGCGCGGCTCCTCACCTCAAATGATTACTTGGAGAACGTGCCTTTGCCGCCGGATCGCTACCACCTCGAAGACGCTCGTCCCGCGGCCGCCCTGGACTTTCGCGACCGGGTGATGGTGTGGCTCGCGTGGTTCGCGTTGCCGGTGGCGGGGTTGGGGTTGTTGCGGCGCGGAGCTCGCTTTGCGCTGGACGCCGAGACCTACTCAGTCGCGGGCGTCGTGGTCGGGGCGCTCGTCGTGCTGATGCTCCAGCGCACCAAGCTGCCGCGCGCGGCGGGCGTCGTGGCGCTGTTGGGGCCGGGCATGGGCTCGGCGCTCGTGACCGCGTCGATCGAAGGCGGGGCCAACAGCCAAACGATGATTTGGCTGCCGCTTATTCTGTTCGTCGCCTACGCGGTGGGCGGCGTGTTGGCGGGGCGCGTCGTCGGGGTCGTTGGGCTCGTCGGGTTCTCGGGCCTCGTCGCGAACTCCTCGCCGCCGACGATCGGCACCCACGAGCTGCTGGAGAGCTGGTGGTCGGGGACCACCGCGCTGGTGGGCGCGATGATCGTGTTCGAGCTGTACGAGCGGGCGCGAGCGCAGGGCGAGCAGCTCGTTCGGGAGTCCGAGGCGGAGCTGCGTGCGCTCGTGGGCACGCTGCCGGACATCGTGCTCCGGGTGACCCCCGATGGGGTGGTGCACCGCGAGGACGGCGGCGCTCGGGGCGCTGAGCGCGACCCGGAGGCGCCCGCTCCGGCGCTTCCAGAGGCGCTCAGGCTCTTGGCGGGGGACCTCGACGGGGTGCTCCAAGACGGCCGTCCGTGCGACCGCGAGGTCACGTGCGTTGGGCGCCCGCCCGCCACGGTCTACACGGTCGCCATACGGCGCTTGGGGTCCGACGAGGCGCTCGTGGTGCTTCGGGATGTCACCAGCAAGCGCGACCTAGAGCAGCGCTTCTACGCGAGCGAGCGCTTGTCCGCGCTCGGCCGCATGGCGAGCTTCGTCGGTCACGAGCTCAACAACCCGTTGGCGGCCGTTGGCTTGAACTTGACGTATATGCACGACGCGCTGGGCGAGCGCGACAGCGACCTCAAGGCGGTCACGCAAGAGTCCATTGGCGCGATCGCGAAGGCCACGTCCATCGTCGCGCAGCTGCATCTGTTGTCCAGTGCACAGCGGGAGGAGCGCCGGGTGGTGTCCGTAGCGTCCATCGTCGAGCGCGCGATCAACCTCGCGGGGCCGCTGCTCAAGTACGGTGTCTCGGTGGAGACTCGCGTTCACGGCTCCAATCCGCGGGTGAAGGTCGACAGCGGGCGCATCCACCAAGCGCTCGTGAACCTGCTCCTCAACGCGGCGCAGTCGATCCCCCAGGACCGGAAGGAGCACCTCGTGAGCATGGAGGTGTTCCCGCGCGGGGACGATGTCGTCATCGCGGTTCGCGACAACGGAGCCGGCATCCCGCTTGAGCTCCGCGATCGGATCTTCGAGCCCTTCTACACGACGCGCGCAGTGGGCATGGGCGCGGGCTTGGGGCTCGCGACCGCGCGGGACGTTGTGATGGCGCATGGAGGGCGCCTCACGGTGGAGAGCGAGCTAGGCGTCGGCTCCACCTTCTTCGTTACGCTGCCGCGGCACCTCGCCGACGGAGACGTGACCGTGGACGCCGCCAGCCTGCCGTGGAGTCAGGTCGCTTTGGGGGCCAAGGTGCTGGTGGTGGACGACGAGACCGCGCTCGCCCAGGCGCTCGTGCGTGCGCTGGCTGGGACGTCCGTGGAGGTGGCGAACAGCGCCGCGCAGGCGCTGGAGATGCTTCACACGACCAACTTCGACGTGGTCCTCTGTGACGTTATGATGCCGCATATGACGGGCGTTGAGCTCCACGAGCGCGTGCGTCAGTTCGCTCCCGACGTGGGCGCGCGCTTTGTGTTTATGACCGGCGGTGTGATCTCGGACGTGGCGCGGGCCTATCTCGACGCGACGGGACTTTCGGTGCTTCGAAAGCCGCTTCGCTCCACGGAGTTCGCTCGCGCGGTGGACCGTCTGGCGCACGCCTCGCGGGTCCGAGCTTAGGGCTCATCGACCAATAATCTGATCGTTCACGCCTGTGGACGGAGGGTATAGTTCCGCTGGGGATGAAGGTCGTGATTCCCTTCGGGTAGCATGCGCGGTCGGGCTCCGCGCGGACGCGGAGGCCCTCGGTCGTCGTGGTCGCCCCGATGAGGCTCACGATCGTCTCGTGGTCGATGAGCGGCTTTCCTCGCCAGTTCATGCTGATGTGGGAGAACAGGCGATGCTCGATCTTGTTCCACTTGCTCGTGTCCCAGGGCGCGAAGCTCGGCGGAGAGCTTGCGCAGGCTCTTGCTCGTCCACCGCAGGGGGCCCTCGGGGTCTCCACGTGTCACCGGGTCGATGAGGCGGTTCAGGTCGCCCGCACGACGGCGGCTACGCCGCCACGACCCATGGCCTGGCCTCCGCGCACACCAGCCGGCGTCGCGTCCGTTCATCAGCGGTGGCGGCTACAGCCTCGAACCGCAGCTTGATCTCTGCTTCACGCTTGGCATCCATGCTGCTTTCGACCACGCGCCTGCCCTGGATGCAAGCCTCCCCGGCGGAGGCCGCTCGCCCGCCGATCCATACCTCGTGGTTCGCCGATCCATTTCGTCCGGCAAGGCTGGTTCGTCCACAACTGTTCCCCAGACGGGGGACAGCATCGGTCTCGGCGCGCCAAGGGCTGTGGACGGCCATGGCGGGTCGGATCACCTTAGTTATCTACAAGCCCTTAGGCGATGGACTCTGACGCGATTGGTAAAGAAGCTCATCCCTATCTGGATAATCGGCCCGGTCAGTACCGGTTGGGCACCCAGCGCATCGACGTGATGGGCGGCCGCACATAGCCGCTGTCGGGCTGGCGCGGCGGCAGCTCGATGACGGGTGGCGTGAGGTCCTTATAGTCCACCAGGCTCAAGAAGTGGGCGATGCAGTTGAGGCGCGCGCGCCTCTTGTCGTCCGCGTCCACCACATGCCACGGCGCCTCGGGGATGTCCGTGTGAATGAACATTTGATCCTTGGCTTTGGAGTACTCGACCCAGCGACCGCGCGACTCCAGATCCATGGGGCTGAGCTTCCAGCGCTTGGTGGGCTCGTCGATGCGGCTGCGAAAGCGGCGCTCCTGCTCCGCGCCGCTGACCGAGAACCAGTACTTCACGAGCAGGATGCCGGAGCGCGTGAGGATGCCCTCGAACTGGGGGCAGGTCCGCAAGAACTCCCAGTATTGCTGCTCGGTGCAGAAGCCCATGACGCGCTCGACGCCGGCGCGGTTGTACCAGGAGCGGTCGAAGAGCACGATCTCGCCGGCGGCGGGCAGGTGCGGCACATAGCGCTGGAAGTACCACTGGGTCTTCTCGCGCTCAGTTGGGGTGCCGAGGGCCACGACGCGACACACGCGGGGGTTGAGGCACTCGGTGATGCGCTTGATGGCGCCGCCCTTCCCCGCGGCGTCGCGACCTTCGAAGATCGCGACCATCTTGATGCCCTTGGCCTTCACCCACTCTTGGAGCTTGATCAGCTCGATCTGAAGCAGCGCGAGCTCGGCTTCGTACTCCTTGGTGCTGAGCTTCTTGCTGCTGCTCGCGGGCGCTTCGGGCTCTGTGCTGTCGTGGGCCTTGCTCATGGATCCCTCCAAAGAGGGATAGACGCTACCACAGGTCTCGGAGCGAAGGGCGCTAATCCCTGTTGCGCAGCTGCTCGGCGACGCCAGCGAGGGCGAGGAGCAGTCGGTCGCGGACCGCTTCGTCGGGCACGAGCTCGTGGGCGGCGATGCCCATGCAGACGAGCCAAGCGTCGCGGGCGGCGCCGTCGATGGCGAAGGGCATGTGCCGACGCCGCATCCTGGGGTGGCCGCGCTCGGCCATGTAGTCCTGCGGTCCCCCGGACCACATCGTCAGGAAGAGCTCCAAGTGATGCTTGGACTGCGTGAGGTCCTCGGGGTGCATCGCGCGGACGTCGGCGGCGGCGGGCAAGCTGTCCATCACCGCGTAGAAGCGCTCTACGAGCGCGTGAACGCCTTCGCGCTCGCCGATGAGCTCGTACAGACCATGGTTCGGAGGGGCGCTCATCGTGGGGCTCCGGGCGCCGCTGTGGCGTCGAGGTGTTCGGCGAGGAAGGCGCCGACGTCGTCGAGGCGCGTGCGCGCTTCGAGCAAGAAGGGGGCGAAGACGTAGCCGACGTGCACCATATGTGGCCACTCGCGGAAGAAGACGTCGGCGTCGGCCGCTCGCAGCGCGTCGGCCAAGCGGCGCACTTGGTCGAGCAGGAGCTCGGCGGTGCCCACCTCGACGAACAGCGGCGCCAGTCCGCGCAGGTCGGCGTGAATGGGCGACAGCTGCGGATCGCGGAGGTCGCGCCCGCCCGCGTACAGGCTGGCGAGGTCGCCCTCGGGTGCAATCCAGTCATAACGAGCGTTATCGAGCGCGGAGCCGCTGCGGTCCTCGAGGTCGACCCACGGCGAGAGCAGGGCGGCGGCGGCGGGCTGGGGCAGGCCGGCGTCGCGCAGGGCTACGAGCGTCGCGAGGGTGAGGCCGCCGCCCGCGCTGTCGCCGACGAGCACGAGCAGCTTGGGGTCGAGGCCGCGCTCGTACAGCCCGCGCACGACCGCGACCGCGTCTTCGATGGCCGCTGGCGCTGGGTGCTCTGGGGCGAGGCGGTAGTCGGGCACGAAGGCGTCGCATCCGGCGGCGAGGGCGGCGCGCCCGGCCAGATCGGCGTGCGTCTTGGAGCTGCCCATGACGTAGGCGCCGCCGTGCAACCACACGAGGGTGCCGCGCGGTGGCGTGGCCTTGGGCCGGAGCCACAAGCCGCTGACGCCGCCGACCGAGCCCGGGTGTCGCCACAGCTTGTGCGCGACGAGGCTGGGGAGCGTGAGCTTCTCCATGCCGGCGCGCGACGCGGCGATGTCCGCGCCGTGCAGCGTGTCGTTGTCGCGGAGCGCGCGCACGGCGCTCTCTAGGAGCAAACCCCACTCCCGGTGCAGCGAGCGCCCGCGCACGCGCGCCACGAGCGTTCGAGCGACGGACCGCCCCAAGCGGGCGGTGGTGTGGGCGGTGGCGCGGGCGGCTGCGCGCTTCATCATGGGCCTCCACGGAGTCCACGAAGTATAATCTTCGCGCACGGAGGTCCATATGACCGTCAGGTTGGTTCCGCTCCTCGCTTTTGTCACCGCTTGCGGTGGCGGCGCCGTCGACAACAGCGATCTACCGGCCTTCGAGGAGCAGCTCTCCTCGGATGTCGATCAGCTCGCGCGCACCACCCAAGCCGCGGCGACCGCGACGCTCGGGCTCGATGAGGCGGGTGCGCAGCAACAGGTCTGCGTTGACGGGCTCGGCGACTGCAGGACCTGCCTGAACCTGGACGGTCGGCCGCTACAAGGCACCATCACGGGCGACCTCGAGGCCGCGTGCGGCGCCTCCATCACAGGCCGCGCCGGCGGCACCTACACCTGGTCGGTCCTCACCAACCACCTCGAAGGCACCTGGACCGGCAGCACCTCAGGGGTGCGCGTCGTGCTCACGGGCAACCGCAGCGCGACCCTGGACCTGGAGCCCGCGCGGGGGCCCGCGCGGCAGCTTCAGGCGACCCTGGACCTCTCGGCGCTGCAGATGATCGTCAGCCCCGAGGGCGCGCTCACGTCGTGGTCCGCGACGCTCAGCTACGCCGGCTTTGGCGGTCATGACTACGATGTAAGCATTACCGGCCAAGGCGACGCGCTAAGCGGCTCCGTGACGTCGGGTACCGTGACTTGTATGGTGTCGGGTACCACGACAGCGCCGGACGTGACCTGCACCGACGAGGCGGCGCCCTGAAGCACGGTCACACAACGCAAACTCAGCTGCCGGGCTGGCCGCGGTCTGGCCTGGCGCATGATCACCTTGGTGCCGGCCCGGTCAGCTCCAGCGCGTCGTTATGAGCTGGCCATCGACGCTCGGGTTGGGTTCGCTGACGTGGTCGTGGTGCTTCGCGATGCTCGCAGCGTTGGTCCATCGAGGTATGCTTGGTAGCCTCAAGAGTAGTCAGGACGCCCGCTTCTCGGTATCGCCGAGGTTCTGGAGGACATTCTCATCATCGAAGTCGATGTGGGCGAGCCCCCGTTCGATGAGTAGCGCAGCGAGCTGGGCGGGGCTTACGGTGCGCCCGTGATGGCTAAGCCGAGCAGCGAGGTCCTCCAGCTCAGCCCACTTCGCAGGCTTGAAAGGGACTACACGCCGCAGGGACCAGTCAGGGTCGGTAGGACGACCGCCACTCGATTGGAGGCGACTGGCGACCTCCTCCCGCAGTTGAAGGAGGCCCAGCGGTCCCTGGGCAGGGCGTGGAGGCAGCTCGATAGTGCGGGATGCCCCCAGGGCGTCGGCGATGCGGTCCCTCTTCATGGTGTCACTCCTTTGGATCGTCGTAGGTGGTGATGCCGTAGTACCGGCTGTCGATGACAAGGCCGATCTCGCCTTGGTTGGTGTCGCGGCCCAGTTGGTGGAGGAAACCCCGCAGCGTGGCCAGGTTCGCGTCGGTCAGGGATTCGGCAGGGATGTAGGATGTCACCATGACGGTGTCGTCGTAGACCAGAGCACCTGTGGCCTCGTCATGCCAAACGCCACGGCCTGGCGGAAATGCCGTCGCCCCCCGAAAGAGACGACCGAGGGTCGAAAGCGCCTGGTCACGCCACCAGGACTGGTCGATTGACTCGGCACGCCGGTTGACGCTTGGAATGAACAGCGTGACCTGTAGCGTTCCAGCCGGAGGGCCCGCGCCGAGGGCGGTGTGGATGTCGGGCACCGGGTAGCTCCTTCAGGTGCTTCCAGTATAGAAAGTATTCCATCGATCGTCAAGGCGTCCCGCATGATGAAGGGTGGGGCAGTTCGCCCAAACCTCGGAAGAGCGCACCTGAGGAACGGCGAGCCGGCTGCTCGCATCGCCACCGCGCCCATAGCGCTCGCGTTCAGCTGCCGGGCCGCGCAGCGGATCGTCCGCTGCAAACGGTTGTTAGCAGGCTGGCCCAACGAGCCAGTTCCACGATGCCAGCACTCCCACGCGATCACAACCCAGCGCTCCCGCTCGCGACGTACAACACCTTCTGCGAGGATCGCGGCCTGCAGTGGTTCGTGCCCAAGTCGGAGGCCGACGCGCAGCTCGCGATCACCACCTTGTACAACTACGACGTGTACCACACGTGGATCATCACCAAGAACAACGTCACATCGACCACCTGGGGCGGATACGTGGTCACCACGGACGGCAGCTTCTCACAGCTGTCGAGCAGCGGCTTCAGCGCTGTGCGTAAGTGGGCCAGCTCGAGCTGCGACCCCGAGCAGTACAACACCACCAAGTGCTGGGACGCCGGCCATCAGTACGACTGGCTCGTTTGCCAGGGCAGCTAGGTTAGCCTCGCTCCACACTCGGAGCTTGGCCCATGCTCGTCGCCCTCGCCGCCGCCCTCGCCGTCGCGCAGACCCCCGCGCTCACTCGGGACCACCCGGGTGACGCGATGCCCGACCGGCACTGGGACGTCCAGCACCTCGACCTCGACCTGCGCGTCGATCCTACGGCGCGCACGGTCGCGGGCACCGCCACCCTAGACCTCAAGCCCCTCGGCGCGCCCTTCGCGTGGGTTCGCCTGCACCAGCGCGGGCTGAGCGTCGACGCGGTGCTCGTCGACGGCGTCGCGGTGGAGGGGTGGGTGCAGCGCCCGGGCTACCTCGACGTGCCCGTGGGCGGCGCGCCGCGCGAGCACAAGGTCGCGGTGCGCTACCACGCCAAGCCGGAGCTTGGACTTCACTTTCGCGGCGGACCCGGCACGCCGGACGCGACGGCGCAGGTGTGGAGCCAAGGCGAAGCGGAGGAGAGCCGCTACTGGTTCCCGTCCTGGGACTACCCGAACGACCGCTTCACCTACGCCGGGCGCTTCACCGTGCCGGACGGCCTGACGGTCGTCAGCAACGGCGAGCCCGTCGGGGAGCCCGTCGCCGCCGAGCCTGGCTGGAAGACGTGGAGCTGGCGCTTCGACGACACGCTCGTGAGCTACCTCGTCACGCTCGTCGCTGGCGAGTACGCGGTCTACCAGGACACCTCCGGGCCAACACCCATCCAGAACTACGTGCCCACGTCCTTCTCGGAGCAGACGGCGCGCCGAACCACCGTGAACTCCGGGGCGCAGCTCGCCTTCTTCAACGAGCTGCTCGGCGCGCCCTACCCGTGGCCGACCTACCGCCAGGTCTTCGTGCACCGCTTCATGTACTCCGGCATGGAGAACAGCACGGCGACCACGCTCAAGGACGAGCTGCTGCTCCAGCGCGACACCGATCGCGGCGCGTGGACCGAGGCCGTGCTCGCCCACGAGCTCGCGCACCAGTGGTTCGGCGACCGGCTCACCTGCTACGGCTGGCGCGACCTGTGGCTGAACGAGGGCATCACCAGCTACTACGAGGTGCGCTGGCTGGAGCAGCTCAAGGGCGGCGACGAGCTGGCCGCGCGCTTGCGCGACTACAACACGTGGGCGCGCGGTGACGCCGCGCACCCGCTGGCGGCGCGTGGCTGGCTCAAGCCGGACGAACGGGACAACACCTCGGTCTACAGCCGCGGCCTCGCCGTCACCCGCATGCTGGAGGTGGCGCTCGGGCGCGAGGTCTTCGACGCGGCGATGCGCGACTACGTGGCGCGCTACGACGGCCAGCTCGTGGACAGCGACCAGCTCCGCCGCGTGCTGGAGGAGCACAGCGGCCAGCACCTCGGCTGGCTCTTCGACGGCTTCGTGACCTCGGTCGGCTTCCCGGAGGTGCGGTCCTCGTGGACGTGGGAGAACGGTGAGCTGCTTCTTACGCTGGAGCAAACTGGTGAAGCGACGCCGTGGACCTTCCCGGTGGAGGTTGAGGTCGGCGGTGCGTCTGGCGTCGAGCGCCGTCGGATGTGGGTCGAGGGGGGGCGCTCCAAGCTGGCGGTGCCCATGAGCGCGGCCCCTCGCTGGGTCGCGGTCGATCCGGACGATGGCACGCTGGCGAACTGGACGCGGGAGCAGCCGATGGACGCGTGGGTCGCGCAGCTGCAAGCGTCGCCTTCGCCCTATGCGCGGCTCATCGCGGCCCAGGAGCTCGGCAAGGGCCGGGACCAGGGCGGCGCTGCGGCGACGGCGCTGTCCGCTGTGCTCGCGGACCCCCACGAGCCGCTCCCCGAGCGGATCGCAGCGGCAGAGGCCCTCGGCGAGCTCGGCACGGCGCCGGCCGTGGACGCGCTGGTCGCGTCGGCGGCCGTGGGGGAGGCGCGCCTGCGCGACGCTGTCGTCGAGGCGCTCGGCGCCGTGCCCCCCGCCGCGGATGTGGTGGGGGCGCTGCGCCGAGCCGTCACCGAGGCGGATGCCGCCACCGCCTCGATCGCGCTTCGTAGCCTACAGAAGGCGGACAAGGACGCGGCGCGCGATCTCGCTCGCAAGGTGCTTCAGGCCGCGGACGAGCCGATCGTGTACCACCGCCACGTCGCCGCGCTCGAGGTGCTGGGGGCGACCGGGGAGGAGCGCGACGCCCGCGAGCTGACGCGCTGGCTCGGCGCCGACCGCCCGCGCCCCGTGTGGCAAGCAGCCACGGGCGCGCTGACGACGTGGTGCGGTGATCACGCCAAGGACAAGGCCTGCGACGCGCTGCGCACCGCGCTCATGCGCGGTCTGGACGACGTCGACTATCGCGAGCGCCAGCACGCGGTCTCGCTGCTCGGCAAGGTCGGAGGCGAGCCCGAGGCGCGTCGGCTCGACGCCCTCGCAGCGACCACCGCGGTGCCTGCGCTCGCGGACGCAGCGACCGCAGCCGCCACGGCGATCCGCGCGCCGTCGGCTCCGCCAAAGCCTGCAGTCAAAGACGACAGCGACCGGCTCAAGGCGATCGAGGAGCGGATCGAGCGGCTGGAGACCTGGCGCTAGACCCGCCGAGGATCGGGATGAAGCTCCGCGCTCGCGGTCCGCGCCGCTACCAGGTGGTGCGCGCGCTCGTGAGCGAGGTCAGCACAGCCTTCAGGTCGGGGTGGCCCGCCAAGGGGGCGGCCGTGAGCGTGTAGCGCTCGTCGCGGAGCACCACGCCCCCCTTCTGGTCTGGGGCGGTGACGTAGCGCTTGGCCTCTTCTTCCACGTCGTGCTTGCGTAGGATCACACGGATCTTTTGGTCGCCGCGGGTGGCCTCACAGGCGAGCGGGCCCATGAGGTCGACGATGCAGGGCTCGGTGTCCCAGCCTCGTCCGCGCAGACGCCCACCGAGATCCTCGGGCTGGCGCCACTTGGCGAAGCTCTTGGCCTCGGCCTCGGCCTGCTCGGTGAGGCGCGCTTGGAGCGCCCCGAGCGGGTCTTCGGCGTCGGAGGGGGGCGCGAGCGGAGCGAGCTTCATGCCTGCGATTCGCCCGTAGGCGAGCTCGGAGGCGCCGTTGAGCGCAGCGAGTACGCGAAGGCGCTGCTCGCCGTTGAGCTCGCCTCGGTCCTCAGCGAGACGGGTGGCGAGCAACCGCTCCACGAGCGCGTCGCAGTCCGGCTCAGCGCAGTGCTCGTGTACCGCGATGATGGCCTTGTCGAGCTCGGGGCCGACGGTGTGGCTGATGCCGCCGCCGCTGCAGGCGGCGAGGAGCGCTGTGAGGGCGAGGATGGGGCGAAGGTTCATCATGCGTGTTTGGGTCCTGCGGCGAGCACTTGGGCGGTCACACCGTCCGCGTACTTCGCGAAGTTCGTATGGAACAACGCCGCGAGCTTGGCGGCAGTGGCGTCGTAGGCGGCCTTGTCGGCCCACACGTTGCGGGGCTGTAATACCTCGCCCGGGATGTGGGGGCACAGGGTAGGCACCGCGAGGCCGAAGGTGGGGTCCGTCACGGTGGGCGCGCCCGCGAGCTCGCCGCTGTGAATGGCGTCGACGATCGCGCGGGTCCAAGCGAGCTTCATGCGCTCGCCGACGCCGTAGGCGCCGCCGCTCCAGCCGGTGTTCACGAGCCACACATTCGCCCCGTGCTGCTCGATCTTGGCGGCGAGGAGCTCGGCGTACTTGGCCGGGTGCCACACGAGGAAGGGCCCACCAAAGCAGGGCGAGAAGGTGGCCTCGGGGTCGACGACGCCGACCTCGGTGCCCGCGACCTTGGCCGTGTAGCCGCTGATGAAGTGGTACATCGCCTGCTCGGCGGTGAGCTTGCTGACGGGCGGCAGCACGCCGAAGGCGTCGCAGGTGAGCAGGATGACGTTCTTGGGGTGGCCCGACACGCACGGGATCTTGGCGCTGGGGATGTAGTCGATCGGGTAGGACGCGCGCGTATTGTCGGTGATCGACGTGTCGTGGTAGTCGACCTGGTGGGTGTGCTCGTCGTAGCGGACGTTCTCCAGCACGGCGCCGTAGCGGATGGCGCGGAAGATGTCGGGCTCCGCCTCCGCCGAGAGGTCGATGGCCTTGGCGTAGCAGCCTCCCTCGATGTTGAAGACGCCGTCGTCGGTCCAGCAGTGCTCGTCGTCGCCGATGAGCTCGCGCTTGGGATCTGCTGAGAGCGTGGTCTTCCCTGTGCCCGAGAGGCCGAACAGGATGGAGGTGTCGCCGCCGTGGCCTTCGGTGGCGGAGCAGTGCATGGAGAGCACGCCGCGCTTGGGCATGAGGTAGTTCATGATCGTGAACACGCCCTTCTTCATCTCGCCGGCGTACTCGGTGCCGAGGATGACGAGCTCGCCGCGGGCGAAGCTCAGCGCCACGCTGGTGGTAGAGGTGACCCCGGCGATGTGGCGGTTCGCCGGGAAAGCGCCCGCGTTGTAGATGACGTAGTCGGGCTCCCCGAAGCTCGCGAGCTGCTCGACGGTGGGGCGGATGAGCATGTTGTGCATGAAGAGCGCGTGGTAGGCGCGGGCGCAGATGACGCGCACCTTCACGCGGTGCCGTTGATCCCAGCCGGCGAAGCCGTCCACGCAGTACAGGTGGTCGAGGGTGTTGAGGTAGTCGACGGCGCGCTGCCGGGTGACCATGAAGGTGGGCTCGTCCATCTTGGTGTTCACGGGGCCCCACCAGACGTCGTCCGTGGTGGAGGGCTCGTCGACGAGGCGCTTGTCCTTGGGGCTGCGCCCGGTCTTGGCGCCCGAGAGGGCCACCAGCGCGCCTGTGGCGGAGATGGCCGTGCCCGCCTCGTTGCGCAGCGCCTTCTCGTAGAGCACCGCGGGTGAGCCGTTGCGGGTGATGTCGGCGACGGTGATGCCTTGGGCGCGTAAGCGGAAGGGCTGGGTCATCGTGGACTCCTCGGGCGGAACGTGAGACGGCGGGGCGGAGGTTAGCCGTATCACGCGCGAGAATGGCGTCCAGTGGCCCCCGCCCGTGACCGCGGCGGGACCCGCGCGAGCCACACCACCGGGCCGGTAGGCCGGGTAGCTCGCCCAGGCGACGGCCAGGAGCAGCGCGCCCCAGCGTGGAGGGGCCGCTCCTCGGGCCGACGACGAGCGCGCCGAGCCTTGACACTGGTGACGCAACGCCGCGTCGACGACCCTCCGCCGCACGGCTGACCGCCATCCGCGACTAGGGGATGTCCTCGGCGACGCCCGCGAGCTTGGGCGGGCCTTGACACCGTCTACACGGCCGCCGCGAGCCCGAGGTTGTTCGGATGCCGGACCACGCGCACGGTAGGCCCCAGCGCTTCAGCGAGGGACGCGGTCGCGTCGGTGCTGCCGTCGTCGACGAGCACCACCTCGTAGGCGACGCCGAGCGCTTTGACTCTTCAACGTCCATAGGGGCGTTATCTACGTGGCGGTACCTACCCAAGCCGGTGTCAGTTACCATGGGTTCCCTTGGCGCGGTCGCCCCGGACAACCGAAGCTTCCCGACCAACTCGCCAAAGAGCTTCGAAGGCGCTCCCAAGAAGCAGGGTACGCGCGAGAGTTTGATCAATGGCGAAAGAAGCACGCGTAATGCTGTTCGGAGAGCCGGAGAGCCTCCATGCCAGGCTCACTTGGTCTCGCAAGGAGCCCCGCGCGTTTGCATGGGGAGCGCTTTGCATCTCGGTTGGTGACCGAAAGATCTGGGCCGACGAACACGGCCGCGGAATCATTTGGAGCTGGATCGACCTACTCGACCACCTCGCCCGAACTTGGGTCTTTTTGGAGCATGAGCAATCCTGGCCGTCCGGCATTCGTCCCGGCGACCCGCGCAGGCTGTACGACTGCAGCTGGTTGGAGAACGTTCTCAAGCCTCAAGGCGTCTCTTCGTCGGACCCATCCATTTACAAGTTCATGCGGCGTCACGATATCGCTTCCGGCCTTCAGGGCGCGTACCTCCCCCCGATCATGCTCGTGCGAGAGGGGCTCGAAATGTGGACCGCGACCGAGTTCGATGACGGCTATCGATGGGCGAGACGAGCTCCTGCGAAGGCCGTCCTGCGAGTTCTTGAAGCTCTTGGCGATAGCATCGCCGAGCAGCGTTGCTGCGGAGGACGATGGCCGAGCGATCGCCGCAGTTGCGCGGTGGGCAAAGCGGCGGGAAACGCCACTCGACAAGCTTGCGGCTGTCCAGCTTGGTATCACGGTCTCTAGGTTCAGCGACACCTGGGCCAATGAGGCCCCCGTCATTGACCTACCCGTCCGCCGTGACCCGTTCCACGAATCGGAGATCATGGCGGCAGCCCGCATGGTCGGCGACGTCGAGGTGGACGTTCGAAACCGGGTGTTTCGCGCAGTTCAGGGCGTTCCGGTGGGGGACTACAGCCTGCTGGATGCCGCTTCGTTTCGAGCGGTTGAACATGTTCGCCACCTGCAGGGAGCACCCCATGAAGAAGGAGCTTCAGCCGCTCAATGGCTGCGCGACTATAGGTCGATCGGTGCTGATGACCCGGTGGATCCAGAAGAGCTCCTGAAGTCATTCGGGGTGCACATCTCAAGCGCGGACTTTCACACGGGCTCGTTCGACGCCATCGCCACTTGGGGGCCGGACCACGGTCCCGCTGTCATCGTCAATGAATCTGGCCAGCACAGCCAGGGGTATCGCGGTCGTCGGACCACCATCGCGCACGAGCTTGCTCATCTTCTCCTCGATCGCGGAAGCTCCCTCCCCGTTGCCGAAGTTCTTGGTTCGGCGGCGCCGTCCGCGGTGGAGAAGCGCGCGAATGCCTTTGCGGCGGAGCTCCTGCTCCCCAAGCAGGTCGCCGCGACGCGATTGCGTGATGAAACGGACAAGCGAACCACCCTCGAAGAAATGGTTGAGCAGTTCGATGTCTCCACCATCGTCGTCGGCTGGCAGGTAAAGAACGGCGATGGGTGGGCCATGCTCGACGCTGACTCCAAGCGACTCGTGGGGCGATGGACCGCCCCATGGGAGAAGGGGTTCAGGTAGTCGTTCGCAGCGGGGAGCCTCGGACGCAGTCCTCTGGCTCGCCCTCGACGAGGGACGAGCCGAGCGTATTCGGTGTCGCGTGACCGCGTTCTGTCGGGTGCGTGCAGACGCTTCACCGAGTAAGCAGACCCTCATCAACTAGAAGATCCCCGATGCGCGCTGCCATTCCTGCGGTCCTGATCCTCGCTGCTGGCTGTGGACACCCGCTCTATGACAACACGATCCACTATGTTTCCGACCCCGTCGACGCGGGGATGCGCTTCTCGGAGGACCACGGTCAGCTCTTCATCGACCTGGCAGGCGACGGAGCGGTGGACCAGGACTTCCCCATCGAGCCGCTCGTGACCTTCGAGCCCGAGGGCTCGGTCTCCGGGTCCGTGACGCTCGATCTGCCGTGCCTTGGCGGCCCTAGCGAGCACCTGGTGGAGGCGTCGTGGTCGTTCACCCAGTCCGACTCGGGCCGACGCTCACCGCCCCGCCATCACCTCTGCCAGCACCTGTCCCGTCGCGGTCCCCGCCGCTACGATCCGCTCGGGTGGCCCCTCAGCGAGGAGCAGGCCGCCTGCGGCGCCGCCCTCGGGGCCGAGCTCGAGCAGCCAGTCGCAGGACGCGAGCAGGTCCAGGTGGTGCTCGATGACGATGACCGTGTGGCCCGCGTCGACCAGGCGGTGGAGCACGTCGACCAAGCGGGCGACGTCCGCGGGGTGCAAGCCGGTGGTGGGCTCGTCCAGGACGTAGACGCAGTGCCCCTTGCGGCTGGTGAGCTCCGCCGCGAGCTTGAGCCGCTGGGCCTCGCCGCCGGAGAGGGTGTTGCCCGCTTGCCCGAGGGTGAGGTAGCCGAGGCCGACGTCCACGAGCGCTTGAAGCTGCCGGTGGATGGCGCGCTGGTGCACAAAGGGCTCCAGTAGGCTGTCGATGCGCTCGCTGAGCACGTCCGCGATGCTGCGGCCCTTCCAGAGCACCTCCAGCGTCTCGCGCCGGTAGCGGCTGCCCCCGCAGTCCTCGCAAGGCACCCAAACGTCCGGGAGGAAGTGCATCTCCACCAGAACAGCGCCGCGCCCCTCGCACACCTCGCAGCGCCCCTCTTGGCCGTTGTAGGTGAAGCGGCTGACCGTCCAGCCGCGCTCCTCGGCGCCGCGCGTCGCCGCGAAGGCCTTGCGGATGCCGTCGAGCACCTTGGTGTACGAGGCGGGGGTGGAGCGCGGGGTCCGGCCGATGGGCGACTGGTCGACGACGACGACCTGGTCGACGGTCTCTCCCACGGTGAGCGCCTTGAGGGTGGACGGACCCGGGAGCCGGTTCAGGTTCGCCTGGAGCGCGGCTGCGAGGGTGTCGAGGATGAGGCTCGACTTCCCAGAGCCGCTCACGCCGGCGACGCCGACGAGCACGCCGGTCGGGATGGAGGCGCTCACGCTCTGCAGGTTGTGCGCGGTGGCGCCCTCCAAGCGAATGGACGAGCGCGCGCGGCGGCGGCGCTTGGGCACGGGGAGCTGGGCGCGGCCAGCGAGGTAGGCGCCGGTGAGCGAGGTCGGGTGGGCGGCGACCTGGGCGGGGGTGCCCGCAGCGACGACGTGACCGCCCTCGACGCCAGCGCCGGGGCCGACGTCGATGAGGTGGTCGGCGGCGCGGATGACGTCGAGGTCGTGCTCGACGAGGAGCACCGTGTTGCCGAGGTCGCGCAGGCCGACGAGGCTCTGCAGCAGGCGCGCGGTGTCGCGGGCGTGCAGGCCGACGGTGGGCTCGTCGAGCACGTAGATCACGCCGACGAGGCCGCTGCCGAGCTGCGAAGCGAGGCGGATGCGCTGCGCCTCACCGCCGGAGAGCGTGTCCGCGGCGCGGTCCAAGCTGAGGTAGCCGAGGCCCACGTCGACGAGGAAGCGCAGCCGGTGGCGCAGCTCCACGAGCGGGCGCGCGGCGATGGTGGCCGCTTCGCCGTCGAGCTCCAGGCGGGTGACCAGGTCGAGGGCGGCGTCGATGGTGAGCGCGGTGAAGCTCGGCAGGCTGTGGCCAGCGAAGCGCACCGCTTGGAGCTCGGGGCGAAGGCGCCCGCCGCCGCAGTCCTCGCAGGTGGTCTCGTCGGTGAGCCAGTCGAGATCGCTGTTCCAACCTTGGAGGATCGGGAGCAGCCCCGGCCACTCGCGCACCTCTTGGACCCGGCGCACGCTCCTGCCCCAGGGCTTGGACCAGGCGATGGTGAGCGGGGCGTCGAGGCCGCGCAGCATCACCTGGCGCTGGGCGGCGGTCCACTTGCGGACGGGCACGTGCTCGTCCAGCCCGAGCACGTTGTGGACCGCGTCAATGAGGGCGCCGTTGCGCGCCGAGCGCCGCAGCACCCCGGCGACCCGCCCGTCGAGCGCGTCCCACAGCGGCAGCTCCGGGTGGAGCAGCAGGCGGTCCAACACGAGCGCGCGGCGACGGCCGAGGCCCTCGCAGGCGGGGCAGGCGCCGAGCTGGGCGTTGAAGGAGAAGTGCCGCGGGGTGAGCTCGGCGCGGTGGATGGCGCCGTGGTCAGGGCAGGCGGGGTGCTCAGCGAAGCTATGGGTCGCTGAGTCGCTCTTGGAGCGAAAGATCGCGCTGCCACCGCCGAGGTGGTAGGCGGTGGCGAAGGCTTCGGCGAGGCGGGTGCGCTCGGTGGTGGCGGGGTTCACGCGGTCGAGCACGAGCCAGCCGCCGTCCACCAGCGCGGCGGGGGCCTTGTCGTCGTCCAAGCGAAGCTCCTGGCCGTCGACGAGCAGGCGCGACCAGCCGTCGCGCACCAGGGCGTCGCGGCGGGCCTCGGGCTGCGTGGCGGCGGGGAGCTGCGCGAGCACCCAGCCGGCGCCGGGGGCGCGCAGGGCGAGGGCGCGGGCGGCGGCGGAGGGCGCCCAGCCGATGAGCTCCACGTCGCAGTGGGGGCAGTGCGGCACGCCGACGCGCGCGTAGAGCACGCGCAGCACGTCCTGAACCTCGGTCACGGTGCCGACGGTGGAGCGCGGGCTGCGGCTGCTGTTGCGCTGGTCGATGGCGATGGCAGGGGCGAGGCCGTCGAGGCGGTCGACCGGCGGGCGCTGCACGCGGCCGAGGAAGCGGCGGGCGTAGGTGGACAGGCTCTCGACGTAGCGGCGCTGCCCCTCAGCGAAGACAGTGTCGAAGGCGAGCGAGCTCTTGCCGGAGCCGCTCACGCCGGTGACGACCGTGAGCTTGCCGTGCGGGATGTCGACGGCGACGCCTTGCAGGTTGTTGAGCCGCGCGCCGCGCACCTCGACCGCGCGGGGGCTGGGGGTGGCGAGGTAGGCCGGGGCGGGCGGGCTCGCGGCGACGAGGGCCGCACCGGGGACCGGCAGCGCCGCGAGGGCCCGACCCGTCGGGGTGTCGAGGGTGGCGATGTGCTCCGGGGTGCCCTCGCCGACGAGCTGGCCGCCGCCCTCGCCGCCCTCGGGGCCGAGGTCGAGGAGCCAGTCGGCGGACTGCATCACGTCGGTGTGGTGCTCCACGATGATGACGGTGTTTCCGAGCTCGACGAGGCGATCGAGCGCGGCGAGCAGCCGCTCCACGTCAGCGAAGTGCAGGCCGGTGGTGGGCTCGTCGAGCAGGTAGACGGTGCTGCCGGTGGAGGGCCGCTGCAGCTCGCTCGCGAGCTTGACGCGCTGCGCCTCGCCACCCGAGAGCGTGGTGCTCGGCTGGCCGACGGGAACGTAGCCCAGCCCGACCTCGACCAGCGCCCCGAGGATGCGCGCGAGCTTGGGCACCGGCGCGAAGAACTCGGCGGCCTGCGCCACCGTCATCGCGAGGACCTCGTGAATGGTGTGGCCCTTGTAGGTGATCTCCAAGGTCTCTCGGTTAAAACGGCACGATCCGCAGACCTCGCACGGGACCTCGACGCTCGGCAAGAACTGCAGCTCGACGGTCTTGACGCCAGCGCCTTGGCAGGCCTCGCAGCGCCCGCCCTTCACGTTGAAGGAGAAGCGGCCCTTGGTGTAGCCCCGCGCTTTGGCCTCGGGCGTGCTCGCGAACAGGTCGCGGATGAGGTCGAAGGCGCCGGTGTAGGTGGCGGGGTTGGAGCGCGGCGTGCGCCCGATGGGTGTCTGCGCGATGCGGATGACCTTGTCGACCGCGTCGAGGCCGTCGACGCCAGCGCAGGGCAGCGGGCCGTCCACGGCGGCCTGCGGCACGAGCGCGCGCACGAGGGCCTGCTCCAGCACGCCAAAGACGAGGGTGGACTTGCCCGATCCGCTGACGCCGGTGACCACCACCATGCAGCCGAGCGGGAAGCGCGCGCTGAGGCCGTGCAGGTTGTTGGCGCGGGCCTCGCGCACGAGGAGCGCCTTGCCTGAGCCGCTCCTGCGCTCGCTCCTCGGGGTGATGGCGCGCTCGCCGCGCATCCAAGCGGCGGTCTCGCCCGGCCCCCACGCGAAGGTGGCGCCGGGGCCTTGAGCGACGATGCGGCCGCCCTCGCGGCCCGCGCCGGGGCCCACGTCGACGACATAGTCCGCGGCGGCGATGGTCTCGGCGTCGTGCTCCACCACGAGCACGCTGTTGCCGCGGTCGCGCAGGCGCAGCAGCGTCTTGAGCAGGCGCTGGTTGTCGCGCGGGTGCAAGCCGATGGAGGGCTCGTCCAGGACGTAGGTGATTCCTTGCAGCGCGGAGCCCACCTGGCTCGCCAAGCGGATGCGCTGGGCCTCGCCGCCAGAGAGGGTCGCCGAGGAGCGGTCGAGCGACAGGTAGCCGAGGCCGACCTCGTCCAAGAAGTTGAGCCGCTCCACGATCTCCTTCACCAGCAGCTCGCCGACGGTGGCCTCGGCGGTGGTGAGCACGACGTCGTTGAAGAAGCGGCGGGCGTCGCGCACCGACTGGTGGGCGAGCTGCGGTAGGGTGTGGCCGCGGAAGTCGACGGCGCGCGCGATCGCTGAGAGTCGCTCTCCGCCGCACTCAGCGCACAGGGTCGAGGTGCGGAGCGTGGCGAGGGTGCCCATCTTCGTCCAGCGCCAGACCTCCTCGACCATGGGCAGCAGGCCGGCCCACACGCGGTCGCGGCGCTCGACGGAGCCGCCGCGCTCGATGAGCACGCTGTAGCGAAGGGTGGGGTCGCCGTGGAGCAGGTTGTGGCGGAGCGCGTCCGGCCACGCGCGCACGGGCAGGTCCAAGGGCGCGCCGAGGCCTTTGAGCACCGCGCGCAGGTCGTCGCGGTCGAAGTGGGCGAAGGGCAGCTTTCCCTCGGCGTTGAAGCCGGCGAAGCACAGGTCCCATCGCTGCTCGGCGTCCACCAGGCGGTCCAGGTCGAAGCCCTCCAGGCGTCCCAGGCCGCTGCAGCCGGGGCACGCGCCTTGGGGGGCGTTGAAGGAGAACAGACGAGGTTCTAGCTCGGGCAGCGCGATGGTGGGGTGCTGCGGACAGGCGCGGCTGGTGGACCACGACAGCTCGCGGGTGTCGGCGACGGCGGTCACGGCCCCGTCGCCCAAGCGCGCGGCGGCCTCGACCGCTTCGGCGACGCGGGAGCGATCGGCGGCGCTCACGACGAGGCGGTCGATCACCAGCTCAATCGTGTGAACCTCGTAGCGGGCGAGCTCGATGGGCTCGTCCAAGCGGCGCAGCTCGCCGTCGATGCGCGCGCGCAGCCAGCCCTGCTGGTGCCAGTCCTGCAGCTCCTTGCGGTGCTCGCCCTTGCGCGCTCTGAGCACGGTGGCGAGGACCATGATCCGCTCCCCGTCGAGCTGAGCGAGGAGGTCCTGCGTGATGGCGTCGACGCCGAGCGAGCGCACGGCCTGCCCGCACTCAGGGCAGTGGGGCGTGCCGAGGCGCGCGAAGAGCAGGCGCAGGTGGTCGGTGATCTCGGTGACGGTGCCGACGGTGGAGCGCGGGTTGCGGTTGACGGTCTTCTGGTCGATGGAGATGGTCGGGCTGAGGCCGGTGACCTCTTCCACCGCAGGGCGCTCCATCTGCCCGAGGAACTGGCGCGCGTAGGAGGAGAGCGACTCGACGAAGCGCCGCTGGCCCTCTTGGTAGATGGTGTCGAAGGCGAGGCTCGACTTGCCCGACCCGCTCACGCCGGTGAAGACCACCAGCGCGTCGCGCGGGAGGGTGACGTCGACGTCGACGAGGTTGTGCACGTTGGCGCCGCGGACGACGATCTGCATGGGCTTCTCCGGTGCAGCGGGCGTAACGCGCGCCGGGAGAAGGGCGGGGTTCGTGAACGGGGGGGGGCGATGAGCGATCCACTGAGCGCTAAGACCGAAGCGCCCGCTGTATCTGCGCCGCCCGATCCGCTGCGCGGACACTGTGGAGGCCTTCGCGTTGGCGCACCCACAGCAGCGGCCGTGCCTGAAACCAACGCAACACCCGCTCGATGTCTCTTTGGGCGGCTTCGCTCAACGGTACTCGGACGAGCGACTCAAGCACGCCGAAGACGTCGGTGGCGCCCCACACGCCGTGCTCGTCGAGGATCACGGGCAGCTTTGCCGCCCAGGCGGCGGACGCAGCGCCGAGCAGGCGCTCTGCGTCGTGGCGGGGCGGGCTCCAGGCCAAGTGGGGCCAGAGTTCGGCGAGCGCGCGCGACTGGCTAGGGAGGTCACCGTCGAGCTCGGCGAGCACCAACGCCGCCTGCACCATTCCAGCAGGCCAGCGGGCGCGCAGGATCTCCCGCGAGACCGCCGCGACTCGGCTCGCCGCGTTGCGCCGGCGCAGCTCGTGCAGGAGGCTCGGGATTTCGTAGCGTGACCGCTCGTTCAGGGTGCTCCATTGCGCGCGAACGCGACGGGCGGCGAGGTCGAGCAGCTCGTCGGGGGCGCCGCGGTCGAGCGACCACGCGGCGAGCGCGGCGCCAAGCCACTGCCCTTCGCCCGCGCGCGCCCGATCGAGCAACCCGGTTTGGACCTCCTGGAGCGTCGTCCAGGTCGGTGCGATCGCACCGAGGCCCATACCCATGGACAGCTCATGAAGGCGCTTCACCTCGCCGGCCGCGTCGGGCCGACCCTCGGTGGCATACTCCCATAGGGCGCGCGCCCAACCGAGCGCTGCGTCGCGCACGGCGCTCACCTCCAGGACCTCGCGCGAGGGCGACGTGAGGGCGCCCGCGAGCGGCTCCGCGAAGGGGAAGTGGGGAAGCCAGGCGATATAGATCGCGGTGGCGGGCGAGGATGGGTCTCGTAGGATCAGCGGCTCGAGGGCGAGCCCTGGATACTGGCCTTCAACGCCGCGCGGAGGCCATGCGTCGAGCAGGGCGGTGGCCACGGCCTCGTGCGCGAGGGCCGCGCGGCCGAGCGCCGCTTGTGCCTCGGGCTGCAAGAAGTGGAGCCGCTCCGCGCGCAGGAGCTCGGTCAGACGTTCGGGTTGCTGGTAGCCTGCGCGGCACAGCTCCGTGAGCAGGTGACCGCTTCGCCACAAGCGCCGCGCGAGGTCCGGCCCCCGGAGCAGGCCCGGTACGAGGCCGCGGATGAGGTCAGCGCGCGCATCCTCCGACGGAGGGGGGCGCTCGGGCAGCGCTGTTTGAATCGGTGGCTCTGGCCACGGTTCGGGCGGAGCGGTCGGCGCGTCGGGCCAGTGCTTGGCTAGCCAGGCCGCTGCGCCGGCCTCCGCTCGCAGCGCATCGACAGCTTGGAAGACGGCTTCGGTTCTACGCCAATACGATAACTTACGGAGCGCTGAGAGTATGTCGGCGATCTCCGCCTCGCCGGGCAAGAGGGCGAGCGCGGCGCCACCGGCGCCGAACTGCCCGCCGTTTTTCAGCAGCGATTTTGCGACCTCGACGACGCGGGCGCGCGCCTCTCCCGTGACCTTGCGCAGGCTGCTGCCGGACGCCACCGCAGGGGGGAGACGCATGAGATCGCCCCCCCCGTCGTCGAGGAGCGTCCAGAGCAACGCCTCGACTGTCTGTGGCGCAGCGAGGTCGTTCGCGAGCTTGTTCGCCGCGACCGCCCGGACGGCGGGTGTCTCCGTCAGCAGCGTCCGCCAGGCATCGGCCGGCAGCGCCGAGAACTCCTGCGCGGCGAACCAGCGCGCCCGATCGTGGGGCCGGTCGACGTGCGCTTGTACGCGCTCCCAGAGCGCGGCCCACACCGGCTCGGGTGAGCCAGACAGTCGGGCGAGGCGCTCGCGGGCCGCGGCGCGAACCCAGGGCCACCCCTCTTGCAGCACCAGCGAGCAGGCGAGGTCGACGGCCCACGTGAGCAGCGCTGCTTCGGCCTCTTGACGGCCACGGGCGAGCAGGTCGATAGCGGCGTCCAGCCAGCTCAACACGCCCTCGACCGGGTGGTGTTCGAGCGTGGCGAGGGCCGGCAGCAGGCGCTCGACGCGCTCGGGGGCTTCTTCCAGCACGCGGTCGAGGGTGAGCCGCAGCACGTCGCCAAGCGCCGCACGTTCTGCCAGCGCGCGGAGCGCGTCATCGTCACACCGGGCTAGCGCCGCCGCCGCTAAGGTTGTCTGCACGTGCGCGTCGGCGAAGACCAGCCTGTTCGCGGCGTCCCTTGTGAGCACTTGCAGGTGCTCCGCTTCCGATAGTGCTCGTTGGACCTCGGTCAGCGAGAACAGGCGCACCGCGAGTGTTTGAAGGTCCTCGGCGCTGAGCGTGGCGCCGAGCGCGAGCTCTTCGAGGCCCTGGCGCAGCTCTCTCCACGCTTCCGGCGAATGCCCGCGCTCCTCGGCCCAGTCCGTGTAAGCGGCGCGAAGCAGCGCCTCGAGCCCACGGCTAGGGTGCCGAGGGTCCCCATACACGCCCTCGAGCGTCGCGTAGAGTGGCGTGCGCGAAGCCGCGACATGTTCAGGGCGTGTCGCGGGCGACAACCGCTGGGTGAGCGCTTGTGCCTGCGTGGGGGACCACGCACCCAAGCGAAGGCGCGTGGCGCCAGGCAAGACGCCGTCAAGCGCGCCTGGGCGCGTCGCCACCGCCACGCCCAGGACGCGCGGCTGGACTTTCAGCCCGCGGAGCTCGTCGAGTAACGTGGAGCGTTCGCGAGGATCTCTCACCTCATCGAGCCCGTCTACCCACAGCGCCCAATCCGTGAGCGGGTCTTGCCACAGGCTCTGCGCCTCGGCGGGAAGTGCCGCTTCCATGGCCTCGGGTGCGCGTCTCCCGGTGAGGTCGCGGGCGAGCACGCGGAGCGGCAGCGCGCGTTCGCCATCGCCCTCGAGGATACGTCGGCCGATGCGCTCGGCGGCGCGCAGCAGGGAGACGCTCTTGCCCGTCCCCATGTCACCGACGAGCACGACCTCGGCGAGGCTCTCGTCGGCGAGCCAGCCTTCAAGCGGGCGCACCGCCGCGCGGCCGGCCTGAGGGGACGTCAGGAGCTCGGGGGCGACGTCCACCCACACCTCCGCCAGTCGGGGGTTGGTCTCGTCCGTGCGCGGATACAGAACGCACGCGCGCTCGAAGTCGTCGATTAGCCGCTGCGCGTAGCGGCGCCGCGCGATTGAGCGCACCTCGGCTGACAGCCACGGTCCGACTCCCGCTTCCTTGGCGCGCTCGGAGAACTCGGTCCAGTCCCATACTGCGACGCCCAGCGCCGCCGTGCTCGCCTTTTCCGCTGCGTTGTGGACGGCAGCGCTTACTGTTGCGGTCGTGACGATGACGAAATGGCTGACGTCAACGGGCGACGACTCGAGCTTCGTTAGCTCCGCACGTAGATCGGCCGGTTGGAATTTCTTCGTCTCTTTGCATTGAAACGCCCATCGTGCGCCGTGTTTGCCTGGCCGACGGTCGTGCGCGAGGACGTCGACTCCGTATTGCGTGTGGCCCTCGCGGAGGTACCGCTTGGCGAGGTCGTCATTCAGGTAGAGACGAGCGAACCGCGCAACGAGTCTCTCCAGCTCTTGCCAGTCGGGCGGAAGGGGGATCATCCGCGCGCCGATCCGAACAGCGGCGCGAGGCGGTCCCGGAGCTCTTCCAAGAAGGCGGTGAGTCCGCTGCCCGTACCGCGCTCTCGTAGCGCGTCGAGCGACGTGTCGCGCCAGCACTGGGCCTCGCGGTCGTGGTCGCCGTCGGTGAGCGCGTGGAGCACGCGCTTGGGGGAGTTCTGCGCGGACGGGTCCTTTGCGGTGAGCTTCTCGGGGGATGCGGTTGGATCCAGGCCGAGGTTCTTCCGTTCGTTCGCGAACCGCTTCTTCTCGTCCGAGTCGAGGGCGTCGAACCCGTTGAGCACCCAAGCCTCGCGCATCGGATTGGCAGCGCCGACGACGCAGGCGGGACTGGCGATTCCCTCGCGGGCGCGATCTTGCCCCTCGCGCCGATCAGGTTGGTCGTCCAGGTCGCGGATGAGCATCACAGCGTCCACATCTAGCTTCTTCGCGAGCAACAGCGCCTTTCTGGCGGCGACGAAGTCCGGCAAGTGGGGGCCGGGCGCGTGCTTCCGTGGGACGAACTGCGGCAGCCCCTGGTCGACGTACGACCGCTTGACCTCTCGCCAGAGGAGGCGTTCGTGGTCGTCGGAGCCGCCGACCCACTTGCGCTGATCGGGTAGCAAGCCGTCGAGCCAATCGTATACTTCGACGAGCGCTCGGTCAGCGAGCTCGCACGCGGTGCGTTGGTCGCCGTCGGCCTCGCAGACGACCAGCACGCGCTTCATCGCGGTTCCTGTGACCCCGGATCGAGCGTCACCCAGAGCTCGCCAGGCAGCATCACATCGCGCCACTTCTCGAAGTCAGGGTGCGCGTCGAGGCGCACGCAGGTCGTGTGCCCCTCCGGCGACATTCCGAAGAGCTGCACCTCTTCGGGTTCGAACGCGGACACGAGGTACGGGGAGTGCGAAGCCATGACCACTTGTAGCTCTGGCCGCAGCGCGGTGAGCCTACGAAGATGGTGTACGAACTCGTAGAATGCGCGCGGGTGTAGCGCGCGCTCGGGCTCCTCTAGCAGCACCAAGTTCGGCGCGGCGGGGTCGAAGAGCGTGGCGAGCAGACCCAAGGTGAGCAGCATGCCGCCGCTGACTCGATGGGCGGGGATGCCCTTGCCATGCACTGTGTCGAGGAGGATCTGGGTGCCGGCGCGTGGAAGGGCTCCGAAGACGTCATGCCCGCGCAACGTGAACTCAGGGACATGTTCATCCGGCAGCTCGACCCGTTCAAACCGGAGCGCGCGGACGCTGGGGATAACTTGGCGGAGGGCGTCGGTCAGGTCATTGAAGGCGCTGTCGTGGCTTAGCTTCATGTCCGCGAGGAACGGCGCGAGGCCGCGCCCGTCGTCGTGTAGGCGGGGGTGGACGTCGTCGCTGTTTCCGGGCTTTGCGAGCAGGCTCGGCTCGAAGCGGCGCCAGACCGCGCCGCGAAGATGACGCTTCAAGCGGGGATCGATGAGGAGAGGACGCGGCCCCGAGCGCGCAGTGTCCGATGGCGCTTGCGACCAGCTCAAGTCGAAGCTGTCACCTTCCGAGGTTGACGTCCAAGCGCACCGAAAGCGATCGCCCGCTAGCGAGCCGGTGGTCTCGAGCGCGATGGCTCCCGTGCTGCCGACCGAGCGCACCTCGGGCAGCGCCCTGGGGCCGGTGAACACCTCGCCGGATGTGGCGCCTGCGGCGAGGCGGCTGAGGCAAATCAGAGCCTCCATCACGGTGGACTTCCCGCAGCCGTTTGGACCCACAAGGACGGTCACCGGAGACAGCCCCACGGTGAGGTCGCGGTGCGCCTTGAAGTGGGTGAGGTGGAGGGAGTCGAGCATGCGTCCTCACGAATAGCGACGCCTTAACGCGCCGGACCAGTCGACGCCCCGACCGCGGTTCAATCGTGTGTTGGCGCGAACGCGAGCCCAAGAGTAAGCCCCCACACCCCTCGCTCACGCTCGCCCCCCGTGCTACGTCGCCTCGTCTGCAGCCCGCTCGTGCGTTCTGCGCTGCCGTCCAAGGAGATCTCGATGTCCGAGCCGATCGCTGTACACATCTTCGGCGGGTTCTGGGGCATGCCCTCCCCGAGCCCCTTCTGCGTGAAGCTCGAGACCTGGCTGCGCATGGCCGCGCTCGAGTACCGCACGGTCCCCGCGAGCGGACCGCCGCGCTCCAGCAACGGCAAGCTCCCGTACATCGAGCGCGCGGATGGCACGCTGCTCGCGGACAGCCAGGTCATCGCCGACACGCTCACCCGCGAGCACGACATCGCGCTCGACGCCTCGCTGAGCCCCGCCCAGCGCGCCACCGGCCTGCTCACGCGCCGTATGCTGGAGGAGCACCTGTACTGGATCATCGTCGCGGAGCGCTGGCTGGACGACGGCAACTGGCCGGTGGTCGCGCGCGACTACTTCGCGGGGCTGCCTTGGCCGCTAAGGCTGTTTGTCTCGACGTTCGCGCGGCGTGGGGTGCGGACCGCTGCGCGCGGACAGGGGGTCATTCGCTACCCCGCCGCTGCGCGCACGCGGCTCATTCAGGACGACCTCGACGCCATCGAGCACACGCTCGGCGAGCGGGCCTTCTTGCTCGGCGAGCCCTCGAGCGTGGACGCGGCCGGCTTCGCCTTCTTGGCATCGGCCATCTCCGCGCCCTTCGACAGCGAGCTCAAGCGCGCCGTGCTCGCCCGCGATCCGCTCGTGGACTACGTCGAGCGCTGCCGCGCGCGCTGGTGGCCCGAGCTCGCGCCCTTCCCGCGCGCCTGAGCGCCTTTTCCCGCGCGGCGTGTAAGCGCTCCGGCGGCCCCGCGTTCTCCAGGCGAACCCCGACCTGGAGTCCCCCATGCCCCGCTTGCTCCTGCTCTCCGCGCTCGTCGCTACCTCGCTCTTCGCCTGCGAGGAGCCGTCTGTGAACGGTACGCCGGTGCGCGCGACCCTCGACGACGGGCAGGTGCTGGTGGGCGCGGTGCACACCGAGACGCTGGTGCTCATCGGCGGCCTCGGTACGCTGCGCATCCCGCTCGAGGACGTGGGCGAGGTGGTGCCGGTGGACGGTGGGCACCTCGCAGACTCCGGCGGGAACGTGGCGGTCTGGCTGCGTGACGGCACTGAGCTGGTCGGGCGCTGGGCCGACCCCGAGCTGCAGATGGGCATCGCGGTCGCTGGCACGCAGGTGTCCGTTGATCTTCCCGTCGATGAGCTTCGCCGCTTCCAGATGTCGGGCGGCGAGCTCTGGCCCTCGGGCGAGCTCTACCGCGTGCGCAGCACCTACGGCGATGACTTCCTCGTGGACCCCGAGCGCACGACGCTCGCGATCGACAGCTCGCTCGGGCACTTTGAGCCGCTGCTCTCCGAGTGCGCGTCGGCGCGCCCGGTCGGCGACCCCACCGGTCCGTGGCGCCTGGAGCTGCAGTCGGGCACTGTGCTCGTCGGCGCGCTGTCGGCCTCGTCCGTGACCTTTGCGCTGCCGCACGGCCCGGACGCGATCACGGTGCCGCTCGCGGCCTTCGCCTCCCTCGAACGCCAGCAGTGGAGCGCGCCGCCCGCGGTGGCGGGCTGGAAGACCGCGAGCCCGGCTGCGGACGCGAGCGTGGAGGAGTCGGCGCGGACCAGGATGCCCGGGGCGCCCGCGACGGCGCGCCCCGCCAAGAAGGCCGACGGCGCCTGGTTCTCCAACGACGGCTTGAAGGACGAGCGCGAGCAGCAGTACCTGCGGTGAGCGATCCGCCTGCTCGTGGATGACCTGAGAGTGTCTTTGTTGTCGCACTGGGGCCAGGTCGCGCGTGTGAGGGCCTCGACGGCGAGCCCGGCGCTCGCCGCTTCCCCGAGGTCTACGACAACCCATGCGCACGCTCTCTCTCCGCTCCCCCCTGCGCTTCGCCGCGCTCCTGTCCATGCTCACGGTCGCCGCGTGCGGCCCAACCACCGGCACCTTGGTCGGCGACGGCACGAATACGACGGCTGGCCCGACAGATCCGAACCTCCCAAACCGGGGTCAGGACCTCTTTGATGAGGCGCTGGCGCGCTACGACGCGGCGGACTACCTCGGCGCCGCCGACAGGTTCGACCAGTTCGTCGAGCGCTGGCCCGACAGCTCGCTCGCGGACTACGCCGCCTACCTCGCCGGGCGCAGCTGGTACGAAGCGCAGCGCTACCCCGAGGCCATCGCCGACCTCGACGCGATGCGCGCGACCTTCCCGACCTCACCCTACGTCGACGCGGCGGCGTACTTCAGCGGTCGGTCGCACTACGCCCAGGGTGAGCTGCCCCTCGCGGTGGACGACCTCCTCGCGTCCGTGGTGGCCGACCCCGCTGGCGTCTTCGCCGATAACGCCCAATATTGGGCGGGACGGGCGCTCTTTGACCAGGGGCTGCTCGACCGGGCGAACGCCGAGCTGCAGCGCTTGGAGGCGATGTACCCGGACAGCACCTACGTCGACGCCGGGCGCTATTACCTCGGTCGCACCTACTTCGACCGCGCGTTGTACTCCGACGCGATCGGACCCTTCGAGCGCGTCGGGCTGACGGTGGACTCGTCCTACCTCGACAACGCGGCTTACTACCTCGGTCGCACGCTGTACGAGCTGGGGGACCTCAACGGCGCCATCGCCGAGCTGACCACGATGGAGCAGACGTACCCTGACAGCCAGTACGTCGACAACGCCCGCTACTACCTGGGTCGTTCGCACTTTGACCTCAAGGCCTACGCCGCTGCGATCCCGCCGTTGGAGCGCGTGCTGCTGACGGCCGGCTCAAGCTACGCGGACAACGCGCTGTACTACCAGGCGCGCTCCTACAAGGCGCTCGGCGACACGACGAACGAGCTCGCCATGCTCGAGCAGCTCCTCGCGGGCTACCCCACGAGCCAGTACGTCGACAACGCGCTGTACATGGAGGTCGTGCTCTACACGAACGCTGGAAACTGCGCCCTCGCGAGCGCGCGGGCCAACCAGCTCGTGAGCCAGCTCCCCACGAGCACCTACGTCGCCCGCGCGCAGAGCTACCTGCTCGGCGGCGGCTGCTGACCCAGGGACGCACCTTCATGCGACAGCGACACGCCCACTGGCCCGTGATCGGGGCTCTCCTGCTGATCACGGCGCTCATCGTGGGCTACAAGGTGATCGTGCTGGGGGATAACCCCGGCGATCTGCTGCCGACGACTCAGTACAACGTCGCGTTGGACCTTCGGCTCAACGGCCACGGCGAGGCGGCGAAGGTGCGCACCTTCTTGCCCACCAGCGACCGCCATCAGCTCGTCTTGGACGAGGCGAACACCTCGCCCGGCGTGCACTTCTCAGCTCAGAGCGAGGAGCTGAACCGCGTCGCGACTTGGTCCGGCGCGCAGGTGCCCGACGGCACGGCGCTTCGGTACGCCTACTCGGTGCTCAACACCGAGCTGCGCTACCACATCCCGCCCGAGCTGCAGATCCCCTCGTCTTATCCTCGCTCCGTCCTACCCTTTCTGCGCCCCGAGACGGATGTGCAAGTGGACGCCCCTGAGATCCTCGCGGCGGTGGCCGCCGCGGGGGCGGACAAGGGCTCGGTGTTGGAGCGCCTGCAGGCGATCTACGGCGTCACCACCGGCCTGACCGCGCGCCCGTTCAAGGGCACGACCGACGCGCTCACGGCGCTGCGCTTGGGCGAGGCGAGCTGCAACGGCCGCAGCCGGCTGTTCGTCGCGATGGCGCGCTCGCAGGGCATCCCCGCGCGCTTGGTCGGCGGGCTCATCTTGCAGCCGGGCTCCAAGCGCACCTCGCACCAGTGGGTCGAGGTCTACGTCGCGGGGCACTGGGTGCCCTTCTGCCCAACAAACCACTACTTTGCGACGCTCCCCGCTAACTACCTGGTGCTGTATCGCGGCGACGAGACGCTCTTCCGCCACACCTCGGACGTGGACTTCGACTACGCCTTCCAGACGTCTACGACCTTGGTGCCGTCGGTGCGCGCGCGGGAGATCCTGGGCCGATTCAACCTGTGGGCGCTGTTCGAGCGGCTGGAGCTGCCGTTCAGCCTGCTCCGCACGCTGCTCATGCTGCCCGTCGGCGCGCTCGTGGTGGTGTTCTTCCGAAACGTGGTAGGGATGCCGACCTACGGCACCTTCTTGCCAGCGCTCATCGCGGCCGCGGCGGGCTCGACAGGGCTCGGCTGGGGCATCCTCGGCCTGCTCCTGGTCACCCTCGTGGTGGTGACCATTCGCGCGGGCGTTCACCGCCTCGGGCTGCTGCACTCGCCGGGCCTCGCGATCTTGCTCACGGGCGTGACGGTGGGCGTGCTTGGCGTCAGCCTGATCGCGGACGCGCTGCACCTCGCGCACCTCGCGCGCGTCGCGATGTTCCCCATCGCAGTGCTCGCGATCACCGCTGAGCGGCTCTACCTGTCGATCGCGGAGAACGGACCTCGCGAGGCGGCGCAGGAGATGACGGGCACGATCGTCGTCATCCTGGGCTGCTATGTCGTGATGAAGAGCCTAGCGCTGCAGATGCTGCTCTTGGGCTTCCCAGAGCTGCTCCTGGTCGTCGTCGCGGCGAACGTCTACCTCGGGCGATGGACCGGCATGCGCCTGCGCGAGTACTCGCGCTTCGCGCCGGTGCTGGTCAAGGGGGGCGTGTGAGGAGGTGGCTGGACGCCTTCGGCCGTCGCGGCGACGTCGTCGGGATGAACCGGCGCAACGTCGAGCTCGTGTATGCCCTCAACGAGCGGCGTCACTACCCGCTCGCCGACGACAAGATCCTCGCGAAGGAGCTGCTGTCTGCCGCCGGCGTGGCGGTCCCGCGTACGCTCCTGACCTGCGACGGGCTCTACGACCTGCCGCGGGCGATGCGCCTGATCGAGGGCCTGCAGGACTTCGTGGTGAAGCCCTCGCGGGGCGGCGGTGGCAACGGCATCTCCGTCGTGACCAAGCGCCTCGGGCCAGGGCTCTGGCGCGGCGCGGGCGGGCGCGTCATCGACGCCGACGAGCTGCACTACCAGATGGCGCAGATCCTCTTTGGCGCCTTCGCGCGCGGGGCGCTGAACGACCGCGTGCTCGTCGAGCCGCGCATCGTCGCGCACGAGGCCTACCAGGGCCTGTGGGCGGACGGCCTGTGCGATGTGCGCATCATCACGGTGCACGCCAAGCCGCTGCTCGCGATGGTGCGCGTGCCCACGGCCCAGTCGGACGGCAAAGCGAACCTGCACCAAGGCGGGCTTGGTCTCGCCGTGGAGCTCGACACAGGGCTGGTTGTACGCGCCGTTTGCAGAGGCGAGTCGCTCACCCATCACCCCGACTCGGGCGGGCCGCTGCTCGGACTTCGGCTGCCGCATTGGGAGCAGACCGTAGACGTCGCGCGCCGCGCCGCGTCCGCGGTCCCGCTCCAGTACCTTGGCGTGGACATCGTCGTCGATGAACGCGAGGGCCCCTTGGTCTTGGAGATCAACGCGCGGCCAGGTCTAGAGATTCAAAACGTGCACGGGGTCGGCTTAAACCCCTTGCTAGAGGCGCTTTCATGAGGCTGTATCAGCCTGATCCGCTTTGGCCGGTCGTGCTCGGCGCGTCGCTGCTGTTCGGAGGCACCCTGCTCGTCGAGGGCACGGTCGGCAGCCGCCATGTCCAGCGCCAGGACATCACCATCCCCATGTCGGCGGGGGACCTCTCTGAGGACGAGAGCGGCGGTGAGGCGCCCGAGGAGGCGGTCACGAGCCCGCGCCACGCCGAGGCGCGCTCGCTGGCGCGTCGAGGTGAGGTCGACGCCGCGCTGGCGATCTTCGACGAGCTGCTGCTTGCCTCGCCCGACGCGGGGCGCCTGCGCGCTGAGCAAGGCTATTGGCTGCTCACAGCAGATCGGGACCGCGCGGCGCTCGTGGCCTTGGAGCGCGCGTCGGGCGAGGACCCCACCGACCCGTGGACGGCGCTCACCCTCGGGCGCGTTCGGTCCAAGCTCGGCGATGACGCCGGCGCCGAGGCCGACTTTCGGCGCGCGCTCGCCAGCCGCCCCAGCTACAGCTCGGCGATGGTCTCCCTCGGCGTGAACCTGCGGCACCAGGGCCGGCTGGACGAGGCGATCGAGCTGCTCGAGCGCGCGTCGGCCTCGGGCGGCAACCTGGAGGTCGCGCGCGCGAAGGTAGCGTTTGGACGAGCGCTCCTCGCCGCTGGGCGCGTGGACGAGGCCTCGGCCGCCTTTGAGCAGGCCGTGCTGCTCGCGCCCGCGGACGTGGAGCTGCGCCTCGGCATCGGCCGCGCGTGGATGAACGAGGGCGGCGGCAAGCACCTCAGCCAAGCCATCGCCGTCTTGGACGAGGCCGTGCGCGTGGCGCCCGATGTGCCGCAGCTCTACAGCGCCTTGGGGCGCGCCCAGGAGCACGCGGGGGCGCCCGACTTGGCGCTGCGGGCCTACCGCCGCGCGCTTCAGCTCGACCCGACCTACGCCTATGTACAGCGCCGGGTGATCCGCTTGGCGCTGAGCTCGGGCTCGATCCCGGAAGCGCGCGCCCAGATCGCCTACCTGCTGGAGGTCGCGCCGGACGACCCCGAGAACCACATGCTCGCGGGGCGCGTCGCGGCGGCGGCGGAGCACCCGGACGAGGCGCGCGAGCACTTCCGCAAGGCGATCGATCTCTCGAATGGCGCTTACCCAGAGGCCTCGTACAACCTAGGCATCTTTGAGCGGCGCGAGGGCGAGATGGCGGCGGCGGTCGCGGCCTATCGGGCGGCGCTTGCGGCGCGGCCGGACTACTCCGAAGCGGCGAACAACCTAGGCTTGGCGCTCGTGGACGCAGGAGATGGCGCAGCCGCCGAGGCGACCTGGCGAGAGCTGCTCGCCCGACGGCCGGACGCCGTGTCCGCCTGGCTAAACCTCGGCTCCTACCTCGCCGATCAGGAGCGCTATGACGAGGCGATCGACGCGTACCACCGCGCGCTCGAGGTCCGCCCCGGGTACGACAAGGCGCTGCTCAACCTCGGCGTCGCCCTGCGCCGCGCCAACCGCGACGACGAGGCCATCGCGACCTACCGCGAGCTCGTAAAGACGCACCCCGCCTACGCGTCAGGCTGGTACAACCTCGGCGTCGCCCTCAAGCACACGAAGCAGAGCGATGACGCCCGCGACGCGCTTCAGCACGCCCTCAACGTCGACGAAGACCACCGCGCCGCGCGTCGCGCGCTCGCGTCCCTGGAGGCGAAGGAGGGCCGCGTCGACGTGGCGCTCGCGCTCTACGCGGACCTGCTCGACCGCGAGCCGGGCGACGTGGACAGCCGCCTCGGGTACGGGCGCGCCCTGCGTGACAGCGGCAAGGCCGCTGCGTGCGCGGACCAGGCGCGGGCCGTGCTCGCCCTTGAGCCGACCTCCGACAAGGCGCGGAGCTTGCTCGCGCAGTGCGGCCAATCCACGGGAGAGACGCCATGATCCCGCTCCTCACGTTGCTCGTGGCGTCGGCGCTCGCGCAGGACGCGGTCGGTGATGACGCCCATCGTGGGCTTCACGACGCGAACCTCGACACGAAGACGACCTTGTACCAAGGCGTGGGCGTGCTGTCCGGCGACGGCGTTCAGCGCGGCACCGGTCCGATTTCGCTCACCGAGGCGCGCGCGCTCAACAAGCTCGAGCTTGGCGCGGTGACGCTCAAGGTGCCGCTCGCGCTCTCGCATCGCCAGAGCTTCGGCTTCGCGCTCGCTGAGATGAAGGCCGACACTGGCGTGGAGGCGGCCCTCGACGTGGGGAAGTCGGAGCTGCACGCCGGCGGAGAGCTCGGCTACACCCTTCGTCCCAGGTGGCTCGACCCCTATCAGCCGCTCCCCGACGGCACCCTGGCGGCCACCAACCGCCGCAGCTATGGCGACGGCGAGCTGAGCTTGGGCGCCGCGCTGCGGCCAGCCAAGCGCCACTGGGTCGACCTCGACTACGCCTATGGCCTCGCCGACTATGTCACGGATCCGAGCTTCGACCCGCTCACCAGCCCGACGCACATCCCACCCGGCGACCACACGGCGCACCGCTTGGAGCTGTCCTGGCGCACGAAGAAGACGCCATACCGCGTCGAAGCGGGCGTGCACGCTGAACGCCGAGCGTACACGGATCAGTACGCGCGCGACGCGGGCACCGGCGCGACCCACGCGGGAGCGGGCGGGGCACCCCCGAACCCGCTCTACGTGAAGTGGGGCGCGGAGCCCTACGCGAAGCTGCGCTGGTCGCCCAAGGACAGCCCGTGGACGCTGCGCTGTGGGTACGGGCTCGAGGTCCAGCAGGACGTGTACGAAGGCTACTACAGCTACGTGGGCAGCCACCCGGAGGTCGGCGTGGACTATGAGAGCGACAGCGTCGCGCTCAAGTGGCGCTCGGACGCCAATGTGCGACGCTATGGTGCGAACAGCTACGCGGTTGGTGGCAGCCACCCGCCGCTGCTCAGCGGCGATCGACGCCGGGAGTGGCGCGTCGCCAACTCGGTCGAGGCGCTCTACAAGCTCGGGGACCTGTGGGCGGTGGTGGTCGAGGCTGACGTGCTCGTGCGGCGCACCAACTTCCCGACCTACATCCCGGGCGTCTACCCCGCTGGCGGCCAGTACGACATCGACTGGAACTACGTCAACACCCACGTCCTCGCCGGAGTCCGCTACGATCGGTGATCGACGTAGCGGACTTGGGCTGGTGTCGTCTACACTCCCGTCATCGTAGGAGGCGCTCATGCGCAGCTTGTGGGTGCTCGTGTTCGCCTTGTCCGCTTGTGGCGACAGCTCTACCGCGAACACCGATCCGAGCGCGGATCGGGCCACGGGCGCTGGTTCGGACACGGCCTCCGACAGCGCCTCGAACGTCGCGGAGTGGCCCTGCGCCGCGCAGGTCCCCGAATCGGTCGTCGGGGTCAAGCAGTACAGCCTCGACGGCGAGCTCGTGTACTACTTCCAAATGGACTGCTGCGACCAATACAACGTCGTCTACGACGCAGCCTGCGCCTATGTCTGCGCGCCAGACGGCGGCTTCAGCGGCGCGGGCGATGGCCTCTGCAGCAGCTTCTTCACGGACGCGACGCTGATCGGCGACGTCTGGCCCTGACTGGCCCTCCGCGGGCTGCGAGGCATAGGGCAACGGCGACGACAAGCGCGCGTGACGTGAGTCGCTCAGCTCGTGGGCGCGTCCACACGCCGGTCGAAACAAGCCGACGGCGAGGCTTTCGCGTTAGGCGGCTCGCCAGGAGCGACCGCATGCTGACCCTCGTCGAGAACCGCCCTGAGGCCGCTGAGCAGCGCCTCCTCCGCTTTGACGCCGTGCCGCAGGGCTACACGACCCCGGGTCAGTTCATCGTCGCGACGACCGGCGACCGAAAGCCGGGCTACTTCGCCATCGCTTCGTCACCGGGCAAGCCCTTGGAGCTGCTGCTCAAGGCGGCGGGGCCCACCGCCGAGGCGATCTGCGCGCTAGAGGCCGGCGCCTCCTTCGAAGCGAGCGCCGCGCAGGGGCCCGGCTTCGCCATGGAGCGCGCCGCCGGCTGCCCGCTCGTGATCGTCGTCACGGGCACTGGCCTCGCCGCCGTGCGCGCGCTCGTGGCCGCCGAGGTCGCCGCTGGGCTGCCGCGCCCCGTCACGCTGCTCTACGGGTACCGCACCGCAGCACACCAGGCCTTCGGCCTCGATCTTGCGCTCTGGGAGCGCGCTGGCGTTCGCGTGCAGCGCGTGTTGAGCGACGGCACCGCGGGCCCGACGCGCGTACAGGCGCTCGCCGCGGACGCCCTCACGGCGGACTGCGCGGTGGTGCTCGTCGGGCAGCGCGGCCTCGCCGAGGACGTGCGCGCCTTGTGCGAAGCGAAGGGCATCCCCGCCGAGCGCGTGCTCACCAACTTCTGAGGGCGTCGCGCGCTGGGCCGTCATAAGAGCGCCGTCCAACGGAGGGCCTCATGACCCAAGACGCGCTCGCGACCCCTGAGCTCCTGCTCACCGACACGATCCGCCGCGCGATGGCCGCCGACGGCATCGAGCAGCTCACCGCGACGCAGCGCGAGGCGATCGCGGCGGTGCTCGCGGGTAAGCACGTGCTCTTGCACGCGGGCACGGGCTCGGGCAAGACCCTCGCCTACCTGCTGCCGGTGCTGCAGCGCCTTCGCGACGCCGAGACCCGCGCGGTCGTGTTCGCGCCGGGCGCCGAGCTCGTCATGCAGACGATGCGCGTCGCGAACGCCTACAAGGACGAAGAGCTCGCGACCGGCGCGGCGCTCACCACCACCAGCCGCGAGCGCGAGCGCAAGCGCGTGCAGCGCAGCACCAAGCTCGTGGTAGGCACCCCCGATCGGCTGCTTGAGCTCTTTCGCGGCGGCAAGCTCAAGGGCGTGAACCTCATCGTGCTCGACGAGCCCGAGCCCATCCTCGGCTCGCGCGACGCCGCCTTCTTGCACGAGCTGCTGTCGCGCTCGGAGCCCAAGGTGCAGCTCGTCATCGCGTCGGCCACCCTCGGCGAGCGCTTGGAGGCCTTCGTCGCCAAGTTCATGCCCGACGTCGCGCGCGTCACCGCCGCGGAGAACCCGCTTCAGCAGAACATCGACCACTGGGTCGTGCAGGGCCTACAGGGACGCGGTCGCGAGATGGTGCTCGCGCAGTTCGTGCAGGAGGTGCGCTGCCATCGCGCCATCGTCTTCGTGTCCGACCCGCGCCAGCTCAGCCACCTCTACCACTACCTCAAGGAGCACGGCGTCGGCGTGGACACCCTCAGCCACGAGCGCACCAAGCTCCAGCGTCAGCGGGCGCTCGACGACTTTAGGGCGGATAAGCTGCGCTTATTGCTCACCACCGACGCTACCGCGCGCGGCATCGACGTGCCCGACGTCGACTGGGTCCTGCACTACGACCTGCCCCACACCGCGGACGCGTACACGCACCGCGCCGGACGCACCGGTCGCGCCGGAAAGGCTGGTACGTCGGTGGTCTTCGTCGACGGGGCTAGTCAGGCGGCCCTGCGGCGCTTGAGCAAGGCGCTGCAGATACAGTTTCGGCTGTTTCGAAAGCGCTAAGCGCGCGCTGCTTTGGCCTTGCCGCGCTCGGCGAGCACGGCCACCAGCACGGCGCGCACCGCCGCTTCATCCAGCCCTTGCAGCCAGTCCACGCGATCCTGCAGGTAGGAGAGCCCCGCGATGGCGAGGTGCTTCGGGATGATCGGGCACGCGAGGTCGCCCTTGTGCAGGGCCGAGAGCAGGCGCTTGAGGTCCGTCTCCGACAGGTTGGTGAGCGCTTCGCCGCCGGCCATGCTTCCTCCGAGTGGCGCTCCGCCTATCGCTTCACCGGGGCCGGATCACCTATTGTGCGGCCGGGCCGCGCCGCGAATAGTGGGGCGCACGACGGCCGGGGCCTTGGGCAGGCCCGCGTGGTGAATGGGATCGAGCGCGAAGCCGGCTTGTACGAGCGATGCCTCGGTGTCGCGGTCTAGGTGGCAGTTGCCCGCGACGATCGACCACCACGGGGTGAGGCGCCGCTGCCACCGGGCGAGGCCGGCGTCGTGATGGCGAACGTGCTCCAAGAACAGCAGCTGTCCGCCCGGGCGCAGCACGCGACGCACCTCCGCGAGCACCCGCGCGGGATCAGCGACTGAGCAGAGCACGAGCGTGCTAACGACGGTGTCGACGCTGTGATCGGGCAGCGGGATGGCCTCGGCGGGCCCAGCCAGCAGCTCGGCGGGGCAGCGCGCGCTCGCGAGCTTGGGGGCGAGCAAGCTGCGCATATGGGGCTCGGGCTCCAGCAGCAGCAGGCGCTCGACGGCGTCGGGGTAGCGTGCGAGGTTGGTGCCCGTGCCCGGCCCCAGCTCCAGCGTCACGCCGCGAGCGTCGGCGAGCAGCGCCGTGCGCCAGTCGGTCAGCCCGGCGCGCTCAACGCTCGCCATAAAGGCGTCGTAAAGGCGCGTCATAAGCCAGGCGAGGGGTCCGCCGAAGTGTTGGGGCATGTGCCGTCGGGGGTGGGAGGGTATCGGCAGCCTATCCGATCGATGGCTGTGCGCGTATTCGTACACTCCAAACATCGGTTTAGAACATTTTGAGGTGCCGCGAGACGACGCTACCTCCGACGGGGTAGCTTGTGCGCGACGGTCACGCCTGCGCGTTGAGCAACTCCGCTTCCGCGCCGGTCGCTGCCCTACCGAGGACGGTCGATGCGCCCCATGTTCTTGCTAGCGGTCTTGCTCGCTCCTGTCGCCGCGAGCGCGGTCCCTGTCACCATGTCGCAGCAGGGGCGCCTGATGGACGCCACCGGCTACCCCTTGGAGGGCGACCACACGCTCAGCTTCGTCCTCTACGATGACGCCGGAGCGTCATTGTGGTCGGAGTCCCAGTCTACGAACCTGTCGGATGGCTACTACACGGTGCTCTTGGGCTCCACCAACCCGCTGCAGGCGAGCGCGCTCACGTCGGACACCGTCGCCTTGGGGCTCTCGGTGGATGGCGGCGCCGAGCTCTCGCCGCTGTTGCCGCTCACGAGCACGCCCTTCGCGCTGAAGGCCGAGGAGGCGGGCATCGCGGACACGGTTCGCGTGGTGCCGGCGCACGAGCACGACGGCGCGGACCTCACCAGCGGCACGGTCGCCTTCGAGCGCTTGCCGGTAGGCAGCGGACCCACGCAGGTCGCGGCGGGCCAGCATCAGCACGACGCCACCGAGATCACCACCGGCACGATGGGCCTCAACCGCCTCCCGGTGGGCACGAGCGTGGACACCGTCGCGCGTGGTCTGCACACCCACGAGCTCGCGGCCCTCGACGGCTCGCTGACGGACACCCAACTTCCGGCGAACCTCCAAGATCTTACGCGCCAGTGGGTCGCGGATGGCGGCGTGGCCTCGCTCAGCGTCGGCGGCGCGCCGGTGATCGACGCCAACGGCAACTGGGTCGGCTCACCCACGGGCTTGGTCGGTCCCCAGGGCGACGTCGGCCCGGTGGGTCCGCAGGGCGATGTCGGCCCCATGGGCGCGACGGGCCCCCAGGGCTTGACCGGCGACGTGGGCCCGATGGGTCCACAGGGGCTCAAGGGCGACACCGGCCCGGTGGGCGCGCAGGGCGTGAAGGGCGACACCGGCCCGGCGGGCGCGCAGGGCGTGAAGGGCGACACGGGGCCTGCGGGCGCGACAGGTCCTGCGGGTCCGATCGGCGCGACGGGGCCAAAGGGCGCGACGGGCGCGACGGGTCCTGCGGGTCCGACGGGCGTGACGGGCGCGACCGGTCCTGCGGGTCCGACGGGCGCGACGGGGCCCGCGGGGGCGACGGGGGCCACCGGCCCGACGGGCGCGACGGGCGCTACCGGTGCTGCGGGCGCCACGGGCCCCGGTCCGGTGCTCTCGGGCGGCGGCGCGGCCAAGTTCTGCGCGGGGAGCACGCCGCGGGGCAGCACCTCGTGGGTTCAGTACAGCGCGAACGGCATCTATGTGGACGTCGTCATGAGCTGTGGCTTCGTGGGGACGCCGATCATCACCACCTCGATGGAGGGAGCCACCAGCCACTGGACGAGCACCGGCTCGTCCGAGGTGTACTCGGCCACGCCGACCGGGTTCCGGATCTACATCTCGCAGGGCGGCATCACGCCGACCATCGCGAACACCTGGAAGTGGCACATCGAGTGGATGGCGGTCGGAAACTAAGGCCTGCGAAACCGCAGTACATGGAATGCACCATGCGTCGAATCTCCTTTTTGCTGTGCCTCTTGTTCCCGTACACCGCGAGCGCCGTGCCCGTCGTCCTCTCTCAGCAGGGGCGGCTCATGGACGCGGCGGGCTACCCGCTCGAAGGCGACCACACGCTCAGCTTCGTCCTCTACGATGACGCTGGGGCGTCGCTTTGGTCGGAGTCGATCCCCGCGACCCTCACCGACGGCTTCTACACGGTGGCGCTCGGCGCCACCAACCCGCTGCGAGCGAGCGCGCTGACGTCCGACTCGGTGGCGCTTGGCCTGTCGGTCGACGGCGGCGCTGAGCTCGCGCCGCTCTTGCCGCTCACCAGCACAGCCTTCGCGCTCAAGGCCGAAGAGGCTGCCATCGCCGACGCGGTGCGCGTGCTGCCAGCGCATGAGCACGCGGGCGAGCAGCTCAGGTCGGGGACCGTGGCTGTGGAGCGCCTGCCTGTCGGCGCAGGTCCTTCGCGGGTTGCGGCGGGTGTGCATGAGCACGACGCGGCGGACATCACCACCGGGGCGGTGGGCCTCGGCCGCCTGCCGGTGGGCACCGGCGCGGACACGGTCGCGCGCGGTCTGCACACGCACGAGCTCGCGTCGCTCGATGGCCAGCTCGGTCAGGCGCAGCTCCCGGCGAACCTCGCCGATCTTTCGCGGCAATGGGTCGCGGACGGCGGTCTGTCCTCGCTCATCGTCGGCGGCGTGCAGGTGATCGACGGCGCTGGCAGCTGGGTCGGCTCACCTGCCGGCCTCGTCGGGCCGATGGGGCCGCAGGGCGACATGGGACCGCAGGGCGCGCAAGGCGACGTGGGTCCGATCGGCGCTCAAGGCCCGAAGGGCGACGTTGGCTTCGGCGGCCCGCAGGGTCCGAGGGGCGATGTGGGGCTGACCGGCGCGCAGGGCGCCAAGGGTCCTGTGGGCGCGACGGGGCCTCGGGGCGCGAAGGGTCCGTTGGGCGCAACCGGCGCGACGGGCGCGACCGGACCGCAGGGTCCGACCGGCGCGCAAGGGCCAACGGGCGACGTCGGCCTCACCGGACCGAAGGGCGCGACGGGCGCGACGGGCGTCGCGGGTCCTACGGGCCTCACGGGCGCGAAGGGCGCCACGGGCGCCACGGGGCCACAGGGGCTCACTGGTGCCAAGGGGTCCACGGGTGTGACGGGGAAGAGCGCCTTCCTGTCGGGTGGCGTCCCCGCCCAGCTCTGCTCGGGCCGGACGCCCGCGGGCAGCACGGCGTGGCGGCAGTTCAACGCGTACGGCATCTTCGTCGACGTCACCATGGACTGCGGGTTCGTGGACACGCCGGTGGTCGTCACGTCCTTGGGCGGCACGTCGAGCCACTGGGTCAGCACGGGCGGCTCTGAGATCTACGGCCTGACGCCCACGACCTTCCGCATCTACATCGCAGAGACGGGCATCACCCCGACGATCGCCAACAACTACAGCTGGCACGTCGAGTGGACGGCCGTCGGCAACTAGACAGACGTCGGCGGCTTTGGCGTCGGCGGCGCATGGGCGTTGGTGAGACGGCCCCCCGAACGGCGTTGGTGAGGGCCTCGGTGCGGGTAGCCGCCGGGGCTTGGGCGCTCCCGCTGGGCGTCGCGCCGCCGGTCTGCGCGCAGGGCCGACGGTCGCGAACCACCTGCGGCGTTCCCCGTCGCGGGGTCGCTATGGTGGGTTGGGACGGTGTTTAGACGGGGACCCTTGCCTCGAAGTGGTGTCGCTCCCGTCGCCCTCGCTCCGCCGGCGTCGCGACGCGGAGGAGCTTGGCGGACCCGGCTGGGCGTCGGCGCCGGGGCGCTTGGGCGGCGGTGAGACGGCCCCTCGGGACTGCGGTGGTGAGGGTCTCGGTGCGGGTAGCCGCCGGGGCTTGGGCGTTCCCGCCAGGCGTCGCGTCGCCGGTCTGCGCGAAGGGTGCCCGACGCGAACCGCCTGCGGCGCTCCCATCCCTTGGCGGACCCGGCGGGACGGCGTCGTGCGTCGTCGCGCTGGCGTCGGCGCTGAGTTGAGCGTCGGCGCTCGCCGTCGATCGGCCACCACGGCCGCCTCACGAGAAATCTACCATTCTAATTTGCCCCCCCCCCAATGCCTCGCTAAGCCTGCGTAGAACCTAGCGTTGACAGCTTGTGTCGCTGCACTGCGGCTGCGCGAGCTCGTGCGCTCTCATGAACAGGAGCCCCCC